>OFDN01000093.1_pt1 | contig 91547 bp, 84 predicted proteins | sample 1520971 | NCBI WGS metagenome assembly OFDN01 (sample SAMEA94257418, study PRJEB24077) | hot springs metagenome | biome: Aquatic biome; feature: Geographical feature; material: Water | place: India | collected 2012-06-12 | depth 5 m
GTGAAGCGTAAGTATTTTTTCATTTTTTGGTAAAAAAGCTAAGAAAATACCTTTATCGGCTTTGGCTAAATTACCTATATTTTTTTGAGGTGCAATTACTTCAGTAACCTTTTGTTGTGGTTTGAAAATTTTATCTTCTGTTTTAGAAACAATGGCTAGTTCTTTTCTCAAAACAGGCAACTTAAAGCCTTCTTCAATTTCAACCTCAACAACATCATTTTTTAAAAACTTGGTTACAATCCCTTCTTCTTTCGAATGTATTAGTCTAACTTTATCACCGATATTCATACACTATTTGTTGATTAAGACACAAAATTAATCAATGTTATAGCATATCATGCGAATACGTTTAATTTTATATTAAACAGGATTGAAACATCGCTTTATATTTTATTTTAAATTATATGACGAATACAAAAAGACAGCTTTTTTAATAACTTCCGAGATATTTTCTTACTCCCCACTCAATACTAACTAAGGTCAAAAGCACAAAGAATAGCCACTTAAGATTAATAAATTCATTCATCTCCTCAGTGCTCGTAACTTTATCAGGAGCCTTGATAGTATCAAAAAATGAGCTCAACTTATCTGCCGAATTTGCAGTAGTAAATTGGCCATTATTTTCTTGGGCCAAAGTTCTTAATAGATTAAAATCAGCCGTTGTATTCAAACTTTCTAAGTCGGTATTCCTAACAATAAATTGTCCCTCAACCAACTCGCTCTTCCCCAAAACTTGCGTTGATGCTTTATATCTATAAACACCTTCCACAAGTCCAGTTAATTCGAAACGACTATTGTCCTTAGTGGTTGTGTAATTATAAACTCTTACTTTTCCTTTCTCATCTATCAACTCAAGTTTCATTTCTTGATTATAGATGCGTTCATAAATATCGTTATAAGCTTCGTTTTCGAAAACTATTTTTTCATCAACTGAAAACTCTGGTGTTATTGGATAAACCCTTAACTTACGTTTATCATCCTTCACAGAAATTAGTTGTAATGATTTCATGATAATTTCATCCACAATTTCTTGTTTATCTGTCAGTGAAAACTCCTCTAATCTCCAGAGCCAAATCCCTTCTCCAGTCAAAACAGCACATTTACGAGCCACACTCGTATTAGTAATTAATAATGGTTTAGGTGTTGTTAGCGAACCAACTCTTTGATAAAGTATAGTTTCACTACCTGAATTAGGTTTATAATCACCAAAGGGTGCTAAAATGGGAGGAAGTCGTTCTAAAATTCCTAGTTTTTCGGCATCAAGATTAAACAAATTGAAGTTATTATTAAACTTAGCAGTTACTTTATCAGCTCTTCCAACTTGAGAAGCAATAGAAATCGCTTGTTGTATACCATTGAATGCCGTAATATTAGTCTGATTGCCAAGTACAAAGAAAGTTGGCTTACCTTGAGTCAATAATTTACTCATCAAATTTGTACCTAATCCATAAATATCAGGTAATTGATGTAAGATTAAAACATCAAAAGGTTGGTTTCCAATTTGATTAACATCATCACTTTGAATAATTTTAACCGTTAGCTCATACAAATCATTCTGCTCAATGATACTTTTTAGAGCTTTCACATCAGGGTGTGGAGAAAGTGCAACTAAAAGCACTTTTTCTTTCCCATCTACCACATCAATATAAGTGTCTTTTGAGTTATTTAGAGTGGAAAATTCAGCATTGAGCGGTACAACCTCAATAGTAAATCGTTGCATTCCCTTTTCTTGAGCTGTCACATAAAATGTTACTTGTTTTAAATCTTCTTGCTTATCAAAACTAATGACTTGTTTATCAATAATATTTCCAGCTAATTTTAGTAAAACTGTCGTATTTTTTCCCTGGAAACCAAAACTTGAAATTTCTGCTTGTATTGGGAATTTATTACCTAAATAAGCAATTCTATTGGCATAAATAGCCTTTAACTTTACATCCTTTCTCTGGGTAGTATCTCCAACAGCAATTGAATGAATGTTAAAATTATACTTAGCATAAGTTGGAGAAACCCCCTCATTAACAATACCATCTGATACAACAACAACATCGGTCAAATTCCTTCCCTCATAGCTTGACTTAATATTAGTAAGCAATTTGGATAAATCTGTTTTCTTTTTGTCAAATTTTAAGTCGTTAATAGACCGATTTTCAGCGTTTTCATCTAAACTTTGTATTTCAACCGAAACACCTTTCGCTTCTATTGATTCTTTTAATTTTTGTAGTTTAGATTTGAGTTGGTTAAGTTTTTCGCTTCCAACAATTGTAATTGATTTGGAATTATCAATGGCTAAAACTACAATTGGCTTTTCAATAACAGACTTAATACTTCTTAATAATGGGTTCAAGAGCAAAAAGGCCAATAAACTAACCAAAACACCACGAGCAATCGCTAAAAGCCAATTCTGAAGTGGATTAAATATTTTTTTATTCTGATATAATACAAATGCGTAAATCCCACCAGCCAATAAGCATAGTAAAACAAACCAAGGTGAAGATTGAAAAATAAATTCTGATTTCATTAATTGTTAGTCAATAAACAAAGAGATGATGGATGAAAGCGGCTCAAATACTTACAATAATAACAAGTATTAGCGTTCAAATATTCTGCCAAGATACAAAAAAATGTCGTCAAGCAGAAGAAAACTTCTACTTGACGACATTTCATATTTAGCTTGAGCTTTTAGAACTCCTACATCAACATTCCTCCATCTACCTGGAGCGTTTGTCCAGTGATGTATTTAGACATGTCAGAGGCAAGAAAAACGCAGGCATTTGCCACATCTTCACCTTGTCCGGCACGTCTCAAAGGAATATTTTTTAACCATTCTTCTAATGCTTTTTCATTAAGCTCTCCAGTCATTTCTGTTTCAATAAAACCCGGTGCTAAAGCATTTGAACGTATATTTCTTGAACCTAACTCCTTGGCTACCGATTTAGTAAAACCTAAAATACCTGCTTTAGAAGCAGAATAGTTTGCTTGACCAGCATTTCCCATCAAGCCAACAACCGAGGTAATATTGATTATTGAACCACTTTTAGCTCTCATCATTGGCTTAGTAGCAGCCTTTGTTAGGTTGAATACTGACTTTAGGTTTACACGTAATACTTCGTCCCATTGCTCTTCAGACATTCGCATTAAGAGTGTATCACGAGTAATTCCCGCATTATTTACTAAAATATCCAATGTCCCAAATTCTGCTACAACATCTGTCACTAACTGTTCAGCTGCGGCAAAATCTGAAGCATCCGAACGAAACCCTTTTGCTTTAACTCCATAAGCTGCTAGTTCAGCTTCAAGGGCTTGTCCTTTTTCTACGCTTGATAAATATGTAAAAGCAACGTTTGCTCCTTGTTCTGCAAATTTCTTAGCAATCTCACGTCCAATACCACGTGAGGCACCTGTAACTAAGGCTACTTTGTTTTGTAGTAGAGTCATTATTAAGTGTATATTTTAATTATTTAACTTGGCAAAGGTAATGTTAATTTGCTTAATTCTAAACAATTTTGTTCTGCTTCTGACTAACCAACTCTTCCCTAAGTTGCTTACTGGTTTTAGTACTACCATCTGGCGACCAGCCTGGTGGCATGAATAATAGTTTTAATTTGGTCATGAAACTTGATGGCTTTTTCAAATCATTCCATAAGTCTTTCCAAGCATGAAAAACAATATTGACAGGACCTCTATCTCCAAGTGGATATGTTAGACCATAACGAATAGGTAACTCATCAATTTCTTCTTGAAATGTACCAAACATTCTATCCCAAATAGATAGGCACATACCCATATTTTTATCTAAATATTCAATATTAGAAGCATGATGCACACGATGCTGAGACGGTGTAACAATTACGTATTCCAATATTTTTAAAGGCATTTTACGAAATTTTGGAATATAACTTGTATGAACTAAAATACCATAAATTTGAGTGATAGAATACATTACTGCCATATCCGCAACCTTAAATCCTAGTAGAGATAAAGGAATAAAATAGATAAAACGGTAAAGTGGTTGGAAGACAGAAGAGCGAAAACCAACAGTAAGATTAAACTGTTCAGATGAATGATGAGTTACATGTGAAGCCCAAAAGAATCTAGTATAATGGTCAACAAAATGCAGTAAGTAATACAAGAAATCTTCGGCTACAAATAATAAAACCCAATAAATTATGGGATTTTGAACTTCAACAAAATGAAATTGATAAATCCATGCTAATATACCCCATGTAATTCCTCGAGAAATGAGGTCTAGGCCACCATTTAAAATCATTAAATAAATGTTGGTAATAGTGTCTTTAATGGTATAATAGTGGCGATGCTGATAATTACTAACTATAATTTCACTCAGAATAAGTACTGTGTAAAGTGGCGTTGAAGTAATAATAACCAACTGCTCTAAAGTAAGATTTTTAATTGTTTCAAACATATTTTTTTACTTTGATTCTTTTCCTGCTACTACAATTACGATTTCTCCTTTAACAGTACGATTGGCAAAACTAGCTATCACATCTGTTAAAGTTCCCCTAACATTTTCTTCATACATTTTTGTAATTTCTCTTGAAACACAAGCTTGTCGGTCAGCACCAAAATACTCTACAAATTGCTCCAAGGTCTTTAATAATCGAAAGGGTGACTCATAAAAAATCATGGTTCTATCTTCCACTGATAGTGCTTTTAACCGTGTCTGACGTCCTTTTTTTACTGGCAAAAACCCCTCAAAAACGAATTTATCGCAAGGCAAACCTGAATTTACTAAAGCTGGCACAAAGGCAGTGGGCCCGGGCAGACACTCCACCTCTATCTGGTTTCTCAGACATTCTCTTACTAATAAAAAACCCGGGTCAGAAATAGCTGGTGTACCTGCATCAGAAACTAATACAATTTTTTCTCCCTTTTTTATTCTTTCAATCACTTTGCTAAGCGTTTGGTGCTCATTAAAAGCATGATGGCTCTGCAAAGGTTTTGAGATGTCCAAATGTTTTAACAGAAACCCAGTATTACGGGTATCTTCGGCTAAAATCAAATCTGCTGATTTTAGTACATTGATAGCCCTTAAGGTAATATCTTCCAAATTGCCTATTGGAGTAGGAACTAATATTATTTTCACAATTTTTTTTTCACAAAATTAACAATTTTAGTATCAACAATGAGTGATTTTTATCATATAATCAAATTTGAAGTAGTCGATTTTGAGATACTTTTCACTCATTCTTAAAGCGAATTTACCACTAAATAAATTAATCAATTCAAAGTTTATATAATTTTCAAAATTTTCTGAAAATACTTGACAAGTAAAACTTAATTACATATTTTTGAAGAAATATTATTTTCTATAAATCCTAATTAATCCCATAAAGCCATGTTATTAGCAGCCTTAGCCCTTGCAATCGGTGGTATCATGATGACAAAAGTTCGTGAAACTGAAGAATTATATGCCCCTAAAGGTTATTTAGTTAACCTACAATCTCGCCCACGAAATGTATATTACTATTAATAATTTGTACACAAAAATTATTATGGTATCCAGAGGCCAAAAGTAAAACTAAAAAAATCAGTTTTTCAAGCATCAAAACTTAGATTTTATGACTAAAAAATCTGATAATCGGCACTTGAAAATTTATTAGTATTGCTTTTGTCTAAGTAATTAACAAAATTTATAGTATTAAACGTGCAAAACTATGTTATTACTTACAATCGCCTCACTCGCAATCGGTGGTCTTTTAATGACTCGTATGAACGAAGAAAAAGAATTGTATGCTCCTAAGGGATACTTAGTAAGCTTACAATCAAGACCTCGTAATGTCTATTCATGGTATTAAGATTTTACAAACATCTTAATTGACAATGCACTTTTGGTGCATCAGCGTTTTTATTTTTAAAATTTGATGATTTATAGCTAAAAATGCTATAATATAGCTAAGTTTTTCTCTAAATCGTCAATTAAAGTTGAAGCCTCTTCTAATCCGATATAAAATCGGAGCATGCTTACTTGTGGGTCATCGGCACTAACAAATGCACATTTGGGCATAATTAGAGATTCGTGTCCTCCCCAAGAAACGGCAATTAGAAAATTTTGTAGTGATTCACAAAATTTCTTTATTTTATCAACGCGTTTTTCTTTAAAAGAAACCGTAAACATCCCCATTGGCATTTTCATTTGTCTTTGGGCGAGCTCTATTTGTGGATTATCATTACTAAAAGGATACCATAATTGCTCAATTTTATCCGAATTTTTTAAAAAATCAATAACTTTAAGAGTTGTTTCAGAGGATTGTTTTAAGCGAATAGACAGAGTTCTTAAACTCCGTAGCATTAACCACGCATTTTGAGGAGATAAAATATTTCCTAAGGTCATAAATTCATTATGAAATATTTGCGAAATCTTCTCACGAGAACCACAAATCGCCCCAGCAACTACATCACTATGTCCGTTGTAATACTTAGTTGCAGAATATACAACTAAATCAATTCCGAATTCCAATGGTTTTTGACATAGTGCAGTACAATAACTATTATCAATAATTGTAATTATACCCTTACTTTTTGCAAATTCTGCTATGCCCTTTAAATCTTGCAGTTCAAAGGTCCATGAGTTGGGAGATTCTAGATAGATTAATTTTGTATTAGGTCTGCAAGCTTTTATAAAGTTTTCAATATTTGTACCATCAACAAAAGTCGTCTCAACGTTAAATCTAGTTAAAATTTTTGTCATTAAATGATTTGCCCAAGTGTATGGATTTCTTACACTAATTATATGCTCTCCAGCATTTATCTGTGAAATAACCGCATTCGAAATAGCTGCCGCACCACTTCCTACCATTAGACAGTCTTCAGCTCCCTCTAAAGCAGCCATCTTTTTACATAACATATCTACCGTAGGATTATTACCTCTGGTATAAATATGTTCTTCTTTTTCATTTTCTATTGCAAACTTAAACTCATCAACTGTTGGATAAGCAAAGTTACTTGTCTGGATAATCGGAGGAGCAACGGCATTGAAGTAGTTCTCTCTTTCTTCCGCTAACTGATTAATTATAAAAGATTGATTCATTTAAAATAGGATTAAAATATCGCATTATCTGCACTTTACAACTAAATATTTAATCTTTTATTCTTAAAAATTTGAAAAACAATAGACCCAATTCCTAAGAACATTACTCCAGCAAATGCTTGCTGTGGTTTTTCGATTAAAGTATTCAACACAATAAACAAACACATTGCAATAAAAATGCTAGCTATCATTTTACCAATAAAAGTTTTATTTTTAATTAACTTAAAATAAGTAGTAGCCGCTAATAAGAAAAAAAGCGTATCAACAAATACAACATAAGTAATTAGATTAGAAAAAGTCTTCCAGAAAATCAGCAAAAAAATGGTCCAAATTGATTGAAAAATAATTGCCCAAAAGGGAGTATGATATTTAGGATGAATCTCTGCAAATTTTTTAAAAAAAAGTTTATCATCAGACATTGCGAAGTAAATACGTGGAGCTGTTAATATATATATACCAATTGTGCCTAAAACAGAAAGTACAATTAAAAAAGAAATAAACTTACTACCCAAACTCCAAATTGTACTTATGGCATCCGATGCAACACTATTAGAATTGACCATTTGGTTGATGGGAATCAGCTTTAAATATGCAAAATTGATAGTGAGATACGCGAAACAAACTGCCAATATGCCTATAATAAGTGCTTTGGGAACGATTTTGCTTGCATCTTTAACTTCAGAAGCGATAAACGTAGCATGTTGATATCCTCCATAAGAGAAGCTTACACCAATTAACGCTAAGCCTAAAGCTGAAATTAATGATAAATTATTCGAATTACTTGGATATTCAATGTTAAAATAATCAATTTTGGTATTAGTACCCCAAAAAAAACCTATTAAAACTACCGAAATAATTCCAAGTAATTTTGCAGACGTGAAAATACTAGCAAATAGACTTCCTAACTTAACCCCTACAACATTCATTAATGTTAGTAAAGTAATTGCTAAAATGGCAATTATTAGCTCAGCATTTTCAGAAATGTTAAAAAAGACTTTTAAATAAGTAGTAAAAACTAAACTCAATGCTGCTAAGGAGCCAGTATTTATTACTACTAACATCGACCATCCATACAAAAATGCGGGTAAATTACCATATGTTTCCTTTAGATATACGTAAAACCCACCCACTTGTGAAAAATGTTCTGCAATTTTTGCAAAAGTCAATGCTCCACATAATGCAATAAGTCCACCTACAATCCAAACTGATAACATTAGACCTTCACTTGGTAAATAGTAGGCAATTTCAGATGGGGTTCTAAAAATACCAGAACCTATACTTGAGCCAATGGCAATCATTGTCAGACTATATAGACTTATTTGTTTTTTTAATTCATTTGACATAGTCTAGTTAATTAGGGTAAAAACTACATTTTAGGATTTTTTTATACAATTTATGTGCATTCATACTGTCCGACAATTAAATATCCTGCACTAATTATCAAATAAAAGTATTATATTCAATTCTCAGGCCGAATAAAGCCCTAATTATTGGCTAAATTTAAAGGGTATTGTATAAAAAAATCCTAAACATGCGTATTTAATAGCTAATATTTCGGATTACCATTTACATAAATAACTGATAATCAACAACTTATAAACACTTGTGGATAATTTGATTTTTTCATTTAATTTAAAAGTTCGTCAATACTTTTGGCTAACTTTCTATCTTTTTCAGTAACTGTATTTGCTTCATCATGTGTTGTAAGTTCAATTTGAACTACATTCCATACATTTGACCAATTTGGATGATGATTTTGCTGTTCTGCTAAAAAGGCGACACGAGTCATGAACGCAAAAGCTTCAGAGAAATCCCTGAATTTGAACGTACGCTTAAGTCGGTTATCTTGTTCTTCCCACATAGAATTTTTAAATAAAAGTGATATTATCGCACAGTAAATATACAAAAAAAGGCGAACCTTTCGATTCGCCTTTTAGCAGAGAGAGAGGGATTCGAACCCCCGGACCTTTGACAGTCAACGGTTTTCAAGACCGCCGCATTCGACCGCTCTGCCATCTCTCCGGCGCAAAAGTAAGGGTTGAAATATTCCTACCAAAAAATATTCGAAACAATACACCAAAAACATTCATTAATAGATAGTTAGTATTGCTGATGGTGGATTGATCAGGAAAATAAATGATCATATAACATAAGATCTTATTTTATTATATTTATCAAAAATCAATAAATGACTCGTAAAAATTTTCTATTCAGCATAGCTTTTGCTAGCATTTGCATGCTATTCTCTTTTTCCTATAAAGCTGCTAATTTCTCAGGCACTTGGAATCTGGATGAAAGTGCCAGTGAACTCGGACAGTTTGGAGCAAGATTTGCTTATAAGAAAATCATTATTGATCAGTCAAATGAAGCCATTAAAATGATATTAAGTAGATATGGCTTCGATGGTAATGTGTATCAAATTACTGAAACCTATTTTGTAGGTAAAGAATCACGAAACAAAGGTGTCAGGGACATTGAAAAAGTGTCTATTTTGAATTGGGAAGGAGATCAACGTTTTAAAATTGATTCTAAAACTAGAGGTGAGCTTAGTGGACAAAGTTATGTGTTTACAGTTAATGAAAAATGGGAAATTAGTATCGATAGGAAAATACTTACAATTTATTCTATTTCTAATAGTCCTTATCAAGAAGAAGTAACTAGCCATAAAGCAGTTTATAGAAAAGGCTAATTAACTTAATGAGTAGCCAGTAGAGAATAGGTAATGAGCTTTCAAATTTCTGACTACACATTTTCTAAAATAGATTATTTGATGGCATTATCTGGTACCTTTTCTACTGCTACCAAATCAACCAAATCAACATTTATAGGAAGCATTCCTATCTGCACAATGGCTCTTTTACCTCTGATTTCTTTTACCTCTCCTACTTGATAGTTCTTTCTTAATTTAACAAGAGAACCAACAATAATTTCATTGTTTAGTTCTTTGTATTTAAGATCTACTTTTTTAGCTAGCTTATTGACAACTATCATTTCTTTTTGCTTAAACAAAAGATTCTGTAAGTTCTTGATGACTTCCTGCTTATTTTCTGATTTTTTCCAATCCAATACAATCTGCTTCAGCTTACGCTCCATATCTTTCAGGTACGCCAAACGATCTTCTGTTATCCGATTCTGCTGTTTTAATAATTCCACTTGCTGACGGTGACGCTCTTTATCCATCACCACTTCCATTTCTTTTTTCAAACGATCATTTTCACGCAGCAGTTTATGCAATTGCTTTTTTTCCTGCTCCAATTGCTGCAGGTCTTGCTCAGTCCTATTTAATAGTCTATCAAGTTTAAAATGATCTTCTTCTACCAGTTTACGCGCTCTATTGATAAGATGTTGTGGTAATCCAATCCGCTCAGCGATCGCAAACGTATAAGAACTACCGGGCTTACCCACAATCAGCTTATACATGGGCTGAAGGTTGACCTCATCAAACTGCATTGCCCCATTGATGATTCCTTTGGTATGATTGGCCATCACTTTTAAATTCAAGTAATGCGTTGTTACTACACCAAATGAATGTTTGCGCGCTAGTTCTTCCATGATCACTTCTGCAAATGCACCGCCTAAATTTGGGTCACTACCACTACCCAATTCATCAATAAAAAACAAAGTCTTCCCATTGGCTGATTCAATGAATGACTTCATGTGCAGTAAATGACTGCTATAAGTGCTTAATTCGAATTCCAGATTTTGGGTATCGCCAATATGAATGAATAATTGTTTAAAAATACCCATCTGTGAATCAGGACTCACAGGTACCAGTAATCCACTTTGTAACAAAAGCTGGTTCAGACCAATGGTTTTCATGGTAACGGTCTTACCGCCTGCATTCGGACCACTGATCACCAGAATACGATTTTGATCATCCAATGTTAGTGATACAGGAATGGTAGGTTTATTAGCAGCTTTGTTGTACAAGAGCAGCAATGGATGATAAGCATTGATCAAATGAACATGGGCTTTGTCTGATAATTCCGGCAACTGTCCGTTCATATCAATTGCCAGTTTGGCTTTGGCTCGGATGAAATCATATTCACCTGATATCGATAGATATTGAGAAAGCAGTGGTGCATACACAGATAAACGTGCGGTTAACTGTCTGAGTATCCGTTGTACTTCTTTTAACTCATCATGCTCTAAAGCAAAAACAGTATTATTCAGATCGATGGTTTCTTCGGGCTCAATAAATGAAGTCTTTCTGCTGTCACTTTCACCGTGTAAGATTCCTTTGACTTGTCTTTTATGTTCTGAAAAAACGGCCACTACCCTTCTGCCATTACTAAAACTTTCATCGATATCGGCAGTGTATCCGGCTTTTGCCAATTTCGCAATTACTTTTTCAAACATCCTTCTCAGCTCATTTCTTTTCCGATACAAGTTCATTCGAATCTTCTGAAGATCGGGAGAAGCATTATCCTTCACATTCCCTTGTTCATCGATGACTTCATCGATCATTTCGATGATCGTTTTCTCATAATAAACATCCTTGATTACTTGAGCCATGGCAGGGAAAGCCTGTCGTCTTTCTGTATCGAACCAACGAAAAATATTGGCTGTATTCTCAGATAATTTTCTGATCTGCAACCATTGTTCCCCGGTAATCAACGCCCCCGGAATGCCCAATAAACGAAGTTCCTGTTGTAAAGGAAGGGTAAAGTCATTCGGGAAATACTGTGCCTTTTGAAGAATGGATTTAAACTCGAATGTTTGTTGTAATTCGAGCCGGATATATTCTATGCGCGTATGGATCCTTAAATGAGCGGCTTTTTCACGTGCATGAAGGGTCTTACAGTGACTTTCCAATAAAGTCCTGACTTTATCAAATTCCAACTGAGTCAAAGCCGTTTCAGGATACAAACGCATAATGCTGTGCTAGGATTAAGGCGCAAAGGTAAAGGCGATCTTTGATCTTTGATTTTTTGATCTGTGATTTCTTGATTTGGATGGCTAATGGTTAATAGCTAATGGCCAATTGAACAAAATAAACTTGCCTTACCGCAGACAAAAATCAAGAAATCAAAAAATCACAGATCAAAAAATCACAGATTAACACCTCTTTTGTAAGGATACAACATTCATCCTGTCTATTTGTTAGTATGAGAATATCTAATTTTATAAAAAAGGATAAAATGCGTTTTATTTTTAGTATTATGATGTGGGCAATTGGTTTTGCTTCCTGCGCTCAGCAGCCATCAAAAAAAGCGACAAATATGAATACAAAAGTGAATTACAGTGGTATTGTTACGGATACTGCCACATTTGGGGAAGGATGTTTTTGGTGTACAGAAGCTTTTTTCCAGAGGCTGGAAGGCGTATTAGAAGTAGTGAGTGGATATGGAGGTGGTTTTGTGGAAAATCCAACTTATGAACAGGTTTGTGATAAAAATACCGGACATGTGGAATTGGCTAGAATTGTATACGATCCTTCCAAAATTACTTATGATGAGCTTTTAGAGGTTTTCTGGAAAACACATGATCCCACAACGCCTAATCAACAAGGAAATGATATTGGACCGCAATACAGAAGTGTCGTGTATTATCACAATGAAACGCAAAAGCAAAAAGCAGAGCAATACAAGGCATTGTTAGATAAAAGCGGTGCATGGGATAAGCCAATTGTTACGACCATTGAGCCTTTCAAGAACTTTTATTTGGCTGAGAACTATCATCAAAACTATTACAATGACAACCCTAATCAGGGATATTGCCGATTTGTGATCAGACCTAAATTGGAGAAATTCGAGAAAGTATTCAAAGACAAACTAAAGAAACAATAATTCGATTAATGAATTTTAGCCGCAGATTCGCAGATGTAGAAACCAATCTGCTAATCTGCGGCTTCTTTTTTTTGCTTTTATTTAGCAGCCACCCCGGCAAAATCTGTGTAAACTAGTTTTCTGCACCTTATTTTTACAGGAATCTATCAACAGACCCATGGGAAGTATTCGTAAACAAACCATCATTTCCAGCTTATTGGTGTATGTTGGTTTTGTCATTGGGTTTGTGAATCATTATTTCTATACCAAAAATGGCTCTTTTACACCTGAGCAATTTGGTCTAACACGTATCTTTTTTGATTTCGCACAAAATATGATGGCATTCGGAGCCATGGGTGTTATACCTGTCATCTATAAGTTTTATCCGTACTACAAAGACAACCTAGAACCCCGAAAAATTGACCTCATGAGTTGGGCCATGTTGGCTTCTATCATTGGATTTATTATTGTATTGGTCAGTGGCTTTGTTTTCCAGCCATTTTTTGTTGAAAAGTATCAAGAAAAATCACCACTAATTCTTGATTATTATTACTGGATGTTCCCTTTCGCCATGGGGATGTTGTTTTTTTCTGTTATCGAAGGATTTAGTTGGGCTTTACAATTGTCTGTAGTATCCAATTTTTTAAAAGAAACGATACTACGTGTTCTTACCAGCATTCTGATAGGATTGTTTTATTTCAAATGGATCAGCTTTAGCACTTTTATTTACTTATTTGCATTTCAATACTTGGTCATTTTTTTATTCCTGTTTGTTTATTTGCTACGGAGCGGTCATCTGCACTTTCATTTTAAGATCAGCAGGGTAACCCGAAAGTTTTGGAAGAAAATTCTTTCCATGCAGGTGTTGATCTATGGCGGCACATTGATTGCTTCTGTAGCAGCCACAATCGATAGCTTTATTATTGCCGGCTTTCAGGGTCTCACAGCAGTGGGTATTTTTGTCTTTGCTCAGTTTACGGCGAACGTTATTCAAGTACCACAAAGAAGTATTCAGGCGGTTTCATCCAGTTTTCTTTCCAGAGCATGGAAGGATAAAAACTATCCGGAAATTCATCGCATTTATTCAAGATCCTGTATCAACCTCTTATTGATGGCATTATTTCTTTTCGGAAATATATGGCTCAATGCAGAGGAGGGTATCAAAGTGCTAAATATTCAAGATGATTACCTCAGTGGCTTGAATGTTATTTTTATTTTGGGTCTAGTAAGAATCATTGATGCAGGTACCGGCTTGAATGCCATGGTCATTAATACATCGACTCATTGGAGATTTGATTTCATAAGCGGCGTTGTATTGATCGGTCTACGTTTACCGCTCACTTATTTCATGATCAAAAATTACGGTATTATAGGGTCTGCCTATGCAGAATTGATCGCTTATGCCACCTATAATTTTATTCGCTATGAATTTCTGAGACGCAAATTCAATATGCAGCCATTCTCCATGAAAACATTATATTCCTTGATCTTGGCGGTAGCAGCCTATTTTATTTGCCAACAAGCTTTTAGTAGCCTTGGGGGTTGGATGCAGATCATTTACAATGTAATTGTCTTTTCCTCCATTATGATTGCCGGTGTATTCCTCTTTAAACTCACTCCAGATGCAATACAGTTGTATGATGTGGTGAAGAAGAGATGGAAGGGGTAATAGGTACTGGGTGCTAGGTGCTAGGTGCTAGGTGCTAGGGAAGAACTCGAATTACAAGATCTTATTGTGTTGCGAGTATTTTTTTAAAATCTGACATCTGCGATCTGCTATCACCCATTCGCCATCCGCTATCACAGAATCACATACTCTCCTTTTCTATTCACCGATATCAGCGGGAGCTTTTTATTTTCTTCGAAGTAGTCGTATACTTCTTTGAGACGGGTAGAGAATTTTTGGTATTCTTTGTCTTCTTTACTGTTTCGTTCAAGATACTCCTGACTTCTGTTGTTACTGAAACGTACAGGGTAGATATGTACGGGAATAAAATCTTGTCCTTGGTTGCGGGCATGTGATGCCAATACATATAATTCTTCGATCTGATCGTTCTGGATGGGAATGCAACCTACGGTGATGCAACTACCATGGATATAAATATCACTACCGGGTTTAATGGAGTCACTCAGGAGCATATCGGAGGCATTGGGATAATTCAATCCCAATGACAAGTGATACATACTTTTCGGATTGAATTCATTGATATAATAAAACCCCTCTGGTACCTGGTAATCACCTTCCATTCTTTTCGGACCTAAGCTGCCCGACAAAGCGCATATCTTATAGGTTTTGAATAGTTTATACGGTTCTGCTGAAGTATTTCTTACCCATACTTCTAATTGACTATCATACTTGAAACTTCTGATATAAACATCTTTTGCCGGCCATTGAAGTTTGGCTGAGGCAAATTGTTTCTTTAGACTATCCTCTTTTGAACGAATGGCTTGCGCAACCCTTGGAAAAACACGCTGATTTTCAATAAAACCCGACTGTCCATATATGGATAAGGTGGTCATCAATATTGAGAATAAAAACAGGGGGCGTTTCATGATTGCAAAATACTAAATGGTCAATAAGGCACAGCTCAAACGACTGTTAAATTGAAACGTTGGCAAATTAGGATTATTGTATAAAAAGACCGGAGCCTTTAAGAGACTCCGGTCTGAGATATGCTTTCTTATTACAAGTTTCCTCTATCAGACTGCTCTCTTTCAATGGCTTCAAAAAGCGCTTTAAAATTACCCTTTCCAAAACTCTTGGCTCCTTTTCGCTGGATGATTTCAAAGAAAAGTGTGGGTCTGTCTTCTACCGGCTTGGTGAAAATTTGTAATAAATAACCTTCGTCATCTCGATCTACTAGAATACCTAACTCTCGTAAAGGATTCAGGTCTTCATCGATATGTCCTACCCTGTCTAACAAATCATCATAATATGTAGTAGGCACTTTCAAAAATTCAACCCCTCTGTTTTGAAGATCGGTAACCGTTTTTACAATATCATTGGTTGCCAATGCCACGTGCTGACACCCTTCGCCATTATAAAAATCAAGATATTCTTCTACCTGAGATTTCTTCTTTCCTTCAGCAGGCTCATTGATAGGGAATTTGACAAATCCATTTCCATTACTCATCACTTTACTCATCAAAGCAGAATACTCTGTAGATATATCATTATCATCAAAACTGAGGATGTTTTTAAAGCCCATAACATCTTCATAAAACTTAACCCATGGGTTCATTTGATTCCATCCCACATTTCCTACGCAATGATCTACATACAATAAACCTGTGTCGGTTGGATTATAATGACTCTCCCACTTTCTATACCCCGGTAAAAAAGCACCGCTATAGTTTTCTCTTTCAATAAACAGATGTACGGTATCTCCATATGTATGAATACCGCTGATCACCACTTCTCCAAATTCATCTGTTAAACGTTGTGGCTCCATATAACTTTTACCGCCTCGTTCTGTGGTTTGCTTCCATGCATCGGTAGCATCTTTTACTTTCAAAGCCAATACTTTTACGCCATCACCATGTTTGTATACATGATCTGCAATGGGATTTTCTGTGCGTAATGCTGTGGTGAATACAAAAGTTAGTTTGTTCTGTCTTACCGCATAACTAGCACGGTCTTTCACACCGGTCTCTGGACCTGCATAAGCCAAGCTTTGAAACCCAAAAGCGGTTTTATAAAAATGTGCTGCCTGCTTGGCATTGCCTACATAAAATTCAACATAATCAGTTCCCAACAAGGGTAAAAAATCAACAGTAGTAGACTGTACCGTAGAAGTAGCAATCGATTCCATACAATATGTTTAAAAGATGAATGAAAAAAGAAAATGAACTGCTCAGTTAAGCATATTAACAAGCATCCATGGCCAATGCTTCCATCAGCAAACAATAGCAACTACGCTTATCGCCAAAGATTTTATGAGGATAGTCTGGAAGCACGGTTCAAAATTAAGGATTTTAGGGATAGGTGGTGGGTACAAGGTGAAAGGTACTGGGTACTAGGTACAAGGTTTAGGGTTGTACTTTGTTTTTATCCAAAAAACAACCTAGTACATAGCACCTAGCACCTAGTACCCCGTATCTTCGCAAACATGAAAGCAGGAATTCTTGGAGGCGGTCAGTTAGGCCGTATGTTATTACAGGCAGCAGCCAATTATACAGTGGAAACATGGGTAATGGAAAATGATCCCAATTGTCCGGCTGCACATCTATGCCACCATTTCGTTCAGGGCGATATCAATGATTTTGACGCCGTATACGCATTTGGGAAAGGACTTGATGTGCTTACCATTGAAATTGAGTCTGTAAATGTAGATGCACTGGAAAAACTGGAATCTGAAGGTGTAAAAGTTTATCCTAAACCTTCCGCTATCAGAACCATCAAGAACAAGATCCTGCAAAAGCAGTTTTATGAATCGAATGATATTCCAACATCTGCATTTGTGGTAACTGCAAATCTTAGCGATTTGAACAACCATACTGCATTGTTGCCGGCAGTGCATAAAATTGGACAAGGTGGATATGATGGCAAAGGCGTTCAGATCATTCGCGATGAGAAGGATATCGAAAAAGGATTTGATGCTCCTGCGGTATTAGAGAAAATGGTACCCATTCATAAAGAGATCGCCATGATCGTAGCTATGAATGAAAAGGGAGAAACAGCCTTATACCCTCCTGCTGAAATGGTATTCGACCCTGTTTTGAATTTATTGGATTATCAATTGAGTCCGGCCACAGTTCCGGAAAAAGTATTCTGGAAAGCAGAAGCCATTGCATTGCGTGTTGTGAAAGCATTGAATAGTCCGGGTTTATTTGCAGTAGAGCTTTTTGTAGATAAGGATGAAGAGGTATTGGTCAACGAAACAGCACCTCGTGTGCATAACAGCGGACACCACACCATCGAAGCCAATTATTCAAGTCAATATGATATGTTATGGCGTATTATGTTGGGCTATCCATTAGGCAATACAGACGCCATTCTTCCTTCCGCTATTGTGAATTTACTGGGATCAGAAGGACATTCAGGCGATGCCGTATATGATAACCTAGATGAAGTTTTAAAAATGGATAATGTCTTTGTACATCTCTACGGTAAAAAGCAAACCAAACCCGGAAGAAAAATGGGACATGTAACCATCATGCACAAAGACTACCAAGATCTAACACATAAGGCCAATAAGATCAAACATTTGTTGAAAGTCGTTAGTAAGTAAGTAATTTGAGATGTCAGATAGCAGATGTCAGATTTGTTTACCGTATAAAATCAAATCTGCCATCTGACATCCGAGATTCTTATCTATCCTTTTTTCACATTCAAAGGTCGTAAAAAGCCGATGCCTATCAGGCTTTTGGTTTGTAATCCGGGTGATGTTTTATTAGGACCGAATAAACGGACATCATCATCATAAATCAAATCAAGACTATAGGTTGCGGAGAAGAATTTATTGATTTTGAAAGAAAATAGATTGGTCATGAAGAAATCAATATTCTGGGCGCTATTGTTATAGTTGGAGAACATATCCAATCTCCCTTTATACGTCACATTTTTTGCAATGGTGTTGTTGTAATTGACGGTAGCAAAAGTACCTATCTCATTGATAGATGTTTTTCCCGCAGGTACGCCATACTTTCCTAAAGTCGACAATTTATTATTGGCAACGATCGTCCACCTGGATGTCAGCGGCGAAACGAAGACCGAAAGTTTATCAGAGGATTTGTAATCAAATCCCACGGATAGAATAATATATGCCGGTGATAAAAATGAGGAAGAAAAACTAGGTACACCGCCGGAAAAAGTATAACCATCAAACCATTGAGAACGGAAATTGAATAGGCTGGATAAAAATATTTTTCCGGTGCTATCCATCTTATAACCATACTTGCTGAGAAAATCGAAGCGGTCATCGTTTTTTCTTCCACCCAAACTTGTGGTTTGTACATAGCCGAGGTTCATATCAAAGTTATTATCCCAGCTATGACGATCTTTTCGATAGAAATAAAAGAAGTTGAAGTAAGAACTGACTGCCAATGAAAAATTATCACCCCCCGCAGCCCAATTACTCAAAGAGCCTTGTGCAAGGTTCGCACTGATCAACCCCCCCTTTTTCCATACCCATGTACTGGTATCCGCTTCTTTTTTAATGGTTCGGGAAGTTTCACTGCGAAGCTTATTAACTACGATATCCTGAGAAAAAACCGCTGATGAACAACAAAGCATCAGCATCCAAAACATCCATTTCTTCATGTGACCGGGGGATTTGCGTTGCAAAACTAATTGATTAACAGAATTTTCAATGCTGAAAACCTGTCAAACTGACACAAAAACAAGACAATTTTGTTAATTTTGCACTCTAACTATTTTGAAAATCGCATGAACACAATGCTTACTACAGATAAAGTGCATGATGAAGCCCGACAGGGAGAAGCATTTCAGCCATTTGAAAACGATCCTAATCAGTATAAAAAACACTTTTATATCGAGAGCTACGGCTGTGCTATGAATTTTGCGGATAGTGAAGTGGTGGCTTCTATTTTAAATGGTGCCGGTTTTGGCGCTACCCGAAACCTGGAAGAAGCCCAATTGATTTTATTGAATACCTGTTCGATTCGTGAAAAAGCAGAACAAACCGTTCGTAAAAGATTAACCGAGTTCCGTAAACTCAAAGAACGTACCCCTGGAATGTTGATTGGGATGTTAGGTTGTATGGCGGAGCGATTAAAAGCACAATTACTTGAGCAAGAAAAACTAGTAGACATTGTTGTGGGACCGGATGCTTATAGAAGTTTGCCGGCGCTGATTGAAGAAGCGGAGTCCGGACAAAAAGCAGTGAATGTATTATTGAGCAGGGATGAAACCTATGGTGATATTGCTCCCATTCGTTTAGACACCAATGGTATCAGTGCTTTTGTATCGATCATGCGTGGCTGTAATAATATGTGCAGTTTCTGCGTGGTTCCTTTTACCAGAGGTCGTGAAAGAAGCAGGGATGCTCATTCCATTATACAGGAAGTAAAAGATTTGTGTGATAAAGGATATAAGGAAGTAACACTGCTTGGACAAAATGTAGACAGTTATTATTGGATAGATGAACAAAAAGATGAAACCGTAACATTTGCTGCACTGCTTGAAAAAGTAGCATTGATCAGTCCGGATCTGAGGGTAAGATTCAGCACTTCACATCCGAAAGACATTACTGATGAGGTATTGCATACCATGGCGAAATACGAGAACATCTGTAAATACATTCACTTGCCGGTTCAAAGTGGAAGTTCAAGAATGTTACAATTGATGAATCGTACGTATACCCGTGAATGGTATATGGCGAAAGTGGATCGTATCAAAGAACTACTCCCCGACTGTGGTATTAGTTCAGACATTATTGCCGGTTTTTGTACCGAAACTGAGGAAGATCATCAAGAGACGCTAAGTATCATGCAATACAGCGGGTACGACATGAGCTATATGTTTTTCTATAGTGAAAGACCCGGAACACTGGCTGCAAGGAGATATGAAGATGATATACCTGAAGAAGTGAAAAAAAGAAGATTGCAGGAGATTGTTGACCTACAGGGAGAGTTATCACGTCAAAGTAACTTGAATGATTTGGGAAAAACCTTCAAAGTATTGGTAGAAGGTAACAGTCGCAAAAGTGATGCTGATTGGATGGGCAGAAACAGTCAGAATAAAGTGATTGTTTTCCCAAAGAAAGATATGAACGAGCAACTGAAAGGCAATTATGTAATGGTGAAAGTGACCGATTGCACGAAGACAACGTTGCGCGGAGAAAGAGAAGTGGAATGATGAATATCGAATCATGAATGTTGAATGGGTGAAGAATGAAATGAATAAAACGAATAAAAGAATCTCTATATCAGACATCTGAGATCAACAAATTAAATCTATGGATCTTCAAAGTATAAAAAACAGGTTTGGCATTATCGGTAATTCACCATCGCTGAATCATGCACTCAATACGGCTGTACAAGTAGCAGCTACTGATTTAACTGTTTTGATTGTGGGAGAAAGTGGCGTGGGTAAAGAAGTGTTTTCACAAATCATCCATTCTTTATCATCGCGCAAGCATAATCCTTTTATTGCGGTGAACTGCGGTGCTATCCCTGAAGGTACTATCGATTCAGAATTATTTGGACATGAGAAAGGTGCATTTACAGGAGCTGTGGATAGTCGGAAAGGATATTTTGAAACGGTAAGTGGTGGCACCATTTTCTTAGATGAGATTGGTGAAATGCCACTGGGTACACAAGCCAGACTATTGCGTGTATTGGAGACCGGAGAATTTATTCGAGTGGGTTCTTCCAAAGTGCAAAAGACAGATGTTCGTGTGATTGCGGCTACCAACAGAGAATTGCTAGAGTTCACACAAAAAGGAAGATTTAGAGAAGACTTGTATTATCGTTTAAGTACAGTACCCATTCGGGTTCCGGCATTACGTGATCGAAAAGAAGATGTACTGCTGCTGTTTCGAAAATTTGCGGTGGATTTTGCTGAGCGCTACAAAACACAGCCTATTCAACTCGATGATGACGCTAAAAACCTGTTAATTAACCATCCTTGGCAAGGTAACGTACGTGAATTGAAGAATATTGCAGAGCAGATATCTGTGTTGAGTCAAACAAACAATATTTCAGCTGCCACTTTACAACAGTTTCTTCCGGATCAAAGTAAACATAGAAGAATGCCGGTATTAGCCGGACAATTAACGGGTACTACCGGGGAGTTTTCGAATGAACGTGAAATCCTTTACAAGCTGTTTTTTGATATGAAGAAGGATGTAACAGAGCTGAAAAAAATGTTTCTCGAAATACTGCAAAATCCATCCTTAGCCGGTAATGCAGCCAATTATACGAGAGATTCTCTGATGCAGGATTTTCATACCAATGGAGAGCTCTCTCCTGTTCTGAGCAATCCTGCTCCGGCTCACGCTGCAGTATTACCCGGAAATGTAGGTTCACAACCGGTGATCTTGCATGAAGATGATATTCAGCATCATGAAGAAGTAGAGGAATCGTTGAATATTATGGATAAGGAAAAAGAACTGATCTTAAAGGCTTTGAAAAAACACAAAGGGAAAAGACGAGATGCTTCTCTGGATTTAGGTATTAGTGAAAGAACATTGTACCGTAAACTAAAGGAATACGATATTGAAGAATAATATGATACTATGAAGTCTAACTCACATACATATTGCTATAGTGCTTTACTCATCTTGATGATACTTTGCTTTGCGGCATGCAAAGTAAAGTATAGCTTCAATGATGCCACGATTGACCCACGTTATAAAACCATTAAGCTGGGTTTTATCGAAAACAAAGCACGCTATATCAATCCACAGTTAAGTCCAAAGCTGAATGATAAGCTGCAACAAAAGATCACGAACCAAACCAAATTAACCCGGGTTAATAGTGATGATGCCGACTATATCATATCAGGTGCTATTACTACTTACGATGGTACGCAAACTGTTGGGGTTAGTGGCAGACAAGCAAGCACTAACCGTTTAACGGTATCAATCAATATCCAACTCAGAAAAAATATCGATAACGAAACCAAAGACTTTGTGGTAAGCCGGAGTTTTGATTATAGTGCAAATCTTGCCTTTAACACGGCTGAAGCTCAATTATTGGATGAAGTAGTCAGGAATATGGTAGATGAAATTTTTAACCGTATTTTTTCAGACTGGTAATCAATTAGTACATTTATCGTTATGAAATCCATACAGGATAAAGCCTTATTACACCTGACCGGACAATCAACGCTTCAAACGGTACCCATTGATCAGTTGGAATCATTGGTTCAAACCTACCCCTATTTTGCACCTGCAACATTATTGTACCATGCAAAGTGTAATACAGAAGGTGTTGTTTTGAATGATGAGAAAGCTTTGGGGAAGGCTCTTTTATTCACCGATAACCCGCTTTGGACATCCTATTTATTGCAAGCTTCTATAGCAACAGAGGAAGTGGGCATGCCTGAGACTCCTGTGAATGATAAGACCGCTGTACACAGTTCCAAGACCATCGATATCCCTACTATGGATGATGTGAGAGATATCATCAAGTCGATTGACCCAAGAAAAATTCCTGATAATCCACCCGAAGTAGATGAAACCGAAGATGAGTATGAGGAGCCTGTGGATGAATTGCCTTTGCCGGACGCCAAATTGAGTGATTTGTTATCAGAACAGTTGGCTGATTTTAAAAAGCCCTTAGATGCTGCAGCGAAATTAGAGATTGAAACGGAAAGGTTGCATACCATCGATTATTTCGCATCCCAAGGCATTAAAATCGATCTTTCCAAGATACCTCAGGATAAATTGACCTCCCAACTGCGCAAGTTTACAGACTGGCTGAAGCAAATGAAGCACGTAAACAATGAGTCTTCTGACCTTGGAACGGGCTCAGATTTGGAGCAGGCTGTGGCATTGATTGCAGAAAATTCCAACGAGTCGAGGGAAGTTGTGACCGAAACCATGGCAGAAGTATTGGAAAAACAGGGGCAGTTAGACAAAGCCATACAGCTTTATATCAAATTAAGTTTCATAAATCCTGAAAAATCCGCTTATTTTGCGGCGAAGATTCAACAATTAAAAGGTATATAAAATGATCATTCTGTTTCTGATTCTGATTGTGTTAGCTTGTGTAGCGCTTGGTTTTGTTGTATTAATTCAGAACCCTAAAGGCGGCGGTCTTTCTGCCAATGTTGGTGGTTTGAGCAATCAATTCATGGGTGTAAAACAAACCACAGATGTACTTGAAAAAGGTACCTGGTTATTCGCAGGCATCATTGCTGTTTTGGCTTTAGTATCCAGCTTATTCTTAAAAGGCGGTGGAACTGTTGACAGTTCTGTGTTGCAAAAAGTAAACACAACTACCAGTGCCCCTGCTCCGGCTGCTACTACTCCTGCCAATACAACCACGGCAACTCCTGATACAGGAAAAAAATAATTCAAATACAAGATGCTTTAAACCCTGCCTGTTCTACAGACAGGGTTTTTTGTTTAATTTGATGGTATGAAAAGAATAATTGGATGGGTCGTATTGATCATCCTACTGGTTTCAGGTGTATCCGCATGGTTGGTGTTTGGAAGTAGTACCTCTTTTTCAGAGGCACAGCGGTACTTCATTGTGGAGCAAGGAAAAACTGATAAAGCAGCTGTATTAACAACTTTAAAAGAAAATGGCATTGTATCACAAACGGTGGGATTATCCATGTTGGGTACCGTTAGCTCCATTTGGCCCAAAATAAAACCGGGGAAATATGAGGTCAAAAAAGGCCAATCTGCTTTTGATATTGCTCGTATGTTACGCAATGGAAAACAAGCAGAATTAAAATTGGTGATCAATAAACTACGTACCAAAGCCGATCTCGCTAAACTGATTGGCAAACAGTTCGACACGGATTCAATAAAGGTTATGCAGTTTTTGCAATCCAATGATTCATTGCAACAATTGGGTACAGATACCACACAGTTATTTACCACCATCATACCAGATACGTATATATTTTACTGGAATACTCCATTGGTTAAAATCCTAAAAAAATTAAAAGACAATAGCGATATTTTTTGGGAAAAGAATAATCGATTGAGTAAAGCCGCAGCGAAAGGATTGTCAAGAAGCGAAGCTTATACACTGGCTTCTATTGTAGAAGAAGAAACCAACTTTGATACCGACAAATACAAAATTGCCAGTGTGTACCTAAACCGCTTGGAAAAAGGAATGCCTTTACAAGCTTGTCCGACCATCAAATACGCAATGCAGGATTTTACCATTACGCGTATTTATGAAAAATACTTATCCAATCCCTCTCCTTACAATACCTATCGGAAAAAAGGGTTACCCCCGGGTCCCATTTGTACACCCTCACCCAAAACCATTGACATAGTGCTGGAAGCCCCGGAAACAGATTATTTATTCTTTGTTGCGAAAAGTGATTTTAGTGGTTATCATCATTTCAGTAACAATTATGCAACCCATGATAAATATGCCAAAGAATATCAAAAGCAGTTAGATATTTACATGGCTAATAAAAAGTAATACCATTTTGATCAAACTACAACGTATCATTATCAGTTGGAAGCCCCTTGCTTTTATCATTCGTAAAAGCAAGACTACTATTATCCCCGGGTTTCAAGGGTTACCATTGTATGATGTGGTATTGTTTTTCTTCAAGCAAATCAATAAGGTTGGATTGAATGAGCGTGCCGCTGCAATTTCTTTTAACCTGATTATGGCATTACCTGCTGCATTGATTTTTTTATTTTCACTCATCCCCTATTTCCCCAAGTCTTTTAATGTAGATAAACAAATACTGAGTTTATTCAAAGACATCACGATCAATTCAGACACTTATAAGTTTGTGAGTGATATCATCAATGACTTACTCAAAAAGCATGTGGGTATTTTTTCCTTTGGTTTCTTATTGCTCATCTTCTATGCATCGAATGCTATGATTGGCATTATTCGCACTTTTGACAAGTCGATACAAGAACAAAAAGGATTCATTTTTTATCAACGATGGAGAGCCATACAATTAACTGCTATTCTCATTTTATTGGTGATAGGTTCTTCGTTGGTTTTAATCGGACAAGACCAATTATTCAGTCTTTTGAATGGTTTATTTGATCTAAAATCAAAAACCCTGCTTCCCGTTTGGAATGCAGCTAGGTGGTTGGTGATTATTGGGCTGGTTTTTTATGGTATTGCCTGTACCTATAAATATGCTCCTTCTGTACAAAAACGATGGAAATTAGCTTCTCCTGGTGCCTTATTGGCTACTTTTCTGACCTTGGCTACCACCCTTGTGTTCTCCTATTGGGTGAGTCTATTTGCCAATTCCAGTTATAATAAAATTTACGGTTCCATAGGAACTGTTTTGATCATGATGCTGCTGATTTATATCAATTCGTTAATTTTACTCATAGGCTTTGAATTAAATGTCAGTATCACGTATCTTACCAAAGAAGCGGAAGCTCGGAAGCAGAAAGAAATAGCCCAAATTGCCTCCTCATAATGCACTAAGAAAATACTTGTCCCTACATGAACAAGTAATGCTTATCATTTGTCACTATAAAAACTACCATTATGAAAAAACTGCTCTATTCGCTGTTCTTTGCGTTTGTTGCACTCAATATCCAGGCACAATCACTGGCTATCGGCTCAGATTTACCTATGAAGGATGTTAAGATGAAAGATGTATCCGGTAAAGAAGTTTCGATTACCGATGCTATGAAAGACAATGGAGTTCTTGTTATGTTTTCTTGTAACACCTGTCCTTACGTGATCAAAAACCAACAGAGAACCCGTGATATTGCTGCCTACGCTAAGCAAAACAATATTGGTGTCATCTTATTAAACTCTAATGAGGGCACCCGTGATGGCGATGATTCATATGATGCCATGAAGTCATACGCTAAAAATCAGGGATATAATTTTTATTACACCGTAGATACCGATTCAAAAATTGCTAATGCTTTTGGGGCTACCAGAACACCGGAGTTATTCCTGTTCAATGCAAATGGCAAACTACAGTACAAAGGTGCTATTGATGATAATCCAACTGATGCCGGTAATGTAAAAAGAGTGCATGCTAGAGAAGCCATCAACGAACTAACGACAGGAAAATCTATTTCTGTCAAGGAAAGTCGTTCTGTTGGTTGTTCAATCAAAAGAAGTTAAATGGAATAAATATTTTTTAAAGCCGCTATTTCATAGCGGCTTTTTTATGGAAATTATTGAGATAGGCATCTTATCGGTAACCAAAACCTGCAATATGAAACCGATAATCATTGTAGTGCTATTACTCTGCATCACTTATGCGATTGCGGAAGGAATTCATTATGGAAGCATTACAGGTATTTTATTGGCTACCTGTAGCTTAGTGGCACTAGGTTATGCCATCTATCTGACTGAAAAACTTCGCAAGCAAATGAATGAGGAGGCAGAAGGAGAATATCTGTAAAAGACTATTGTCCGACTAATTTTTGTAGTTCCAAGATCAATCGCTGCTCAGGTAACTGTTGCGCATAAAATTGACGATATTGTCTTTTTTTATTGACCATCAGTGTTACCGGAATGGCCCCATCCCATTTTTCATCGATCTTGGGACAAAATTCATCAGCATTGGTTTCGTTGAGCCAAAGTATTTTTGACTGGTAATTATTTTTCTTTGCAAAAGAAGCAATTCCTTTCGGATAATCATCTGCAAAATCTAAGCTAACCAAGATCAGTTGTACTTTTTGATCCTTAAAAGCAGCTACAGATTTTTCAAACCAAGGTATCTCTTTGATACAAGGCGCACACCAACTTGCCCAGAAATTAACCACTAGTGGAACAGAGCTGGTATCAATGATTTTTACGAGATCATTGATCTTTACGCTTTTAATTTCCTGTGATTGAGCAGTTGTTGCCATCATCACAATCGCTAATAATAGGGTTATTTTTTTCATAACGAGGATCATTTATACTGAGTCTTTTTGCTTCACAGTCCATTCATCGAATAATTGTGCTCTTCTTTCCATCGATAAGGATGGCTGATCGTATTGACCTGCTGCCTTTTTTTGACGATATGCCTCATAAATACTTACAGCACAAGCCACTGAAATGTTCAAACTTTGAATGATACCCATTTGCGGGATCACAAAATTACCATCTGCCAATGCTCTGATCTCCTCACTAACACCGGAATGTTCATTTCCAAATACCAATGCAATACTTTCGGTAAAATCGATCTCATATAAACTTACGGCGTCAGAAGATAAGTGGGTTGTTAAAATACGTGTATACCGCTTACGCAATGCTTCAAAACAGGCCTGTGCATCTTCAAACTGATGAATGGTTAACCATTTGGCAGCACTACTACTACTTTTCGGGCCAAATTTTTCATGTCTGGGTATTTTGGTATTCAAAATGAAAATATCTTGAATACCTACTGCATCACAAGTGCGCATAACAGCAGAGATATTATGCGGATCCTGTACATTTTCCATCACCACCGCTAAATTGGATTGGCGATGATGCAAAACGCGGTTGAGTTTTTCTCTTCTTTCAGGTGTCATAGACCTCGAAAATCGGTACTTCGACAGGATTAAACAAATAGAACACAAAAAAAGCAAGTGTATGCACTTGCTTTTTCTGTAATTACCATCTTCTGCGATCTCTGTCACGTCTGTCATCATCCCGGTCTCTTCTGTCCCAACGATCCTGTCCTCTCCTTTTGTCTACAATCACTACCGGTGGACGATAAGCCATGTACTGTCGGGCATAACGATCGCGGTACAGTTGATGATGCCTGAATGGATCCGGATCATTGATGACTACTTTATATCCTCGATGTAAATCATAATGACGATAAGCTCTTGGGAGATCAGATACGTATACCCAACGTCCGCGCTCTAAATACACAAATCGACTTCTTGGGATGCTGTAATACATGTCAATTTCAGGAAAGTAATAGTAATCACCAATATGATTACCGGGTAAACCCCATACCGGACGAGGACCTACATTCAAATTGACATTTATGCTTACCTGTGCTTGTGAGGTATCGATAAGCAAAACAGAAAAGACAATTAAGATGGGTAAAATTTTCTTTTTCATGGTTCACGGTTTTATATTGATATAAAGCCAAACCGGATGCCAAAAAAGAAACATTCTGTTAGGGAAATGTGAATTCGATTATGAGCTCAGGATCGATAAATTCACTGCGATAGATTATAAGAATTGAATACCCAAACCAGGTTTACCTGATACGGCTACTTTACCCTTATCGTATTTCAATCCTGTGGCAATAGATTGTGACAATAAAAGTGGACCATCCATATCAACATGATCCAGTTGTGGAAGAAAATGTGCAATGGCCGCAGATCCAACCTCGGATTCATTCATACTCCCCATCATAACTTTTAATCCAAGTGTTCTGGCTTCTTGAATCATTCTGATAGCAGGTGTAATACCGCTGCATTTGGTGAGTTTGATATTGATTCCATGAAAATGATCTACACATTTTTTTACGTCCTGTTCCGATACACAACTCTCATCTGCAAACAAGGGTAAAGGAGATTCTTTGTATAACAGCTTCATTCCATCCCAGTTATCTTTCGCAAGGGGTTGCTCGATAAACTCCACTCCTAAATTTGCCAGTTGAGGAATTTTGTCTAGTGCTTCAGTTGTTGTCCAACCCGCATTTGCATCAACTCTGAAAACTGCATCTGTATGTTGACGTAATGCTTCTATAATGGAGATATCATTTTCGGTTCCCAATTTGATCTTGTAAATAGGCCAAGGTTTTGCCTTCATTTTATCTACCATTTTATCAATGGTATCAATGCCGATGGTGTAATCGGTAACCGGTGTATCATTCCATTGTGTTTGCATGAGTTCATACAATGGCTTGCCTTTCATTTTACCAAACAAGTCCCAGCAAGCCATATCCAAGGCACATACCAAAAAAGGATTATTCGGGATCAGGTGATGCAGATAATGCCAATATCTTTCCGGTTCAGTAAGTGCAAACTTTTCGATCATGCGACGATGCTTTTCCAGATCGGCGATCATGGATTCAACTGTAACATCATAATAAGCAATGGCAGGTGCTTCCCCAAAACCCATGAATGGACCTAACTCTAAAGCTACCAACAATGATGGTTGATGCGTTTTGGTACGACCATTAGAAATGGTAAAGGGATATTCAAAAGGAAGATTGATCGGTCTATAACTGAGCTTCAAGAGATGTGTTTTGAGATGTAAAGATAATTAATGATTGAATTGCCACTGAAGGCACTGAGAAACACAGAAAAGACTTCTGTGCAATTCTGTGCCCTCAGTGGCAATCATCTCTTATCAATCTCTCCCACTCTGCTGAATATAACCATGAAGCATAGCATTAAAATCATTCTGCTCCAGCAAGGATTCTAATGTAAGATGCATTCTGTATCGCCAATAATGTTTGGGATCTGCTGGAATATTGATACGCTCACTATGAGGATCTTCTTTACGTAATGCAGCATCCATACCCATAAGGTCTTGTAACTGGAAAACTGTCCACATAGCAGGTGAGTATAAATGCTGTATCACAATTGCACTATTGATCCATGCTTCACAATAATAAGGTGCTTCACCGGATTGCCCTAGTTCATTATTGTAAAACTGTTGAATCCGGTTTTTATCTTCTTCCCACCAACCACGGATCGTACTCATGTCATGTGTAGAGGGTGTGACCACGCTGAGGTAAGGCGCATCTGCCGGATGAAAGAAACTACGTTTTGGATCTTTAGGCATACGTTGAATCTCTAAGCTCAAAAGTCCCAACTGTCTCATGACATCCGGAACACAAGCAGGCACCAATCCCAGATCTTCACCGCATACTAACATGTTGGTCACACGTTTCAATGCTGGTAATTTTTTCATGGCTTCTTTCATCCAAAAATCATCCTGACGGCGGAAGAAATAATCAACATAGAGTTCTTTCAGTTGTTGTTGCATGTGCTGATCAAGATAACGGAAGGAGGAAGTACTTTCCATATTGAACCTGAAATGGAAATGTTGTAGATCGCCCTCACTGTCTTCGAAAAGCAATACATTACTAATCAGGTTAAAGAGACCTTGTTTTACTTTATCGTGTTGCTCATCTTTTTCAAGTGTATGGAAGTATTGCTCTACTAGACGTTGTGTAGCAAATGCCGGTTTCAAAGTATAATGACCATTACCATCAGTCTGAAGGAATTCTTTTTTCACCAATTCATTATCATATCCAAACAATTCCCACAACACATTTTCATGAATAAAGGGTTGGGTAAAACGGTGATGATCAAATGAAATACCCCTCGCTTGGAACTCATTGATGTGCACAGGAATGGCCGGAACAAAGCGACCCAATATTCCTTCCACAGCATGCATGGGAATACTCCATATCCGGAAAAAGCCCAGAATATGATCAATTCTGAAAGCATCAAAATAATAACTCATTTGCTCGAAGCGCTGCTTCCACCAGGTAAACCCATCTGCCTGCATTCTTTCCCAATTATAAGTCGGGAAACCCCAGTTTTGTCCGGATATCGCAAAATCATCCGGCGGAGCACCCGCTTGTGCATCCATATGATACAACTCTGGGTGTTGCCATGCATCAGCACCATGTCTGTAAACACCAATGGCGATATCTCCTTTTACAATCATTCCTTTGGAATGCGCATAAGCAGTTGCTTCTTTCAATTGAAGATGCAATTGGTATTGTGTGAAATAATGCAGTGCGATCTCTTTGTATGCTGCGGAATCAGGTGCTGCCAGTCTATCTATTTCAGCGTCTTGGTAATGTCGGAATGCAGGCCATTGATTGAAATCTACCGTACCATACTGGTCTCTCAAATAACAGAATACAGCGTAGGATTGAAGCCAATGTTTATTATCATTGAAATATTGCTTAAAATCAGCAGATGCTAATACAGCGGTTCCCTGCTCCTCATAAATCTTGGCAATGATCTTTGTTTTAAACTGAATCACTTCTTCATAATCCACTACATCCAATGCATTCAGCTTCGCCTTCTCCACTGCAATTTGTTTCTGCAGTTTTCGATCGTTTTTCACCAAAGTATCCAAATGAAGATATAAAGGATGTAATGCAAACGCGGATATCGCTGCATAAGGATAGGAATCTGTCCAACTATGTGTTGCGGTAGTATCGTTGATGGGAAGAATCTGAATCATCTTCAAACCGGTCTTCACAGCCCAATCCACCATTTGTTTTAAGTCATTGAATTCTCCCACACCCAGTCCATGTTCTGTTCGCAAGCTAAAAACAGGAATGGCCACACCAGCACCTTTCCAAGTATTATTGGGTAATACGGCAAAGCCATCATGAATAATGCTGACTTTATCTTTTACAACAGCATCATACAATACCCGATTATTACCATCTTCATAACGCAGAAACTGTTGTTGATCTACATCATACACTCCATACTTGTATGCAATCGGAAAAGAATCTTTGCTAAGATTCAGGGTTATTTGAAAAAAATCTCCGTTTGTATTTTTTGTGAGTAAGAGAGGATGCTGGGTGTCCCAATTACCTAAAGATTGACTACTTCCCAATATACAAAGTGTCTGTCCTTTTTTGAGTAAGGGTGCTTTGACGTTTAGAATATGGGTACTGGTTTTTGGAGCCTTAGTGGTAACCGGTGTATGATTAGAAGGCAACAATACTTTGGTAAAAGGTTCCGTATAAAATGCATTCTCATAATACCCGGCAAAATTCCAGGCATCGGTTACATGTATTTCCTTGGCTTTACTCTCTTTTAAATTCAGCTGCTTATCATTTCCCCAATCATCACTATAGGTTCCGTCGGTATTGCGCAAAATATAATGGTAGGTGATTGTATCCTGAATAAGATCTGATGCTGTGAAGTCAAGGGTGACCACCCAATATTCTTCATTAAAATATTGAAGAGGAATGGCTTTAGCAGGATCATTATCACCCAATAAAGGGTGGTTTCCAACTATGAAAAGATCCTGACCGAATGTGGTATGAAATTTAAGATGAAAGGTGACTCTTTTGTCTGTGGTAATACTTTTACGCTTAGCGACAGTATTTTTTTTCTCCTTATTCTCAGTAGCATCATTCTTCTTTGATGTCTTACTGCGAACTGTCTTTTTCTTTGTGGTAAGTGACTCAGAATGGGATATAGACACAGATTTCCCATTGGCTGAAGCAATCATTTTTTTCGTCGTAGCCACTGCAAGCATTTTTGGTATTACTAAATTAGGGATTAATGTGTAAATAAAACACATTATTCTGCCGTTAGCGGGCAAATGTAAGCGCTTATGACTGCTGTTGAATCATATCAGCCGCTTTTTCCGCAATCATGATCGTTGCAGCATTGGTATTGCCGGAAACGATGGTTGGCATAATGGAGGCATCTACTACCCGTAAAGAGCGGATACCGTGTACTTTTAGTTCATGATCTACTACAGCACCTTCATCTGTTCCCATTTTACAGGTACCTACAGGATGATAAAGGGTTTCAAGACTTTTGTTGATATGCGTTTGTAATGACTGATCATCTTCATAGTTTTTTGGAAGGGATATCTCTCCATCCACATAAGCACTCATAGCTTGTGTTTTCGCAATGGCAATGGCTTTTTTCAATGCTACTAGTAACAGTTCCCGGTCTTTGGGATGAGCTAATACCTGATGATCAATAATTGGTGCGTCTTTAGGATTAGCGTTTTTCAACCGTATTACACCCCTACTTTCCGGATGTAAAAGAATGGCCATAATCCCAAATCCACTTTTCCTCGGAAAAGTCTTCAGATTGTACATATCGGTACTGTAATCATCCGCAATGCCAATGGGTGCAAAATGAAATTGTATGTCAGGTCTGTCTTCTCCAACAGAACTATAAAAAGCATTGGCTTCTAATGGACTATTCCCCAACGGACCTTTCTTGAATAAAAAATGTTGTAGCAAGGCTTTTCCCATATTCAGGGGTGATAACAAAGCATTGCTTGTTGGAATAATACTATTCACTGATACACCTGTCCATACATGATCTTGCAAATTCTTTCCCACTCCCGGCAAAGCATGAATGATATTGATACCTTGTTTACCCAATTCAATTGGATCTCCAATACCGGATAACATCAATAAATGTGGCGATTGAATGGCACCTGCTGAAAGAATCACTTCTTGGGAGCAATTGATTCTTTCCGAACCGGTTTGTCCAACCATCACTTCCACACCAACTGCTCTCCCATTTTCGATTAAAATTGATTTAACCTGACACTGTGTTCTAACAGTGAGATTTTTTCTTTTCATAGCCGGTTTTAAAAAAGCGGCTGCAGTGCTATGTCTTTGATTATTCTTAATGGTAAATTGGAGAAGAGAGGCTCCGATCTGCTGTGCTCCGTTATAATCGTCATTACGAATGATGCCTATTTCTTCACAAGCTTCTACAAACACTTCTCCCAATGGATGTGGCTGCATCGAATGTGTAACGTTCAAAGGCCCATCCCATCCATGATATTCGCCTCCATAATTTTCATTGTGTTCAGACTTCTTAAAATAGGGTAATACCGATGCAAAATCCCAGCCGGTATTTCCTAAAGAAGCCCATTCATCAAAATCAGCCCGATTACCTCTAACATACGCCATGGCATTGGTTGAGCTGCTACCGCCTAATGTTTTCCCTCTGGGAATAAAAAGACGTCGATGATCAATATGCTTTTGTGGGGTTGTCCAAAATGCCCAATCAGCATCTGATCGATTCAATTGTGTATATGCACCAGGAATGTGAATTTCAAGTTTCTTGTCTGATCCTCCGGCTTCTAATAATAAAACTTTATGATGTCCACCTTCTGATAAGCGATGGGCCAATACACAACCTGCTGATCCGGCACCTATGATGATGTAATCATATGACATGTTCTAAAAATAAAGTAAAAAATGGACGCATGCCAGAACAGAACGATATTTGATCAAAAGACAACTTTACCAACACAATTTTATCCCGTAAATGATGAGTAGCCCCCTATCTTTGCAAAACTAACAATTGTTCGTATGACAGACATGGCATTTAACCGTAACGAAGACTGGATGAAACTCAAGCTCAGTGAAGTAGAGCAACATTTCGAAAAGATCAAACTGGGCGGGGGAAAGAAATCAATCGAAAAACAAAGAGAACGTAATAAGCTTACCGCAAGAGAGCGTATTGAATACTTGTGTGACCGCGATAAACCATTTGTAGAAATTGGAGGTTTTGCCGGTTTTGACATGTATGAAGCAGAAGGTGGTTGTCCATCTGCCGGAACAGTCGCCGGAATTGGCTATGTGAGTGGTCGTCAGGCTGTCATTGTAGCCAATGATCAAACGGTGAAAGCGGGCGCTTGGTTCCCTATTACCGGAAAGAAGAATTTAAGAATGCAAGAGATTGCGATGGAGAATAAGTTGCCCATTATTTATTTGGTGGATAGTGCCGGTGTATTCTTACCCATGCAAGATGAAATCTTTCCCGATAAAGAACATTTTGGACGTATTTTTCGAAACAATGCAAGAATGAGTGCCATGGGCATCACACAAATTGCTGCAGTGATGGGTGCTTGTGTAGCAGGTGGTGCATATTTGCCGATTATGAGTGATGAAACCTTAATGGTGGAAGGCAATGGCAGTATTTTTCTTGCGGGTGCTTATTTGGTGAAAGCTGCCATCGGTGAAGACATTGACAATGAAACATTGGGTGGTGCTGCTACCCACACAGAGATCAGTGGTATTGCAGATTACAAGTTTAAAACCGAACAGGATTGTCTGGATCACATCAAAAAAATCATGAACAAATTGGGTGCTTCAGGAAACGCAGGATTTGACAGGATTCAACCCATGGCACCCAAAAAAGATCCGAAAGAATTGTATGGCATTATTCCTGAAGGCAATCTGAAGCCTTATGATATGTTGGATATCATTGAGCGAATGGTGGATAATAGTGAGTTTGATCAGTTCAAACAGGATTATGGTAAAACCATTCTCTGTGGATATGCGCGTATTGAAGGATGGGCTGTTGGCATAGTGGCGAACCAGCGTCTGATCTGTAAAAATAAAAAAGGCGAAATGCAAATCGGTGGTGTCATTTATAATGATAGTGCCGATAAAGCAGCGAGATTTATACTGAATTGTAATCAGAAAAAAATTCCATTGGTATTCCTGCAAGATGTAACCGGTTTTATGGTAGGCAGTAGAAGTGAACATAGTGGCATCATTAAAGATGGTGCTAAACTCGTAAATGCAGTAGCGAATTCTGTAGTTCCCAAAATCACTGTTATTGTAGGTAATAGTTATGGCGCAGGTAACTATGCCATGTGTGGTAAAGCTTATGATCCTCGTTTTATTTATGCATGGCCATCTGCAAAGATTGCCGTGATGGGTGGTGAACAAGCGGCTAAAACTTTGGCGCAAATACAAGTGGCTTCCATGAAATCACAAGGTAAAGAAGTAGATAAAGAACAAGAACAGGCTTTATTGAAAGAGATCAAAGGACGATACGAAAGACAAACCACACCCTACTATGCCGCTGCAAGATTATGGGTAGATGGTATCATTGATCCTACTGAAACCAGAAAAGTAATTGCGGAAGGATTGCATGCCGCAAATCATAACCCGGATATGGATACTTTCCGCACCGGTGTGTTTCAAGTATAATCAATCCTGAAATTATGCTAATGGTAAGTTGTGATATAGCTGAATGAATTTACTTTGCGGTTCAATCATTATACCATGACTTACCCGATTTATACTGTTGATGCTTTTACAGACCATGTATTTGGAGGTAATCCTGCAGCAGTTTGTCCGCTTACAGAATGGCTTCCTACCGCCACTATGCAACAGTTAGCCAATGAAAATAATCTTTCAGAAACTGCATTTTTTGTGCAGAGACCTGATGGAGATTATGATATCCGCTGGTTTACACCTGAATTAGAGATCGATCTGGCGGGTCACCCTACCCTAGCTACTGCTTATGTTCTGTTTAATGAACTTGGCTATTCACAAGACAGCATTCGTTTTCATAGCAAAAGTGGATTACTAACGGTTACTAAGAACGGAGACCTGATGGAAATGAATTTTCCGGCCCGTATGCCTGTTGCTTGTGAAATTCCGGCACATCTGTTAGAAGGATTTAGCATTCAGCCCAAACAAGTACTACGTTCACGCGATTATTTTTTAATCTACGAATCTCAGGAAGAAATCGAAAAAGTAATTCCAGATTTTGTGCAATTGAATCAAGTGGAAACATTGGGTGTTATCATTACTGCTAAAGGGAATTCTGCTGATTTTGTGTCTCGATTCTTTGTCCCCAATTCTGTGATTGGAGAAGATCCGGTAACAGGTTCAGCACATGCTACATTGATTCCATATTGGGCAAAAGCTTTGGGTAAAACATCCATGAAAGCAGAACAGTTGTCCAAACGTCGTGGTGATCTCTGGTGTGGTATTCAGGGAGATCGAGTGACGATTGCCGGTAAAGCTGTTTTATACATGAAAGGTGCATACAAATTAGCATGAGTACATTAAACGGACATCAACTCATTATTTATACAGATGGTTCAGCCAGAGGCAATCCGGGACCGGGGGGCTATGGTATTATTTTAATGTGGGGAGATAAAAGAAAAGAAATCTCGGCGGGATATCGACACACAACGAATAACCGCATGGAATTGATGGCAGTGATTGTGGCATTGGAGTCATTGACTAAAAGAAATATAGCAGTCACTATTTATACAGACAGTCAGTACATCGTGAATACGGTAGAAAAAAAATGGCTGGATAATTGGATACGGACAGATTTCAAAGGCGGCAAAAAGAATAAAGATCTTTGGTTGCGTTATAAAGCCATTGCCAATCATTTTCAAGTACGGTTTGTTTGGGTAAAAGGACATGCCGATAATCCATGGAATAATCGATGTGACGAGCTAGCCACTACTGCTGCAGATGGAACAAATCTTTTGGTAGATGAAGTGTTTGAAAATTCGTTAGAATAAAGAACGTATTTCCCTATACATTATTGATCATTTTCAATCCGCCTAAGGCGGATCAAATTCTCAAATTCTCAAATTTTCAAATTGAAAAATTGTCTCAGTTCTTGGAGTGGCGGAAAAGATAGTTGCTTTGCACTAATGAAAGCCATTGAGCAGGGGTATCACCCTACAGTATTGCTCAATGTCATGAATGAAACGGGTAAAATTTCCAGAAGTCATGGTATTCCTGAATCAATATTAAAAGCACAATCAGCAGCTGCAGAATTACCCATTTATTTGGTCAGCAGTAGCTGGCAGGAATATGAACAACATTTTACTGCTGCATTACAGCAACTCAGAGAAACTTATACAGTAACGCATGCTGTGTTTGGAGATATTGACCTACAGGCACATCGCGACTGGGAAGAAAAAGTATGCAACAGCGCAGAACTCACTGCTGTTCTTCCCTTATGGCAGCAAGATCGCAGATCTTTAGTGATGCAAATGTTAGATAGTGGTATTCAAACCATGATCGTGAGTTGTAATACTGTGATGGGAACTTCTTTTATTGGTAAAACTTTGACACCAGCATTGATTGATGAATTAGAAGCGTTGGGTGTAGATGCTTGTGGTGAAAATGGGGAGTTTCATACGCTGGTGTATGATTGTCCACTATTCAAACACCCACTTAAAATCGAAGTCAAAAAAGCATTACAGCACGAACAGTATTATTTTTCGGAGCTTATCCTACATGCATAAAAAATCCGCAGTGTTTGCTGCGGATTTTTTTATCAATATGTTTCTTTTTATAAAGAAATATTCTTCTTAGCAATAGATTGATTCAGAAAATAATAACCACCAAAAAGGATTGCAGAAAAAATAGCTGTAGCCATTAAGCTATTGGCATAAAAAGGAAGGGCATCATTATAGCACATCATCAAACCTTCAAAAGTCTTCGGACGTTTCAAACCACCGCCACCGGCCCAAACCATAAAGTTAGAAATCAAAAAGAAAGTGGTGGGTGTAGCAATTGAAGCTCCCAATACCTGTAAAGGTTTCTGGCTACGTACCATAAAACCGAAAATGGTCAAGCTCGTGAACAATAAATAATTCACCCACTGTCCTTTATAAAAGCCCGGGATTTCAGTCAACCCCTTATTGTATAAAAATTGATAAAGAAGATCAGAGATAAACATAGAAACCAACGGTAATGCAAAAGCCCATTTCTTATCTTTTACAAAAATAGCTCCGGCAAAAAGCGCGATCGCAAATTGAGGCGCAAAACCCCAAGGTCTATTCGGCATGGCACGATATACAGCACTTAGAAAAATGGTCAAAACCAGGGAAATAACAAGCGAACGATTCAATTTCATTGTATAGAATTTCAGGGACAAAAATAAGTGTTATGAGCCAAGTTTAGACCTCAATTTTCCTCATCCTGTGAATAAGCATCCGGAATAGCTACAAAAGCCTTATACAATGAAGTTTTACCGGAAGATAAGAACTGATAAGACTGTCCTGGAAACACAATGAATGCCTCCCCCTTTTTAACAACCAATTGTTGATTGATGATTACCCCTCCTTCAATGACCACCCATATTTCAGGAGAAATGGCTTTGTCTTCAAAACTGGTATCACTGTTCAGCAATACATGCGTGAGGGAAAAATCCGATATCGGAAAATGAAAAACATGCTCTCCATCTCGCCTACTCTGTCCTTTTAGTATGTTAGGGACAATCGGAGTAAAATCAGTATTGGCTAATAGTTCTTGGACATCTATATGTTTTTTAGTCAACCCGGCACGTAATACATTATCACTATTCGACATCAACTCGATATTTTGTCCTTCCAAATATGCATGTGGTAAACCTGCTCCTTGAAAAATGGCTTCGCCCGGCTGTAGACAAACGATATTGAAAAAATAGATAGAAAAGATGCCACGATCTATATCACCGGTTGGGTGCTGATCATTGAAATGTTTGGCTACCCACCAACCCGGATGATTTTTATTGAGTAACCCTTCTTGTTTCTGTCGAATCTCACGTTTCACTAGGGGTAATAAAAGATCATTGATACTTTGTTGCTCCATTTCCATGATGAAACGATACAAAGATTGCAGCCCTTCTTTTCTAAACAAAGGAAGTAGTATTTGGAATTCTATTACTTCCTCCAATATTTGCTGTATTTGTTCTTTCTGTTTAAATCCATGTAACAACCAGAACTCACTGATTGCCAACATAGCTTCGGGTTTGTGATTTTGATCCTTATAATTTCTGTGAGGGGCATTCAAAGGTATTCCCAATTGATTTTCCCTTTCAAAACCTGCTATTGCATTTTCTTTGCTGGGGTGAACCTGTATGGACAACATTTCCCGAACATCCATGACTTTGAGTAGGTATGGGATGTTGCCAAATTTTTGGCGCAAGGCAGGCGTAAGCGCTGCATCGGGTTCTTCATCGATCAACTGTTGTAGTGGCTTCCAGCCGTTCTGGATTGCAACATATGCTGAGGCTGTGGGGTGAACTCCTAACCAATATTCTGCAAAAGGTCTTTTTTCTTCATTTTTTATTCCCAACAACTCCGGCAGAAACGTATATCCGCCCCAGTCGTAGTGTTGAACCTTACCTTGCAATTTTAGTATCGAATAGCGATTAGACATAGTAAACAATTGCAAGAACGTTCAATTCTTATGAAATCGTATTCAATCCTTCATTTTTAACGAAATAGTTTATGAACAAAAACATCGAAACTGGCGACTTGGGCGAAGAAATCGCCTGCGGATATGTGTCTGAGAAGGGATATCAAGTACTCGAGCGGAACTGGCGATTCAAGCATTGGGAAGTTGATATCATTGCTTCTAAAAAAAATAAGCTTCATTTTATTGAAGTAAAAACCCGTAACTCACTTCGCTTTGGCAAACCGGAGGAAAGTATTACACGCGAGAAGATGACGCACTTAAAAAACGCTGCGGAACAATACCAATATCAGCATCCGGAATGGAAATATATCCAATTTGATGTCATTGCTATTACATTGGTCAACAGTATCGCTAAAGAGATCTTTTTGATCGAAGATGTATACTTTTAACGTCGCAGTTACACACAAATTCTTATATTTGATGTTTAAACATTAATTATGCAGTCGCTTAGTTCATTCGCATCATCGATTAGTGGTAAGCAATATCAGGGCAAAATGCCTGTTATTTTCGCAGGCCATGGCAGTCCGATGAATGCCATTGAATCGAATGAATTTTCTAAGGGATGGCAAGCAATGGTCCAAAACTTACCCCAGCCAACTGCAATACTATGTATTTCAGCACATTGGGAAACAAGGGGCAGTTTTGTTACGGCAATCGAGCAACCCAAAACCATTCATGATTTTTATGGATTTCCACAATCATTATTTGATGTTCAATATCCTGCCCCGGGCAGTCCGGCATTAGCCAATGAAACGATTAAAGCAATAACCACTACTTCTGTTGAAAAAGATCTTTCCTGGGGATTGGATCATGGTTGCTGGAGCATTTTGAAACACATGTATCCAACTGCCAATATACCTGTGGTTCAGTTGAGCTTGAATCAACTACAAGATCCTTTATGGCACTATCAACTTGCTAAAGAATTGGGTGTTTTGCGTCAAAAAGGAGTACTTATCATTGGTAGTGGTAATATGGTACACAATCTCGGTGTCATGAATTGGAAAACACCTGAAACCGGATACGATTGGGCAACAGAAGCCAACGAAATATTCAAAACATTGATCGGGAATAATGATCATCTGTCATTGGCAATGTATAAAAATTTAGGTGCAGAAGTACGTCAATCCATTCCTACACCGGAACATTACTTGCCTTTATTGTATACACTCGGACTTAAAACAGAAGATGAAACTGTGCAGTTTTTTAATGACAAAACCATTTTTGGATCCATCTCTATGACATCTTTGTTGATTGGTAACTGATCAGGAAAACCGTTGCATCATTTTTTCTACCATTTTGAATGTTGCCGGACAATACTCCACGTTCTGCTGATGCACATGTATGTATTCCACCATTTTCTTTTTCTTCAAATGCGGAAATCCTGCACAATCAGCGGGTCTTACTTCGTAGATAGCACACATATTGGTAGATAGATCCAAAAACTGACAAGGTTGTTTTTTATTCATCCAATCACCATCCTCTTCATCAAAATACAGCCATTTTGCTTTGAACTCTTTAGGAGACAAGTCAAAATGTGAAGCAATTCTTTTGATATCTGTATTCGTAAAAGTCGGACTCATACTTTTACAGCAATTGGCACAACTCAAACAATCTACTTCTTTCCAAACTGCTGCATCAATTTCTTCTGCAATTTTATCAAGATGTCTAGGAGGATTTTTTTCAATCTTACCCAAGAATTTTTTGAAGGCTTTTTGATGATGTCTCACTTTCTGCTTAAACGAACGAAGATTGATCTGCATGCGAAAATAGTTAGTATCTGTTTTGAGTTTGCAATATCGGTCTCCCCTACCGCAATGCCAAATCAATTTACCCCCTTTCAATGGATCATTATTTGTCATTTTGCTCCATGGATTGTACATTTCGTTTTATGTGGGATGCATATAAAAAAGGATACAAGGCTTTTTTACGCTTGGAGAAATCTTTGAGTGATCATTCTGTGGAAGCTTATTTGAGGGATGTAGATAAACTGACTTCATTTCTTTCATCTGAAGATACAGGCAAAGCACCTGCGAACGTGGATTTGAAAGATTTGCAACGATTTGTAAAATGGATCAGTGAATTGGGTATGACAGCCACTTCGCAAGCTAGGATCATTTCCGGTATCAGAAGTTTTTATAAGTATTTACTGACAGAACAGATCATTAGTACCGATCCCACTGCCCTACTTGAAGCTCCGAAAACCAAAAGAGCTTTACCCGATGTATTGAGTTTTGAAGAAATTGAACAAATCATTTCAAAGATTGATCAAAGTAAACCGGAAGGTGGCAGAAATAAAGCCATTTTAGAAACCATGTATAGCTGTGGACTACGGGTAAGTGAAGTGGTAGGTTTGAAAATATCCTGCTTGTACCTGGATGTTGGCTTTATCAGGGTAATTGGCAAAGGTGACAAAGAAAGACTGGTACCTATTGGATCTGATGCTATTAAATATATCAAACTCTACAAAGAGAATATCCGTGTTCATCAACCCATGGTTCCAGGTTATGAGGATATTTTATTTTTGAATCAACGGGGTAAAGGTCTCACTAGGGTCATGATTTTCTACATTATTCGTGATCTTGCAGCTAAAGCAGGGATTACCAAAAATATTTCACCACATACATTCAGGCATTCATTTGCCACACATTTGGTGGAGGGTGGTGCCGATCTGCGAGCGGTACAAGAAATGCTGGGACACGAAAGTATAACCACTACAGAAATCTATACGCACCTGGATCGCGACTTCCTGCGTAATACTTTACAGCAGTTTCATCCGGCTTTTCAGAAATAATGATGATTAAAGTATAAAAGGTAGGTATCGTCGATGATTTTACGGTAAATTCGCTACTCTAAAATCTGGAAACATATGAAAAAGTTTTTCTTATTAGCTGCAACCATTTGCAGTTTGAATGCCTTTGCACAGATCAACATGCCTCAGCCTAGCACTACTCAGAAAATAACGCAGGCTTTTGGTATGGGAAGTATTGAACTTACCTATTCTCGTCCCAATATCAACGGTCGCTCTTTGTTGAAAGAGAACAGTGATTTGGCTCCATTGAATAAATTATGGCGTACAGGAGCCAATGCTGCTACCCGCCTGAAATTTACAGACAATGTTACCATTGGTGGCAAAAGATTGGATACAGGCTCTTATGTACTGTATACCATCCCCGGAAAAGACAATTGGGAAGTCATCTTGAATAAAGGCCTTACCAACTGGGGAACGGATGGTTACAAAGAAGCAGAAGATGTAGTTCGCTTTAAAGTGAAAGCAGATAAAGCAACAGGTAATACAGAAACATTCACCATGCAATTTGCAAATATCGCTTTTGAAAGTTGCGATCTGAACATCATTTGGGGTGGAACTTCTATACGAATTCCGATCAGCACGAATGTAAAAGATCGTTTGCGTGCACAGGTTGAAAAAGCTTTGAGTGCTGAAAAAGTAAACCCCAATGCATATTACCCGGCCGCTAATTTCTACTATGAGTGGGATAAGGATATGACCAAAGCATTGAATGCTGCTACCAAAGCCACTGAAGTAAACCAGAATGGCTTCTGGATCTTCCTCTTAAAAGCCAAAATTCAGCGCGATATGGGAGATAAAGTAGGTGCGAAAGCAAGTGCTGAAAAATGTATCGAATTGGCTACTACCGCTAAGAACGATGAATATGTGAAACTGGGATCTGAGTTGATCAAAAAATTATAAGTAGATACACTACATATAAAAAAGCCGATGTTGAAATCAACATCGGCTTTTTTATATCGTTATTTCAATTCTGTTATTTTCAGGATCCAATATTACACTTTCATAATAACCATCCCCTGTGGTTCTGGGTTCTCCTACTACTTTGAAACCGGCTTCTGATAAACGTTGTGTCAACGCATCTACCATCATTTTGCTTCCTGTTGAAAAAGCCAAATGATTCAGTCCAAAATATTGTGACCCGATACCATTCAAATTTTCGGCTACTGAATTCATTTGCATCAATTCCAATCGGGCTCCCGATTCAAATGAGAGAAAGTAAGATCGATATTGTTTCTTTTCATTGATATAAAGTTCATTGGAAACTGCATCGAAATACTGTATGTAAAAAGAACGCATAATTTCCAAGTCTCTGCACCAAATGGCAACATGTTCTATATTCATATTTCAAATATCAAAAGAAAAAGCCACCATAATAAATCATGGTGGCTCTTTTTATACTCATCCAATTTGAAAATTCAATACTGGATATTCATTATTGAACTGTTTATTTCGTTTCTGCCATATCCGGAATAGCTTCGGCTTTATAAGCTCCAGCATCCAATTTGGCTTTTGTTTCACTAAATGCTTTCAGTGTCTCCTCAATATCCTGGTCAGTGTGTGCTGCTGTTGGAATCAAGCGGTAAATGATATGACCTTTCGGAATAACAGGATATACAACGATAGAGCAGAAAATATGGTAGTTCTCTCTCAAATCCATCACCATCGCTGTTGCTTCTTCTACGCCACCCTTCATATACACAGGTGTTACCGGTGTATCTGTTTTTCCAATATCGAATCCTCTTTCTTTCAATCCGTTTTGCAATTTCATGGCGTTGCTCCATAACTTTTCTTTCAGTTCAGGCATATTACGCAACATTTCCAAACGCTTTAGATTACCAATTACAATCGGCATTGGTAAGCTCTTGGCAAAAATCTGAGAACGAATATTGTATCGGATAAAATCAATGATGATTTTTGGTCCGGCCATAAACGCCCCAATGGATGCCATTGATTTTGCAAAAGTTGAAAAGTAAAGATCAATATCATCCTGACAGCCCTGCTCTTCGCCAGCGCCGGCACCTGTTTTACCTAGCGTACCAAAACCATGTGCATCATCCACCATTAAACGGAAATCATATTTCTTCTTCAATGCAGCAATCTCTTTCAATTTTCCCTGATCACCTGCCATACCAAAAACGCCTTCGGTAATCACGAGAATACCGCCTGTCTTTTGTTTTTCAATCAGTGCAGTAGCACGCTGTAATTGCTTTTCAAAATCTTCCAGATCATTGTGCTTAAATACGTAACGATGTCCGGGATGTAAACGTAATCCATCGATGATACAAGCATGACTTTCAGCATCATATACAATCACATCATGACGTCCACAAATAGCATCAATGGCGCTCATGATACCCTGGTATCCAAAGTTCATCAGGATAGCATCTTCTTTTGATTCAAATGCTGCCAGTTCTCTTTCTAGTTGCTCATGGTAATTACTGTTGCCACTCATCATGCGAGCGCCCATGGGCAATGCCAGACCATACTGTTGTGAAGCTTCCGCATCTGTTTTACGAATTTCAGGGTGATTGGCCAGTCCGAGATAATTATTCAAACTCCAAACAATCATTTCTTTTCCTCTGAAAATCATTCTGCTGCCAATCTCACCTTCCAGCTTAGGAAAAGCAAAATATCCATGTGCACGCTCACGGTGCTGACCTATTGGGCCATAATTCTTAACCAGTTTCTCAAAGATGTCTGCCATATTATCAAATTATTACTTTGGTTCAAAATTTGCGCAAAACTAATCTTTTCGGCTTGAAGGGGCAAGCGCATTTATTCACCTTATCCTATCTTCACCCCAGCTTTACATCAAAGAAACTTATAATGAAGAAGAATTTGCTATTGGTATGCTGCCTAAATCTCCTGATTTTACAGGCTTTTACCCAAAAAAGTCAAACACAAACCATCCCACAACCTGTTGCCAGACCCAAGCTGGTGGTTGGACTCATGGTAGACCAGATGCGTTGGGACTACCTCTATAGATATCAAAACCGTTATGGTAAGGGTGGGTTTAATCGTTTATTGAATCAGGGTTTTAGTTGTGAGAACACTTTTATTCCCTATACACCTACTGCTACGGGATGTGGGCATGCTTCTGTTTATTCAGGAACGGTTCCTGCTATACATGGCATCACTGGTAATGATTGGTGGGATGCAAAACTGCAACGCAGAATGTACTGTGCCGAAGATAAAACTGTAACCACAGTAGGTTCAGATAGTAAAGATGGTGAGATGAGTCCCCGAAACATGGTGGCGAATACCGTAACTGATGAATTAAGACTGGCTACCAATTTTAGAAGTAAAGTCATTGGTATTTCTATCAAAGATCGTGGAGCGATTTTGCCGGCCGGACACTCTGCCAATGCTGCTTATTGGTATGATGAATCAAAGGGAATCTTTATCAGCAGCACTTATTACATGAAAGACCTGCCACAATGGGTCAAAGATTTCAATGCAAGAAAACTTCCGGATACCTATTATAAAGAAGGATGGAAAACATTGTATCCAATTGATAGTTACGTACAAAGTAGTGCAGATGCGAAAGATTATGAACGTACTGAAATTGGTCCAAAAAATAGCTTCCCATATGATATGAGTGGTTATATTGGTAAAGACTATTACAAGCTTCCATTCCTACCACAAGGAGCCACTTACACATTTGAAATGGCCAAAGCTGCAGCTATTTATGAACAGTTGGGTAAAAATAAGGAGACGGATTTTCTGGCTGTCAGCATTTCTTCCCCGGACTATACAGGTCATAGCTTTGGTCCTAATTCTATTGAAGTGGAAGACACTTATTTGAGACTGGATAAGGATATTGAACAGTTCCTTAATTTCTTGGATGCACAAGTAGGCAAGAACAACTATTTACTTTTCTTGACGGCAGATCATGGAGCTGCGCATGTACCCGGCTTTTTGAAAGAGAACAATCACCCCGGAGGCTCCATTGCATTGGGAAATCTTGTCAAGAAAGTAAATGAATTGATTTTACAGCGATATAAAGTGAAAAATGGTATCATCAATTCTACTTATTATAATCTGGCATTGAATCATAGAGAAATGGATTCATTGCAAGTTGATAAAGAGGCTGTCAAAGCATTGATCATTCATGAAATGGAAAAGGAAGAAGGCATTTATCGTGTAGTTGATAAGGAAGAATTGGGTGAATCAAATCTTCAGGCTACCATTCGTGAAAGACTGATCAATGGATATTATCCTTACCGAAGTGCAGATTTACAGGTGATTCCAAAACCCAATTGGTTCAAAGAAAACTGGAAGGGAACCGACCATAGTGTATGGAATCCTTATGATGCGCATATTCCATTACTCTGGTATGGATGGAATATCAAACCTGGCAAAAGTTATCAGGAAAGATACATGACAGATATTGCCGTAACACTCGCTGCCATGCTACATATTCAAATGCCCAATGGTGCAGTTGGTAAAGTGATTGAGGAAATCATGAATAAAAAATAACGGTTCCAAGAATTTCAAGAATAAAGTTTCAAGAGACAAGAATTATAAAGAAATAGGGTGTATCAAAAATCTGATACACCCTATTTCTTTTACTATCGACCATAGACCATGGGCTATGGTCGATAATCCATAAGCCATGAACTATCAGCCATCAGCGACAGCTTATTTTTCTACATAATAGTATCAGATGGAAACAGGAAGTGTAATACTGAAGCTTGTGCCTTTTCCTGTATCGCTTTTCACATCTATGGAGGCATGCATTGCTTCTGCAAATTCTTTAGCAAGCAACAAGCCCAAACCACTCCCCTTTTCTTTATTAGTCCCCTCCCGACTATGTCGCTTCGCCGGATTGAATAATTGTTGTTGAATTTCGATGGGTATCCCACATCCGGTATCAGCCACAATGATGGATATGAAATCTTTACTTTCAGTTAGCTGAGTATCTACAGTTATGTTTCCTTCACTGGTAAATTTATTCGCATTGCTAATGATATTACGCAAAATAAATCGCAATGTATTTTCATCTGCAATGACTTCTACATCCTTGGGTACTAAATTCTGAAACTTATTTTTTTTCAGCTGTAACATGGGAGAAAGGTTCTTTATTATTTTCTCCACCACTGACGAGATATTTACAGGTGAAATGGACAGTTTACCCTTCTTTAATAACATACTTCCCCAATCCACAAGATTGGTGAGCATGTCTAAAGTACCATCCAGTTGTTTATCCAGCATGTCAAATAACTGAACAGTTTCAGCCTCAGTCAAACTTTTGGATTTTGTTAGCTCGATCATTGTTTTCAAAGATGTTACAGGACCTCGAACATCATGGGCAATGATGGATATGATTTTACTTTGAACAGACTTCGACTCTTCCAATTCCCTTTTTTGTTCTTCAATCAGTTGATTTCGGACTTGCCCTTCTTTGTTACGTAGCCTCAATTCAAACAACTTGACTACTTGATTGCCGAGTATTTTCAAAGTCAATTCCTGCTCTGCCGTTAAACTGCGTGGCACCCTATCAATGACACATAAGGTTCCTAATTTGTATCCTGATGGGCTCACTAAAGAATATCCTGCATAAAAACGAATATTAGGGTCACTCAATACCAATGGGTTGTCGAAAAACCGATGATCTTTCAATGCATCATTTACAATCATGATCGCTTCATCCTGTAAAATGGCATGACCGCAAAAAGAAGTATCGCGCGGGGCTTCTCGATTTTCCATGCCAACCTTCGCTTTGAAAAATTGATTGTTATAGTCTAACAAGGTAATTGTAGACATCGGTGTTTTACAAATAGCAGAAGCCAACTGAACAATTTGATCAAAATCTTCTTCATATTGTGTGTACAAGACTTCATAACGCATCAGTTCCTGTAACCGTTCCTGCTCATTTACAGGGATGGGGGCTGCAATCATAACTTAGGGATTAGGGGGTAGAAAGACTTATGGATTTTGCTCATAGCCATAGTCTCTCTCTACTTTGCAAATTCGTGTTTTATAGTACTTATACCAAATATCTCTGCCCTTTTCTTGTGCAATAATATGCTCAGCATTGGCTTTCCAATTTCGTATATCATCCATACTCTCCCAATAAGAAATGGTGATACCTAATCCATTACGTACAGACTCATAACCTAAACAACCTTTTTGTGTCAACGCCAGCTCAGCCATTCGTTGCGCCATGGCTTCATAGCCTTCTGTTTGAGAAGTCAGCTCATTGGTAAAAATTACTGCATAATAAGGGGGTGCCGGTGTAGCTGCTATCATAAATGTTTCAAAGTATTTTTAGTAAACTCGTTCACTACATTTCCAGTATTCAATGTAGACGCAGGCTCAAATAACATCACCCATACTTCTTCTTCAGCATTGGGTCTGTGTTCAACTCCTTTGGGAACAATCAAAAAATCACCTTGATCCAACTTAACATGGCGGTCACGAAATTCCATAACAAAACTTCCTTTGACCACGTAAAATAATTCATCCTCATCATCATGGTGATGCCAGGTAAAAGGCCCTTTGAACTTTACGAGTTTTACTTCTTGTCCATTCAAAGCCCCAACCACAGCCGGATTCCAGTATCCATCTACTTGGGCAAATTTTTCAATGACATTCACTTTGTTCATGAGGTTATTGTTTGGATTCCTCTATAAAATGATGATGCAATTGTAATACTTGTGGAATCAATAAATGCTGATCATCGTTGATGATCACATAATCGCATAAACGCATTTTTACTTCTTCTTGAATCTGTCTTTTCATTCTGTTCAGTACTTCTTCTCGGCTAATACCATCACGTTGCATCACACGATTAATTCGGATATGTTGTGGCGCAAATACACCAATAATATAATCCATTCCTTCAGCAGAGCCTGACTCAAAAAATAAGGCTGCCTCTTTGATGGTGTAGGGACTCGCTTGTTGGGAAGCCCATTCCTCTCCTGCTTTAATAGTGGCAGGATGAATGATTGCATTTAATTTCTCCAGTTGTGCAGGATCTTTAAACACAATATCAGCGATCCATTTTCGGTTCAGTTGTCCATTTTGATAAGAAGCATCCCCAAATAATTCAATCACTGCATTTTTCAAAGCAGCATCTGTTTGCATGATATTTTTGGCATAGCTGTCTGCATCAAATACCGGAATACCCAGTACTTTAAAAATACTTGACACAGTGGATTTGCCACTGCCAATACCACCTGTAACGCCAATCTTCAGCATAAAAAATAAGGTCCGGAACGGTAGTTCCAGACCTTGAATTTAGTTGAATTTCAGTTGAAATTATTTTTTATCAGCAGCTTTATTCAAAGCAGCACTCCACTCCATACTAACGGAAGATTTTTCAATCTTTAAATAGCTGCCCGGACTTACTTCCAGTTGAATGGTTCCGTCTTCGTTAATCTTATTGATCACACCGTGAATACCGGCGATGGTTACAATTTTATCGCCTTTTTGCATATTATCAACGAACTTCTTCTGCTCTTTTGCTTTTTTAGCTTGTGGACGAATCATGAATAACCAAAATACAAGGATGATGGCTCCCATCATGACCAATTGAACCATGCCACCGCCCTGCTGTCCATTAGCGGCAAGTAATACTGAATTGAGATAAAACATTGCGATTTATTTAAGTGATAAAAGATATTAGTTGACTTTAACTTCCTTTACATTTCCTGTAAAGATAAGGTTGTGTTCGTTTCCATTAGAGGTATTCGTATGTACGACCACATTTTTATGAACATTACCCGCCGCAGAACGATTGGTATCAAACTCGGCTGTTACCTCCCCGGTAGCACCCGGAGCTACTGCTTCTTTTGTGTAACTCGGCACTGTACAACCACAACCTGCTCTCACATTGGTAATAAACAATGGTTTCTGACCAGTGTTCTTGAATTTAAATTGTAATCTGATTTTCTCACCTTGGGTAATGGTACCGAAATTGACAACAGAGTCCAACCATTGAATGGTTGTAAAGTTGGCAGTATCGGCCAGATGAGAATCTGCAGATGGGGCGGTTTTATCGGGACCTGCACAAGATAAAAGCAAAATACCGGCAACAAAAAAGAACAGAAATGAAACTCTTTTCATAGCGATCCTATTTTTTGTAACTAATTTTTTGAATTTTACCTCCATCGGTTAACTCTTTATGAATATTATCAAGTATACCATTCACAAATTGTCCGCTTTGTTGTGTGCTGTACTCTTTAGCCAAATCAATGTATTCGTTAATGGTAACTTTAGTAGGAATGGTTTCAAAATACAACAACTCGCAAACACCCATTCTCATTAATATCATATCCAATTGCGCAATTCTTTCAGCATCCCAGTTTTTTAATTTGGGTTTGATGAGATCGGTTGCAATCTCTTTTTTCTCAATACTGGTGAGTAACAATGATTTGGCAAACTGCCATTTTTCCTGACTTACCATCTCTTGCATATTATAGCTGGATGGCTTTTGAAAATAATTCAATACCAATTGTTCCATCATCTCGGCATCATCATCCCAATTATTAAAATGTTCTTCTACATGACTGATAAAAGATTCATTGGGAAGCATGAGATGTGTGAATATAATCTTGATGATTTCTTTCTCTTTTGCCTTTTCTCTACCAGGAACACTAATGTATTCTTGATACTGCATCAATGCCGTTAATTCAGTATATGTTTTACGAACAAGGTCTTGATCTAACAGTTTTGAAGGTGAGTGCACTTCAAGTGCTTTTTGAAAAGTAGGACTTTCGAGCATTGTCCACAATAGCTCGTTCCCAGCGATCTTGGTATTGATATTCAAGTCCGCTGAACTGGGCAGGTTTTTAGAAGCTCCTTTTACGGCATGGGTTTCCGCATAACGGGCTACTTCTGTAATAAAATAAAGCAGGTAAACAAACAGGGCTGTTGTTTGATCGAATTGCTTTTTGAGTTCGATCTCCGGTTTTTGTCTTGTTACACTCGTCTCTGCTGCTTCCATCATGTAAAGCAGCTGCATCACTTTCACACGAATATTTCTTCTACTGATCATCTGGTAAGAACTTGTTGGGAAGCGGCAAAGATATTAATTAATAAGACCCGTTCAAAATGAAAAACCCATCCGGGAACGGACGGGTCTAACCTTGATACAACCTATGATGAATAACCCTTTCGGATTATGGCTCAACGATATCAGCCCTCATTGGCAGTAAAGCACCACCAATAGTGTTGACATCAGCATCGCTTACATTGTTTTTCTTCAATGCCGCTACTAGGTCATTAACCAGTGCATTGAAGTGCACATCTTTGATACCCAATCCAACGTGAGCTGCTTTCATAGACAAACCTGTGTACTTCTCAGGTCCACCTACCGCTTGCCCAATCTGATTGACGAGGTGCATTTTCAGATCATCTACGCGCTCTTGTGATTTTGCCGTATTGGCAAAAAAGCCGTTAATGACATTATCAGCTACAACAATACCGATAAAATCATCCACTACTTTTTTGATACCGGCATTACTGCCTAATCGCTTGTACAGTTCACTCCCGGTATTAGCCGGAGGTGCATCATCTTTTTTACATGCAGTGAACAGCATGGCTGCACAGAGTGCAAGGGCCGACATACGTACGAGGCTCTTTTTCATTGCTATTTGATTTAATTGGTTAAAGATTTGAACGATTATTTGCGCACATTGAGTGCATAAGTGATTTTGCGAAATGCATTCAAGTTTACAGGGCATTCAGCTCTATTGCTGAGTGGTGCTCTTTCACGAATAGAAGTGTTGTATGCAGACATGGTTTCGATCATACTGCTTCTATTCGTCTCACGTGGGTCAAAAGTGATGCAGAGGGTCTGACTATTTCTGCTGATTACGGTAGAATATACCCCCTCCTGATTGGAAATAAATCGATCAACCGCAGCAGAGTCTTTTTCTGTAAAGTTTTCAGGTAGTGTCATCACCACAATTTGGGTTGGATTTTCCATGTATACTTTTTCTCCCAGGCTTGGCTTATTCCAGTTGGCATAGATAAAAAGGCTGGCAAAAAGTACCAGACAGGTAATCAGCAATCCTTTGGCAATTTTCTTGATGATTTTCATAATCTGACGGTTTGATGACATTTACGGGAATAGAATGGGATTGGATTGGGGAAATCAGGATTTTTAAAAAATCCTTATGGGAGGATGAAAATTTGACACCGCTAACCGGAAACTTAGTGCATCTTTGCCGCCCGTTCTGACAGAGAAAGGCATTATAGGGCTGAAAAACTGAAATTTTGACCTGTAACCGGCCAATGGCATAATTCTCGATGAAAGGGTAAAAGATTTTAAACCTTATAAATTAAAACCAATAACGTATGGCTAAGAAACTCAACGTTACTCCTCTGCATGACAGAGTAATTGTTAAGCCGGCCGCTGCTGAAGAAAAAACTGCCGGCGGAATTATTATCCCTGACACCGCAAAAGAAAAACCTCAACGTGGAACCATCGTTGCTGCCGGAAATGGTAAAAAAGATGAGCCTATGACTGTAAAAGTAGGCGATACGGTATTGTACGGTAAATATGCAGGAACTGAGATTCAAATCGAAGGTCAGGATCTGTTAATCATGCGCGAAAGCGACCTGTTGGCAATCGTATAATAATTTGAAAATGTGGCAATTTGAAAATGTGCTAATGAAGCATTTTCTTGATTATCCACATTGTAATTGTCAACCCGATTTTCAAATTCTCTAATTTTCAAATTTTCAAATTGAACAAACATGGCAAAACAAATATTCTTCGACATCGAAGCAAGAAATAAAATGAAGAAGGGTGTTGATACCCTGGCTAATGCGGTAAAAGTTACCCTCGGACCTAAAGGTCGTAACGTGGTAATTGAGAAAAAATTCGGTGCTCCTTCTGTAACAAAAGATGGTGTTACCGTAGCAAAAGAAATTGAATTGGAAGATGCTATTGAGAACATGGGTGCTCAAATGGTAAAAGAAGTGGCATCAAAAACTGCAGATATTGCAGGTGATGGTACTACTACCGCTACTGTTCTTGCACAAGCCATCATCGGTGAAGGTTTGAAAAACGTGGCTGCAGGTGCTAATCCAATGGATTTGAAGCGTGGTATTGATAAAGCGGTTGCAAAAGTTGTAGACAACTTGAAATCACAATCTCAGGCTGTTGGTAACGATACTAAGAAGATTGAGCAAGTAGCTACTATTTCAGCAAACAGCGATAGCGAGATCGGAAAGCTAATCGCTACTGCAATGGCTAAAGTAGGTAAAGAAGGTGTAATTACTGTTGAAGAAGCAAAAGGCACAGATACTACTGTAGATGTGGTAGAAGGTATGCAGTTCGATCGTGGTTATATTTCTCCATACTTTGTAACCAATAGCGAGAAAATGGAAGCTGAATTACAGAATCCATACATTCTGATCTACGACAAGAAGATCAGCGCTATGAAGGATATCCTCCATATCTTGGAGAAAGTAGCTCAAAGCGGACGTCCATTGTTGATCATTGCTGAAGACCTCGAAGGTGAAGCGCTGGCTACACTGGTTGTAAATAAATTACGTGGCACCCTGAAAGTGGCTGCTGTAAAAGCACCCGGTTTCGGTGATCGCAGAAAAGAAATGTTAACTGATATTGCAATCCTGACTGCAGGTACTGTAGTAAGTGAAGAGCAAGGTTTCAAACTAGAGAATGCTGATATCTCTTATTTAGGTCAGGCAGCTTCTGTAACCATCGACAAAGACAATACTACCATCGTAGGTGGTAAAGGTAAAAAAGCCGATATCGTTGCACGTGTGAATCAGATTAAAGCTCAGATCGAGAATACTACTTCTGAATATGATCGCGAAAAATTACAAGAGCGTTTGGCTAAATTAAGCGGTGGTGTAGCGGTATTGTACGTAGGTGCTGCTACTGAAGTTGAAATGAAAGAGAAGAAAGACCGTGTAGATGATGCATTACACGCAACTCGCGCTGCAGTAGAAGAAGGAATCGTTCCTGGTGGTGGTGTTGCTTATATCCGTTCTGTAGAAGCACTGGAAAAACTGAAAGGCGCTAACGAAGATGAGCAAACCGGTATCCAGATCGTAAAAAGAGCGATCGAAGAACCACTGCGTCAGATCGTTGCCAACAGTGGTATTGAAGGTTCTATCGTAGTACAGAAAATCAAAGAAGGTAAAGCAGACTTTGGTTTCAATGCTCGTACAGAAGTATTTGAAAATCTCCTGAAAGCAGGTGTTATCGATCCAACTAAAGTTAGTCGTGTAGCATTGGAAAATGCAGCTTCAATTGCAGCAATGCTGTTGACCACAGAATGTGTGATCGCAGACAAGCCAAAGCCTGAAGCGCCACATAGCCATGCAGGTGCACCTGATATGGGTGGTATGGGTTACTAATTTCAGAAAGATCGCGATAAGCGAAAGAATAATGATCCCCGTTCGATTTCGAGCGGGGATTTTTTATGATTGAACGTTTTTACTGACCAATGCTACTCCCCTTGCCAATAAATATTGTGCAGCTCCGTAGGTCAACATCACAGCAACATATAAATTGTGGTATAAAAAGTGAAAGCGATTCAATACTAAAATGGTATTAGATAGTATAAACACCAGTATGCCAATGAAAAAATACCATCCCGTTCTGTGCAATTGCGGATGTTGGGTGGTATTCATTGCCAAAGCAGCTGTAATCGCTACAAAAACCATATAGATCAAAACGGGTAATTGGAACTGTTTCAATTTCTCCCCCAGAAATCCATAAACAAAATAACCGATCAAAGCGAGTATCAATACAACCAATACAGGTTTCATCAATTGACGCAAGTGTATCTTCTGTAATTGCAAGAAGAAGATACATAAGAAGAATAAATTCACGATATAAGCGATCATTCCAGGTAAAAAGAGAAGGTCATTGATGATGACAAGTAACATATCGCCGATGAAGGCAAATAAGATGGCGACTAAGTAAAAAAAGTTAATACCCACCAATACCTCTTCTTTCCTTCTGGTAAACAGATAGACCATTAATGATGGGATCAGTAATAACTTACTAATGCCTACAAATGGAAGATGTAAAACATGAAATAAACAATGAATAAAAAGTATGACCCAGAATACAATCAGAATGTTTCTTCGTATCCACTCCATAAATCAAGATTAAAACTATAATAGCAATCTAGCCCATTCTGGCGAAATTATTCAGAGAACTCAGCTGTTTTTTGAAAACCTCTTGTAATAAAGAACTGTGCCAATCCATAGGTAAGCATTACCAATACTTCTATAACAATATGTTGCATCTTGAACATATTCACTGCAAGTAATGCATCACTGAGTACAAATAAAAGTGCTCCAGGTATAAATGTATAAAGCGACAGCGTTTGAATTTTTATATTGGCACGTGTATGAATGGCCAAAGAAGCCATGAGACTAATAAAGACCATATACAGCAGTATCGGTAACAAATAGCTTCCCAAATCATCTTTCAAATAAAAAAATACCAATAAACTGAACAACAATAGTCCCAAAAATGGAAACACAAAATAGGAACGATCCTTAGGTGTTACCTGTTTGATCTTCAGGAACGTAAAACTGTAACAAACATGGGTCATTACAAATGCGATCATACCTGAGAGAAAAAATGAAGGATCATCTCCCAATAGTAAGATATCTCCGATCCAAGAGAATAATAAAGCAATTAAGGGGAGATAACCCAATACACGGAGTGATTGATTGATCAATAAATGAATCATGAGTAAGGGAACCAATATTATTTTGGTTGTATTTCTTAGTTGAGTCATTTCTACTTGTATGCTAAGACAATGCATTAACAATACCAACAGAAAGATCACCAATAACATTTTCCTTTTACTCATGCTAAATCTTTTTTAAAACTCAATTGAACCGCATCTTCAAAGCGATGTGGCGTATAATTTAATTCACGAATAGCTTTATCAATGTATAACCCAGATCTTTTGGCCCTCCTAACCGGCTCCGGAAATGTATCCGATGTTACCGGTTCAATCAGGTCGGTATCCAAATCTAAGAGCTTTGCAACAGTTATTGCCATATCATAAGGTGATAAAATATCTTTTCCTGCTACATGATATATACCTGTTTTTTTAAAGGTAAGAATAGTAGTGATAGCATCGCAAAGGTCTTGTACATAAGTTGGTGTTCTTTGTTGATCTGTTACTACTTTTATTTTTTCTCCACTCATTAGCTTTTGTTGTACCCATTGAATAAAAGAAGGTCTGCCCAAGGGTAACAAAGAACCGTAAATAAACACAGGTCGAACAATAGAAGCCGTAAGTTCTGACTGAAGAATCAATTTCTCAGCCATCAATTTACTTTCTCCATAAAAATTCAACGGTGAAGCTAAGTCGTCTTCCCGATGCGGGCCATTCTCACCAAAAATAAAATCTGTTGAAAAATGAATAAAGTGTACAGGAAAATGGCGACTCGCTTCTAATAGATAACGCGTTACCTCTACATTGTTTTTTAAACATTCCTCACGATGAATTTCACAAATGTCCGGTTTACTCATGGCTGCGGTATGAATCACCACATCGGGCGCAACTTGTTCAAATATCTTCAAAAGTGAACGAACGCTCGTTAGTTCAATGGGGTGGTATACCAACTTGTCCAATGATGGTACTCGGCTCTCTCCTCTTCCCAAAGCATGTACATCAAACCCTTTCTGAACAAGGGATAGACAAAGATGCATACCCGTAAATCCATTGGCACCGGTGATCAGGATTTTCATGTGACAAGATTACTAAAATGTAATTAGATATACGGATGGACAATTAGCCTCAAATGCTTATTTTTGAGACTCTGTGTAATTGATACACAATTTGTATGTAATTGTCTGTCAATAACATCTAACGCTAAACGTCGAACTGCTAAAATAAAATGGCTGAAAAAAAAGTAACCAAGATCGGTGTTCTGACTTCGGGGGGTGATTCTCCGGGTATGAATGCTGCAGTAAGGGCTGTCGTAAGAACGGGTATCTATCATGGCATGGAAGTATATGGCATCATGAGAGGGTATAGCGGCATGATTGAAGATGATATTTTCAAAATGGACTCACGCTCTGTTGCGAATATCATTCAGCGTGGCGGAACCATTCTCAAGACTGCTCGAAGTAAGGAATTCTTTGAAAAGGAAGGTCGTCAAAAAGCCTATGAGAACTTGAAAAAAAGAGGGATAGATGGCTTGGTGATCATTGGAGGAGATGGCAGTTTCAGGGGTGCTCAAAAATTCAGTAATGAATTTGATATCCCATGTATTGGCCTCCCAGGCACTATCGACAAAGACATTGCGGGCAGTGATTTTACCATTGGTTTTGATACGGCTGTCAATACCGCCGTTGAAGCCATCGATAAAATTCGTGATACTGCTGATGCACATGACCGTCTTTTTATTGTGGAAGTAATGGGTAGAGATGCCGGTTATATTGCTTTACACAGTGGTATTGCCACCGGTGCTGAAAACATTCTGATTCCTGAGACCAAAACAGATATCAACGAATTGATCGCTTCTTTATCGGAAAAAGAGAAAAGAAAAAAGCTCGTCAACTTGATCGTTGTTGCAGAAGGCGATGATTTTGGAGGCGGTAATGAAGTGGCGGCTGTGATTAAGGAGCGACTTCCCAATGCAGATACCCGTGTTTGTATTTTAGGTCATATTCAACGCGGCGGCTCTCCTACTTGCTTAGACAGATTGATCGCTAGCAGAATGGGGTATCATGCTGTTGAAAGTCTGATCTTAGGTCGCTACAATGTGATGGTGGGTATTCTGAACAATAAAATGAATTATATACCACTCGACAACGCAATCAAAGCAAAGCAAAAAATATCCGAAGACTGGTTAAAGATCGTCAAGATCCTTGCCAGTTAACAAGTAGCCCTATACTTGCGGATGTGTACAGATCTTAAACTCAAAACACACTCAAACAGATGTCAAAGAATCTCGAAAAGTACCTCCACAAAAACATGGACAAAGAAGCCGGTCTCGCCCACGTGAACCACAAGACCAAGATCGTGGCGACTGTTGGTCCGGCCTGCGACAGCTATGAACAGTTATTAGAACTGGTCAAAGCCGGCGTTAATGTTTTTCGTCTGAACTTCTCTCATGGTAGTCATGAAGACAAACAAAGAATCATTGAACACATTCGTAACATCAATAAAACCCAACCTTACAATATCTCTATTTTAGGTGATCTACAAGGTCCGAAACTCCGTGTAGGTGAAATAGAGAACAATGCACTCGAAGTGAAAGTGGGCGATATTCTCACTTTTACCAATGAGAAATGTATTGGAACCCTCGAAAAAATTTACGTTTCATACCCCAATCTTGCCGGTGATGTTACTGTTGGAAACATCATTTTGATTGATGATGGTAAATTGGAAGTTAAGGTTGTAAATATTGAGAAGAATGGAGATGTAAAAGTAGTGGTGACTTTAGGAGGTATTCTTTCTTCCAAAAAAGGAATCAATCTCCCTGATACCAAAATCTCTTTACCTGCATTAACAGAAAAAGATCTGATTGATCTTGAGTTCATCATCGAACAGCAATTAGACTGGGTAGCACTGAGTTTTGTACGTAGTGTGAAGGATATTGTGATATTGAGAAGTAAGTTGACAGAGAAGAAAAGCAAGACCAAGATCATTGCTAAGATTGAAAAACCCGAGGCATTGGTGAATATTCGTGATATCATTATTGAAAGTGATGGCATCATGGTAGCACGTGGCGATTTGGGTGTAGAACTTCCGGTTGAACAAATTCCTTTGATTCAGAAAGAATTGATTCGTAAGTGTATTCACAGAGCTAAGCCGGTTATTGTGGCCACACAAATGATGGAAAGCATGATTGACAGAGTAAAACCGAATAGAAGTGAAATCACTGATGTGGCAAATGCTGTTTTGGAAGGTGCTGATGCGGTGATGCTCAGTGGTGAAACTGCTGCAGGTAATCACCCGGCATTGGTGGTGGAAACCATGCGTAAAATCATTCTGGAAGTAGAGAAAAAAGAATACCGTTACAATCGTTCAGAAGATTTGAAACCGCAACCACACTCTCCTTCTTTTCATAGTGATGCGATCTGTTATAACGCATGTAAAATATCAGAAGATGTTGCTGCACAGGCATTGGTAGGTATGACCCAAAGTGGTTATACTGCATTTATGCTCAGCAGTTACCGTCCTTCTTCCCCACTGTATATCTTCACTAAGGAAAAATCATTGGTGAATCAGTTGAGTCTGAGCTGGGGTGTTCGTGCATTTTATTATGCGGAAGAAGATAGCTTAGATGATATCATCTTTGACCAGATCAATATTTTGAAAGAAAGAGGATTTTTACGACCCGGAGATGTCATTGTCAATACCGGAAGTACACCTGTGGAGCAACATCTTCCAACCAATATTATTAAGTTGACCAAAGTGGTATAAGCCTATTTCAAATCATTTTATTTATAATGAAAAGATTCCTCAACGGGAATCTTTTTTTATATTGTATATTATAAAATATTCACTGCTGCCATGAAGAGAATAATTATCCTGTTGTTGTTATGGATACCCTTTGTAACTACTGCACAACAAAGCGATTCTGCTTGGATCGTGAATAACTATACCAAAAAAGAAATCTATATCACCATGCGTGATGGTATTAAGTTATTCACCACCGTTTATATGCCCAAAGATGTTTCAGAAAAACATCCAATTCTGTTAACAAGAACCCCTTACTCCTGCGCACCTTACGGGGAAGATAAATTTTCAGCATTTTGGAATAGCCCCAGAACTTATTTCATGAAAGAGCATTACATCTATGTACAACAAGATGTGCGAGGAAGATGGATGAGTGAAGGTATATTTGAAGATATTCGTCCATACAACCCCAATAAAAAAGGTACTGAAACAGATGAAGCCAGTGATACTTACGATACCATTGATTGGTTGGTGAAAAATCTGCAAAATAATAATGGAAATGTGGGTGTATTTGGTATCTCCTATCCTGGTTTTTATTCCACCATGGCGGCCTTGAGCAATCATCCTGCACTGAAGGCTGTGAGTCCGCAAGCTCCCGTAACAGAATGGTTTTTGGGTGATGACTTTCACCACAATGGTGCTTTTATGTTGATGGATGGGTTTGCCTTTTATTCCGGATTTGGTAAACCCAGACCCAAACCCACCACTGTTGGGCCAAAAGGGTTTGACTTTCCTACCAAAGACAATTATGCATTCTATCTAAAAACTGGTGCACTTACCAATTTCACCAAACTGATGGGCGACAGTATCAAATTCTGGAAAGACCTGATGAGTCATCCCAATTATGATGCTTGGTGGAAAGCCAGGGATGCACGTGCGAATGTGCAGTTCATTTCACCCAATATCGCCACTTTAGTAGTAGGAGGATTGTATGATGCAGAAGATTGTTATGGTGCTTGGAATCTGTATAAAGCCATTGAGAAGAAGAACAAGAACAACAATAAAATTGTGATGGGACCTTGGTACCATGGACAATGGGCAAGATCTGACGGCTCTTTTTTAGGGAATGTTCAATGGGGAACGAACACAACAGAATGGTATGGAAAGAATGTTGAGCTACCATTCTTTAATTATCATTTGAAACAAAAAGGAAATATCGATCAACTCCAAGAAGCTACCATTTTTTTCAGCGGTGCTAATGAATGGAAACACTTACCCAAATGGCCGGTAGAGGAAGTCTCGTATGAAAGTTATGCCTTACGTAAAGGAGGATATTTATCTAAGATTGTTCCTTTGATTGCTCCGTTGAGCAGTTGGGAAGAATATGTCAGTGATCCATCAAAACCTGTTCCTTATACAGAAGATGTTCACTTTGGTAGAACACGTGAATATATGACGGATGATCAGCGTTTTGCAGCACGAAGACCTGATGTGCTGGTGTTTCAAACAGAACCTCTTGAAAATGATCTCACACTCGCCGGTCCGATAACAGCTGACCTGATGGTAGCTATTACAGGTACTGATGCAGATTTCGTGGTGAAACTCATTGATGTGTTTCCCGATAATTTCACATACGAAAAAGACAACGGATATGTCATGAATGGATACCAAATGCTCGTTCGGGGCGAAGTGATGCGCGGCAAATTCAGGAATAGTTTTGAAAAACCGGAAGCATTTGTTCCCAATAAACCTACCCGCGTCAAATATGAATTACCGGATGTGGCGCATACATTCAAAAAAGGACATCGCCTAATGATTCAGGTGCAAAGCAGTTGGTTTCCATTGGTAGATCGAAATCCACAACAATTCATGGACATTTATCAGGCAAAAGATAGTGATTTTAAAAAGGCGACCATACGCGTCTATCATAACGATTCAAAAATCATTTTACCCATTTTAAAATAATTAGCATAATCCATTACTCATCAGAAAAGATCCGATAATTGCACAAAATGGCTCCTGAATAAGTATATAGCTAAATAATAACGCTAAAATGATGCAGGTTTTTGCGTTTTTGGAATTATCGGTGTATTTTCGTCTAACTCAAATTTTATGTCAGCCATGGTTGATTCTTTTGAAAAGATCCCCGTTAAAATCCACGCAAATTCGAAGGAAGGCTCTAAGTATGTAGCTACAGAAATTGCCCGATTGATTCGTGAAAAACAGCAAGCCGGACAGAAATGTGTCTTAGGATTGGCTACCGGTTCTACTCCTATTAGTCTTTATGCCGAACTTGTAAGGATGCACAAACAAGATGGATTGAGTTTTGCAAATGTGATCACATTCAATTTAGACGAGTATTATCCAATTGAAAAAGATGCTTTTCAAAGTTATTGGAGTTTCATGCATAGACACCTGTTCAGTCATGTTGATATTGCTCCGGAGAATATTCACTTGCCAAATGGATTATGGCCAAAAGAAGAGATCAAAAAATATTGTGCAGAGTATGATCAAATGATTGAAGATGCAGGTGGCATTGATCTGCAAATTCTGGGTATTGGTAACAATGGACATATTGGTTTCAATGAACCTGGATCTAGTATTTTTTCAAAAACAAGATTGGTCAATTTAGATAACAGTACTCGTATCGCCAATGCGTACGAGTTTCAGAATATTTCAAAAGTGCCGCGACTAGCGGTCACTATGGGTATTAGTACCATCCTCAAAGCGAAAAGAATTTTGTTGATGGGATGGGGCATGAAAGGAAAGATCATTGCACGCTCTGTAGAAGGTGATGTTACAGAACAAGTGCCGGCAAGTATTCTGCAACAACATCCGGATTGCACTTTCATCATCGATGAAGCTGCATCTACCGAGTTAACGAGAATTAAGTCTCCATGGCTTACCGGTGAATGTGAATGGACACCAAAAATGATTAAAAGAGCGGTGATTCATCTGGCTTTGAAACTCAATAAATCTGTACTCAGTCTTACAGAGCATGATTACAATGAAAATGGTTTATCAGATCTCATCGTTGAGAAAGGAGAAGCTTATGAGGTAAATCTGCAGGTGTTTTATATGTTGCGCGACAGCTTAACCGGATGGCCGGGCGGAAAAGCCAATGCGGTGATTCCTGCACACCCCGAAAGAAGTACACCTTATCCTAAAAAATGCCTGATCTTCTCCCCTCACCCAGACGATGATATCATTAGCATGGGGGGAACATTTATGCGTTTGCATGATCAGGGGCATGAAGTACATGTAGCGTATCAAACCAGTGGTAATATTGCTGTAGCGGATGAATTTGTGACTCGTTTTATTGATTTTGCTGTTGGATTTGAAGACATGTTTGGTATTGATAACCAGAAAAGTCAAGATATTCTTCAGGCTGCCAGAAGTTTTATTGCATCGAAACAAAAGAATCAACGAGATACGTCTGAAATACGCGCTATTAAAGGATTGATTCGTCGCTGTGAAGCCAAAGCCACTTGTCGATATGTTGGTTTAACAGATGATCGATGTCACTTCATGAATCTTCCTTTTTATGAAACGGGAACCGTAGAAAAGAATCCGATGGGTGAAGCTGATATTCAAATCACAATGGAGCTCCTCAAGAAAATTCAACCACAACAAATCTACTGCGCAGGTGATCTTGCTGATCCACATGGCACACATAAGGTTTGTCTGGATATCATTTTTGAAAGTTTGCGCAGACTAAAAGAGGCTGGAGAGCCTTGGATCAAAGATTGTTGGGTATGGTTATACAAGGGCGCTTGGCAGGAATGGGATATTGCGGAAATTGAAATGGCCATACCGATGAGTCCTGATCAGGTAATGAAAAAGAGATTTGGCATTTTCATCCACCAGTCACAAAAAGACATGGTACCCTTCCAGGGCAGTGATAGCCGAGAATTTTGGCAAAGAGCAGAAGACCGGAATGCCAATACCGCCAATTTGTATGCAGCTTTGGGAATGACTAAGTATGCAGCGATGGAAGCCTTTGTGCGCTGGCATTACTAAGCTTACCGCTGAAAGAAAAGTCCGTGATAAATCCGTTGCATTGCTTATATATTTGCGGCATGCAGAAGGAGATAACTGGCTTTACGGGTGTGATTGCAGAATGGCAGGATATTTTTTCTACGAATAAAACATTTCGTAGGAAAATCATCACTACTGTTATCATTCTGATCATCGTTGTTCTTTCGCTCCCCTCCTTTTTTGCTTATATAGAAGAAAGAAAAGGTGCATACTTGCACGATCTCATTTTACAGCATATTCCGGCAGCGGATGTTTCTTTATTGACTTTCCTGATTATTTGGTCGGTCAGCGGTTTGGTCATTGTGCGATGCATCCAAAGACCATCTTTTGCCTTATTGATGTTGATGTCATTTACCCTGCTTTGTTTGGCGAGAATGGTGAGCATTACGATGGTACCGTTGGATCCTCCTGACGGACTCATTAAACTCAATGATCCACTGACGAGTTTGGTGTACGGAGGAAAAGATAAATTCATTACAAAAGATCTTTTCTTCTCGGGACATACTTCAAATATGTTCATCATGTATTTGTGTCTTGAAAAAAGATCCGATAGAATATTTGCATTGATTGCATCTGTATTGGTAGCCATCTTGGTGCTTATCCAACATGTACATTATACAGTAGATGTGTTGTTTGCATTTGTATTCACATACTTGATTTTCAAGATCGGAAAATTAACAGCCACACACTAGAAAGCTTCACCCAATTGGAAATAAAGACCGCGGTTGATGCCTTTACCTAAGCCATAATCGATTCTAAGATTTAATTTTTCAGATTTATTGAGTGCATATCTTATTCCACCCCCTACTGAATATTTAAGGTTGCGAAGATTAAGTCCGTCTATTCGATGAGCCACATTTCCAAATCCGGCAAAAGCAACCAATCCAAAACGTTTATAAATTTCTTTACGGTATTCGCCTTGTACAGCGTATTGTTGATTATCCCGAAATCGTCCATGGTAATAACCGCGCATAATATTATCTCCTCCAAAAGCAGCCTGACTTCTCAACGGTACCTGAGAACCTATATTTCCAAAGAACCAGGCTTGTGCTGCGAATACTGCACGTTTACCTGCAGGAATGTATTTTCTAAGATCAGCGACAACATTTGTAAAACTGTATTGGGATGCAGTAACAGAACTAAAGTGATTAAAATACAATTGAGCAAACAAACCCTTCTCAGGCCAGAAAGCATGATTTCTGGAATCATAGGTCAAACTAAGCCCTAAGCCCGAAACATGATAATCGCTGCGTCCGAAAACACTTTGTTGATCAAATAACCCACCGGCTTGATAGTGGATATCCCAAACACGCTGGTACTCATATAATAATCCGCCAAAAAGACGCGGTGCTATTTTTTTCATGAAATGCAGGTATAGATATGCCTGTTTAAACTCATAATCTTCTTCATCCATATCTTTACTATTCTTTCCTATCCCCCAGAATTTATCCGGGAATGAGCTAAAGGAAATTTGCTCATTTAAGATCCAGTCTTCATTTCTCAGGTATTGGGTGCCTTTCACAGATGCCACCAGTTGCTTCCGAAGTGAATAAATAGCCCCCAATTGGATGCTGGAGGTACGGGAGAGGCTATCATCTTTAAATGGACGAAAAGTATAAGAAGCTGCTCCACCTGCTGCCCAACTGGTTTCAATGGAACGGGTCATCGCCGGAAATGCCACAAACTTGTTCTTTTTTGCTTTACTACTATCCTGAGCCTCTAATGTGGAAAAACAAGCGAGAACCATTAAAATAATGGATAAGAACCTGATAATTTGTGTCATATAAATGCAAAATAAGCCGTTGAACCTTTATATATCAAAAAACTACACCTAAATTGCTTATTTTTGCTTGTTTCAAAAGTGTAATGATTTTACAATATTGTAATAAATAATTAACATTACAGACACATATAAAACTGAACCGGATCAGAATGAAAAAATGGGAAAGTCATTTTAAGCTTGGCGATACGGTAACCCCCGAGCAACTGGATTTTTTTGATGAGCATGGTGTAATCGTGTTCCGTAATTTTCTGGACAAGGAAAAGGTAGCCACTTATATCAGCGAATTACAGCGACTGGAGAAACAGTGGTTGGATGAGAAAAAGGATAAGATCAATGGTATTCCGCTTAAGTACGGAAAAGACGAGCATGGAAACCTGACCATTCAGCGTCTTTGCTTCAGCTCTTTATTTAGTGACCCACTTCATGCATTACTCAGCGACGATCGTTTAAAAGCACTCATGGCTTTTTTACATCCGTATGAAGGACGTATCGCTGAAAATGAGAAAGACGGACTGGTGATCAACAATTATATCAATACGCCTAACAGTACTTTTACCCAAATGGGATGGCATACGGATAGTCCGCGTGACCTCTTTATGGGACAAAAGATTATGCCAATGTTGAATGTGGGTATTCACTTGGATACTTGCTTATTTGAAAATGGTGGCTTACGTGTATTACCCGGAACACACAAGCAAGGCATGTTTAAACTGCTTTTTGGAAAAAAATATTTTATTGACAACAACGATGATTCTCGTGAAGTTGGCTTTGATATTTTCTCAGGTGATCTTTCGGTACATGATGGTCGTTTATGGCATCGCGTAAAACAATCTCCGAAGTTTGGAGAAGAAAGCCGCAGAAGAGTGATGTATGTGCCGATTGTAACCGGTAAATACAAACCTAAAGATGAAAACAGTAAAACGCCTTTCTATCATCGTTTTACAGGGAAAGTACATCACTAATTGATTAGAACATATATCTTTAAAAGGTCAACGCAGGTTGACCTTTTTTATTCAATTCAGGGAACATGAAATACGCATTGATTACAGGTGCCAGTAAGGGAATTGGCCGAGCCATTGCACAGGAATTAGCCGCACGTGGCGTTCCTGTATTATTGGTAGCTAGAGACCGCTTTTTATTGGAGGAATTAGCTGCTGAGTTATCAGCAAGACATAAAATTGATGCCCGCTATTTTGCATTGGATCTTGCGAGTGCTGATGCGATTACACAACTCTATCATTGGATTTCAGAACAGCAAATACAAATTCATATCCTTGTAAACAATGCCGGATATGGATTGAGTGGTCCTTTTGAATCCTATACAGCAACGGAACATGAGGAAATGATGCGGGTGAATATGAACGTACCGGTTGCATTAACATCGGTTCTTTTACCTCAATTAAAACTAAATCACCCTTCCTACATACTCAATATTGTGAGTTCTGCAGCGTATCAATCGGTACCCGGACTCAGCACCTATGCAGCCAGCAAAGCATTTATGTTGAGTTTTAGTCGCGGATTGCGTTATGAACTAAGAAAACAAGGCGTTTCGGTAACGGCGGTGAGTCCGGGTTCTACTGATACCGGCTTCGCAGCAAGGGCTAAAGTTGGACAAAAAGGGCTAAAAGCGGCAGAAAAAGTGAATATGACCCCTGAAGCGGTTGCCAGAATTGCAGTGAATGCGATGTATGGTAAAAAAGCAGAAGTGATCACCGGTTTTATCAATCAATTGGGTGCTTTTCTGGTATGGCTTTTGCCGAAAAAATTAGCTGAAAAAACTGCAGCAGGGATTTATGAATTAGATTGATTTTTGGAAAAAAGCGGTTGTGCTTTTTGAAAATAATCAGACAAGGCTTATATTTGCACCCCGTTAAGGGAATGGTGTGTATGAGTAGCTCAATCCGCCTTGTGCGGAAGCATCTGACACCGAATGTTTTAAATAGGTTTCATAGCTCAATCCGCCTTAGGCGGAAGCATCTGACACCGAATGTTTTAAATAGGCTGCGTAGCTCAACTGAATAGAGCATCTGACTACGGATCAGAAGGTTTTAGGTTTGAATCCTAACGCGGTCACAAGGAAGAAAGGGTTAACTAAATAGTTAACTCTTTTTTTATGCCCCTACTTAAAAAAATCAGAAGATTTAAGATTTTACAACACAATCATATCAAAATGAAAAAGGGCTCGTCATCACTGACGAACCCTTTTCTTTATCATTTGAGGGGTTACAAATGATTATCTTTTAATCTTGAGTAGCTGTACTACTTTTCTTCTATTACCCTGGATAAACTCTGCAAAGTAAGTTCCTGATTGGTAGTTATGACCTACTTCAACAGTTGCGTTTGAACCCAGTTTCACCCTGTTGTCTACTACCCTTCCTAATACATCCACTACTCGCATATTAACCGGAGCATCATATTTGCTTTCTAGTTTCAATGTAAAGTAGGTTGCACTTGGATTTGGCATCACAGTTACTTTCAGCTCTTCATTCGTACTCGCTTTAGACTCACCTTCCACTACTGCTTTTGAAATCAGCGCATTGGAAACAGTTGTTGGCGCAGGCTCTGCACATGGTGTCATTGCACAAGTTCCAAGTCTATCGCCGGAATGCTGACCGATATGCGTACCCACCGCATTCACACTGATCTCCAATGTCTGTGGATTATTTGGATTACCCGGAGGCACATGACAGATGTACACTTTAGCCGGACTTCCCTTCAAGCCTGTTCCAGGAACTCTGATATCTTTCACACAGATCGTAATTGTGCAGGTTGAAGTACATCCAAAGTTATTGGTAACAGTAACCGTGAATGTATAATTACCCGGTGCTGTTGGTGTGAATACCGGCGCTGCAGCAGTTGTACTATTCAACATTTGTGTTGCAGTACCACTCCACTGGTAAGTATAGCTACTACCACCCGTTGCTGCCACATTCAATACCGTACTCTGAGCACCATAACCCAGATACAGATTATTCGGATTACCACCGGTAAACACATTGCTGGTTGGTACCGAAGTAATGGAACAGCTTGGTAATTGTCCAACTACTGTTACAATAGCTGATCTGGTGTTCGTATTGCCATTCACATCCGTAACAGTGAGTATGACCGTATTGCTACCGATATTGTTACAGTTGAAGTTGGCAGGAGAAACGGTCATGGTGGCAATTCCACAATTATCAAATGAACCATTATTGATCTGGGCTGCTGTAACAGATGCAGCACCATTCACCAATGTAACCGTAACAGGTCGAGTTATCACTGTTGGAAGTATATTATCCTGTACAGTGACTGTTGCAGTAGCCGATGCACTATTTCCATGGATATCTGTTACTGTTAATAACACAGTATTCTCTCCTACATTGCTACAGTTGAAATTCAATTTATCTAATACAACTGTTGCAATTCCACAATTATCGGTAGATCCATTATTGATCTGCGATGTAGTAATTGAAGCTTGTCCATTCGCACCCAACTGAACAACGATGTTATTTGTCTTCACCACCGGCAACTCTGTATCATTCACTACAACTGTTTGAGTAGTGGTTGCACTATTACCATGTATATCAGTAACTGTCCAAGTAATCGTTGTAGTACCTACAGGGTAATCAGCACTCAGTGATGCATTATCACTACGTACACCTACAACAGTTGCTACATCACAATTATCTGCGGTACTTGGCTGCGCTATCGCAACACTTGCACCACACTTACCTGCATCATTGTTAACGTTTACGTTTGTTACACTGATGGTCGGCTTTTCATTGTCTACGATTACTACAGTTTGTGTTGCAGTAGCCTTATTTCCATGAATATCTGTTACTGTCCATGTTACCGTTGTAGAACCTACCGGGAATATACCTGTAGTTGGAGCATCATTTGTAACAGATGCTACACCACAATTATCACCTGTTGCAGCTGCTCCCAGTGTTACAGTTCCTGTACAAAGTCCGGCTGTATTATTGCCCTGAACATCTGCAGGTGCTGTAATAGTTGGGTTTTGATTGTCCACTACTGTTACTGTAAATGAACAGCTTGAACTTCCAACTACATTGGTAGCAGTAGCCACAACAGTTGTGGTTCCAACCGGGAAGCTTGCACCAGATGCCACAGGATTTCCATTGATGGTATAAGTAATCGTTGATGCCGGAATACCTACTGTTTCTGTTGCAGCAAAATTCACATTGGCTGCACAGGTACCAGCGGCTGCGTTAACGGTAATATTAGCCGGACAACTAATCACAGGTGCCACTCCTACTACCGTTACGGTAAATGAACACTGTGTAAATAAGCCTGCTGCATCGGTAACACGATAAGTTACTGTTGTAGTACCGATTGGGAAAGTAGATCCGCTGGCAAGACCTGCAGTTCTTACGGTTGTTGCACCACCACAATTATCTGTACCAACAGGTGTCGTATAATTCACCACTGCACCGGCGGCACTAGTAGCAGTAACTGAAATATTTGCAGGGCAATTGATCACAGGTGGTTGTGCATCAAGCACGGTTACGGTGAAGCTACATGTGCTTTCATTGCCTGATTCATCTCGAGCAATAAATGTATTAGTAGTAACACCCACTGGGAATACAGAACCTGATGGTAATCCGGCTGTTTGCGTGATGCTGATTTGACCACCACCCAATTGTGTACCATCTACCCATTTCCAACCCAAATAGTTTTGACTGGCATTTCCGGGCTCTTGGAATCCAGGTACAGTTTTATCCTGATATCCACCTACCCATACATTACCACGACCTGGTACTGCAATATAGCCGCCTAAAAACAAGCTTTCTCCTTGGGTATTGATAGATGCAAGATCTCCACCAATTGCCTGTGCAGCAGCACGTGATGAAGTCCAAGTTAATGAAGCATCGGAATGGTAATAAGTATGTCCACCATAGTTCCCCATCCATGTATAACCTGTGTATATGTTAGAACGAATATCATTGAACTCAACAATAAAACGTTGTACGTTATTGTTAGGTAAATCATTCCAAGTTCCGTTCGTATATAGCTGAATATAATCTTCGTTAAGACCCAAATAATTGTTAGGTTCATTGACAGCAAAGAAATTAAATGCTCCTTCACTACAATTATCAGTTGCAGTTGGATTCATGAAGTTTACGACTGCTCCGCATGTATTAGCTGTATTATTTACAGTAATTGGAGCAGGGCATGTAATCACCGGAGCTGTAACATCTTTTTTATCTACTGAAATGGTACAGGTACTTTCATTGCCTGATGCATCTCTAACCGTGAAGGTCACAATCATGCTACCCTTATTATTGACCTCTGAGCCTGCTGCAGGACTTTGTGTGATCACTAAAGAACCTACAGGTGTACAATTATCGCTTACTGTTAACAGACTTCTGTAATCAGGTAAAGTGGCTTTACAGCTTGCATCCAGATTTAATGTCTGATTAGCAGGACATGTAATAGTAGGCTTAATAGCATCAGCAACTGTTACAGTGATAGCATTTGATGGAGCCGATACACATCCATTATTTGTAACAACCGCTGTATAGCTACCAGTGGCAGTTGCTTGATAACTTGCATTTGACGCATTCGGAATAACAACCGCATCCTTAAACCACTGATACGTTGAACCTGCAGATGCATTGAGTGTAACACTATTGCCCGGACAAGTACTGGTACCACCCACGGCAGCAATGGTTGCTGGTTGAAGTGTTACCTGAATGGTTACTGTTGCAGTTGCCGTCAATTGAGGTAAGCAGTTTTCCAATCCTCCATATTCAACTGCATAACCAGACACACTGGCACCGTTAGGAAGATCATTCCATAATCCATCGCTTCTGAAATGTGCGTAATTTTCAACACCACTACCTAATCCAGAACCATTACAATCATTCGGTTCACCTGGAGCCCAATTGTGATAACGATTGGGAAGTTGCGCCGGAACATTGGCTGAGCAGCCACCGGTTTTAATTTGACCGGAGAATTGCTGACCCGCTTCAGGTCCATCCATCCATTTCCAAATACCTTCTTGCGCAGCATCACTTCCACCAATCCAGGCAGTTGTTCCTACTTTATTGAACATGAAAGCATTCTCAGCTGCTGAGGTAATTGTTACCAAATAGCCTCGTAAACCATTAAATGTTCTAGCAGAAGCAGCAGCTCTTGCATCTGTCCAGCTTATTCCAGGTGCTGAAACAAACTCATAATAATGACCATTACCACTAAATGCTTGTGTGCCGTCATTTGCTTTGGTAGTGTATGTAAATGTAACAGGACCTGAATAACCTACCGGTGCCGTATATGTAAATGTATTGTTCGCATTTTTTACGAGTGTACCTACAGAAGGAACTGCGTTATCACTAATAGTAAGTGGGAGACCTTGTGGATGTGTATCGTTGTTCAATACACTAATATTTACACTGCCACCTGCACAAACAGTTGCATTATCATCCACCGCAACTGGGGTTATATTCGGTCTGTTCACCGTAAAATTGCATGTATTTGTATTGTTTGAAGCATCTCTGGCAGTAAGTGTAACAGTTACTGTTGCACCTGATGCAATAGGTGTACCCGCAACAGGGCTTTGTGTGATTACAATCGAATTCGAAGCGGTGCAATTATCTGTAGCCGTTGCACTTGTCGTATAATCCGGAATCACTGCGTCGCAACTTGCTAACACTTTATTACCGGGGCAAGTAATAGTAGGTGGAGTTACATCTGCAATCGTTATTGCAACTGCATTAGATACGGCTGAAACACATCCGTTATTTGTAACCACTGCCGTATAACTACCGGAAGATGTCGCATTATAACTTACACCGGAAGCGCCGTTAATAAGTACCGCATTTTTGAACCACTGATAAGTAGATCCATTAGGTGCAGTAGCATTTAATGTAACACTACTACTTGGACAACCTGTAGTACCCCCCACAGCTGCTATGGTAACAGATGGAATGGCATTGACAGTAAAGGTTGCGGTAGCCACCCCGCCACACTCTGTTCTATAGGTAATAGTGGAAGCACCTGCACTGATAGCATTTACAACTCCAGTATTGCGATTGATGGTCGCTACAGCAGTATTACTGCTACTCCATAACCCACCAGAAATAGTATTTGCCAATGTAGTATTGCCACCGGCACAAAGCGTGGTAGTACCTGTAATTGGTGAAATAGGTGCCACATAAGGTGTACAATTATTAGTACTTATAAAACCAGATTGTACCCAGTTTGAAGTATTTCCAGATAATGCAAAATCGATCAGTGTCCCATTACGATTATTACCACTAAGATCATATAAAGTGGTCTCCGCAGAATTATTGGCACCTGCGAAACCCTGATTGAATCTGTAGTATTCTTGCAAACCGGTTTGACCTACAGGATTCAATTCACAATTCATGTTATTTTGAATTTCCTCCTGACATAATACCCTACTCCAAATACGCACTTCATCAATGGTAATATTACCAAAACGACCAGTATTATGTCTTACATCTTTTCCTATATGTAAAACTGAATTAGGATTATTCACAATACCATTGCTGATTCCAGTTGCTAATCCCGGGCCACCAGATACTGTAGGTGCTAATACCCCATCCACATAAAACCTAACTCCGAATTCACTCGCCACACCAACATAATGATGCCAACCGGTTTGTAAAGCAACAGTAACCCCTTTCCAAACTCCGCCATCATTCACCAAAAAGTCAATATTGCCCTTAGTATCTGGATGCATCAGCCATACATTCGTAGACATATTATCTACACCTGAAGTAGACTGACCCATGATAGAACCATAAGGCATAATCGTATTCGGCGTATTCATCCAGAATTCTACTGTGATTTCTTTTTGGAATGCTCTGAATGGATTGTTGATAGCAACATAATCATTAACACCATCTGTATTCAATGCAGTTGCAGGCGTTTGCGAAAATGTACTCAGCGACAGCAATAAGCCAATAAAAGCTGCCAATAGCTTAGGTAAATTTGTTTTCATGAGGTTAGATATAAAGGTTGAACGGATTGTGTAGTTATACTCAAGTATAGACTGCGATGCAAGCAGACCTGATGTTTGCTGTTGTAAATGCTGAGTAGATTCAGCATAAGATGACACAGACATAACAACATCAAAAGATGTGTCATGCAATCGTTTTGGTTGCATACAGTTAGTTTGGTTGTATAAAATTGTATCTACAGCAGATACAGTTTTATGGCTTGGATTTATTACTTGGATATTGGAGTCGTAGTCAACTCCTATTGGATTTAACTTAGCAAACCTTATTTCAGATTATGCTATTCTAAAGTATTCATTAGCCAATGATTCATTTAATAAAAGCTTAAAAATGGTGCGAAATGCACAAAATGAGGTGCGAAATGCAATTTCGTGGAAGTAAAAAAACGATGAACAATCTAACTGCTTACGCTATTTAGTATGATAACCCCTTATTGTAGATGCAATGAATCCTTCTTTGCAAAACATGGTAGTCCTTTTCAACTGGAATCATTATCAGTCATCAAGTATTGATTGAAAAAAATGATTTCATAAAGTAATGGCAATTGTTGGTACAAAAGATTTTACTTCATACGATAAAATGCTATTTTGTGAAAATAACATGCGCTGTATTTTCATTATCATATTGATTTCTGTTTTTAATCCTCAAGTACAAAGTCAATCCTCAAAAGCTTCTTATTTGGGAAAAGCATCTTGGCGAAAAGTAGCGGTACAAAAAAAGCCGGATCCACTTATATATGAAACCAGTAGTTATCCTGTAAAAAAGATTTCATACACTGACTCACCCAGCACTATGTTTTATCGAAAAGTAGATCCTGGTACTATCACGTTTCGCAAGGGCCCAACATTGCCGGTGTCAGAACCATTGAAAATAATAGGAAAAAAATTAGGAGATCCACAAATCACACAAGCTCTTCCTTTACAAATCAGAGATAATGCTGAATTCAATATTCATTATACCGATAAAAAACATGGATTTCCTGCCTTATATGCATTTGATTTTGCAGAAGACGAAAATCATGATATGTGGATTGTTACCGAAAGAGGTGTTATTCGTTATGATGGATATTATTATCGTTACTATAAACAACCTGACCATGTTCCTGAATTACAGGAATCTTCCACTTTGTTTGATCATCAAAAGAGACTTTGGGTAGCATCGAGCAACGGTTTGTATTTTATAAAAAATGATTCTGTTTTTACGATCCAACATTCAGAAATTGATTTTTCTGCGCTGGACTGTAAAGAAGTAATTATGGATCAGTTTCAGAGAATCTGGATCCCCACCAAAAGCTTTGGAGCCATTTGTATAGATGGCAATACCGTAAAACTGTATGACAAAAGATGTGGACTTCCGAATAATTTTGTCGAAGCCTTGTATGTTGATAAGAAAGGAAATTTATTAATGGCCAGTCGTGAGCATGGCATCGTTTTGATTGAACCGGATAAAATGCGCATGTTTTTTAGTAGATCAAAAAATATTGTATACCATAACTTTTTGTCATTTTATGAAGATGACAATGGAATTTGGGCGAGTTGTTATGGTGCCGGGCTATTCCGACTGAGTCCAACTGATACATTACAATATTCATTTACCGGAAGATACAATGAAGTGATCTTGGATATGAAAAAAGCACCCAAAGGTATCTGGATCTCCTGCTATGGGAAAGCCGTTTTTTATTTATCGGAAAATAATCTATTGAAGATCAATGAAACCAATGGACTGTTGAACAATGTCCCCATGCGAATATTTGTAGACAGCTTTGATAATCTTTGGGTAAGTAATATTGCAGGTTTTTCCAGAATAAATGATAATCGCTTTTACCTCGATCGGTTTCCTAATAAAGCCATGAGTCATATCAACGAAATCATTCAGGATAGAAAACAGAAAGGCGACTGGTTAATTACATTTAGCAAAGGTTTACTCTTTAGAAAAGACAATCAAGTAACGGCCTACAGTTATACAGCTCCTTATGGTTCTTATCGATTCGATCATTTTAATGGCGCTGTACTCAATAAAGATGGGTCACTTTGGCTGGGAGCTTATGGAGAAGGTATCATTCGTGCCAATAAAAACAGATATACCCTTTATAAATACTCCAATTTTTCTGATAATCTCGTAATGATTACCATTAAAGAAGATGCTACAAATAAAGTATGGTTTTGTCCCAATCGATACGGCTTAATACGCTATGATAAAGAACAATTTTGGCATTACACTAAAAAATCAGGATTGATATCCGATAATGTATTGAATATTTTTTCAGACCCAAATAAAACAATCCATTGGACATTTGCACAAGGAGTGCAAAGACTTAAAAATGAATCTATCGAAACATTCTATCTCAATAATCAGCTTTTTAAAGATAAGGTTAACAAGTCAGTTCAAATAGATGACAAAAAAACACTTTGGGGTACGGATAAGAATGGACTTTTACTGTTGGATGGCGAGCAGATTTTTCAATTTACTAAAGCGAATGGACTTTTGTCAAATACGATCAATTCAATGATCAAGGATGCATTTGGTAAAATATGGATCACCAGTGATAAGGGAGTCGAATCATTTGAATTGAGAGATCATACACTATACAATCATGAAGTTTTCAATAAGGCCAATGGTAGTTATTTATTAGATCCGGTTGATGTATTTATTGATACAACAGGATTACCGTATTGGGTTATTGGTACAAAAAAACTAGTTTTCAATCCCGTTTTCACTCCTACTAAGAACAATAAACCCTTTTTACATTTTACTGAGATTTTGGTAAATAATCAATTAACACAGACAAATAAAATTTCCATATTTCCAGATAAAAAAATCAGTTTGACTTATAAGACCATTTTTTGGGGAATGGAAAATAATTTACAAATAAGCTATTTGCTGATTTCAAATAAAAACGATACTACAGAGCGACCTATTCAAAACACAGACAAAATCCTTTTAAGCGATGTTTTACCCGGAAATTATAAAGTTGTATTGAAAGCTATCAATAATCATGACGTTTATTATTCAAATCCAATTCATGTAATTGTATATAATTTTTGGTATAACAGTTGGATCTTCAGAATTAGTATTGGGGTCATCACATTATTGTTTGTCATATCCTATTTTAGAAGAAAAGCAAAGCGACAACTAAAGATCAATGCATTACTCGAAGAAAAAGTAAAAGAACAAACCGCTACCATTTTACAGGAAAAAAATGCATTAGAAAAAAGCCTTCATGTGATTGACGCACAAAACAAGGAAAAGGAAATACTGATAGAAGAAATCAATCACCGCGTTAAAAATAACCTTCAGTTTATCATAGCGATGCTGGAAATGCAGATGAATAAGCAATATTCAAAAGAAGCATTACAGGCATTGCTGGGAACATCTAGGCGTATCAAAGCCATGTCGCTTGTACACGAACTGCTGTATACTAAGCCTGATAAAACCGGGCTTTCCATGACTTCTTACATCTATGAGTTGATTGATAATTTGAAAGAAATGGCTGAGGGAGGAAATGAGCACTCAGTAGATATCAAGCTTTCAATAGACGATATCATATTCGACTCAAGAAAGGCATTATCAATAGGCATGATAATTTCAGAATTGGTCAGTAATTCTTTCAAACATGCTTTTAAAAATATACAAAACCCACAGATATTTATCCAACTTAAAAAGAATATTCAAACTGGTAACATAGAGCTCATAGTTGAAGACAATGGTAATGGTTTTACAACAGAAGTAACAAACGGTACAGGACTAGGCAGAAGGCTGGTAGATATTTTCAGCAGACAATTAGAAGGAACCTACGAATTAGACACTCAAAATCAATTCAGATTCAAACTCGTTATAAACCATACGCAGTATGAAAAATATAAAGATCCTAATCGTTGAAGATGAAATATTGATTGCTGAACACATCAAAGACTATTTGTTAAGCTATGGATTCAGTCACATCAGCATGGCGCACAGCAAGAAAACAGCATTAGAAGCGCTCAACTGTATGGAAACGGATCTCATATTATTGGATCTCCATTTACAACAACCCAAAGACGGATTAGCGATTGCACGTCATATTGATGAAACCAAAAAATGTCCTTACATCTTTATCACCGCGAATGCAGATGTCCTAATTATTCAGGAGGCCATACAGGTCAATGCTTCCGGCTATATTACCAAACCGGTAAAGAAAACGGATCTTTTTGCAGCTATACAGTTGGCATTAAAAACCAATATTGCTCCGGAATACTCCTTTTTAATCATCAAAGAGAATAATACCTCCACCAGAATACCTACAGATGAAATATTGTATATTGAAAGTAACAGCAACTACATACATATTTTTACAAAAAAGCAAAAGATCATTACCAGACAGTCATTAGAATGGGCAGAAGAGCATTTACCTGAGCATAAATTCAAACGAATCCATCGTTCCTATATCGTAAACCTGATGGCTATTCAAAAGTTAAGCTCCCGATTTGTATATATCAATGAAGTAGAAATACCGATATCCAGAACCAATGCCATGAAGATTGCTGAGTTTACAAAACTATCAGATCAACAACGTTTGTAGGATACTTATTTTTCAATTGAAACTGTATCATACACTACTACTTTTTCCCACAGATGTGCATACTCTTTAATGAATGCCTGATGCAAAGGATGATCCTGATAGGTTTTTTGTGCGGCAAGATCATTAAAGAACATCAACTCAGAAACATCCCAGCTATTGTCTACTACCTCCCTTTTCTCGGTACTAGCCGGAAACCCAACATACAATTGCTGGATCTCAGGTATAGCTGATAGTTTTTGAAGTCCCTCTGCCAATTTTTTTCTGTCCGCTACAGAGCCCTGATTTTTCAACCAGAAAAAAACCTGATGAATCACTAAAGAGGAACTACTCATATTAATATTTGGTTGTGCAACAACTGTGGCAGCGGTTGCCAAAACAGAACCGGTAAGAAAAGCACGACGAGAAGACTTGCTCATAAAGATAGCTTGAATGATGGCTTATTTGTAAATTTAAGCGATCAGACTGATCTAAATAGCTTTGCCAAGAAATTAGAATCAGATTAGAGACTCATCAGCTAGTATTGTTTGTGTAAATTGCCGATTGCTTAAGATTATTATTTTCTTATGGAAGAACGAAAAATACTGATTGTAGAAGATGAAAAAAAGATAGCCACAACCCTCAAAAAGGGATTGACTGAGAACGGCTATCATGTTGACCTCGCCTTTGACGGATTAATCGGTAAACGGTTATTTGAATCGAATAGTTATGATTTACTCATTCTAGATATCAATTTACCGGGCATGAACGGTTATGAACTGTGTAAAAACATTCGAAACACCAACCAGCATATTCCGATCATTATGCTGACAGCCATGAATACAACTGAAGACAAGATTGAAGGATTTGATAATGGTACGGATGATTATATCATCAAACCCTTTGAGTTTAAAGAATTGTTGGTTCGTATTCGGGCATTACTCAAAAGAACCATGAACCAACAGCTACCTACCGGTAATATCTTAAAAGTAGCTGACCTGGAAATGAATTTGGATACCAAGGAAGTAAAACGTGCCGATCAACCAATTACACTCACCGCTAAAGAATTTCAGTTATTGGAATATTTTATGCGCAACCGAAATCGGGTACTTTCCAGAGCTGATATTGCGGAAAGAGTTTGGGAAATTGATTTTGATACCCAAACCAATGTCATAGATGTGTATGTGAACTACCTGAGAAATAAAATTGATAAAAAGTTTGATACTAGGCTCATCCACACACAGGTCGGTATGGGCTATATCATGAAAGAGAGTTCCTGATGAAAATAAAATACCGTATTACAATTCTGTTCACCTTATTGGTGACGTTCATACTCTTTTTTGTGTGCGCTTCTATTTATTATTTCTCTGATTTGAACAGGAAACTGGATTTTCAGAGAAGAATACGCAATAGGGCTTTATCTACCATTAGTCTATTGGTAAAAGTAGAAGGTATCGATAGAGATCTACTACAACGAATTGATCAAAATATGCTGATCTCACTTCGAGAGAAAAGTGTGATAGTTTATGATAGCAACAACAAAGAAGTATATCGTTACAGAGATGAGGGTACTACACTGGAGAGGCCAGAGAGTAATGTACTTGGTTATGCAAGAGACAATGGTGAATATATGTATACCAGAGGTAATAGGGATGTGATTGCTGTTAAATATCGTGCAGGTGATCAGGAATACATATCTGTAGCTGCTGCCTATGATAAGGAGGGGCTTGAAAAAATGAGTGAGCTAAAGTTTGTACTTATAATAAGTTTTATTAGCGGTTCATTAATTACCCTCTTATCAGGTCTGATCTTTTCATCTCGATTGGTAGTACCCATTAAAAAAATCACTAGTGAAGTAAAAGAAATATCATCTCAAAATTTATCCAGAAGAATCGTTCTGAATCAAACAAAAGATGAATTACATGAGCTCTCTTCTACTTTCAATGAGCTGCTTACAAGACTTCAACAATCATTCGAAATCCAACGAAGATTCATTGCCAATGCCTCTCATGAGCTCTCTACCCCACTCACATCTATTTCTAGTCAGTTAGAAATAACCCTCCAAAACAGTAGAAATGCTGAAGAATATAAAACAGTATTACTATCAGTATACGATGATGTGAAAAATTTGAATAGACTTACCAGAAGTTTATTGGAACTCGCCAAAGCCAGTGGTACTTCAGATGGCATGGAATTATCACTTGTTCGCATAGATGAAATCTTAATGAAACTACCTGTAGAACTCCGCAAAACCAATGAACAATTTAAAGTAGAACTACATTTCGACACATTCCCTGATGATGAAGACAAATTATTGGTATTTGGAAATGGGGATCTTTTAGAAAGTGCTATTAAAAATATTACGCTTAATGCCTGTAAATATTCAAACGACCACACTGCCAGTGTAGGACTTAACTTCTCCGACAATGAGCTTAAAATAGTAGTATCGGATTTGGGGCCGGGTATTAAAGAAGAAGATCAAAATCTTGTTTTTCAGCCTTTCTTTAGAAGTAATACAGCAACAAATTCAGAAGGATTCGGACTAGGCCTTTCTTTAGCATCTAGAATTATCAAGTTGCATAAAGGTGATATTCTTTTAACCAATAATAACCCACAAGGCAGTGTGTTTACCATTTCATTACCAATTGCACGCAAGTTTCATTTGATTTAAATCTTACACACTAGAACTGTCTCATCCCCAGTCATTTGCATTCTAATCTTATTTTAATCTTGTCCTAATCAATGCTTAATAGGTCGGGATGATATTGCATTCAAAATATTTAAGACTGTTATTATTTGCTCAGGGTTTAGTTTAAAGCCGCTCTTGTCTAAGAGTGGCTTTGTTTTTTCTATCTTATCAAAATTATAATCTCCTTCTAATTCAACACTAATTCTCTTTTAAGGGATAGCAGACATCTTCGTTTTTCATATAAAATTGATTTATGATAACAGTAATCATACCCGTCTTAAATGAAGAGAAAACAATTGCCAGTGTTGTAAAATATTGTCAATTGAAACCTACTGTTACTGAAATTATAGTGGTAGATGATAAATCATTTGACCATACTGTAAAATTTGCCAGTGAAGCCGGCGCCAAAGTCATTACCAGTACACGTTTAGGGAAAGGCGCTTCCATGCGCGATGGTTTGCTTTGTGCAAAAAACGAGATTATTGTCTTTTTAGATGGTGATATCAATCCCTATCCTGAACAAATGATTGAACAAATGACGGAACCCATATTGAATGATCAATGCGACTTTATAAAAGCTGCTTTTGCCAGAAATAGTGGCAGGGTTACAGAATTAGTAGCGAAGCCGTTACTCAGCATGTTTTTCCCAGGTCTCTCCCACTATTTACAACCACTTAGCGGCATGATTGCAGGAAAGAAAAGATTTTTTGAAAACATAGAATTCTTCAATGATTATGGAGTAGATATCGGTATCTTGATTGATATGCACACACAAAAGGCTAGAATTGAAGAAGTGCATATTGGATATATTGAAAATGACAGTAAACCATTACATGAGCTAGGGAAAATGAGTAAAGAAGTAGCCAGTGCTATCATCAAAAAAGCTTTTAGCCAAAATAATAATGCCATCTCCATGGAAGAATTTCAATCCATCAATATCATACGCGATCAAATGGAGATGGCATTTTCTGAACAACTGAAAGATGCTAAGAAAATGGTGGTATTGGATATGGATGACACCATCTTGAAAGGAAGATTTGTCGACACATTTGCCAAAAGATTTCATGTCACTGAACAATTGGCTGAGATCAGAAGCAGAATGACCGATAGTACACTTCGCACAAAAGCCATTGCCAAGCTATTCAAAGGAAAGCACCTTGGTGAACTCATGGAAACCATTGATAGCATTGATATTATTGCTGATGCTGCTGAAGTAGTAAAGGAACTCCGTCAGCGTGAATATGTAGTAGGAATTATTACAGACAGTTATGATTTTGTAGCCAATCATATCAAACATAAAATTGGAGCAGATTTCTCACTGGCCAATGAATTGGAATTTTCTAATAGTGTGGCAACAGGAGAAGTAAAAATTCCTTCTTTCTTTTTTCATCATGAAAAAAGTTCCTGCTTACATACCATTTGTAAATCGAATGCACTTGACCATATACTGAACAAATATGAAATCAAGCCTGGCAACTGTATTGCCATGGGTGATAGTGAAAATGACATCTGCATGGTAAAAAAAGCAGGATTTGGCATTGCATTCCGTTCTAAAAATGAATACCTCAAACAAACAGCTGATTTATTAATACAGGAAGAAAAATTTGAACCACTACTAGCTTATGCGGCGCTTTGATATTCTAATCTTCTTTTAATTCAACACTAATAACCCCTTAATTCAGCGCTATTAGGTTTGAAGAATCATTATGATACCCTATAAAAACATATTAATTCCTATTGATTCGTTGCATCAGGCACAGGTGGCAGTTGAAAAAGCATTAGAACTGTCTGATCCGAGTGAAACTTGTATCCATTTGGTAAGTGTAATCCAATTCCAATCCTTTTGGCAACGAATCTTTTACACAAAAGCCTACACACAGAAACAACGATATTTTACAAAGAGGAATGCCATCGCAGAAAGAAAAATAGAAGCTATCAAAGCTAAAATTGCAGCCATTTCACCACAAACCATTGTTAAAACAAGCATTATTATTGAAACAGCGATGAGTGACCAACTCATCAAGTATACAATGCAATATGATATTGATCTGGTTGTGAATACACATAAATCAACAAGATCCGGATTGAACTGGTTTAAAAAAGATTGGAGTGAAGAACTGGCCAGAAAAGCAAGTGTAGCTGTTTTAACTGTTACAAAAGGATGTTTGAATCATCCGATCAAATCAATTCTTTTACCGGTAAAGTCTTTTGTACCGGAAAGAAAAATACAGGTAGCATTAGCCTATGCCAAAAAATTCAATGCACATATCCATTTGGTAACATTGTTGGATAATAATGACAGCACAGCTAAAATTAAAGTTGATGCTTTTTATCTGACTTATAAAATATTGTCAGAATATGGTCACCCCCCCCAATACAAAATACTGCAGGGAGCAGACAGTGATGCTGCTCTTCTGCGGTATGCCGATCAGATCAAAGCAGATATGATATTGGTCAATCCCAATAAAAAGAAAAGGATTCCCGGAATCATGCGACAAAAAATGACGGATATGCTGAACCCCATTTCCGCCTTACACATTCTGACATTGAAACCCTATTTGAAAAGAACCATCTAAAATGTACTTTATGCAGAAGAAATTATGGAATACAGTATGCGCACTCATAACGATAGGACTCACAGCAAGTGCACAAACTATTGATGAGGGTAAAAAACTATTTGAATATGAAAGATACCGTAGTGCTATTGACGTGCTGAAAAAGACAGTTGCGGTTAACCCCCAAGATATCAATGGCTGGTATTGGCTAACCCGGTCACAGCTGGCGGCTGGTTATAAAGACAGTGCTGAATTATCTGTTCAACAAATACCTGCAGATATCAAGTCACAACCATTAGGTAAAGTGATTCAAGGTGCTCTACTACTTCAAAAAGAAGACACCCTTGCTTCTCTGCAACTTTTTATGGAAGCTATTGGCACCAAAAGAAAAAAAGATCCTTCCATTCAATTGGCTGTTGCCAATGCAATAATAGATGCTCCGAAAGGTAATTTAAATAGAGCTATTGAATTGTTGAAGGATGCGGCAGACAGAGACAAAAGGAATACTTGGATCTATTTAAGTATGGGTGATGCATACCGTAAACTGTACAATGGTTCAGAAGCCGTAAGAGCTTACCAGGAAGCGATTGATGCTGATAGTAAAAATGCAGAAGCCTATTATAAGATTGGTAAAATTTACCAAACGCAAAACAATGTAGAAGTATTTACAGAATACTATACGAAAGCCATTCAAGCTGATCCTGATTTCGCACCGGTATACTATCCTTTATATTACTATTATTATTTCAGAGATGTAAATAAAGCGTTGGAATATTTACAAACCTATATCAACAAAACAGACTATAGCATTGACAATGAATACATGCTTACAGACCTGTATTATGTATCTAAAAAATACAATGAAGCCATTCAAACAGCACAACAAGTTTTGCAAAAAGAAGGCGATCAGGTAAAACCACGCATCTACAAACTGATGGCCTATAGTTATGATGGACTAGAAGACCTGACCAATGCAGAGAAATGGATGAAGGACTATTTTGAAAAGGAAAATGATACCAACTATGTGGCTAAAGACTTTGATCTAATGGGTAAAATCGTTTCCAAAAAAACAGATAATACTGAAGGTGCAATTTGGTACGAAAAAGCATATCAACTTGAAAAAGATACCACTGCCAAAATGGATTATGTAAAGAAGATCATGGCATTGTATAAAGGTCAAAAAGATTATGCAAAACAAGCAGAATGGAATGGAGAACTGTACAAACTAAATGCTCCATTTACCAATGTTGACATTTTTAACTGGGGCGTGGCATATTATAATGCGAAAAATTATCAAATGGCAGATAGCATCTTTGGCATTTATGCTACCAAATATCCTGATCAAACATTTGGATATTATTGGAGGGCCAGAAGTAATGCTGCGATCGATACCGCCATGGAAATGGGTATTGCTGTACCGCATTATGAGGATATGATTGATGTAGCGGTAAAAGACACTGCGAATACAAACAATAAAAAATGGCTGATTGAAGCATATGGCTATATCGCAGCTTATAGAGTGAATGCAGAAAAGAAATATGATGCTGCTCTGGAACTGTATGATAAAATACTAGCGCTAGATCCGGCCAATGATGATGCAGAAAAATACAAAGAAATACTCGAAAAGATCATGGCTGACCAAGCTAAGCAAGATTCAAAAGACCCTCAAAGGAGCGACACCCTAAAATAGGTTTTAGTAGGTTTAAGGTTTATAGAGCATGAGGCCGGGTCAATATCCGGCCTTTTTTCTGTACAAATGCTACCCTACCTTTATGAAATGAAAATTCAGTTATGGTCGGTAGGTAAGCCACATGATGCCTACGTTAAAGCAGGTATTGATGATTTCTCAAAACGTCTCAATAACTATTTTCCTGCTCAATGGCAAATCATTCCGGCACCTAAACAGTCCTCATCAATGTCAGATCAGTTACAGAAGAAAGCAGAAGCTACTGCTATCATGCAATTGCTGGATAAAGACGATTTTCTGATTTTATTGGATGAACGAGGTAAACAATTCAGTTCTCCCGAGTTAGCAGAAGTCCTGCAAAAAAGAGCCAATGAAAGCACGAAGCGACTCATTTTCTTGATCGGCGGTGCATTTGGAGTAGACGAATCAATCACACAAAGATCCAATCTTGTGTGGAGTCTCTCGAAACTAGTATTCCCTCACATGCTCGTCAGGTTAATATTATCTGAACAACTCTATCGTGCCTGCACAATTTTAAGAAATGAAAAATATCATCATGTGTGAAAACGCTTAAATTGCGTATATGTTTTCAATTACCATCGTTATATTGATACTGACCTGTATCGTCTCATTCACTGCTTTCTCGAATCAGAAAGTTATTGATGATTTAATCTTTTATCCTCCTGCCATCACACAAAGAAATCAATGGTATCGCTTTATTACCAATGGTGTAATTCATGCTGATATCGGTCATTTGGCTTTCAATATGTTCTCCTTCTATATGTTTGGCGAATTTGTTGAAAAATATTTCATAGCACTGTTTGATGAAAAGGGTAAAATATTATTTTTAGCCATGTACGTCACTGCATTAGCAGTATGTTTGATACCTACTTATTTACAGAACAAAGACAATTATCATTACAGAAGTTTGGGAGCATCAGGTGCTGTTTCAGCAGTTGTATTTGCCGGTATTTTCTTAGACCCCACCATTAAAATCGGGCTGATCATTATTCCTCCCATCATTCCAGGGTTCATATTTGGCCCTTTGTATTTAGTGTTATCAGCTTATATGGCAAAAAGAGGGGGTGATCATATCAATCATTCAGCCCATTTCTGGGGAGCAGTTTGGGGAATTGTGTTTGTGATCATTACCTGCTTACTATTAACAGGATTCAACCCCATTACTAATTTTCTTACGCAAGTGAGCAACTATTTTTCGTAACGAAATAACACCGCTTTTTGCGTAGCCGGCTTGATACGGAAACGATGATCAATTCGATAACCGATTACCCAAACGATTCGTTTATCAGACTCTAATACCCATACATTTTCCTTGTCGGTCAATGATAATTTTTGATCAATAAAAAAGCGACTGAGTTTCTTTTTTTTCATCATACCCAATGGATAAAAATAATCGCCTGTTTTCCATTTACGAAGTATCAATGGATAGTGCAGTTCAGCTAAATCAATGAGCGCTTCATTTTGATGGGAATGAATGGTAAGATCATTCGTCACACGGATATGCAGTTGCGCTGAACCGAGATGAATATTGTTGGTTTCTTTCTCAATAAGTAAAATCGAAGATTCTTTCGCTGCAAGTGGCGATAAGATCATGTGGTTCCTGTTCTTGATCAATCGATGTGTTGGAGAATACAACACACTCCCATTATCTGCATCCAATAATTTAATGGCTTCAAAGGTTTGCGCAGGTGTAAAGCCATAGGATTTCAATAATTCATACGTAACCGTTACCAATGGACTCACTTTTTTCCATGCCAATACAGGAATTAAAATTTCCTGATTGCGAATACGCATCAACTTTTTGAATTGAGTTTGCAATGCCGACTCATACAATTGATAAGCTTCTCGTAACCGAACCACCGTATGCTGCAAATTTTCATCTGCAGAGGGATATTGGGTTCGAATCAGGGGTAATACCTGATTCCTAAAAAAATTCCGAGTATAATCATCTTCCTGATTTGAAGAATCCTCTACATATTGTAAAGCTTCCGTATTGGCATAATGCTGTAATGCTTGCTTGGAAAAAGAAAGCAGTGGTCTGATCAAAGATTGTTCAGGTTTATAGGGATCCATTCCGGTTAGACCGGTCAATCCTGTACCCCTGAATACATTCATGAGCACTGTTTCATTGTTATCATCAGCGTGATGAGCTGTAACCAGGTATATTTTCTTTGAATACTGTTTGGAAAGTTGTTGCCTTAAAGTTTCAAACCACTCATATCTAAGTATTCTTGCAGCTTCTTGGGTAGCAATTTTTTGTTCCGCTGCAAATGACTTTGTTTCAAAATGTTTGACTTCTAAATGGAGTGACCATTGTTTAGCTAGCTGTCGTACAAAAGTTTCATCACGACTACTTTCTTCACCTCTCAATTGAAAATTGACATGGGCCAGTACCATATCAAATCCGGAAGATTTGAATAGATGCGTTAACACAACACTATCAACACCGCCACTCACAGCTACAAGTAACTGGCAATTTTCGGGAGATATCCACGAAAATCGGGTCTTGAGTATTTGTTGAAATCGTTGGAGCAAACTCATACAGTCATCCCCTACCCTTTTTTAACTTCTTTAGCCCAAGTATCCTTCAAGGTTACCGTTCTGTTGAATACAAGTTTCTCAGCAGTACTGTCTTTATCCAAACAGAAATAACCTTTGCGAAGGAACTGATATCGATTATCACTCGAATCAGCTGCCAGTGCAGGCTCTGCATATGCATTGCTGATGACTTCTAAAGAGTCTGTATTGATATGATCTTTAAAATCGCCTTCAGCATTCCCTACATCTTCTACTTTGAATAAGCGATCATACAATCGTACTTCCGCTTTCACTGCGTGACGGGCACTCACCCAATGTAGGGTTCCTTTTACATTGATACCGGAAGTATCAGAACCACTTTTGCTTTCCGGAATGTAAGTACAATGTAATTCCGTGATGATTCCGTTGGCATCTTTCACCACTTCATCACAACGAATGATATAGGCACTTTTCAAACGCACCATTTGTCCGGGCGCCAATCTGAAATACTTTTTAGGCGCCACTTCCATAAAGTCGTCTCTTTCAATATAGAGCTCTTTGCTAAACGGGATTTCTCTGTTACCGGCATTGGCGTCTTCCGGATTGTTTTCACTCCACAAAACTTCTCCTTCGCCTTCATAATTGGTAAGAACCACTTTTAATGGATCAAATACCACCATTCTTCTGACTGCAATTTTGTTCAGGTGTTCACGAACACAAAACTCAAGCAACCCTACATCAATCAAGTTGTCTCTCTTGGCGATGCCAATACGATCACAAAACTCACGAATAGCTTCCGCAGTATACCCTCTTCTGCGCATACCACTGATGGTAGACATGCGTGGATCATCCCAGCCATTCACATATTTCTCATTCACCAGTTGTAACAGCTTACGTTTACTCATGACAGTATATGTCATATTCAAACGTGCAAATTCATATTGCTTGGAAGGAAATATCTCCAGTTGTTCAATGAACCAATCATACAATGCACGGTGTGGAATAAATTCCAGCGTACAAACGGAATGTGTGATGTTTTCAATCGCATCACTTTGCCCATGCGCAAAATCATACATCGGATAGATGCACCACTGATCACCGGTACGATGATGGTGTGCATGTTTGATGCGGTAAATAATCGGATCACGCATGTGCATATTGGGATGAGCCATATCAATTTTCGCACGCAAAACTTTCTCCCCATCTTTGAATTGTCCGGCACGCATGGCTTTAAAGAGTTCCATATTTTCCGCGACTGAGCGATCTCTAAATGGACTATTAGTGCCAGCTTGGGTAGGTGTTCCTTTTTGTTGTGCAATGGCTTCGCTGGTACTATCATCTACATATGCCAGGCCTTTTTCAATTAGTTGGATGGCAAAACCATAGAGTTGCTCAAAATAATCAGAAGCATATCTTTCTTCCGCCCAATTAAAACCTAGCCAGCGAACATCGTCTTTGATACTCTCAACGTATTCGGTATCCTCTGTAACAGGGTTGGTATCATCAAAACGGAGATTGGTTTTACCTCCGTATTTATTCGCTAAACCGAAATTCAGGCAAATACTCTTGGCATGACCAATATGCAGATAGCCATTGGGTTCCGGTGGAAAACGGGTAACGATAGACTGGTATTTACCACTACTTAGATCCGCTTCTACGATCTCTTCAATAAAATTCAGACTCTTTTCTTCAGACATACTACGCTATTAGGGGAACAAAGTTAAGCTTTGTGTGCTATCCCCGTTTCGCCTATTGAAACGATTTAGCCACAAATTCATCCGCCTAAGACGGATGCATCTTTGGCTAAAAATAGATGGTTAATTGATCTTATACGCTTTCACAAACTGAACGGCAGCTTTCATATCATCATGTAAAACCCGATCCTGTTCATTGAAACTGATCTTTTCTCGGAAAGCGTTTACCATCCGCTCTACTGTTGATCCACTTTGAAGAGGTCTTCTGAAATCCAATGCCTGTGCCGCACTCATAAGTTCAATAGCCAGTACTTTTTCTACATTTTCTATCACTCGCAGACATTTAGTTGCAGCATTAGCACCCATACTTACATGATCTTCTTGATTATTAGAGGATGAAATACTATCCACTGAAGCGGGTGTACAGAGTTGTTTGTTTTCACTTACAATACCTGCGGCGGTGTACTGAGGAATCATAAAGCCGGAATGTAATCCCGGGTTTTTCACCAGAAACAGCGGTAATCCTCTTTGTCCACTGATGAGCTGATAGGTTCTTCTTTCTGCGATGTTAGCGATTTCACTCATGGAAATGGACAAATAATCCAGTGCCAATGCCAAGGGCTGACCATGGAAATTTCCACCACTAAGAATGAGATCATCTTCAGGGAAGATATTGGGGTTGTCTGTTACAGAATTGATTTCACGTATAAAAACAGACAATATATGTTCAAAAGCATCTTTGGACGCACCATGTACCTGAGGGATACAACGAAATGAATAAGGATCTTGCACCTGTTGTTTAGCTTGAGCTGCAATGCTGCTGTCTGACAAGAGTGTTCTTAGTCTGCCAGCCGTAGCTACTTGTCCGGCATGTGCCCTTACGGCATGGATTTGCTCTTTGAGAGGCTCTGTTGTACAATCAAATGCATCAAAAGACACTGCACTGATCAGATCAGCCATGTTCAGCAGGTGTTCTGCTTTTTTGAGACAGTATAAACCATAGGCGCTCATGAATTGGGTGCCGTTGATAAGAGCCAGTCCTTCTTTACTTTGTAATTGAATGGGTTTCCATCCCAACTCATTGAGAGCGGCTGATGATGGCATCTTTTTCCCTTTGAAATACACATCTCCTAGTCCAATCAAAGGCAAACTCAAATGACTAAGAGGCGCCAGATCACCGGAAGCACCTAAAGAACCTTGTGTATAGATGACAGGGAGTACTTCATGGTTATACATTTCCATCAAACGCTTCACGGTATCAATTTGCACCCCGCTATGTCCATAGCTCAATGACTTGATCTTGAGCATGAGCATTAGTTTTACAATATCGGTGGGCACTTCTTCTCCCATTCCGCAGGCATGAGATACCAGTAAATTGTATTGTAATTGACCGATCTGATCGTTATCGATCTTCACATTTTGCAAAAAGCCAAATCCCGTGTTGATTCCGTAGAAAAGACGGTCTTTTTCAGCCATTTTTTTGTCCAGGTATTCCCGGCAGGCAAGGATGCGCTCATGGGCGTCGAAGGTGATGGAAACATGCTGGTGAAAGTCCAGCAAATTCTTAATCTGACTAAAATGCAGCCATTTTCTGTCTAAGGGCAAGTAATTATAGCTCATGAAGGCAATCCTTTGCCGCAAAGTAAGGAGTTTTGAGAGAAGCCGAATAGAAAGTCATTTGATTTGATGAACTGATGTTTTTTTCTTTATTTTGCGGCTCTGAAAAATTAATTTTCCTGAGTATCAGGACGATTAAGGACCGGTAGCTCAGCTGGATAGAGCAACTGCCTTCTAAGCAGTAGGTCATTGGTTCGAATCCAATCC
>OFDN01000095.1_pt1 | contig 90874 bp, 76 predicted proteins | sample 1520971 | NCBI WGS metagenome assembly OFDN01 (sample SAMEA94257418, study PRJEB24077) | hot springs metagenome | biome: Aquatic biome; feature: Geographical feature; material: Water | place: India | collected 2012-06-12 | depth 5 m
ATCTGTGGCTTTATTATATTTTTTTATCTAAGTCGATCTACACTCTTTACCAGCTTCTCATCTTTATTGATGCCAATAATCGCCATGATAAAGAAGATAGGAATGGCAAAGCTGAACACAGCACTCAAAGCAATAGCACCGGTATCATACTTTTTGGTAAATACAAAATACAACACAATATTTAAGATGCTTACAGCCATCCCCGCTAATGCAATTTTGAGCTGCAGTGGTCTGTTATTGTACAAGAATATAGATACCAAAGCAACTATTGCAGCAGCGATAGTGAGTATGAGTATCAATAAATGGCTCATAGCAGTAAACTCTTCTGCAGCAGTAGCGCCAACGCTACCTACATAAAAAGGCATTTTCAAAGTAGCAAACCCACAAATGGATGCCGCTAATAACCACAATGATTGTACGCGTTGTATCATAATATTTTTTTTAGCGAAAAATTCTTTTAAGACTTGTTCCTTGTCTCTTCATTCTTGAATCTTTCTCATTGCATTTCAGGATACAAAGAGAACTGCGACATGAAATCATTCACTTGCTTTTTGATGTCTTTCAGTTTTGATTCATCATCAGCACTCATCAAAGCCTGATCAATTGAATTGACAACAAATTCCATATCCTTCTCAATCATACCACGTGTGGTAATAGCTGCTACTCCAAATCGAATACCCGAAGTAACAAAGGCGCTTTTATCATCATATGGAACCATATTTTTATTGGCAGTGATATCTGCGTGTCCCAATACCTGTTCTGCTTTTTTACCACTGATATTTTTATTTCTCAAATCAATAAGCATCAAGTGGTTGTCTGTGCCGCCACTAGTGATCTGATAACCTCTATCAACAAAAGCTTTTGCCATAGCTTGTGCATTCTTTTGTACTTGTTGTTGATAGCTTAAAAATTCATCTGTCAAAATTTCTCCAAATGCAATTGCTTTTGCAGCAATCACATGTTCCAATGGACCGCCCTGTGTTCCAGGAAATACAGCCATATCAATGAGATTACTCATCATGCGTAAGTTTCCTTTCACATCTTTCAAGCCAAATGGATTTTCAGTATCTTTTCTCATCATGATCACACCACCTCTTGGTCCACGTAGTGTTTTATGAGTAGTAGAGGTTACAAAGTGACAATGATCAAAAGGATCAGACAATAAGCCTTTGGCGATTAATCCTGCTGGGTGAGCGATGTCGGCCAGCACAAATGCGCCTACCTCATCAGCTACCTTTCGAATGCGGGCATAATCCCAATCTCTGCTATAAGCACTGGCACCACAAATGATGAGTTTGGGTCGCACGGTTCTTGCTTTTTCTTCCAGCATTTCATAATCTACCAATCCATCTTCTCTTTTTACACCATAAAAATGCGGCTCATATAATTTACCGCTGAAGTTAACAGATGAACCATGCGTAAGGTGTCCGCCCATGCTTAAGTCTAGTCCTAAAATTTTATCACCCGGCTGCAGTATCGCCAGCATCAATGCAGCATTGGCTTGGGCGCCACTGTGGGGTTGAACATTGGCGTATTCAATATTGAATATTTGTTTAAGTCTATCAATGGCTAATTGTTCTGTCTGATCCACAATTTCACAACCACCATAATATCTTCTACCCGGATACCCCTCGGCATATTTGTTGGTCATTACATTACCCATGGCCTGCATCACCTGTAAGCTGGTAAAATTTTCTGACGCAATCAGTTCAATGCCACGACGTTGACGTTCTAATTCCTGTTTAATGAGATCGAATACGAGGGTATCTCTTTGCATGATGAAGTATTTGATGCAAATATAAGAAGCTATGAGCTACGAGCTGCTAGCTTCTAGCTCCTAGTAATTCATTAACGTAAGAATATGCAATAAGTAATTATTATAATGTTACATCCTTTATTTGCTCGAAGCTAGTAGCTCGAAGCTCGCAGCTTTGGCCTCAGCCAAATATCCACACCACTTGCTCAATGACCAGATTTTCCTATTTTCGACCTCTTGATGAGTAAAACCGCTTCCGGGTGGAGCTGTTGTAAGCATGGTGCGAATGGACTCGTCAAAAAAAATCTCCCATGAAAGCAATCATACCAGTAGCGGGTGCAGGTACTAAACTCAGACCGCATACTTATACGCAACCCAAGGCCTTGATTCCTATTGCCGGAAAAACCATTCTCAGTTATATCGTTGATCAACTCAGAGAAGCCGGTATCAATGAGTTTATTTTTATTGTGGGTTATCTGGGTGAAAAAATTCAAGATTATGTAAAGCAGACCTATCCTGATATGACTGCTCATTTCGTTTTTCAGAATGAACGTCAAGGTACGGGACATGCTATTGAGTTGACCAGAAATATTGTAGGTCAGGATGAAGTATTTGTGGCGCTGGGCGATACCATTTGTGAGTATGATGTAAAGGAAGTGGTGAATAGTCCATATAGTATGTTGGGTATCAAAAAAGTAGATGACCCCAGAAATTTTGGAGTAGCTTCTATTGGTGATGATGGTTTTATTGAACAAGTCGTAGAGAAACCGGCCATTCCAAAAAGTAATATGGCACTGGTAGGTTTATATAAAATCAAAGAGACCCATTTTCTTTTTGAATGTTTGCATCATCTATTTACACAGGACATTAAAACCTATGGAGAATACAATCTGACCGATGCACTGGATTGTATGATCAAGCGTGGTGCAAAGTTTCAGTCATTCAAAGTAAAGAACTGGTTTGATTGCGGTAAGAAAGAAACTTTATTAGAAAGCAATGCTACCCTATTGAAAAAGTTCGGAGGTAATATTGTAGATGGACATGATTTCAAAGATACCATCATCATTCCTCCTGTCAGTATTGCACCGGGTTGTGATATTGCCAACTCCATTATTGGTCCACATGTAGCCATTGGAGCCAACACCACTATTAAGCATTCTATTGTAAGAGATAGTATCATCGGATCTTACACCAGTCTCTATGAAGTAGTCCTCGACAATTCACTCATCGGCAGTGATGCATCTGTGAAAGGGTTGAGTAGGAGTTTGAATATTGGAGATAATACGGAGATAGATTTTGGATAATAGTCGATAGTCTATGGTCCATAGACCATGGTAGTTACCTTGGAGAGCGTAACTATACGGAGTATTAATACCTGTTTTTTGAATGTTTAGAACCGATATTTTCGGTTTATGGCTTTTAAGTTTGAAACATTACAAGTTTGGAATAAGTCTCTTGATCTTTCACTGCTAGTACAAGAGATTGTAATTTCTTTTCCTCATTATGAAATATACAATCTGTCCAATCAAATCCGACGAGCGGCTGATTCAGTTGTTTTAAATATTGCTGAAGGATCAACTGGACAAAGTAATGCTGAGTTTACTAGATTTTTGCGGTATGCTTTAAGATCCGCAGTTGAAGTTGTTGCCTGCCTGTTTATTGCTAAGAAGAAAGCGTATATTGATACTATTATTTTTGAGAAAGCATATACTGAATATGAAATACTCTGTAAGATGATTACGAAATTTGAAAAATCACTAAAATAACCATCGACTATGGACCATGGACTATGGACTAACAATCGCATATCTTCTTTATTTGCCACCCGCTACCCCCTCATCCAAGCCGGTATGATATGGGCGAGTGGGTGGAGGTTGGCGAGTGCGGTGAGTAATGCGGGTGGACTGGGTTTATTGGGTGCGGGGAGTATGTATCCGGATGTATTGCGCGAGCATATCCGAAAATGTAAAGCAGCAACAGATCAACCCTTTGGAGTGAATGTGCCTTTGTTGTATCCTGATATTGATCAGTTGATGAATATTATTGCAGAGGAAAAAGTGCCGATTGTTTTTACCAGTGCGGGAAATCCTAAAACATGGACCGGCTTTTTGAAAGACCACGGGATCAAGGTTGTGCATGTCGTGAGTAGCAGTAAGTTTGCTAAGAAAGCCGAGGAAGCAGGTTGTGATGCTGTTGTAGCAGAAGGATTTGAAGCAGGTGGACACAACGGTCGAGAGGAAACAACAACCATGGTTTTGATACCTGCCGTACGTGCAGCTGTTAATATTCCGGTAATAGCTGCGGGAGGCATTGCTACCGGCACACAAATGCTCGCGGCAATGGTATTGGGAGCCGATGGCGTTCAAGTAGGAAGTAGGTTTGTATGTACACCGGAAGCTTCATCTCACTTAGCTTTTAAAGAAGCAATTATTAATGCGGGTGAAGGTGATACACAGTTGGCGATGAAAAAAGTAGTACCTGTTCGACTCTTAAAAAATAAATTCGCAGAAGAAATCAAAGCGGCTGAATTGCGCGGCGCTTCAGAAGAAGAACTGAAACAAATCTTAGGAAGAGCGAGGGCGAAAAAAGGAATGTTTGAAGGTGATATGGAAGAAGGTGAATTAGAGATTGGACAAGTAAGTGCACTCATCCATGAAATCAAACCTGCAGTAGCAGTGGTTGAGGAGATGATAGCGGAGTATAAAATGAAATTTGAAAATTTGATCCGCCTAGGCGGACAAATTAATTAGTCTTTGTGCAAATAAAAGGAGTTGGCCTGTGATGTGCAGGTGACAACCAAATCATTGATGCATACATGTTCAGGTTGAGTGGCCGTGTAATATGTGATATTCGCAATATCTTCTGGTTGTAGTGCCTGATATCCATCATACACTGCATCTGCCTTAGATGCATCTCCCTTGAATCTTACAATAGAGAATTCAGTTTCAGCCGCACCCGGATGAATCGCTGTAACTTTAATACGGTGTGGAAGCAGGTCTATGCGCATGGCTTTACTGATGGCATCTACTGCATGTTTACTGGCACAATAAGCATTGCCATCTTTGTACACTTCTTTACCTGCAGTGGAACCAATGTTAATGATATGCCCTTTTTTTCTACTGATCATAAAAGGTATAATGGCTTTGGTAACATACATTAATCCTTTCACATTCGTATCCATCATCGTATCCCAATCATCTAGGTTGGCATTTTCAAAACTGTCTCTTCCCAGTGCCAGTCCGGCATTATTCACCAAAACATCTATCGCTTGCCATTCTTCCGGCAGATTACCAAGTGTATCAGTCACTGTTTTTCTGTCTTGCACATCAAAAACTAGAGACAAAACATGAATGGCATATTTGGTTTGTAAATCTGTTGCAATGGTATCTAATCTTTCTTTTCTTCTGCCTGTGATGATACAGTTCCATCCAGCAGCAGCAAAAGTATAAGTAATGGCTTTTCCAAAACCGGATGTAGCGCCAGTAATGAGTATGATTTTTTTCATTGTGCAAAGTTAAGGTAGCAGATAGCTAATAGGTCATAGCGTATGGCAAAAATGAATAAACAGTTTCTTCCATAAGCTATTCGCCATGATCCATTTGCCATACGCTATTGCCTATTAGCTATGCGCAATGAACTATCACCTAATCAACACAATCGTTCCCTTCTTATAAACACGGTTACCCGATTGATCGGTGCCCACGGCTTCAAATACATAGGTTCCTGATGGTTGAGGAGTACCGTTAAAAATACCATCCCAACCTTTTCCTGTTTGACTCGTAGAAAATACCAATTGTCCCCAGCGGTTATAAATTCTGAAGTATTGCAATGTAGCGATACCTACACCTACGGGTCTGACGATATCATTTTTCCCATCTCCATTGGGTGTAAAAGCCGAGGGTACAAAAAGGTCGGGACCTGTTTTAAAGACACGGACAATCACATCATCTTCATCATAACAACCACCTGCACCAATCGCACGAACGATATAACGTATGGAATCAATGGTTTCTGGTAATGTTACCGTTGGAGAAGCGCTGGTGGGATTATCCAATCCCGTAGTGGGCGTCCATAGATAATTATTCCCACCTTCTGCCAATAGTTGTACGGGTCTTCCTGCAACCACAAAAGTATCTTTACCTGCATAAGCAGTAAGCGGTTGAGTAACAAATATGGTTACAGTATCTCGAACAGGTTTATCACAACCTAGTGTATCAATTGCTGTAAGAATATATTGTGTGGTTTTGGATGGACCGGCAATGGGAAACAATGTATTGGCATTGATCAATGAAGAAGAGGGTGACCAGTTAAAACCGGCACCCACTACGGCTCCTGCCAATTGCACACGATCACCAAAACAAATCGTAGTATCACTTCGTACGATTGCTTGCGGATAAGGGGCCACATTTACAAATACAGAATCTCTATCCTGACAATAACCCAAATTAGCAGTCACATAATACATGGTATTCACCAATGGCTGTACCAAAGGATATTTTGTATTACCGGGTATAGAGACTCCTGTAGATGTAGTCCATTGATAACTCAATGCATCACTGACCGGACTTAAGGTAAATTGATCTGTACGACAGATGCTGGTATCCAGTCCGAGTTCAACATCAATAAAGTCTAATACGTTTACTGTGACGGTATCCGTATTGATACAACCATTATCATTGATTGTAACGATATATCGAGTGGTATCAACAGGGTATACCAAAGGATTAGTTGTATTACTTCCCGACATTCGTGCAATACTTGCAGACCTGTCAGGTACCCATGCTATGGAACCGTTACCAACTGTAGCATTGAGACGCAAAGTATCAATACTACAGATTAAAGTGTCTCTGAATGCAAGGTTCACAAAAGGTTTGTCTAGGATATTTACAGTTTTTACAATTGTGTCGATACAACCTTTACTGTTACCTGTAATTAGTCTTACCTGTATTGTTTGTGGTGAATTATATTTCCAAGCAGTATCTTTCCTAATAGAAGTATCTGCTGTACTGGTTACATCACCAAGATCCCATCGCCAACTGTTCACTACACCATAGGCTGTTGTAGTAGCATCCAGAAAATTATATGTGTTGAGGTAACAAGTGCCTTGAACATTGAAGTTGGGAACAAAACCCGGATATACACGGACCTCAGCAGTTGTCGAGTCCTGACAACCACCTGAACTGGTTACTTTTAGTTTTAAAGTGTAGGTGCCGGTATCTGCGTAAGTATGTGTTGGAGTTGGATTAGAAGAAGTGGGTGCACTATTTTCACCGAAATCCCATAAATAGCTAGTAATATTTGAACTGGTAGATTCATTCTGAAAACTCATGGTGAATCCGTCACAAGTAATATAACTTGGTTTTAAACTGGCGCCTGCCAAAGTGCAGTTGCCTACTGTTATGTGAATTTCTTTTCTGGTTGAGCCAATGAGCACACCATTCCTGTATTCTTCAACACAAACAGCTACTACATAGTCGCCAACAGTTGCAGGTGCAATACCAGAGATAAGACCTGTATTTCGATTAATATTTACAGTTGGCCCCATGGGACTATTCCCGGAATAATTTAGAGAATAAGGAACACTTGGATAAGGTGGATTGCTAGGTGTTAATGGCTTTGCTTCTGTAGTTGGGGTATTTATACCATCGCAAAAACTATAAGCGAGACTGTCTCCGTCAATATCCGTAGCAGCAAAATCAAAAGTAAATGGAGCACTAAAACAAATCAGGGCCGTGTCTCTCTGAACAAAAACAGGGTTGCTGTTTGCAGAAAAGTCGACACCATTAATAATACCAGAAATTTTGGTTGTATAAGTAACACCAACAGTGCCGGAGTTGCTTACATTGGCAATACCATTTATCCTGCAACATCTTTGTATGGCCAATATATATCCGCCATCAATGTTTGGAAGTTCAACTATTGTTTCATATTTATCAATTCTGAATCTAACTGGTGGGTTTGGTGGTCTTGGATTCAGGCATAAGTCATAATCTGTCTTTTCAGGGAATTCGGTGCTTGTCAGGTTCACATTGACAGTTTGTACTGTGGCATTAGTTAAACCATTGAATATTCCTACTGATACAAATCCATCAACCTGCCCCGGGCTTGAATTAAAATCAAGATATTGTCTTACTGTTATTTTGTAGCGTGAGGAGTTGGCGTTGTTGCCCTGACCTAAATATTCATATTGAATCCACCCACCTTTTAGGTGGGCGGCTTCTGCAGAAGAAGCTCCAAAACAAATAAATAGTAATATAAGTAATTTCTTCATGAATTGATCCGGGCAATAATAGATAGTCGTTTATTCTATTTAGTTATGAAAATACACACCATCTCACATGTAAAATCAGTATTATCTGTTTTTAACGGACTCACAACATCCCTAAGAGTAGAATTAGGTATGAATTGCTGCTTATTTTGTCAAATAACAGGAAATTCTTTTATCTGACAATCAGATAGGGAGATTAGTTGCCTGAAAATATGGCTGTATTTACCGAATTAGTACAGCTGTGCCTTTACGAAATACCGTTTTTCCATAAATGTCTTTTCCCTGTGTCATAAACACATAAGTCCCCGAACCTTGTGGAATGCCATTATACCTGCCATCCCAACCAATACCTTGTTGACTGGTACTAAATAACAGTTGTCCCCACCGATTGTAAACCCTGAAATATTGAAGCTCAGTAATACCTACCGGTATGGGTTTTAAGATATCATTTTTACCATCTCCATTGGGTGTGAATCCACTAGGCACCAAAATATCGGGTTGACTTTTTAATACTTTCACAAGTATATCATCTTCTCCATAACAACCTCCGGCATCTGTTACCCGAACACGATACAAGATAGAGTCGACATCATTTCCCAATTGTACAACGGGGTTATGAATCATGGTATTATTCAAACCGAGAGAAGGTGTCCAATTAAACTGAGTGCCACTGGATGCTGTTGCTTCTAAAGCTAGTAATTGATCAGGTACAATCATGGTATCCCTTCCTGCGTTCACGATAATACTGGGGATTACCTGTATTAGAAGAGAGTCACGTACAGACTTGGGACAACCGGATAAAGTATCTCTCACAACAAGTGTATAAATCGTAGTTCGAGTTGGTCCTGCTAATGGATTCAAACCATTTGTATTCAACAATGCATTGGTAGGTGCCCACCTAAAATCTGTTCCCGTATAGGTTGCATTTAGTTGTACACGACTTCCATAGCATATTATGGTATCACGTGTTGTGATATTCACTTGCGGATAAGGTGCTACCCTCACTGTAATCTGGTCTGTGGCCTGGCATCTACCCAAATTACCGATCACAGTATAAGTAGTGTTAGCTGTAGGCTTTGCGATGGGGTTCTTATCGTTAGCGTTATTAAGTGTTAATGATGGTGACCAAGAAAAGGAGCTCGCTATGGTATTGGTTCTAAGTGTGATCAGATCAGTTAAGCAAATGGTTGTATCAGGTCCGGCTTGTACAGTGATATAGTCAACCACATTCACTGTTACCGTATCGGTATTTGTACAGCCGTTTTCAGACATGGTAACAATGTATCGTGTAGTGTCTTTGGGAAATACAATCGGTCGATTGGTATTGGTGCCAAGAATATTTGTATTAGGTATCCAATTGAAATTACCGGTACCTGATACAGGAATCAACAGACTGTCAACACTGCAAATAACAGTATCTCTAAAAGGGAGTTGGATGATGGGTTTGTCGCGAATGGTGATTGATTTTCTGATACTATCTACACAGCCCTTACTGCTTTCAACAATCAATTTTACCGATGCCAGCAAACTTCCGGCATATTTATATTGCGGATTGGCCATTCTTGATGTGTCTGCCAATGTGGTATCTACTCCGAAATTCCATTTCCAGTTATTGATCACACCATACTTCGCAAAACTCGCATCTGTAAACTGATAAGGTAATTGTGCGCAAAATCCGCTGCTGTTAAAGTCGGCTTTGAATCCGGGATAGACCAATACTTCGGTACTGTCTTTGCCTTCACATCCTTCCGGACCTCTCACGGTTAAACGTGCGATGTATTTTCCAGTATCAGCATAAGTGAAAACAGGTGTTGCGGAAGTAGAGGAATTATTTGGACTACCGGGCACACCAAAATCCCATAAATAGGATGTGATAGCTGATGAGGTAGAACCGTTTTCGAACTTCACGGTATTGTCATCACATTTTACAATTCTCGGTGGGAGATCGGCTTCTATCAAATCACAATCATCTACTTTTAAAATAAAATCTTTTCGATGTTCTGTAATGGGTTTTCCATTTCGCCATTCGGTAATACAAACACTCACCACGTATTGTCCCCCCGGCGGTGCGATACCTGAAATGATACCCGTTTCAGGATCAATGGTTACCTTATCGCCCAATGGTTGACCGCCATTATAAGGGAAAGCATAACTCAACGGATTCAGTGTAAGACTTTGTGGGATGGGGGCATTATTGCTGCCACTATTTCCGGCAAATCCATCACAAAAAGAATACGTCAATTTATCACCATCTGTATCTGTAGCACCAAAATCTAAGATGAATTTCTTTTCTGTGCAAACCAATGCAGTATCTCTTACACGAAATTGAGGACTGCTGTTATGTTGTCCATCCGGAAGTGAAGCAGTACCGGGTATTTTTGTGATATAGTTACTGCCGACACTCACTGGTATTGCCAGATTAGAGATGCGATCGATTCTACAACAACCTGTTCTGGAAAGAAGATACCCACTTTGATTATTGGGTAAAGCAATTACATTGGAATAGATCGCCACTTCATAACACACTACCGGATCACCTACTAAACAGGGAAATAAATCTGTTCTGAGTCTAAGCTCATTAATAGAACCAATCATAGGCAAGGAAAGGTCGGTATACAGAATATCGTTCTGATAAATTCCTACGTTCACTCTTTCATTTTCTAAACGAGGTCCCGGAGAAGAACATTCCCTGAAAAGACGTAAGGTGATCTTGTAATTACTGGTGTTGGGTGCATTACCCGAACCTAGGTATTCATAGAACAATTCTCCACCCGCCACATGTCTGGAGAGTGCGGGCAATGTGCATAGAAGAAGAAACATTATGAAGAATGATTTCTTCATAAAAAATATTAGGATTGATGTATAAACGCATCGATATATTGATGGACCCTTTCTGTTGATTCTAACATGCCCATGTGACCAATTCCGTCCAGTATATGAATATACGAGTTTAGTGGAAGATGCGTTTGCTGCAATACATCGTTTAAGGGAGCCGCTACATCTTCCGTTCCGAGAACGAACAAAACAGGTAAGGGGTTGCCTTGTAAAACAGCTGTTCTGTCAGGTCTTTCCATCATAGCGTAATAATAGGCCTGTAAACTGGATGTTGGAATAGATGCAGATTTTTCAATCAGTGCTTCTATGATTTCGGGATGATTTTTTTTGAAACTAGTTCCAAAGAGATTGGGGATCGTGTTTTTTAAAAAGGCAAAGCCACCATACTTATCCATCATTTCAATACCTCGTAAGCGATTGTTTTTCTTCTCTTCACTATCAGCAAATGACGTAGAATGAATCAACCCAAAACCAAGTAATTGCTCCTTATACTTTTCAGCATACGCCAATGTGATATAGCCACCCATACTATGTCCAAGCATGAAGCATTGATCGATTTTTTCGTTTACTAGCATGGCGTGAACGGCATCTGCTAGGGTGTCAATGGTGAATGTCCGGAGGACTCCTTTCGGAGGTGAATATCCGTAGGACTCCTTTCGGAGGTGAATGGTATTTTTTTGAAGTGAGATGTGTTGGGCGCTTTTCCATTCTGATAATCCGGTGCCGGGTAAGTCAGGAATAATGAGTGTACAGGTTTTCTGTAAGTAAGCTATTGGTGCATTCCAGATGCTGCTGTCTTCACCAAATCCATGTAACAATACAACAGGAATACCTGTTCCTACTACCTGATAGTGAATAGTGCCGTCAGACCAAGTACAATGTTTATGCATTTGGTTGTTTTTTTCGAAGTTTATCCGTGAATTTCCACAAGATCAATAACACACTAATTCCCGAAGCCAATTTGTACAGATAATCTCCCCACCGAACATAAAAAGTTTCTCCACTAACTACCGGTACTGCATATTTGATCGCGGTTTTTTGATTCCAAGGTTCACTAACTTTAATTTCACCGAGTGGATTTATGACCGCAGAGATTCCGGTGTTCGCACTTCTAGCTATCCATTTTCTTGTTTCAATAGCGCGGAGTTTGGCATAATGTAAATGCTGACGATGTCCGGGTGTATTTCCCCACCAGCCATCATTGGTCATAATGGTAAGAATATTGGCACCTTGTTTCACATATTCACCTACATATTCTCCATACACACTTTCATAACAAATAATGGGAGCACTGCTATACGGATTTTGTGCTGTTGTAAATGCAGTAGCACTTTCAGATCTACCATACCCTCCGGTAGTACCTCCGAACTGTTCAAAAATAGGGGCCATGAAATTTAAAAAGGTGGGTAATGATTCTACACCCGGTACCAATTTACTTTTATTGTAAAATGCAATAGGTTGTCCATTGCTGATATGCACTGCCGCATTGAATGCATCATAATAGGTGCCGTTACCACTTGTTCTTGCAGTAGCTGTTTGTTTTTCGTACCCGTAGTTTTTTAAGGTCTCAATTCCCGAAACGATACTGATGGAAGGATGTTTTTTGCTAAACTCAAAGACAGGCTGATAGTAGCTGTTGTATAAAACATTGTCTTGCCATTCTGCAGCACTCATCGCTGTTTCAGGCCAGATGACCAAAGCGGTATTACTATCAATCGCTTGTTCAGTCAGTTGTAATAAAGAGCTAATTTGTTCGCTAGTAGACCCTGCATTGAATTTTCCATAAGGATCTACATTGGGTTGAACAATGACCAAATTGTGTTTGATGTTTTCTTCTTGTAAAAAAGGTTTAATGAAAAGGGAGATCAATACGGGGATGATCAAAATAGTTATCGTGACGGCTAATTTTTTTTGGAATGCAGTTTTGTGTGGATAAGCGCCAATGGTTTCATACAAGAAAATATTAGCGATCAATACCCATAAAGTTCCACCTTGTACACCCGTGAACTCATACCATTGAATAATATCAGGATACATCGCAAACACATTGCCTAATGATAACCAAGGCCAGCTCAATTGCCAGTTGTGATGTATGTATTCAAAACACATCCAAAAACTGATCAAAGAAATATAACCGATGCGTTTCCCTTTTTTCTTTAGATGATAATAACCCCACCATGGGAAAGTCATTAACATACTATTGAACATAATAGCAGCGATGGTTCCTATATCTGTAGAGTTCCACATCCACCAGGTAGTGCCGGTATTCCAAATAAGTGTGGTAAGAAATGTCCAGCCAAAAAAACGAGCAGCTGTCATATTTCTATCTGCAACCATCAATAATGGTATCCAAGCAATGAATATCAATGGCATGAGAAAAGAAGAAGGCCATGCTAAGTATAATAATAGCCCTGATAATACGACGAGATACAAAGAAGGTGTTTTCACAAACTATATTTATTGATCCAAGTTCGGAATAAAAAATAAAAAGCTCCGAAACAATCGGAGCTTTTTGATGAATGCGATTAACTATTTTCTACTATAATTCGGTGCTTCTTTTGTAATATCAATATCATGTGCATGGCTTTCTTTCATCCCTGCATTGGTGATCTTAACAAATGTAGCTTGTTGTAAGGCTTTGATGTTTTTAGCTCCACAATAACCCATCCCGGCCCTTAGTCCACCTACGTATTGATAAATAATTTCACTCAAACTTCCTTTATACGCCACACGACCTTCAATGCCTTCGGGTACAAACTTTTTAATATCATCTTCTACATCCTGGAAATAACGATCACCACTACCTTGACTCATTGCGCCTAAACTTCCCATACCTCTGTATTCTTTGAACTTACGTCCTTCATAGATGATGGTGTCACCAGGACTTTCCTGTACGCCTGCAAAAACGCTTCCCATCATTACTAGATTGGCACCGGCTGCCAAAGCTTTTACCATATCACCGGTATAGCGAATACCACCATCGGCAATAATAGGAGTACCTTTTGTTTTCAAAGCATGACTAGCTTCCATGATGGCAGTCAGTTGTGGAACACCTGCACCGGCAACAATACGCGTCGTACAAATAGAACCCGGACCAATACCTACTTTCACTGCATCGGCACCAGCATCTGCTAAAGCTTTGGCTCCTGCAGCTGTGCCTACATTACCTGCTATGATCTGTAAATTTTTGAAATTTTTTCTCAGCGCTTTCAATGCTTCAATCACACCTTTGCTATGTCCATGTGCACTATCAAGCGTTACCACATCTACACCAACTTGTTGTAAGGCAGCAGCACGATCCATCAGATCACGAGTAATACCTAATGCAGCACCTACCAATAATCTACCTAAGTTATCTTTCACACCATTTGGGAAATTACTTAGTTGCATGATGTCACGGTAAGTAATCAATCCAATAAGTTTGCCTTGTTTATTGACAACAGGGAGTTTTTCAATTTTATATTGACGTAAGATCTTCTCTGCCTTTTTTAGATCAGTACCTTCAGGAGCGGTGATGAGATTTTCTTTGGTCATCACTTCTTTCACCTTTCTTTTTTTATCTGTCTCAAAACGAAGGTCACGGTTGGTAAGAATACCCACGAGTTTTTGTCCGCCATCGATGATAGGGATACCGCCGATTTTATTTTCTTTCATCAACTTCAACGCATCACCAATGGTTGCATCTACCAATAAGGTAACAGGGTCGATGATCATACCACTTTCACTACGCTTTACCTTACGCACTTGCTCAGCTTGCTTTTCAATGGTCATGTTTTTGTGGAGAATACCCAATCCGCCTTCACGCGCCAGTGCAATGGCCAAACCTGCTTCTGTTACAGTATCCATCGCAGCAGATAGGATCGGAACATTTAATGTAATGGCTTTGGTAAGTTGTGAACGGATATCAACTTCGCGGGGAAGGATTTCACTGTAAGCGGGCATCAACAGAACATCATCGAAGGTAAGCCCTTCGCCAAATAACCTGGATGCAGCAGCATTGTTGCGGGGAGAAGATTTTCTTGTTGCCATGTGCAAAGATAGTTCAATGGGAATATTGGTTCCAAAAAATGATTTTTGTCCATGGTCGATGGTCCATAGTCCATAGCAGAATTTCTTGGATCTTACCATGGACTATGGACCATCGACTACCCAACTAACTCAACTGGTACCTCTTCCCCGGCAACTGAATAATGATATTCTGTAATTCGAGATTGAGAATGGCTGAGGCCATGGTTGAGCTGGGGAGTTTAGTTTTGAGGTAGAGCTCATCTACATGTATTTGATGATGTTCAGTGAGTATTGATACGATGATTTGTTCTTCGGATGAAAGTTCCGGGAATAATTTTTTTTGTAGATTTTTTTTCTTTTTGGGTTCTAACCAGCCCAATGCGCTGATGATTTGTTCAGGGCTGGTAAAAGCTGTGGCTTTGTTTTGAGCGATCAATTGTAGGCAGCCACTGCTACGTTGATCATAAATGCGTCCCGGTACTGCAAAAACATCACGGTTATATTCAAAAGCCAGATCTGCTGTGATCATACTTCCACCTTTTACTGCAGTTTCTATGACAATAGTCGCATCTGAAATACCGGCAACAATTCTGTTGCGTTGCGGGAAATGATGTCTGTCGGGTAATGCGTCCAACCAAAACTCTGTGAGTAAGCCACCTTGATCGATCATTTCTTTTGCCAACGATCGATGTACATACGGATATATCGTTTTGAATCCATGTGCCATCACACCTATGGTGGGTAATTGTTGCTGTAATGCCGCTCGATGTGCGATGGCATCAATACCATGTGCTAAACCACTTACAATCATCACATCATAGGGTTGTAATGCTTTGATCAATTGCTCAGTGACCATTCTGCCATAATCGGTTGCATTTCTGCTGCCAATTACACTGATGATTCTGGAAGGGTTCAAAGATTTATTTCCTTTGAAAAAAAGCACCAATGGTGGATCTGAACAATTTTTTAATCGTTGCGGATATTGCTCATCATTGATGAAAAGTAGGGTAAGTTGATGTTGCTCAATCTTCTTCAATTCCTGTTCAGAGGAATGATGATCTGAAAATTTCTTGATCTGTGCTGCTCTTACTTCTCCAATTCCTTCCACAGCAGCCAATTCTTTTTTTCTGGCTTTGAAAACAGCAGAGGCAGATCCGAAATACTCTATCAGTTGCTTGGTGAGAATACTGCCAATATCCGGTATTTGGGTAAGTGATAATTGATAAATGCTTTCTTCTGTGATCATACCGACAATGTCAGCAAAAAAATAATGGAGAAAACAGGTATTTATACATAGGGAATTACCTGATTAGTGCCTAAATTCAAATTCTAAAATTTTAAAATGCGTAGGGTTATTGCTTGGTTGTTTTTCTTAATGATCTGTACAAGTGTGGATGCGCAGCGAATAGAAAAACCATTTGTAATTGAATATAAATCGGGGTATCTGGCATTAACAGATTCACTTCAGGTACAGCTGTTAACAATGCCAAAAAAATATCATCCCTTGAAAGACTATGAAATCATTGTAACAGGTGATGTAGCATTTGTAAATTTTATTGAATCCGCAAAAGATAAAAATGCTAAAAAGCTAGGTACAAATTTTCGCCATGACAATATTTATTCTGATTTTATTCAGCAGAAGGAATATCATCAAATCCAAAGGCATGAATTAAATAATCAGAGACTTTTAGTAGAACGTAATTTCCCTGCATTACAATTTGATATGTACCAGGATTCTATAAAAATTCTCGGATATACTTGCTATAAGGCAATGCCTGCCAAGAATAATTATCTGAATGCAGTGGTATGGTATACACCGCAAATTCCTTATCCGGTATCTAAACATGGGTTTACAGGGTTGCCCGGTGCGATTTTAGCCATAGAAAGTTTCTCACATGGAATCAGGTATGTGTCTATAGCTTCCTCTATCAGACCCGAAAGTAGAATTCCTACGAAACCTACTAAAGGTTACCCTATTTCCGGAAAAGAGTATGTTGAAATGATGAATAAAGTGATTCCGGAAAATATAAGAGCTTCTTTTATAAACCAGTAATGGTAAAGCTCGTTCTTCTGTTTTTAGCCCTGCCTTCTTCTGTATTATTGTCTGCAACCGGTTGTGTATCTCCATAACCTTTGAATGATAATCTTTCTAAACTAATTCCTTTACTCACCAAATAATCAACAATAGATTTTGCACGATTGGTGGAAAGCGTCAGGTTATCTTTTGCATTACCGATATTATCTGTATGACCACTGATCTCTACTTTCAATGTTGGATTATCATTCAAGACCTGTGTCAATTGTGCCAGCTCTGCCAAACCATTCTCCGGTAATGCATAACTATTGGATGCAAACAAGATATTATTAAATACAAAGCTCTCATTCAGTTTCACAGGTTTCAGCGCAATATCTTTTTTATATACACTATCGGCTTCTTTTTTACTCAATGCATACAATTCACTATAAAACAAATAACCTTTTCGATTCACTGTAAAAGTGTAATCTTTTCCGGTAGGAAGCGTAATAAAATATTCACCCAACTCATCAGTCTGTACGCGCATCAACACCACATCATTGTTGTTGTCTGTTAATTCAACAGTAGCCGGTACTCCTTTTTGTGTATTGGCATCTGTTACTTTTCCTTTTACATACAAAGTCCTGTTAGGTCTGATATTTGGTCTTAACTGAAAAGCATACAGATCAAGATTACCCCTACTATCACTTCTGTCACTTGCATAGTAGGCAGTGAGTCCATCTGCTGAAACCGCAAGACTACCTTCATTTTCAATGGTATTAATAGGATAGCCTAGATTTTCTGGATTCCCCCATTCTCCTTTATCGTTTTTACGCAATACAAAAAGATCTGAGTTCCCATAACCGGGTAATCCGTCCGATGTATAAAACAATGTTTGATTATCTGCATGAATAAAAGGGGAAAATTCATCACCTGCAGAGTTGATGGTAGGTCCCATGTTGATGGCTTTGCCCCACTTGCCATTGGGTTGTCTGATAGACATGTATAGATCTCTTCCACCGTAGCCACCCGGACGGTTACTGCTGAAATAGAGTACACGTTTATCAGGACTGATAGAAGGAGAACTCTCCCAAAACTCAGTATTGATGGCTGGACCTAAGTTTTCAGGTTCACTCCAGCCTTGCGGTGTGTATTGCGAGAGATAAATATCATACCAACCCAAACCCCGTCCGGAGAAATCACCCGCAAACAATAACCATTCTCCATCCTGCGAAACAGTGATGGCACCTTTTCTGGGTTCGAGATTGATATCGCCATCTATAAGTTGTGCTTTACCAAATTTTTTATTGGTGATGGTGCTCTGCATAAAATCTTCACGTTGATCACCTGTTCTTCTGGTGAACACCAATAAACTATCTGTGACTGTAACAGACGGATAATATTCAGAGCGCGGGCCATTCACACTATCACCCAGATTGATAGGTGCAAATTGGTAATCGGTTACAGGATGTTTGGATGCATAGTCGATCGCAAACTGATATGATTGTTTACGATATGTAGCGCTTTTTTGTCCACGTTCACTGATATTTGGAATCGATAAGAAAATATTTACTGCTTTCAATGCCTCTTCAAATCTTCCCAATCCGGCAAGATTGATGGAATAGGGGAGTGTATAGATGGAAAAGTATGCAGGGTCTTTTATTTGTACTTTCTCATATAGATTTACTGAGCGTTGGTATTGTTTTAGTTCACCAAATGCTCCTGCCAATGACAAGTATGCATCTAAAAAATTAGAATCAATATTGATGCACTCTAACAAAACGGGAACTGCCTCTCGCGTAAGTCCGTCTTTTAATAATTGAATGGCATTTTCATAGCGTGCCAATGCTTTGGGCTTTACTTTATCAGCATCATACGTTTGTGCGTAGAGACCGGCACCTAATAGAATGCAACTCAAAAATAGGATCGATTTTTTCACTGCTGAAAGTTCGGAAAAAAGGGAAGTGTTTCTTGTTAAAATTCCAACAATCAGGGAACGTTGATGTATTTATGTGTTTGTAAACTCAATTCCCATTGAGGATGTGCTTTGATATAATCGATGATCAGGGGTAATACTTTTTCTGCTTTATCCCATTCAGGTTGTAGGTACAGTTTGCAGTTAGGGTTTACTTGTGCAGCATAGGTTTCAGCCCATTCAAAATCATGTTTGTTAAAAATCACCACTTTCAATTCATGCGCCAATGGTATGATCTCAGGCAAAGGTGCTTTGAACTTTTTGGGTGACAAGCAGATCCAATCCCAATCTCCACTCAATGGAGAGGATCCGGATGTTTCAATATTGGTTTCGAATCCTGCAGCTTTTAATGCATGGGTGAGTTCATGCAAATTGTGCATCAGTGGCTCACCTCCGGTGATAACAGCGAGTTTACCGGGATGTTTTTTGGCTTCTGTTACAATATCAGTAACCGATTGTAGCGGATGTTTGGAAGCATCCCAACTATCTTTTACATCACACCACACACAACCCACATCACAACCACCCAAACGAATAAAGTAAGCAGCACGACCCTGATGAAAACCTTCACCTTGGAGAGTGTAGAAAGCTTCCATGACGGGTAAAGAGTTGATATGTGTTTCTTTATTGGTAATATGTTTATTTTTTTTGACCATAGTCCATGGACCATGGTCTATGGACTATAGACTATGGACTCTCTGCTCGTAAGCCTGCATCGTATTCTTCAACAATCCTGCAATGGTCATCAATCCTACTCCTCCCGGAACCGGGGTAATAGCAGATGCCTTGGCAGCTACTTCTTCATAAGCAACATCTCCTTTGATCCGAAATCCTTTCTTGGCGGTACTGTCTTCTACGCGGGTGATGCCTACATCAATGATTACTGCACCGGGTTTTACCATATCTGCAGTCACAAATCCGGGTCTGCCTAAAGCCGCAACGATAATATCAGCTTGCAGACAAAGTTCTTTCAGGTTCGGGGTATGTGAATGACAAATCGTAACGGTACTGTTACCTTGTTTGAGATTGCTACTTAAAAGAATACTCATGGGTCTGCCTACAATATTGCTTCGGCCTATTACGATTGCATGTTTTCCTTTTGTTTCAATTTGATAATGTTCCAGCATCAACATGATGCCGTAGGGAGTAGCCGGTATGAAGGTAGAAAGACCCTGAACCAGTTTTCCGACATTGATGGGATGAAAACCATCTACATCTTTTAAAGGATCAATGGCTTCAATGACTTTTTGCTCACTGATTTGTTTGGGCAATGGTAACTGAACAAGAATGCCATCAATAGAAGGGTTGCTATTGAGTTCATGTATGGTTGATAATAAGGAAGCTTCATCAATCGTATCTGCTAGTCTGATGAGGGTAGATGCAAAGCCGGTTTCTTCACAGTTTTTTACTTTACTGGCCACATAGGTTTCACTGGCTCCGTTATTACCCACTAAAATGGCTGCCAAATGTGGTTTTCTTTTTCCTTCAGCCGCCAATTGAGCGGTTTTGATTTTGAGGGATTCCTTGACTGCGGCGGCAGCTATTTTACCATCTAATACTAACATGGCGCAAAAGTATTTAAATGCAACAGCACTTGCGTTTCATTTAAAAAAAAGAAAATAAGTTATAAATATATGTAATATTATAAGAATATTAACCATATTCAAATCGAACGGGTTTATTGGAGCTAGCAAGGTTGCATTCATATATTCATCGATTTTTTCAATATACTCACCGACAAAGAATCCATAAAAAGGGTCAAAATGAATGATTAAAAATGTCATATTTATACTTTTATTACATAAGTAACTAATAATCAATGACATTTTTATAAATGTTAAAAAAAATAGAATTTTTTTTAACGGTTGAACAAAAACATTCTTACCTTAAACCTCGAAAATTGTTAAAGTCTTTTAACAATTATTCTTCATTCTAAAACAAATGCACATGAGAAAAAGTCTAACACTGTTAGTAGCTGCATTGCTATGGACGTTATCCAGCTTTGCGCAAACAGTGGTGGTTCAGGGTCAGGTTTCAGACGACCGAGGTCCTGTTCCTAATGCCACTATCCAAGAAAAAGGCACCAACAATGCCGCAAGAGCCGATGATCTCGGCAAATTCACACTAAAAGTTAAGCAAGGGGCTAAAGTGACTGTATCTGCAGTAGGTCATGAAACTTACGAGTTTACGGCTAGCTCTGCTTATCAGAACATTCAAATCAAAACCCTTGCAGGGGAATTAGAAGAAGTGTTTGTAACGAGTGCATTTGGTGTGAAAAAATCTCAGCGTACCACTCCTTTTAGTTCTCAGGTGGTAAGTTCAGAGCAACTGAATGTCATTCGTCAGCCTAACCTTAATAATGCACTTGCCGGTAAAGTTGCCGGTGTGCAGTTTAGAGGTCAGTCCTCTGCCAAACTCAATGATCAAGGATCACTTCGTATTCGTGGTGGAGGATCATTAACTGATGTAGATGCTATTTACGTTGTGGATGGTACTATTACTAATTCATTTGATATAAACCCTGATGACATTGAAGATATCACAGTGTTAAAGGGTGCGAATGCTACTGCATTATTTGGTAGTCGTGCGGGTAACGGAGCCATTGTTGTTACTACCAAAAAAGGTCGTAAAGTAAAAGGTATTGGTGTAGAAGTAAATCAATCTATCACATTTGATAGAGCGGTTTTTTTACCACAATATCAAAATGAATACGGAGGTGGTGATGGCGATTGGTTAACGTTTAATTATGTTGCCGGTATGCCAACAGAATGGCAGGCTTTGAATGGTAAGCGTTACCGTGATTTTACGGATGATGCTTCCTGGGGACCTAAAATGGATGGGTCTGAATACATTCCTTGGTATGCATTTATTCCGGGTCATGCCCGTTCCGGTAAAACTGCCAACTTTACGCCCCAGCCAAATAATGCCAAAGATTTCTGGAATACAGGTGTTACAACTAATACCAATGTGAGTTTCACGCAAAGTAATGGAGCCGGACAAAGCCTACGTGTTTCTTATACAAATCAAAGTATTAAAGGGATGCTTGAAAACAGTAAGTCTCTCAGACATACCTTAAATACTTCTTTTAGTATGGATATGGGTCAGTACATTACTGTTGGTGCTAACTTGAACTATACGAATCAATTGATTAAGGGAGATTTTTCTGATGGATATGCTAATAATTCGGCGGGTAATTTTAGTCAGTGGTTTCATCGCGATTTAGATATTGATATTATGCGTGAATTGGCCGGATTAAAAACACCTATTGGAACTTTTGCTTCCTGGAACTTCCGACGTAATCCGGGTTCATGGAATGCAGCCGCTCCAAGAAATAGTGTATATGCAGCCAATTATTGGTATAATCCATTTACTTATTTCCAGAATATTGACCTAGGACAAAGAAGAGATCGCTTGTATGGAGATCTGAATATGACTGTTAAGTTTTCAAAAAACTTCAGGTTCAAAGGAGCTATTCGTAAAGATCAGTTCAATGGTAATATTGAAAATATTTTGCCATCTGAACTTGAGATTTCGGGTGCACAAACAGGATTGTTAGCAAGTTATGCTACCAATAATATTGTGAACAGCGAATGGAATTTTGAAGGTGTTGCCACTTACAATCAGATTTTTGGTGATTTGGCAGTTACTGTTAATGCAGGTGCGAACAGATTAAATATTCGAAGAAGAGAGGTTGAAGCCAGTACAGCCAATGGGTTGAATGTTCCAGGTTTGTATGCCATTAGTAATTCTAAAACAACACCTAATATAGTTAATAGAAGAAACGATCAGCAAGCCAATTCATTGTTTGCATTTGGAGATCTGGAGTATAAAAGATATCTGAGTTTAACATGGGCCATACGTAATGATTGGTTTTCTACCTTGCCTAATGGAAACAACTCATTATTATCTCCATCGGTAGGTGCTTCATTTGTATTCAGTGAGTTTACTAAAAGTGTAAACTGGTTGAGCTTTGGTAAAGTGTTTGGCTCATGGGGTAAAAAACCCAAAACCTTGAATCCTTATGAACTGAATCTGAACTATCAGGTCAATCCTTTATTATGGGGCTCTAATTTTTTGATGACGACACCTAATGCCACTCCTGATGCAAATCTTCGTGGCGCATTGACCACTACTTGGGAAGCAGGTTTGGATTTGCGTTTTGCCAAAAACAAGATTCGTCTGAATATCGTGTATTATAATGAAGACAATAGAGACGAACCTGTTGGTGTTTCTGTTAGCGGTGTTAGTGGCTTTACGTCTCAAAGAGTTAATGCTGCACGTGTAACACGTCAAGGATTAGAAGTAGAACTAGGTGCTAGCATTATCAAGAGAAAAAATCTCAGTTGGGATGTTAGTAAGACAGTAGCTTATTTGTTAGATAATAAAGTGAAGGCACTTGCTCCAGGCTTAACCAGCTTTACACTTTCCGGTGGTTCATTCGGTACTCGTTTCGCACGTGCTTTCCACTTTGTAGGTCAGCAATGGGGTATGTTGAGAGGTGGTGGTATCAAGCGTAATCCTGAAGGCCAGCCATTGATCACTACCAATGGTTTCAGTGGTGGACTCGGATGGTATCAGGGTGATGCTACTAAAGACTGGGGTTCAGTTGTTCCTAAGTTGACAGGAGGTTTACAGAATTTTGTTAGCTACAAGAATTGGAACTTAGGTCTCACATTTGATTATCAAGTAGGTGGTAAATTCTTCTCCCTGTCCGAGCAGTGGGGAACATTCTCTGGTCTATTAGCTTCTACAGCAGGTAAGAATGATAAAGGCAATCCTATTCGTGATCCAGTTGCTTCAGGTGGTGGTGTACGTGTTAGAGGTGTTGATGCCATAGACGGAAAAACACCAGTTGATGTATATGTGGATGCTTATGATTATTTCCATCAGTTCTACTATCAGCAAATTGCAGAACCATTCGTTCATGACCTCACATTTGTGAAGTTGCGCGAATTGAGTTTAGGTTATGCGATCCCAACTCAGAAGTTGGGTAAGCTGGGTAAAGTGTTCCAGGCTGCATCTGTTTCTGTGATTGCACGTAACCTGTTCTTCATCTATCGAGATACGAAAAACTTCGATCCATCGGAGATTAGTGGTGTATTTGGAGAAGACGGCAACCTGCCTGGTTCACGTTCTGTTGGTTTCAACTTAAAACTTAATTTTTAAAACCCTTAAATCATTTACTATGAAACAAATGAATATAAAAAGAGCCGCACTGGCATTAGGGGTTTTTGCTACCTTACTTACGGGATGCAGCAAAGGTATTAACGATTTTGGCAATATCAATCGCAACCCGAATGCAACAACTGTTCCTATTACTTCTGCTTTGTTAACCAATGTGTTGGCAAATGCAGGTGGTAATGTATGGGGCAGTGGTATCAATACCACCGCCGGTTTGTATTGTCAGTATATGTCGGAAACACAGTACACAGATATCTCTCGTTATGCTACTCCTACTTTGAACTGGGATGCTATTTATGCAGGTGATCTGTACGATCTTCAGAACATCATCAATGTAAATACGGATCCTGCAACAAAAACTGCAGCTGCACAATTTGGTTCTAATAATAACCAAATCGCTATTGCCAGAATTCTGAAAGCATACAATTATATGATGCTAACGGATGCTTATGGCGATATTCCTTATTTTGATGCATTGAAAGGAAATGGAACCATTGCTTATGACAAGCAAGAACTCATCTATCCTGATTTAATCAAGGAATTGAAAGCGGCAGTTGCTCAATTCGATGGCGGTCTTACTGTGCAAGGTGACGTGATGTATAATGGCAATACCACTCGCTGGAAAAAGTTTGCGAACTCACTCATCGCTACCATCGCATTGCGCATGTCGAAAGCCAACCCAACTTTGGGCAAAGCTGAATTTACTGCAGCTATTGCTGCTGGTGTGATCGATAACAACTCAGATAATGCAGGTATTGCTTATCCGGGTGGTAACTATCGTAACCCGATTTATAACTATTATGTGATTACACAGCGTTTTGATTTTGCAGTCAGCAAAACCATCACAGATAACCTTACCGCAAAGAATGATCCACGTATCAATACTTTTGGTAGCAATCCGAAAGGATTTCCTTACGGATTAACTCGTAGTGATGCATTGGCTTGGCAAACTGCAAATCCAACTTTTGCGTTCCTTTATGCTTTTACAGCTACTCCTCAAACAGGAACCATGTTCCTGATGACGGCTGGTCAAATGTATTTGGCAAGAGCGGAGGCTGCAAGATTGGGTTGGACTACCGAAGTAGTTATTGCTATGTATGAATCAGGTATTACTGCGGAAATGAATCGTTGGGGTATTACCAATAGTGCTGCCATTGCAACCTACCTGGCACAAACTAGCGTTGCCCTTACTGGTGCGGCAAGTGATAGTCAGAAAATTGCGGAACAAAGATGGTTGTCTTATTTCCCTGATGGAAATCAGGGCTGGGCAGAATGGCGTAGAACCGGGTTCCCAGCATTAGCTCCTGTTCCTGGGTCTGCTAACCAAGTTCCAAGAAGGATTCCATATGGTCCAAATGAGCCATTGTACAATCCAACAAACTATGCGACAGCTGCAGCAAGCTATAATTCTAACTCACAAAATGCAAAAGTTTGGTGGGATAAATAATTTGAAAATATTAAAATTTCGTATATTCAATACCGAAATCAAATTTTCTCGTTTTCAGTTTTTATAGTTTATCATGCACATGAGAATGGCCGGTAGTTTTACCGGCCTTCTCCTTTTTATAAAGTGCACAACATTAATAGCTTATTTTTGCTCCCTTAAATCATTACAATGGAACAGCAACCCAATCAGTTGAATATTGAGATCAGTGAAGAAATGGCGGAAGGTGAATATGCGAATCTTGCCATCATCACACATAGTAATGCCGAGTTTGTGATAGATTTTGTAAACGTAATGCCCGGTACTCCAAAGAGCCGCGTAAAATCACGCATCATCTTTACACCCATGCATGCCAAGCGTTTCATGAAAGCGTTAGAAGAAAATATCGCTCGTTTTGAAGCCGCTAATGGTTCTATTCAGGATTTGGAGCACATTGAAATTCCCATGAATTTTGGTGGTCCAACAGCGCAGGCCTGATGCAGGATTCAGAGTTTACCATGATCTGCAAAGCTGTAATGTCCTTCATTACTTACAATGATATGATCCAATAATCTGATATCGAGTAATAAACTCGCTTCCTTGATTTTTTTGGTGATGAGTTCATCTGCGGTACTAGGATCCAAGTTGCCGCTGGGATGATTATGGCATATCACCATAGATACCGAATCATGCAGCAATGCTTTTTTTAAAATAATACGGATATCTACCACAGTGCCGGTGATCCCCCCTTCACTCATATGTTCGAAGGCGATCACTTTATTGCTGCTATTCAGGAAAAGTACACCAAATACTTCTTTGGGTTTATGACCCAATTTTGCTCTCAGGTAATCAGCAATATCACTGCTACTTTTGATCACTTCTTTCTTTACATGACTCAAATGTCTACGCAAACCCAATTCAAGTGCGGCTGTAATATGAATGGCTTTTGCAGGTCCTAAACCTTTAATCTTCAGCTTGCAAAGCGATTGAACAGAAAGTCTACCCATGATATTGAGATCATGGTTACACTGACTCAGCAGGTCTTTTGCAAGCTCTAATGCTGATTTTCCGGGTATGCCATTATTGATAAGAATGGCTAATAATTCAGAATCACTCAGGTTTTCAGCTCCTTTATGAAGCAGTTTCTGACGTGGTTGGTCATCGGTAGCCCAATCTTTGATGGTATTTTTTTGCATTGTAAAAAAATTGAAAATTTCAAATGAAAATTTGTGAACCTAATCTCTATCTTCGCCGCTCATTCCTGCAATTATGAATCCATCTGTCAAGATTTTCTCCGGTACAGGATCTCAAGTGCTGGCAGAAAAAATAGCACAGCGTTTCGGCGCCCCCATCGGAAAAATCAATATTCAGAAATTCAGTGACGGTGAATTTCAACCCATCTTTCTGGAAAGTATTCGCGGCGATTATGTTTTCCTGGTTCAAAGCACTTATGCGCCCACCGATAACCTGATGGAATTACTCCTGATGATCGATGCTGCCAAGCGTGCCAGTGCTTATAAAATCATTGCGGTGATACCTTATTATGGTTTTGCCCGCCAAGACCGAAAGGATAAACCAAGGGTCGCAATTGGCTCCAAACTTATAGCAACTCTATTGGAAGCAGCCGGAGCGGACAGGGTGATAACCATGGATCTCCACGCCGCTCAAATTCAGGCGTTTTTTGATGTGCCGGTGGATCATCTAGATAGCTCAGCCATTTTCATTCCCTATATCGAACAACTGAAATTGCAAAACCTGACATTTGCGGCTCCCGATGTAGGAAGTACCAACCGTGTGAGAGAAATTGCGAGTTACTTCAATGCAGAAATGGTGATTTGTGATAAACATCGTAAACGTGCCAATGAAATTGCCAGCATGGTTGTGATCGGCGATGTAACAGATCGTGATATTGTATTGGTAGATGATATCTGTGATACCGGGGGTACCCTTGCTAAGGCTGCAGGATTATTAAAGGAAAAGGGGGCCAGAAGTGTACGTGCACTGATCACTCACCCCGTACTAAGCGGTAAAGCCTACGAAAATATTGAGGATAGTGTGTTGGAGGAGTTAGTCGTATGTGATACCATTCCTTTAAAAAAGGATTCTCCCAAGATCAAAGTAATTTCCGTAGCAGACCTTTTCGCCATTGCCATCCGCAATGCTTATGAAAATAAAAGCATCACCAGTCTTTTTATTCATTCTCAATTGAAAGGGAGAGGCTGAGAAAGCTGCAAGCTTTACGCTACAAGCTACAAGGTTATTAAATAGCTGTAAATCAATTATTTACAGCTATTTTTATATTCTTTATCTTCTTGTAGCTTGTAGCGTGAAACTTGTAGCCAAAAATCCCCAGATTTTCCCTACTTTTGCCGTCCAAAATTTTAAACATGAAAACGATTACAATCGAAGGACAACTGAGGACCGAACATGGCAAAAAAGCCGCCCGCCAGATTCGCTCTCAGGAAAACGTGCCAGGTGTAATTTACGGGGGTGCACAGGAGATCAATTTCTTTGCTCCTGCAAAGGCTTTCAAGCCTTTGGTTTACACAAGTGAATTTCAACTGGCCGAGGTTAAAGTGGATGGTAAAACCTACAAATGCATTCTGAAAGATCTTCAGTTTGATAAAGTAGAAGACTCACTGATCCATGTTGATTTATTAGAGTTGGTTGATGACAAAAAAGTAGTTGCTACACTGCCACTCAAATTTACAGGTACTTCTGTAGGTGTGAAAGAAGGTGGTAAGCTGGTTACGAAAATGAAAGCGTTGAAAGTAAAAGCTTTCCCTAAAGATCTGAAAGAAAATATTTCAGTAGACATTACCAATCTTGAATTGAACGGTAACGTCCGTGTAGAAGATGTAAAAGCAGATAATATGGAAATTTTGAACTCTCCACGTATTCCAATTGCTTCAGTAGTAATGACTCGTCAGCTGAAACAAGAAGAAGCAACTGCTGCAAAAGAAGAGAAGAAAAAATAAGTTTAACATACTTATGAAAATAAGAGGCTGTGTCAAAAGTTTGATACAGCCTCTTTCTTTTGCTGTAGTCCATAGTCCATGGGCGACAGTTGCTTATTTTCTTTGAGATATCTTCTAGATCGTAGCAGGAAATGAAACAAAGAAAATGGTGCCCTTGGGTTGATTTTCTTCTACCCAAATTCTCCCTCTATTCTTTTCAACAAATTCTTTGCAGAGTTTTAAACCCAGTCCTGTTCCTTTTTCGTTCAATGTGCCTCTCTTTGAAATAATATTTGCAGAAGAGAATACATGATCACGGAGCAACTTATCCATTCCATCTCCCTGATCTGCTATCGAAATCATTACTTCATGGTTACGGGTATAATGATGAATATCAATGGGGTGATTTTTATAACTGTATTTGATAGCATTGGAAAGTAGATTCCTCAAAACCAGTTGTAAATGATCAGGATCTGCCCAAATCGCCCCCCCTTCAGATTGTACATTCACCTTAATCTCTTTGTTTTCAAGCTCAGCTTCCATCATGGATAATACCAGACCCATCATATGTTTGAAATCAACTTTTTCCGGTTTCGCCTCAATACCTTCAAGCTGACTATTACTCCATTTCAACAAATTGTCAAGTCCACCTTGTAATTGGTTTACTTGTATGGAAACATGTTCAGTAAGCTTATTAAATTCTTCCGGGGTTAATAGTTTCCTGTTCACTAAGTCCAATGTATTGCGTAGTTGTGAAATAGGAGAACGTAGGTCATGGGCGATGATGGAAAAGAGTTTCTCTTTGGTGGTATTCAACTCTTCTAGTTCTGCATTTTTTTTCTCCAGCTTAAGTTGACTGTCTTGTAATTCCTTCTCGTAAAAAATTTGTTCATATCGATAATAAAGAAGCCCAAGAAAAGCCAGAATCAGTGCACTGGTCATATTGATTTTTACTCTGTATTCAGGAAATGCCTCATACATCCAAATACTGGTATCGCTAACACGGATAAAAACAAAACAAAAAATAGTGAGTACAGAAAATATGCTGATCAGTATAGGCTTTTTAAAAATGATATTGATGATTACCAAATTGGTAATCAGGAAATATTCATTACCGTTTTGAAACTTAATAGCACTTAAACAAAGACTCGCAGTAGATAAAAGACTTAAAATTAGACGAGCTGTTTGAATGTACTTGTAATAATTAATCAGTAGAAAAATCAATCCACCCGTAAAATTCAATACCAGTAATCCAACATTCCAGAAATGTCCTTCATAAAGATTAATAGGTATAAAAACCAAATTATGAAGCATTCCCAACAAAACACAAAGATTCAAAACCCTTGTTTTTTTTAATTCAATGGGGTCTAAAGTGGCGTGAATACCAAAATCTAATATGTTTCTGATTCTCTGTGGAATGTACATGTCTCAATTCATCAATTGCGCCCATGAAAATTAAGTCATCTACTGAGAAAACTCTTGTTTATTTTTGCCTCTCTATGAATAAATTTTTAATCGTCGGGCTAGGTAATATTGGAGATGAATACAAGCATACTCGTCATAACATTGGGTTTGATGTGGTGAGTGCATTTGTGTTGAAGCATGGCGCATTTTTCAAACTAGATCGTTTAGCAGAAGTTGCTGAAGTGAAATGGAAGGGACGTGTATTTATTTGTATCAAACCCACTACTTATATGAACCTGAGTGGAAAAGCGATGAAATACTGGATGGATAAAGAAGGGGTTGATATCAGTCGCACGCTCACCATTGTTGATGATTTGGCTTTACCATTGAGCAAGTTAAGATTACGAGGTTCGGGCTCTGATGCAGGGCATAATGGATTAAAAGATATTCAACTGACATTGGGTACGGACCATTACCCCAAACTTCGTTTTGGTATTGGTAATCAGTTCCCCAAAGGTCGTCAGGTTGAGTTTGTACTGGGAAAGTGGTTGCCGGATGAACAAAAAATTATCCAGTCTAAGATTGAGAAATCTATTGAGATTATAGAGTCATTTGCTACCATTGGGTTGGAGAAAACGATGAGCCAGGTAAATAACCTCAATTTCTTATAATATTAGTCTGTTTTAGACGTTATTATATCTTAATAAGACATTATCATTACCATAATCCTGTGAAAAACATCCTTCCTTTTCAGGAACAGATGTGAAAAGATGTCTGGTTAACATGATAAACGTACACGTATGAAAATTTTTTGTGTGGGCAGGAATTATGCAGATCATGCCAAGGAATTGGGAAATGCAGTTCCAGAGGAGCCAGTTATTTTCATGAAGCCCAAATCTGCATTGCTTCAACCCAATGCCCCTTTTTATTATCCTGAATTTACCAATGAGCTTCACTACGAAGCAGAATTGGTGCTCAGGGTTTCTAAGAATGGTAAATATGTGCAAGAGCATCAAGCATCAAAATATTATGATGCCATTACGGTAGGAATTGATTTTACCGCCAGAGATATTCAGGCAGAACTTAAAAAGAAAGGATTGCCTTGGGAAAAGGCGAAAGCTTGGGATCAATCTGCAGTTATAGGAAAGTGGATGCCTATTCAGCCTGAATTCATGCGCTCACCTATTCAGTTTTCCATGAAGAAAAACAAGGAACTGGTTCAAGATGGTAATACCGCTGATATGATCTTTTCTTGTGATTACATCATAGCACATGTTTCTCAATATTTTTCACTCAATATTGGGGATCTGATTTTTACAGGAACGCCTTCGGGTGTAGGTGAATGTGTAGTTGGAGATGTATTGGAAGGCTATCTAAAAGAAGAAAAAATGTTTGAACTCGAGATCAAATAATCATTAGGAAAAGAAGATCGTCTTATTCATGTTAACTCCGGAATTATTACTGAAAGCATATGAACTCATGGTCACTGCAAAGTCCATGTGCGATACCTATGATGCCAATAGACAGATCTGTAAATATGTACATTCGACTTCTCGTGGACATGAAGCCATTCAACTGGCAACCGGTATGCAATTGTTGCCTTGCGATTGGGTGAGTCCTTATTACCGAGATGACAGTATCATGTTATCCATCGGGTTTCAGCCTTATGAGTTGATGTTACAATTGTTAGCAAAAAAAGAAGACCCTTTTTCCGGTGGACGATCGTATTACTGTCACCCCAGCAGTAGAGATGACAATCGTCCATCTATCATCCATCAAAGTAGTGCCACCGGTATGCAAACCATTCCTACTACTGGATTGGCACAGGGTATACAATATCTGGAAAGAATACAGAGTGATAAGTTGCGCAGAGTTGATGGACAATTACCCATTGTCCTATGTTCATTAGGAGATGGGAGTGTTACTGAGGGAGAAGTGAGTGAAGCTTTACAATTTGCAGCGCTCAAACAATTACCCATTATTTATTTGGTGCAGGATAATCAATGGAGCATCAGTGCTTCTGCTGAAGAAGTAAGAGCCATGAATGCGTATGATTATGCACAAGGTTTTAAAGGATTGAGAAGATGGCAATGTGATGGCAGCGATTTTATTCGCAGTTATGAAACCATGGCTGAAGCTATTGCCTATACACGTGCGGAGAGAAAACCTGCATTGGTACATGCTAAAGTGCCTTTGTTGGGGCATCATACCAGTGGTGTTCGAAGAGAGTTTTATAGAAGTAGAGAAGACTTATTGAAGCATGGATTGTATGATCCACTTCCTAAATTGAGATTATTACTTACCGATGTAGGAATCGCTGAACATGTCATCACAGATATTGAAAAGCAGGCAGAAGAAAAAGTACTGGCAGATTTTCAGCGTGCGCAAGCAGCACCTGATCCTGATCCACGTTCAGTAACAGCACATGTTTTTGCACCCACGCCGGTAACAGAAGAAAAAGGTCAACGTAGTCCAAAGAATGGGGAGAAAGTATTGATGGTAGATGCTGCACTGCATGCCATTGAAGAACTAATGGAAGAACATCCTGAAGCTATTTTATATGGTCAGGATGTTGGAGCTCGTTTGGGTGGTGTATTCAGAGAAGCGGCAACATTGGGTGAAAAGTTTGGAGAACACCGTGTGTTTAATACGGCTATTCAGGAAGCCTATATTGTAGGTTCAACCGCAGGTCTTTCTGCACTCGGTATCAAACCCATGGTAGAAGTGCAGTTTGCAGATTATATCTATCCCGGGTTTAATCAACTCGTAACAGAATTATCGAAGTCCTGCTATCTCTCCAATGGAAAATTCCCGGTAGGGATGGTATTACGAGTGCCCACAGGTGCTTATGGTGGGGGCGGACCTTATCATAGCGGAAGCGTTGAAAGTACCTTATTGACCATCAAGGGTATTAAAGTGGTGTATCCGTCCAATACTGCAGATATGAAAGGCTTGCTCAAAGCTGCATTTCATGACCCCAATCCGGTAGTCATGCTGGAGCACAAGGGATTATATTGGAGCAAAGTGCCCGGAACGGAAGATGCAAAGATGGTAGAACCTTCGAAGGATTATCTGTTGCCATTGGGTAAAGCCAATATTGTACTAGCTGCTGATACTGCACGTGTGAAAAAAGGAGAAACCGTTTGTGTGATCACCTATGGAATGGGGGTGTATTGGGCCAAAGCAGCCGCAGCTCATTTACCCGGACAAGTTGAAATCGTTGATTTACGGACCCTATATCCTTTAGATGAAGAAATGATCTTTAATCAGGTCAAAAAACATGGAAAAGTGTTGGTTTTGAGTGAGGAACAGCAAAATAACTCTTTTGCAGAAGCATTGGCATTACGTATTACCAATCATTGTTATCACTTTTTGGATGCTAGGGTAGAGGTAATGGGATCATTGAATTTACCTGCGGTGCCCATCAATCTGGTATTGGAAGCTGCTATGTTACCCAATGCCCAAACCGTTAAAGAACGAATCGCCAAATTGTTGGCATACTAAGCTTGAACCCCTATATTTGCACCCCGTAAATGAAAATTTACAAATGGCGGGGTAGCTCAGGTGGTTAGAGCGTTGGATTCATAACCCAAAGGTCTCGGGTTCAACTCCCGATCCCGCTACAGAATAGGATTTTTCAATGTTGTTATTGGAGAGTCCTATTTTTTTGCCCTCACAACTCATTGATAACCTATTTACTAACTCAACATAAGAATTAATTTTTCGAGTTAGATATTGGTAATTTTCAGCATCAAAGAAAATACCTTCTGAAAATAATGTTTTGTGTAGTCTTCTCTTTTCTAAGCTCTCGTATACCCATATTTCACTAATGTTTTCAAGATTTTTCAAGCAATTCATCCAAGTTAGATATTATCTTCTTTCTGCTATTCATTTCTTGGTTTACTTACAATAGTTTAGTTGAAATGTGTTCAATGTTTAAATCGAAAGTCTCCTTATCAATTTCACCTAACCCTAACCTAATTTTCAGTTGTTTAATTTGCTTCTGAATTTGATTGTATTCGCTTTCCCATTTTTTTGATCCTCATGTGAATGCACATATTGATCAATAGGATTTTTGTTTTGTCGCCTACACCTGGGAGCCGGTCGATTTTTTGGGGTACGAGATAAGATCTTTTGGTGACGAAGGGGATTTCTAGCTGACCGTTGGGTTTCACTTCATTCGTTGCGACTTTGCTGACCAGTTTATTGCTAGAGAGGGCGTAGGAGATGGGAAGACCTTTTTCCTTGGTGATACACTGCTTTAGCTCTCGACTGTACTTGGCACAACCAAAGAATTTTTCCATGCCCGTCATATCGATATAGAATTGATCGATCGAAGATTTTTCAAACAAGGGTATGCGATCGCGGATCACATCGGTCACGAGATGGGAATATTTGCTATATACCTCATAGTCACCGCGCAAGACAATGGCATCGGAGCACAACCGCAACGCAGCTTTCATGGGCATCGCAGAACGAACACCAAATTTGCGCGCCTCATAATTGAGGATGCTACCACACCACGATCGCCTGTACCACCTGCCAGCGGCGGTTTTCCGATCAATTTCGGATTGATCTAGCGCTCGACGGAAACGAAAAGGTGTCGAGGTAGAGGTGGATGATATTGCAATCTTTTGGAAACACCCCGCAAAATACTAATTATTATAGTGTTTGCGGGGGTGTTCTAAAGTTAAACGACGTGTTATGGAATAATTTGTAGCGGGATGCTTGTTATCCCATCCTTTGAGATGATTTTGAGATAATAAGTACCGGGATTATAGTTTTCAATCATTAAAGAGATTATATGATCTCCCTTTTCCTTTAGTTCCATTTTACCATAATTTTTTCGAAGGATTCCAGATGCATCAACGAGTGAGATATTCAATACATCGTTACCATTTTTTGAGTTGTATTTTAATTTAAAAATGGAAGAATTATGTATCGGATTTGGGAAGCCTACCGTATTATTAGTATTCAAGCTTTTGGTCATTGAATTTTCTGTCATTCCAGTCATCTTAATTTTTTCTAACGGTTGATCAAAACCATTTATTACTCGATTAGTTTTGTATTCTAGACTTTGGCAAAAAGCATTCACGGAGTATTCGTCACCATATTCAGCAAGTGTATAGGGTTTGCCATTGTATCCATCCTGACACCAGTCATATGGATCAAAAGTGACATTCGGATTATCATTTAAGGCAACATCAACCTTATATTTTTGTACAATTAAGATATCTTGACAGGTAACACCTGGCGGGCAATCTTTTCTTCTTAAATGAAATAGCACTTTTAAAGATAGATCCCTATTATAGTTTGTGAAAGGAATACCCAACCAGCCATCCCAAATCCAAAATCTTCTTTGGTAAAAATTACATAAGTTCCAGTAATCAGTTCTATAAGTAAACTCTCTATCTTCTGAACGAGCTTCAAAATGGCGAAAATCATCGGACACAACTGTATTCGAATAATAACCAAGGGATGGATTGTTTACATAACCAATTGAAGAATTTCGATAAGATTTTCTACCAGGTGTTTCATCGAACATTAGAGCTGCTTCTACTTCAACTATTTCGAGATTAGCAGCAGGATTCAGAAGAATTTTTAATGGTTCCTGAAGTTTAAGCATCGCCCATTCTCTATAACCATCTACTGCATCAAACATTAACCAAGCACCAAATTTGGGAGCTTTCAAAAGGGTAACAACCCCCATCGTTTTATTATAGTATGGATACTCTTCTGTAGTATTTGCGGGTATAGCACTCCCGGGTGTTTTAAGTATGATTGGTTGGAAATTTAGGGTATTTGAAATTGTACCCGTAATTTTTGTAGACATATCTATGGCTAACGGCTGTATTTTTACTTGTTGAACATTGCTCGCTTTGCCACCTCCGGTAAAAAAGCTAAAAAGTGATAAGGCTTCTTTAAATCCGCTATAGGCGCCTAGTCCTAAATTTAAAAAGGTATTGTTTGAAATATTATTTAAAAAATTTGTAACTCCATTTAATACATTTTGTTTTTCGGATGATGTAATTGAATCATCTCCGTTATATGCTTGATCAATATAACTTCCTAATAATGCAGTGCTATTGAAGAATTGAGAGGCTTTTTTAGGTCCCTGTGTAATCAGATTGTCAAAAGATAGTTTGCCATTAACCTGATTTTTTGTGGGGCTTAAATCAACAATTTTACCTGTCGTAGTACCTGTGGCATCGAGACTAAAACTTATACTTAGATAAGGAGTAATTATCAACTTGGAGTTGTATAAGCAAGTGCAAGGGTCATAAGTCATTGGGAAGTCAGCATAAAACCACGCATCCGCATCATTTATATAGGTATTTACTGAGTTGAATGAAGGTTGTGTTGACGGAAAAGGATTAATTAAGGGTTTTACTTCACCAGATGATAACATCAATAAAGACGATGCATAACTATTCCCTCCCGAAGAAGGAAAGAAAGAAACTTTTACTGACATTGAATTATAATCAGTTTGTCTTTCTCCAATTATAAAAAATACACGAAGTATTCCTGTGTATTTATTGTATAATACCACATAAGGATTGGTTACTGGTGTTATTGCAAGAGTTCCATTATCATTATATCCATTATCTTTTGTAATTAGCTCCCACCCATCTTGATGAAGCATATCTTTGGAATCTAATAAATTATTTGTTATCGGATTATTTAACTGATAAAAAGGACTAGCAACCGCAGTCGTAAATCCATTTCTAATCCAATTAAGTTGATAAAATGGATTTGTCCAATCGAAATAATTAAGCTTAGCTGGTGAATGGGTGTTCACGGGATTGCTCGGGTTTGTGCTAATTGGATCGATGGGAGGACAATCTTGAGCTAGAAGATTGGAAATATTGAGCAATACAATAGCTCCCATTGTGATGACAATGGTTTTAGAATTTAGTTTCATAAACTTAGTTTTTGGTGCCTATAAATTTTTTATTGTAGTAGGTAGGATTACTAATTGTACCATATTCTAGTTCGTTGGCATAACGATAGTCAATAGTGATTTTGTTTCCCTCAAGTATCAAGCTCCCTGAAACATTGATACAGCCATAATTTTCTCCTGCTTCTCTGAAAGTGGCTCCTATGTATCCAGCTGTCATTTGGACTCCCGGTTTTATTAACTCCTGTGAAGGTGGTATTACTCCTTGGTAACATCCTTTATTGATATTTTTTATCCAATATCCATAAAATGCATTATTTCGATATTCATCTTTTATGGACACTATAAATGGAGGAGCGTTTTCACCTTGATTTATTCCTGAATAAGTACCAACTATACGGCTTGCATTTATCGGTTTTACAACTAACTTTTTCGTTATTAATAATGTAGAAGTATCTGTTCTGCAAGGAAGCAGAGCTAAATTGTATTTTAATGAAACTCGAATGATAATTTCAGCTTCACTACCTACCGAAAATCTTTGTCTAATTTTAGGTGTGCCTGAAAATTTGAGGCTGCCGATTTCCCATTCGATTGATTTAAATGGGTTATAAGCGTTTTCTCCGTCCAATTGCAGATTTACATCAAGCACAGCAAATGATCCATCTAAAATTGTATCTGTCAAAAATACCTTGTCTTCAACTTCTTCATATATCCTGACTACAGGAATAATATTATTGATCTGTTGGCAAAGCTCATTCTCTTTATTTATTTGCTTTTTACAAGCCGGGAATAGCATCAGAACTATCAGAAAGGCGGATATTGATTTTAAAAAGGACATATTGCGATATTTCAGTGAATGTCCAGTTTATTCTAATGATATATGTTAACTAAATCTTATGTAATTATTAAATTGTATCAAAAGTTGATGATCGACCACTAACAGCTATTCTTGTCGTAAGATAACTTTGCTAAATTCCCCTGTTTGATTCTTTAAATAGCCTTTTTGAAGCCTGTTCAATATTGAATGCACCGTCTTTGCAATCTGTGTATAATTCGGAAAATATGCTCAGAATCAATTCTATCCAGATTGTTGATCACCAGTACATTCTGCTTTTCCACTTTTACATCATCATCATTCTGTATTGTTTTTTTTAATAATTCACGGATCAATTTAGTCGTAATGTCGTTTTCATAAATTGAATAATTGCAGTCTTTGATAGATTTCAAAGAATCTATTCCTCTATTTGATTCTGAAGCAGATTCTCCTGGCTCACCAAATTGCTTCATCTTTTGAAATAATGGCTCCAAGTGATTCACCAGAGACCCCAGTTGCTTTCCTACTTTAGGGATATACCGAAGTATCGCTTTCATTACTTCGCCAAGATTTTCACAATATAGTTTGTAGCGATTTCGAAATTCGAGAATTGAATGTCTTCTGCTTTCCCCCTTTTTCCAATAAGGCTAATAATATATCGTATTTGATATACTTAAAATATCTTCATTTGACGCTACTGAATAATTGACCGGGTCAATAAAATACGTATCATATTGTTGAGCATCAAGATATTTAGTTTGATTATCAAAAAAGTGTAATAAAAATGTAGTTTTCCCTTTTTCGAATTTTCCGGAAAAAATAGAAAAGCGTCTACCCGAATAAACCCAATTTCAGCAGTGACCATAAAACGAGAAAGGATCCATCATCGCATGATGAGAAGTTGTTAGTCACCCTTTCTCTAATACACACAAATTGTAGTAATTTGATGGCTGTAATGAAAAAGCTACTGATCTATTTCTTTTTACTGATGCCTTTATGGGTTGCGGCACAACAAAAATTTGTTCATACAAAGGGTCAACAAATTTATACCCCCGAAGGAAAACCTTTCCTCATGAAAGGAACCAATCTTGGTAATTGGTTACTGCCCGAAGGCTACATGTTCAAATTCGAAAAAGTGAACGCACCCTGGATGATTGAACAAGTGCTGCTTGAACTCATTGGTCCATCCGCGAATACCCATTTTTGGAAACAATATCTGGATAGTTATATCACCGAAACGGATATCCGCCTCTTGAAAGAAATGGGATCCAATAGTGTTCGCCTTCCCTTCGACTATCGACTCTTTACCCATGAATCATACTTAGGAGCAAATGACAGCACCCGCGGATTTTATTATATGGATCAGGTAGTGAGCTGGTGTAAAAAATACCAACTTTATTTATTGCTCGACATGCATGGAGCACCGGGTGGTCAAACAGGAGATAATATTGACAATAGTTATGGGTATCCTTTTCTGTATACTGACAGTGGTTGTCAAACGCAAACCATCAATATTTGGAAACGCATCGCAAACAGATATAAAAATGAAACGATTATTCTTGGCTATGATTTGCTCAATGAACCCATCGCACATTTCTTTGATCAGGAGCAATTAAATCCTTTGCTGGAACCATTGTATCGAAAAATAGTAGGTGCGATCAGAGAGGTAGATAACAATCATCTTATTTTTTTGGAAGGCGCACAATGGGCTTCTAAGTTCCATATTTTCTCAAAACCCTTTGACGATAAACTGGTATACAGTTTTCATAAATACTGGACCGATACCACGCAAGAAGTAATACAGGAATATGTAGACTTTCGAAGTCGTTACAATGTACCCATCTATGTAGGCGAGACAGGAGAGAACAATGATGCATGGATCCTTTCGTTTAGAAAATTACTCGAGAAAAATAATATTGGCTGGCACTATTGGCCGTATAAAAAAATGGAAAGTACCAGTTGTGTAGTGAGTTTCCCCAAACCGGTAACCTGGGATAGCCTGGTAGCCTATACAAAAACAGTGAGGGTTTCACATGAAGACATCCGAAAAGCGCGTCCCAAAAATATGCAGGCGATTCAGCAGACATTAAGCGATTTTCTCAACTTCATGCAAAACCAATATTATAGTAAAAATCCTGCATATATTACCGGTATTGGTTTAAGTATACAACAATAGGGATAGTTTTAAATAGATGCATGTTCAACTTATGCGGCTCCGCATTCATCCGTTTATCTAATAATGGTAGGATGATCATTGATTTGCGGATGCTTTTATTAACTTTCGTCAATGAAAACCAAAATCAACTTAAGACAGCGAAGCCATTTCAGTTATGTAGCCTCGCTTTTTATCGTTACCCTTTTACTCTTGGGTAATATCTCTTACGCCCAGCGTCCAGGATCCGCACAAACGCAGGCAATCAAAGACCCTATTGTAGATGCTATTGTAAAAGAAGCCACAGAAAATTCTCAGTTGGAGAAACTTGCACACGAATTAATGGATGGTATCGGACCACGTTTGGTGGGAAGTCCAAAAATGAAGCAAGCCAATGACTGGGCTGTTGCAAAATATACCGCGTGGGGTATTCCGGCAAGGAATGAAAAATGGGGTGAATGGCGTGGATGGGATCGTGGTATTACACATGTTGATATGATTTCACCATGGGTAAAATCATTAGAAGGCATGCAATTGGCTTGGAGCCCAAGTACAGGTGGTAAGACGGTTACTGGCGAAACCATTGTTCTGGCAGATGCAGCAGATTCCATCGCTTTTCAGCAATGGTTACCTAATGTCAAAGGAAAATTTGTACTTGTTTCTATGGCACAACCTACCGGTAGACCTGATTACAACTGGGATGAGTTTGGAACAAAAGAATCCATTGAGAAAATGAAAAAAAATCGTGCTGAGTTAACCCAGGCATGGCAAAAAAGAATCTCTAAATCCGGTTACAATACTCGTACACTGGCAGTTGCTTTGGAAGAAGCGGGCGCATTGGGTGTTATTCAGTCGAACTGGTCACAAGGTTTTGGTGTGAACAAGATCTTTAGTGCGAATACTAAAAAAACGCCCACGATTGATCTTTCTCTGGAAGATTATAGTTTGTTATTTCGTTTAACGGAATCAGGTAGCAAACCACAGATCAGTGTTCGTGCTGATTCAAAAGAAACAGGTGTTCAGCCTACTTTCAATACGATCGCGGAAATCAAAGGTTCAGAAAAACCCGATGAGTATGTGATTCTTTCAGCACACTTTGATTCATGGGATGGTGGTACAGGTGCAACAGATAATGGTACCGGTACACTCACCATGATGGAAGCCATGCGTATCCTCAAAAAAATATTACCCAATCCGAAGAGAACCATTTTGGTTGGACATTGGGGTAGTGAAGAGCAAGGTTTAAATGGTTCTCGCGCTTTTGTAGAAGATCATCCTGAGATTGTACAAAATATACAAGCACTCTTCAATCAAGACAATGGTACCGGACGTGTTGCCAATATTTCCGGACAAGGTTTTTTGAACGCTTATGAATACATCAGTCGTTGGCTTACACGTGTTCCGAGCGATATCCGTCAGCATATCACTACTAATTTCCCGGGTTCTCCGGGTGGGGGTGGATCTGATTATGCCTCTTTCCTTGCAGCAGGAGCACCCGCATTTTCACTGAGTTCACTCGGCTGGTCTTATGGTAATTATACCTGGCACACCAATCGCGACACGTATGATAAAATTGTATTTGATGATGTAAGAAACAATGCCATCCTTACCGCTATTTTAGCATACATGGCCAGTGAAGACAATACCAAAACATCGCGTGAAAAAATCGTATTGCCCATCAATCCTAGAACCGGTCAACCGGGTCAGTGGCCAACGCCCACAAAAGCTACCCGTAAAGGTGGATTGAACTAATCTGATTGTATCTTTTTAAGACAAGAAGCTGTATCAAATTTTTGATACAGCTTCTTTCTTTACTATAGACCATGGACCATGGACCATCAGCTATACCCATCACCCCAATTTCAATTTTTATACTTTACTTTCAAGACTCCCTCTGCTTTTACCATGGACTATGGACTATAGACCATCAGCTATACCCCATCCCCCTAAAGCCTCATTTTATGTAGTGTAATTACTACCGAATGTATACGATCATCTACTGTTTTTTGAAGGGAAACGTTATTGTAGAAGGCGCTGAATGAAACTTACTTTGTTAAACTGATTGAATGTATTTCTCGTAAGTAAATGCATCCATTCAGAGGTTTCAAATCCAATATCCACCCCCCTAATGAAATTCACTGTTAACAGCAGTGGAAAGGGATTCGATAACCTAAAAAACAAAGTATATGTTCAGGAAAGTAATGGTTGTGAACGATGATGAGATTTCTTTGTTTGTATCCAGCAAAATGATCAGCAAAACAGCTTTTGCTGCTGATGTCATTACCGCAGGTAATGGTTTAAAAGCCTTACAAGTATTTGATCAGTTATTACTCAACAGTAGAACCCCTTCGGATGTGCCGGAATTGGTGTTTCTGGATCTTCACATGCCGGTGATGGATGGATGGGAGTTTCTGGAAGTATTCTCAGAAAAATATGCGTACATATTTCCATCGGTACGTTTTGTGATTCTTTCTTCTTCTATTGATCCGGATGATATTGCTAAACTCGATCGTTTTTCAACAGTGATCGATTTGATTCGCAATCCGATCAGTTTTGAAATATTGAATGAGTTGAAGTTGAAATATCAAAAAATGAATTTCAAATTCCCACTCGTCAATCATCAGCAGAATATAGCCACGCAAATGATTGCTTAAGATAATTGGGTGGGTAGTGAATCCAAATACCTGATTGCAGTGGAGCGGATTAACACAGCGATTGTATTCTCGAAATTCATTACCCCCCATTTTTATTCCGGACAGTCCAACTTACTGATGACTTTTCGTTTATTAAAAGGATGAATGCTTAACATCAAGTAGCCACCGCCACTCAGGTTTTTAATTTGTTTTACCCACTGTAGATTATGAAGTCCCAACACCAAGGGACCGGCTTTGAAAGCAGCACCAATATGAAACTGATTTTGACTATTGTATTGAATCGGTAAATAAAAACCCCAGTTCAAAGTCTCCCATCTTGGAGTTACAGTCAGCAAGTTAACTTCTCTCGATAATAGTCTTCTGAAACCGGATGTTCCATGTAAATTGATACTCAGGTCTGTATTCAAATACAAGTTATTGCCAAAAGATCTGTCGACATTGAGAACAAGTCTGGTTGGATTTCCTACTTTAAAACGATTACCGATATTTTCTGAAGTAGTAAAAATGGTGGCTAATGAATCTCTTAAATCTCTTCCCGACTCTATATTGGTGAATTTTCTATCTACATCCATATCTGTAATCGTAGGATCAATATTTCTGTATTGTCCGCCAAACTCTCCAGATTTGAATTTATTAGCGCCCAGGTCCATTAAAGCAACGCCTATTTTCCATTGATAATTGATGGCGTTGTTTTGTTGATAGCTGTTATTGTTTTCTCCGTACAATAAATATTCTGCACCAATGCTTAACCCCAATCCGGTTAAACTATTTTTTACAAATTCTGATCCAGTCGTTGTTCCTGATGGTGATTCATCATAATTGGAAGAATAGCCAAACGCACTACCACCCGTGATAAAATTATAGATGGTATCTGTTGATGTTTTTGTTTCCAGATAGCTGAGTTTATTAATTCTCGCAAAAGCTCCGGAAATACCTCTCATGATTTGAAGTGTAATACCACCTGTTAATTTACTGTTGTAGGATTCATGTAAAACACGTGAATAATTCAAATCTGCTTCCAGCCAACCGGTATGTGTAGCAAAGCCTTCTAAGTAGGGTGTAGATCGGTTTTGTACAAGGAAATCATGGATACTATAAATGGAATCACTTGCTGTAAGTGGTTCGGTTCTGATATGGTTATAGGATCTTGCTCTTAGATTAATGGCAAAAGCATGTTTATTATTCGGCTTGTATAAAAAATTGAATAAACTGATATCGATATTATTGTGTAAGAATCTGTTTTTAAAGGGATGTGTAAGGAAAACCGAGTCGTTCCGCATGAACAAGGAGTTTGTACTTACTTTAGCCTGGACAGTAAAAAAAGTGAGATCCCATTTATAGGCAGAATTGACCGATGCTGCCGGATTATTTCTAATACCTGTACTTCCGGCATAGGCAGATCCATAAGTAGAAGTATAACTTTGTCCGTTTACCTGTGAACAAGCAAATAGCCAAATCGTAAGTATAAAAGCGAATGGTCTCATAAACAGCGAGATACTTTTTGAGCGCGTATTGTTGCTCTGATCATCTCTAAACAGTGTTAAACAAATATCAAGGATTTAGCTGAAAATAGCTATGAAGAAAGCGGGATATAACGCAATCAAAATGTATACGTTCTATGACATATGATCTTGTAAGCAGGTATTATCACCTATTCTCTAGTAATTTCAAAGATGATTTTCCTCATTGTTAAGTGAGAGGTGCGGCACTAGAGCAAATAAAAAGTCCTCTGTAGAAACAGAGGACGGTCTTCGATTGCTTGCCATATAAGAAAATACTTATTGCATGATTCTACGCTACTATTCATTGGCACATTTCAAAGATAAATATTTTTATCATTTATTTACATATTAATTTATTTAATGCTTGTATTTTTTAAAATATTTCATAAAATTTCATAAAAATTAATCATTTATTAAACATTGAAAATAATATAATATATTAATGAAAAAAAATCCCGACACAAAATCGTATCGGGAATTTTTTTAAAATTATTGAAAATCAAACTATTGTCTGCCAGGATATTGCTTTAAAGCCTTTTCCAGACAATCCATTGCAGCATTGATGTCTTGTAGATTTAATACATAAGCTAGCCTTACTTCCTTTTTTCCTAATCCAGGTGTGCCATAAAATCCGGTAGCCGGGGCTAACATCACTGTTTGCTTTTCATATTCAAAGGATTCTAGTAGCCACTGACAGAAAATATCCGCATCATCAATTGGTAATTGGGCCATCGCATAAAATGCACCACCCGGATTCGGGCAAAATACCCCTTCCATTGCATTCAGACGCTTGACGATCAGATCGCGGCGTGATTTATACTCGGCTTTTGTAGTATCAAAATAATCTGCAGGCAAATCAATGGCAGCTTCCCCCGCAATTTGTGCAAAACTCGGCGGACTGAGTCGCGCCTGCGCAAACTTCATGGCCGCATCTAATACCTGTTGGTTGCGTGTAATGAAAGCGCCAATTCTACCTCCACAAGCACTGTATCTTTTACTGATGGTATCCATAATGATCACATGATCATCTACACCCTTCAAATGCAAAGCACTTACCTGATGACCTTCATAACAGAATTCGCGATAAGCTTCATCAGAAAACAAATAAAGATTGTGGCGTAAGATGATATCTTTCAATTGCTCCATTTCAGCCGCACTGTACAAATATCCTGTAGGATTATTCGGATTGCAGATTACAATAGCCTTGGTTCGTGAACTGATCTTTTTTTCAATCTCTTCAATAGGGGGTAATGCAAAGCCATTTTCAATATGAGAAGTAACCGGAATTACGGTTACACCCGCTGCAACCGCAAAGCCATTGTAATTGGCATAAAAAGGTTCAGGAATAATTACTTCATCACCGGCATCCAAACAAGACATAAAACCAAATAGAATGGCTTCACTTCCGCCGGTGGTGATGATGATTTGTTGAGGCGTTACGTCAATACCCACAGATTGATAATATCCAACCAGCTTTTTTCGGTAACTCTCGTTGCCGGCACTGTGACTGTATTCCAATACCTTAAAATCACTGTGACGAACCGCATCAAGAACCATTTTAGGGGTTTCAATATCCGGTTGTCCAATATTCAAATGATATACTTTGGTTCCTTTCTTTTTAGCAGCTTCTGCATAAGGAACAAGTTTTCTGATGGGGGATGCAGGCATGGCCTGTCCACGTTGACTGATCTGTAACATGCCGCAAAGATAGGGTTACAGTTGTGTACAAAAGAAAAGCGATCCTTTATCGGGACCGCTCTTCCACTAAATATATTTAGCGACTACTATTTACTGGCTTTTGCAGTGGGTTTCGCAGCTACCACTTCACCTTCAATGGTAAGTATCACTGGATCATTAACACCCGCAAATTTAATGGTAACACGCTTGCTAAAAGTACCCAATGCTGCTGCATTGTAGGTAACTTTAATAGTGCTGTTTTTACCTTTTAAAACAGGCTCTTTACTGTATTCAGGAGTTGTACAACCACATTCTGCAGTTGCAAATTCAATAACAGCAGGTTTAGCACCATTATTGGTAAAAGTGAAAACATGGGTAACAGGTTTGTTCTGTTCAATTTTCCCAAACTTAAATGAGCCCTCAGAAAACTTTACATCCTGTGCCATCACTCCGAAACTGGCAACTAAACCTAGTACGGTTAAAAACAAAAACTTCTTCATATCAATAGGTATTTATTATGCTTTTCTCAAAGTTACAACAGAAATAAAAGCGGCAAGACTACGATTTGCCAATTTTTTTATCCCAAAAGGTCTTTTACCGCCATCCCAAGATAAATAAAGCTAATATCATGCCGTTTTTTGCGGGTTATTACAATTTTTACAGAAAACTAATTTCCGTTAGCCTATTCCGTTGGTAATGTTATTTTTGCCGCATGGAATCAAGTTCATCTTTGGGATATAAAAACGATATGTTGTCTTTCGACGGATTTCGTAATGCGGTGATCGAAGATTATCGTATCGCAATGATTAGTCGTGAAGTGAGTTTGTTGGGTAGAAGAGAAGTACTGACCGGGAAAGCCAAATTTGGAATTTTTGGTGATGGAAAAGAAATTGCTCAGATTGCTATGGCTAAATTTTTTCAGCCGGGTGATTTCAGAAGTGGTTATTACCGTGATCAGACATTCATGTTTGCAACAGGTTTGGCAAGTGTAGAACAATATTTTGCACAATTGTATGCCGACCCTGATGTAAAGAATGAGCCCTTCAGTGCCGGTCGTCAAATGAACGCACATTTCTCCACACGTTTTGTAGATGAGAATGGTAATTGGTTGGATCTCGCTAATAGAAAAAATGTTTCTTCTGATATAGCACCTACCGCCGGACAAATGCCCCGCGGATTAGGTCTTGCTTTTGCTTCACGTTGTTTTCGATCTGCTAAAAATCCACAAGCGTTTGAGCAGTTGAGTCATCATGGAAACGAAATCTGTTTTACTACCATTGGTGATGCGAGTACCAGCGAAGGACATTTCTGGGAAACCATTAATGCCGCCGGTGTTTTACAAGTACCACTTGCAGTTTTTGTTTGGGATGATGGTTATGGCATTTCCGTTCCAAAAAATTTTCAAACAACAAAGGGTTCTATCTCAGCCGCATTAAAAGGATTTCAAAAACAAGCCGATACCAACGGTATCCATATTTATAAAGTGAAAGCCTGGGATTATGCCGGCATGTGTGAAGTATTTGAAGAAGCCTTACAAAAAGTACGCGAAACACATCAACCCGCATTATTTCATGTAGAAGAAGTTACACAACCACAAGGACATTCTACCAGCGGTAGCCATGAGCGTTATAAAAGTCCGGAGCGATTGGAATGGGAAAAAGAATGGGATTGCATCAAGAAGATGAAAGAGTGGATGATTGAAAATGGACTGGCTTCTATCGAAGAACTAACAGAAGTAGAAGCAGCTGCCAAAGAAACCGTGAAAGAAGCACGTAACCGTGCCTGGGCAAAATATGTTACACCCATCAAAGAACAAGCGGAACAAGCTGCAACATTGATTCGTCAGGTGATGGTGAATGATATAGATAAGTACAATGCCATTCAACAAATGGCGAATGAACTGGCAGCCAATAAAGAACCTTTACGAAGAGATATTTTACGAGCAGTAGCTGTTGCCATTGAAACCGCACCTTTTTCACCATCTGCTGAAGAATTGAAAGCATTAAGAGCGCAGTTGTTGGAAGATAATACGTCCTTATATAATAGTCATCTTTATAATGAAGGTGCTAAAAGTGCACTCAATGTACCGGAAGTAAAACCTCTTATTGCTTTTGATGCACCTACCGTAAATGGGTATGAAGTATTGAACAAATATTTTGATGCCTTATTTGCATCCAATCCGAAAGTATATGCTTTTGGTGAAGATGTTGGTCATATTGGTGATGTGAACCAGGGATTCGCCGGGTTACAAGAGAAACATGGAAAAGACAGAATACTGGATACCGGTATTCGTGAATTAACCATTGTTGGACAAGCCATCGGTATGGCATTACGTGGATTAAGACCGATTGCTGAAATTCAATACCTTGATTATTTACTCTATGGTTTACAACCTTTGAGTGATGATGTATCTACTACGCATTTCAGAACCAAGGGGCAACAAAGTTGTCCGGTGATCATCCGTACACGCGGACATCGACTGGAAGGCATTTGGCATAGCGGTTCTCCGATGGGTGTGGTGATTAATGCGCTACGTGGTATGTATGTATGTGTGCCTAGAAATATGGTGCAAGCAGTAGGTATGTATAATACCATGTTGCAATCCAATGATCCCGCAATTATTGTGGAGTGTTTGAATGGATATCGTTTAAAAGAAAAATTACCGGATAATTTATTGGAGTATACAGTTCCATTGGGTGTTCCTGAAGTTATTCGCGAGGGTACTGATGTTACTATTGTTTCTTATGGTTCAACGTTACGCATTATTCAAGATGCTACGGATAGACTTGCCGCTGAAGGAATTGATTGTGAGATTGTAGACGTACAAACACTATTGCCATTTGATTTAAATCATGTGATTTTGAAATCGCTGAAAAAAACCAGCCGTATCATTTTCATTGATGAAGATGTTCCGGGAGGGGCAGCTGCATATATGTTTAATAAAGTGATGGAAGAACAAGGAGGCTATAAATGGTTGGATGCAAGTCCGAAAACTTTAACCGCAAAAGCACATCGTCCGGGATATGGTAGTGATGGTGATTATTTTGCCAAGCCCAATGCAGAAGATGTAATGGATGCGGTAAGATCTTTAATGGCAGAGTGATTGTGCTGCACGCTTCATGTTACAAGCTGCAAGTCTTTAATGTAGGTGTATAGGCGATCGTCTGTAATCTGTGGCTATAACTTTACTCGTAGAACAGTTCTTGTAAATCAGGAGTAGGAAGCCAGCAAGCATATTGTTTACCAAACCATTTGTACCTGTTCTTAGCAACCAGATCATAAAAAAGATTTCGGATGAAAGGAGGGACGATGATAAACACATATAACAGCGACCATAATCCACTCATCTCTTTAGCTACTTTCAAAGCCGCAGTAGATTTGGTATAGATCTGATCCTCTTTCAATAAAATAAATGTGTTGAAATCGGTACCCGATAAATGAAATTGCTTTAGTACTTCTTGTCCGAAAGAACCTTGTAAAGAAGCAAACCGAAATTTTCTTTTCGGATCATATTTGATCACTTTCTGAACACTCGCATTACACAAATTACACACCCCATCGAAGAGAATGACTGGGTGAGGGGTGTTGAGAGCGGTGTTCATGTTGTAAAGTTACATCATTATTAAGCTACGAGCTACTAGCTGCTAGCTTCGAGCTTTTTTAAAACAATAAAACCATCTCTTACTTCATGCAAAAGATGGTTTTGTTCTAGTAGAATACACCAAAGCTAGAGGCTAGTAGCTCGTAGCTGGCAGCTCTCTAACCCATATTATGAAACACCTTATTCACATCATCATCCTGTTCTAATCTTTCGATCAGTTTACTCACGTCTTCGGCTTGTTCATCTGTAACAGGAACGGTGGTGGTAGGAATCCATTCAAGTTCGGCGCTGATGGGGTTGAGGCCTTTATCTTCCAGTGCTTTTTGCAGACTACCAAAATCTACAAATGCGCAACGTAATACAATGATTGGATTTCCGTTATCGTCATTACTTTCTCCCAATTCTTCTAAACCAAAATCAATCAGCTCTAATTCAAGATCATCAATATTCAATCCTTCGGGCTTTAATTTGAATACGCCCATTTTTTTGAATTGGAAACTTACGCTACCGCTATTGCCCAATGCGCCATTGCCTTTATTGAAATGACTCTTAACATTGGCAACGGTTCTCACATGGTTATCAGTGGCTGTTTCTACCAACAATGCTACTCCATGTGGTGCATATCCTTCATACAGGATCTCTTCATAATTCGAAGTGTCTTTACCCTGTGCTCTTTTGATGGCGGCTTCTACACGATCTTTAGGCATACCCACGCTTCTCGCATTCTGAAAGCAACGACGTAAAGCAGGATTGGTGGCAGGATCTGGTCCGCCGGCTTTTACTGCTATCACGATCTCTTTACCGATACGGGTAAACTGTTTGGCCATTCTGTCCCAGCGGGCGAACATGGTTGCTTTACGTACTTCAAAAATCCTTCCCATAATGATCTGTTTAGGTGAACGGGTTGCAAAAATAAGTGTATTGGACATAAAAAAGCCCGCCACCGGGGCAGGCTTTTTTAGCAGTTAGTTGGGTTGTTTTATTGTCCATTACGGAGTTTGCTGTGATGTCTGCTATATACAAAGTATACAACCAGACCCAAAGCCATCCATCCGAAAGCTACTTTTAGGGTTTGTGCATCCAAAGCAAAGATCATAGCGGTACAAACAATCACACCCAAAATAGGCACCAATGGAACCAATGGGGTTTTGAATGGTCGTTCGATCTCTGGCGATTTTACACGTAGAATCCATACACCCGCACTCACCAATACGAAGGCGAATAAGGTACCAAAACTGGTTAAATCACCCGCTACGTGGCCTGGTACAAATGCTGCAAACAGTCCTACGAACACAAATAATATCCAGTTGGCTTTATAAGGTGTTTTGAATTTAGGATGTAATACACCAAATGCTTTGGGGATCAAACCATCATTACTCATGGTATAGAAAATACGGCTTTGTCCCATCAACATTACCAGAATCACAGAAGAGAAACCGGCGAGGATGGCAACTGTTACCGCGGTAGATAACCAACTGTACTTCACCATATAGGTAGAAATGGCATAAGCTACAGAAGCTTCACGTCCTTTTTCAGGATCAACAAACTCTTGCCAGTTGGCAACACCTGTTAACACGTGGCCGAAAAGAATATAAAGAATCGTACATACTACCAATGAACCGAGGATACCAATCGGCATGTCTCTTTTTGGATTTTTAGCTTCCTGTGCTGCAGTACTTACCGCATCAAAACCAATAAAGGCAAAGAATACGATAGCTGCACCACCTAAAACACCACCCCATCCATGTTTGAACACTCCTGTATAATCAGCGATCACTTTTCCTGCACTATCTGTAACAGCAGCAGTTCCTTCAGGGATCATGTAAGGTGTATGGTTTTCAGGACGGATATACTGCCAACCTAAAACAATAAAGAGAATCACAATGGCTACTTTAATGAATACGATCACAGCATTCACCATAGCAGATTCCTGCGTTCCTTTGATCAATAATAAAGTCAACAATAATAGAATAACCAATGCAGGAGCATTGATGATTCCTTTATGCAATACCCCGGCAGAGTCGGTAAAACTCTCAAACGGACTATGGCACCATTCATATGGAATGCTTCCATCGAATAATTTATTCAGATATTCACTCCATGCAATAGATACAGTAGCTGCACCCAATGCATATTCCATGATCAATGCCCAACCAATGATCCATGCTACCAATTCACCCATGGTTACATAACTGTAAGCATAAGCACTACCGGCAATAGGAATCATGGCTGCAAATTCTGCGTAACACAGACCTGCAAAAGCACAACCGATCGCAGCAATAATAAAAGAGATCGTAACAGCAGGACCAGCAGCCTGTCCGGCAGCAGCAGCTGTTCTTACGAAAAGTCCGGCACCAATGATGGCGCCAATACCCAAAGCAACCAGGTTGCCGGCTCCGAGCGTACGTTTTAATCCTTTTTCGCCCTCATCAGCCTGAGCCAGTAATTGACCCAATGGTTTCTTTACAAATAAACTCATAGTACAGTTTGGTTAAGTTTCTGAATTAGAAAGATTTGGCAAAATAGGGATTTCTGGCTTTCGTGCCCTAAAACTTTTATGAATCGGTCATTTCGCCGTTCGCAAAGACCATTTCACCAGAAGTATTATATTGCGTCACTAACAAGGCCCCAATGAAGAAATCGAATAGGCTTACGCTTTATATTGTTATAGCCATGATTGCAGGCGTTATTCTTGGCTATTTTGTACATGATAACGCATCTGCTGAAACCATCCAGAGTTTTTCCAAGAACTTAAAGCTGTTTACCACCATCTTTTTACGTCTCGTTCAGATGATCATAGCTCCCTTGGTATTTTCAACCTTGGTGGTAGGTATCGCTAAACTGGGTGACTTAAAAACGGTAGGCCGCGTAGGTGGTAAAGCATTATTATGGTTTATTTCCGCCTCATTGGTAAGTTTATTATTGGGGATGTTACTGGTGAATATTTTCCAACCCGGGAAAGGAATTGATTTGAGCAATGCGGATATTACCGGCGCGCAAGATCTTGTAGGCAAAACACAGGAATTCAGCATCCAGAAATTTGTGGAACATGTGTTTCCTAAAAGCGTGATTGATGCCATGGCTACCAATGAAATTTTACAGCTGGTAGTATTCAGTATTTTCTTTGGTGTGGCAACAGCTGCACTAGGCGAAAAGGCAAAGATCGTTGTAAAAGGATTGGACGCTGTTGCTCATGTGATCTTGAAAATGGTAGGTTATGTAATGAACTTTGCACCCATTGGTGTATTCGGTGCAATTGCTGCTGTGATTGCCACCAAAGGATTGGATGTATTTATTTTCTACGGAAAATATCTTTTATATTTTCTGATCGGCATTGCTGCATTGTGGGCTATCTTATTAACGGTAGGTTTTATCATTTTAGGAAAACGTTTACCGGATCTGTTACGCCGTATTTTCCCGCCACTTATTATTGCATTCAGCACTACTAGTAGTGAAGCAGTTTTCCCAAAGCTTACAGAAGAACTCGAAAGATTCGGTTGTAAGGATAAGATAGTATCCTTTATTCTTCCATTGGGTTATTCTTTTAACCTAGATGGTAGTATGATGTACATGACTTTTGCCAGTATTGCTATAGCACAGGCCTATGGAATACAATTGGATATTGGCACACAGTTAACGATGTTGATTGTACTGATGCTTACGAGTAAGGGTATTGCAGGTGTACCACGTGCATCATTGGTAGTGGTTACCGCTACTTGTGCCATGTTCAATATTCCACCGGAAGGTATAGCACTCATATTACCTATTGATCACTTCTGTGATATGTTTAGAACTGCAACCAATGTGGTAGGAAATGCGTTGGCAACAAGTGTTGTAAGTAAATGGGAAGGTGCATTGGATGAGCCTACCGATATTTCTGTTTCTGCTTAACCTAAGAACAATTCCATGTTACAAATATTATTATCCGATTTTCACTGGAGTCAGTTATTGCAACCTCAGTTTTACATTGAGCATGGAGGACTTTGGCTCATACTTTTTGTGGTCTTCGCAGAAACAGGTTTGTTTGTAGGATTCTTTTTACCGGGTGATAGTCTCTTATTTGTAGCAGGTATTTACAGCAGCAATCTGGCCAATGAATTCATACCCACCGGTAATGAATACTTGGATCTGTTATTATTGATGCTACTCATATCCGCCGCTGGTATCGCCGGAAATACCGTTGGTTATTGGTTTGGACGAAAAGTGGGTCCGGCGATGTATAACTGGAAAGAGAATATGCTCTTTAAAAGAAGATATTTAGAACAAGCGCATGAATTTTATGAAAAGCATGGAGGTGGAGCTATTATTGTAGCACGTTTCATTCCCATCGTCAGAACCTTTGCACCTATTGTAGCAGGTATTGTACAGATGGATAAGAAGAAATTTGTGTTCTTCAATATTGTGGGATGTTTTGCATGGGTATTCAGTATGTTGTTTGCCGGACATTTTCTGCAGAAATGGATATTGAATCAATTCGGATTTGATTTGAAAGACCATTTGGAAGTGATTGTGCTGGGTATTGTACTGGTAACAACTGCTCCGGTCTTCATTAAATTATTTACTGGAAAAAAGAAAGATAAAAAAGACGCGTAACAAAGTAATAGCGCTTTCTTTTAACTTGTCATATAGACAAAAGAAGCAATCATTCACTATCCAAATTGCCTGTCATGACCGAAAAAAAATACGGTGTCCTTTCCCTCCCCGTTATTGTTGCTGCATTGGGTTATTTTGTTGATATCTACGATCTTCTCTTATTTACCATTGTTAAGAAGCCCAGCATGTTAGGTGTTGGATCAACGGATGCTACCATGTTAGTGGATAGTACTCGCGTGATCAATTGGCAGATGACGGGTTTATTATTGGGAGGAATTATCTGGGGTATGCTGGCCGACAAGAAAGGAAGATTGAGTGTTTTATTCGGTTCCATCATTTTGTATTCTATTGCCAATTTCGCAACAGGTTTTATTCAAACAGTTGATCAGTATGCTGCATGTAGATTCGTGGGTGGATTGGGTCTTGCAGGTGAACTCGGTGCAGGTATTACTTTGGTGAGTGAATTATTGCCTAAGAACAAAAGAGGTATTGGAACGTCTCTGGTAGCGGGTATCGGATTGAGTGGAGCAGTAGCAGCTTACTTTACCTATCAGTTTACCGATGATTGGCGTTTGTGTTATAAGATAGGTGGTGGACTAGGAATAGCGTTGCTTTTATTAAGAGTGAGTGTTGCAGAATCAGGAATGTTTAAAGAGGCGAAAGAACAAAAAGTAGTACGTGGAAATTTCTTCATGCTCATTAATAATGGCAAGCGACTCAAGAAATACATTTTTGCAATTCTGATCGGATTACCTACTTGGTATGTGATTGGTATTCTCGTGAACCAGAGTGATCGTTTTGGGAATACTATGTTTGGGAGTACTACCATTGATTCAGGAAGATCCATCATGTTTGCCTATGCCGCCATCGCCATTGGTGATATGTTGGTAGGATTGGTGAGTCAATATTTTAAAAGCAGGAAGAAAGCATTATTGATCTATTATATGCTCACCATTATTGGACTGATCCTCTTCTTTAGTGGTTATAATCGATCAGACTCTACGATGTATGCTATTTGTACACTCTTAGGTTTCAGCACAGGTTTCTGGGCCATTTTTGTAACCATGGGTGCCGAGCAGTTTGGTACCAACCTTCGTGGTACCGCAGCTACTACCATTCCGAATATGGTAAGAGGAGCATTGCCATTGATCAATATGATGTTCCTCGATCTGTTTCAAAAATCATGGGGATGGAGTTTGGTGTACAGTGGTATCATCACCGGAATCGTAGTAATGACGATTACACTCATCGCCTACTACTTCACCGAAGAAACCTTCCATAAAGACTTAAACTACGTCGAAGAATAATATCACTCTGTGAAACTCTGTGCCTGACTCTGTGTAACACTGTGGTTAACCACAGAGGTAACGGAGTTGAGCACAGAGTTACACGGAGAGGGGATAGTTATACTTCTTATCTTGCAGCTATGAAATTTTTGGTCATTCGTTTTTCTTCTATTGGAGACATTGTTTTGACAACACCGGCCATCCGTTGTTTGAAATTACAAGTACCTGATGCAGAAGTACATTTTCTGACCAAACAATCAATGAAAGCAGTCACAGAAGCAAATCCTTACATTGATAAGTTTTATTATTTCTCTCACAACCTCGATGCGCTGATCAAAGATTTACAAGCAGAGCAATACGATTATATCATTGATCTACATAAAAATTTCAGAACCTGGCGCATCAAAAAAGCATTAAAAGTTCCCGTACTGGCCTACCATAAAGAAGTCATCGAAAAAGTCTTGCTTACAAAACTGCACATCAACAAAATGGCAGGCAGGCATATTGTGGACCGTTGTTTGGATACACTGGCGCCACTAGGTGTTCATAATGATGGGAAGGGAATGGATTATTTTATTCCCAAACATATAAGGGTGAAAGCAGAAGACCTTCCATTATCTCATAGTGCGGGATTTGTAGCAATAGTCATTGGAGCGAGTTATTACACCAAGAAACTACCTGTTTATAAATTAAGAGAGCTTTGTGCCAAATTGCCGTATCCGATTGTATTGGTGGGTGGAAAAGAAGATGTGAAAGAAGGAGAGGAGATTGCAAAAGTAGATTCAGTAAAGATTTACAATGCTTGTGGCAAATTTAGTTTGCATGAATCAGCAGATATCATCCGTCAATCCAAACTAGTGATCTCGCACGATACCGGTATGCAATACATTGCCTGTGCACTCAATAAACCCGTACTTGCTATTTGGGGAGGTACTTCACCTGCATTGGATGTAGAACCCTATTACGGTGCCGAACAACTCCTACAACATAATAAGCCCGCATATCACAACTTCATTGTAAAGGGGTTGGCTTGTCAGCCTTGTTCTAATTACGGAACCAAGACTTGTCCGAGAGCGCATTTTAAATGTATGCAGGAGCAGGATGTGGATTTGATAATATCTACAGCTCAAATGTATCTATAAAAAAAGCCCCGAAATTTCGGAGCTCTCTTTTTATTTCCAAAACCAACTACTATCCTTTAATACGCTTCGCTTCACTCTCCAATCCTGTCTGACGCTGGCGTGCAGCTTTTACCTGATTGTTACCAAATCTCCAAGTAAAGCTCATGCGAACTGTTTGACTCTCCCAACGTCCACCGCCTTTGATATAGAGACCACCAAAATTGCTGGTAGCTGTCCATGGATTGGTTAGGAAAATATCTGTTACACTCAGTTTTACTGTTCCTTGTTTTTTCAAAATCTGTTTTTGTACACCGAGGTCAATACCACCTTGTGAACGTGTTCTCCAAGTAGCACCCCAAACATTCGGTCCACTGAACCAACCACTCAGTTCTCCGGTATACCCTTTACCTAAAGTAAACGTGTGTTGCATATAGGCCCCAAATATTGGGATATCTGTTTTGATCTCATTGGCACCAATTTTTCCTTTGAACATCTGATAGTTGTACCAAACATTCGCATAGCCATTCCACCACTTAGCAATCGGTAATGGAGAACCAATACTGAAACTCAGGATACGTTGTGTTGCTAGGTTTCTTTGTTGTACATAAGTAGCATTGTTTGTAGTATCCGTTGTTTGTGTAGCAAAATCTTTTACATGGCTATAGCCGATGGTGGTGTTCAACATGTATTTGAATGTGTGCGACAATTCAACGGTATTGGTATACTGCGGACGTAAGAACGCATTTCCTTTTTCATAAGTCAACTCATCCAATTTATTCTCAAATGGATTGAGATCCTGATACGTCGGACGATCGATACGACGGCTGAAAGTTAAATTCAAAGTATTCTTCTGATTAACAGTCCAGGTTAAAGCCGCACTAGGGAAGAAATCTAAATAACTGCGCTTCACTGTATTATCAGATTGAACAATACCATCTGCTCTGGTCAACACACCTTCACTATTGGTTTGTTCCATACGTAAGCCTGTCTGTAAACTCCATTTCGGACTGAACTGGCGCTGATAGTTGACATAAGCTGCATTTACATTTTCTTTATAGGTAAAGCTGTTGCTTCTACTTAACACTTTCACAGGCACACCATTGATATCATTGAAGAAATCAAAAGTATTTTTTGTTTTTACATAAGAGAACTTAGCGCCATATCCCAATTTACCTTTCCATTTTGGTTGATCAACATCTACTTTAGCCGTATAGATATCAATATCCGTAGGCGTATAGTTACGGTTAATTACCTGAGATAACATATTACCTGAATTATCGAGGTAATTGTTGGGTTGGAAACTTCTGCCGGTACCACGAAATAAACCATAGTCAGCATCAAAGTTGATTTCTTTACCACTGGTATCCGCATAACGGTAGTTGATATTCGAATTCATATTCGTTCTGCTACCCGGAATGGTATTCAATGCTACCAGTTTTTTTACAAACTGCTTTGTGGGGTTATAAGAGATATTGGTATTGCTTTCGCTTGTCCAGTCATTATCACTGAAATTCGTAGTCACTAAAAAGCCCAATGTGTTTTTACTATTCAGGAACAGGTCTGCACCCAGTTTTGCATTCACACTTTTATTATTACTCCAGTTGGTACTTTTCTGATCGTAGAGAGAATCCAATTGTATACGATACAAATCAAGCGTGTTTTCATATCGACCAATATTGGTACCTACATTGCTGAACAGGTTCACTTTTTTGTCGCGGTAGTTCAAACTCACAGAACCATTGCCTTTTGGTGTAACACCTTGTACCAAGCCCATATTCACAGAACCATTGGTGCCATATCTTTTATTCTTCTTCAGTCGGATATTGATGATACCTGCATTACCACTGGCATCATAACGTGCACTGGGATTGCTGATCATTTCGATGGCCTCAACGTCATTGCTATTAATACTCTTTAAATAAGCGGCCAAATCCTGACTACCTAGTTGGGTCATCTTTCCATCCACATAAATGCGAACACCGGTTTTACCCTTCATAGAAATGTTCTCATTGTTATCAACCTGAATACCCGGACTTTTCTGTAATAATTCCAAGGCATTGCTACCAGTTGCATTGATGCTGTTCTCTACATTGAAAACTGTTTTATCTGCTTTGATTTCGATCATAGGTTTGCGAGAAGTAACAGTTACATCTTGAAGTTTAGTGGCTGCAGGTTGTAAAGTGATACTGCCTGCATCAAAACCCTGACCGTTTTTTACTTCAAAGACAGGGGAGTAGGTTCTTTCAAAACCAATCATGATATAGCTCAGCAGGTATTTTCCTTCTTTGCCGTATACCATTTCAAATGCACCGTTGGCATCTGTAACATCTGCTTTTACAAGGGAACTGTCTGTAGATTTTAGTAATGATACAGTAACAGACTGTAAAGCCTTACCATTGTTATCACTGATCTTTCCCTTAATCGTACTGCTGGTTTGCGCGATAGCGGTATTCAATAATGAACTCAATCCGATCACAGCCGCAGTGAAAATCCTTCTCATTTTATTGTTGTTTAGGTTGCTCAATCAGACGCAAAGCACTTAAGAATGTTACAGCAGAATTGGTTGTTTAGGGACGAGCAGTGACAAAGTCATGACAAGCGGTCGCAGGTAGAGATAAAAAAATCCCTGTCTGTTTTTTACAGACAGGGACCTATGTATAAACGGTTCTGTTAAAGGATGAACAGCAGCTTATAAAGTCTTCAATACATCATTCATACTTCTAACAGCTTCTGCACTCTTATTGAACAAAGCTTGTTCTTCTTCATTCAATTTGAAGTCGATGATTTTTTCCCAGCCATTCTTGCCAATCACAACAGGAACACCTAAACAGATGTCTTTCTGTCCGTATTCACCTTCCAGGCTTACACAGCAGGTAAATAATTTCTTTTCATCACGCAGAATGCTTTCCACCAATGCAGCTCCGGCAGCTCCTGGCGCATACCATGCAGATGTACCGATCAGTTTAGTTAATGTAGCACCACCTACCATGGTATCAGCTACGATTTGTTTTTGTTGTTCTTCAGTCAGGAAGTTGGTAACAGGCGCACTGTTCCAAGTTGCTAAACGAATCAAAGGAATCATGGTGGTATCACCATGTCCACCCACCACCACTGCATTCAGGTCTGCAGGACTGCAACCCAAGTGTTGGCTCAGTTGGTATTTGAAACGAGCGCTATCCAAAGTACCACCCATACCAATGATTCTGTTCTTTGGTAGTCCGGTAGACTGCAATGCCAAATAAGTCATGGTATCCATCGGATTACTAATCACGATGATGATAGCATTTGGAGAATATTTGAGAATGTTTTCACACACACCTTTTACAATACCCGCGTTGGTGCCGATCAATTCCTCACGAGTCATACCCGGTTTACGAGGCAAACCCGAAGTAATCACTACAACATCGGAACCTGCGGTCTTTGAATAATCATTGGTGCTACCTGTAATACGGGTATCAAAACCGAGCAATGCGGCAGTTTGCATCATGTCTTGTGCCTTACCTTCGGCCAGACCTTCTTTAATATCCAGTAATACCAATTCTTCGGCCAATGCGGCGCGTGCAATATTGTCGGCACAAGTAGCTCCAACGGCTCCGGCACCTACTACGGTTACTTTCATAAACAATGATTATTTAAGTGAGGAATTTTTTCCGCTGCAAAGGTAAGGGTTGACAACCGTTTGTACACGAGGTTTCAGGCTTTTTGATACTCCTGTGGATAGTGGTTTAACAAAGTTTCCTGGTGAGTAGGAATTATTGCTGATAACCTTTCAAAAGAGTCAACAAGTCAGGCATTTCTACACCTCCCTCATAAGCTTTTATGTAGTTGCCTTTTTTATCATACACAGCTACATACGGGGTATATTTCACCTGAAAGAAAGATGGAATACCATAATTGGGGTCTCTACCCACTTTTAGATTTTTATGGTTGAAAAAACCATACTCTTGCGCAAACCCTTTGATATCTGCCATATCCCGATAGCTTACCCAAAGAATAAAACTGTTCTTTAAGCTATCCATCACACTCATCATTTCTTTGGCTTCATATTGACAATGCCCACAATCCGGACTGAAATACACAATGATGGTAAAATCTGAAACAGGTAACTGTTGTTTGGTAAACCAGGTGCTATCTGTTTGTAAGATGGTGAACTCGGGTAATTTTTTGGTCTTAAGGAAAGGAGGCATATCAGCACCTGCTTCTTGTGCGTAGGATAGGGTGCCTATGAGCGATAACAATACAACAAAGAAGAGTTTTTTCATAACCAATCTTATTAATCGTTTTTCTTATTAGCTGCGTTCGCTTCCATCATTCTCATTTCTTTTGCATCTTGTAAAAATTCAGATGCAAAAATGAATTTATTCAGCAATTCGTCTTTACTGAAGATGATGTCTTTATTGGTTCCTTCCCATTGTTTTCTACCTTGATGCAAATACACTATATGATCGCCAATTTCCATCACACTGTTCATGTCATGTGTTACAACAATGGTGGTGATATTATATTCAACAGTGATTTCTTTGATCAAACGATCAATCACCATAGATGTTTGTGGATCTAATCCTGAGTTCGGCTCATCACAAAATAAATATTTGGGATTGAGTACGATGGCTCTGGCAATACCCACTCTTTTTTTCATTCCACCACTAATTTCTGAAGGATAACGCTTATGGGCATCTTTCAAGTTCACACGATCCAATACTTCGTTAACTCTTTTTTTCTTCTCTGCTAATGACCAGTTGGTGAACATATCGAGGGGAAACAAAACATTTTGTTCCACGGTCATAGAGTCAAATAGGGCAGTACCCTGAAATAGCATCCCAATTTGCTGGCGTAACAATTTTCTTTCGTCATTATTCATCAGCAGCATATCAGTACCATCATACAGGATTTCACCTATTTCCGGACGGAAGAGTCCAACCATACATTTGGTCAACACAGTTTTACCACTGCCACTGGTGCCAATGATCAGGTTACATTTACCCGCTTCCATCATAGCACTGATATCTTCCAAGATGGTGCGCTCGCCAAAAATCTTTTTTATGTTTTTGATCTCGATCATGTGACTGCAAACTACTCTTTTGTTTTAGAATGGCTCCACCAGATTCCTTAATAAATCCTCAAAAACCTCTCTTTTTCGGATTAAGTATGGTCTGCCATCTTTTACCATGACTTCTGCCGGACGATAACGGGAGTTAAAATTACTCGCCATTTCAAACCCGTAAGCACCTGCATTATCAAATACCAATACATCTCCTTCTCTAATTTCATTCATCGGGCGCTCCCACGCAAAAGTGTCTGTTTCGCAAATATTACCGGTAATGGTATAGTTTTTTATAATACCCTTTTCATTACTAATGTTTCGTATGCGGTGATAAGCTTCATAGAACATAGGTCTGATCAAATGATTGAACCCACTGTTCACACCGGCGAAAATGGTAGCACTGGTTTCTTTCAACACATTTACACTGGTGATCAAATAACCTGCCTCGCTCACTAAATATTTACCCGGCTCAAACCAAACCTGAAAATTGCGCTGATAGGTTTGCTCAATCTTTTGCTCAAAAGCTAAGATCTCTTTTGCCAGAAGTTGGATATCAGTTCCTTCTTCACCATCCTGATAAGGAACTTTGAATCCTCCGCCTAAATCAAGAAACTGTAATTCCGGAAAATGAGGAACCAATTCAAAAAACACATCGGTCACTTTCATGAATACTGCTACATCTTTGATCTCGCTTCCTGTGTGAACATGCAATCCAGCAATATGAATTTGGTATTGCTGCATGATGCGAACGATGTCACTCAACTGTTCAATAGGGATACCAAATTTGCTGGTATCATGTCCGGTAGAAATCTTTAAGTTACCACCCGCCATGATATTTGGACGTAAACGAATACCTACCGGATAACTATGTCCATATTTTTTTCCAAATTTTTCCAGATTGGAAAGACTATCAATATTGATATTGATTCCCAGTGCAACTGCTTCTTCGATTTCATCAAAAGCAATACCGTTACTGGTATATAAAATATCACTAGATGAGAAACCGGCATGTACTGCCAGTTTAGCTTCGTTAATAGAGCTACAGTCTACCTTACAACCAATAGTCTTGATATGTTTTAGGATGCTAACATTGGTCAGTGCTTTACAAGCATAAAAAAAACTGACTTTATCACTGTTAAAAGCCTGCTTTAATTGTTGGAATTGTTCAGTAATGCGATTGGCATTGTACACGTATACAGGTGTACCGAACTCAGTTGCAATATTTCGTAATTGCTCGTTGGATAAAAAAGATGACATACTGCGAAGATACTTGTCTCACAGATATTCATGTCACCGCTGTTCCATCTTATTGTTGATTTTCGTCGGAAGGGTTCTCTTCGTCGGTAGCAGAATCATGATCTGAATCAGAAGATTCGTTGTTTTCCTCTGTTTCTTCTCCCTGAATGATCAATTCACCATCTTCATTCACGGTTAAAAGAGAAGTGTCTCCATCAATCACCGGTTCTTCATGGTTGGTTTCTTCAGTAAGCGCATCCGCTACGGGTTGATCGGTAAAATCTTCCGGACGAATAACCGTTCCTTCAACGATTTGCTCAGCCAATACTTCCTTAATCTTTGGCAAGTCTTCCGGAGAGTTGATGCCAAAGTAGTCCATGAAATTCTTTGAAGTAGCGTATACCAGTGGTTTTCCGGGCATTTGTTCATTACGTCCACTGATGAGAATCAGCTCTTTTTCCAATAATTTTTGGATACTATAATCACTGTTTACACCACGGATGGATTCAATCTCTCCCTTGGTGATGGGCTGTTTATAAGCTATGATAGCGAGTGTTTCCAGTGCAGCATTGGATAGGCGCTTGAGGAATTTATCACCATTCAGTTGTGCAATGGTCTTGTGGTAATCTTTTTTAGTCAGGAATTGCCATCCGCCGCCACTTTCACGTACTTCAAATGGATAAAACTCTGATTGGTATTTTTCACAGATGCCTTGGATGGCGGCTTCTACCTGATCAAGCGTTACACGCTCTTCCAGAAATCCAAAAGTATTATTGATGAGTTCAACGATATCCAATGAAGTGAGAGGTTTCTCACTGGCAAAAATCAACACTTCAATGTGTGGTATGATCTGGCTTATTTCCATTTAATTTGAAAATTTGTCCGCCGCGGCGGATGAAAATTTGAAAATTTGAAAATCAAATAGTGGTGATTTTGATTATTATGTTCATTCAAACATAACAATCATTTTCAAATTACCACATTTTCAAATTTTCAAATTAAAATCTGCTATCCCTGTAAAGCAGCAGCACCACTCACAATCTCGGTCAATTCAGTGGTAATAGCAGCCTGACGGGCTCTGTTATAGCTTATCTTCAGTGATTTCAGCAATTCGTTTGCATTTTCACTCGCCTTATCCATCGCAGTCATACGTGCACCATGTTCACTGGCATTACAATCCAGAACGGCTTTAAATAGCTGTGTATTCAGGATTTTAGGCATCAGTTCAGCGATCAGCTCTTCTTTTGCCGGCTCGAAAATAAAATCAGATTTCTTGCTAGACGAGCTATTGGTCACTTTAGGAATTGGCAGGAACTGTTCAGCTTTATACTGTTGTGTTGCAGCGTTTTTAAATTCGCTGTAAATAATTTCAACTGCATCAAATTCTTTACTCTCAAAAGCTTTCATAGCAGCTTGTGCAGCAGCTTGAACAGATTCAAAACTTAGGTTCAGGAAAATATCTTTATAAGTAGCGTCTACTTTATAACCGGCTTTTTGTAAGCTCTCATATCCTTTCTTACCAATATTCCAGATCGCAACATTTCCTTTTTGGTGTTGAGCTGCATACTTATCTGCAATGGTTTGCTTCGCTAGTTTAATCAAGTTGGCATTGTAACCGCCACAAAGTCCGCGATCGCTGGTGATAACAATCAATAATACTTTTTCTACCGCTCTTTCTTCTGCCAGTTTAATATGGGTATCGCCTTCTGTGTTGCTAACAATATTACTCAGCATTTCCTGCAATTTCTGAGCGTATGGACGCATCTGAGTAATGGCATCCTGTGCACGGCGTAATTTGGCTGCACTCACCATTTTCATTGCTTTTGTAATCTGCTGGGTACTCTGAACACTCTTGATCCTGTTACGTACTTCTTTTAACTGACCTGCCATGGGTAAAAAAGTTTCAATTTTCAAGAAACAAGGGTTCAAGTATGTCTTGAACTCCCTTTTCCAATTTGGCTGCAAAAGTAGCAGAATCACCCTGAAATTCCATCAAAACTTTGGTTTTTTGCCCACGGTTTCCATACATCCCTCAAAAACGATAACTAAGTCCCAATCCATTGGCCGAAACGCCCATTTGTAGATGGTCCATCTTATTTTCCAGCCATTTGGTGTTTTTCCGGTGTTGACCGTATTGAATCAGGTCAAATACCAGTAAAAATGCGCCTTGAAGCAACAGACTGTTGCCAAATCCTTCATTACGCGTATTATTCAGGCGGATGCCCTTTTCTTTTAGATACAATCCTGTGGCTATATAAGCAAGATCCAGTCCACTGTTTAACAAAAGTATTTTTTCCAGTTTTTGCTGTTCTTTCAGGTTGGAAGCAAGTCCATATGCTCTCTTCATCTGCTTTCTAATTCCCAACAAACCAACCCCGGCAATCGCAAAATTGACGGTATTCCAGTAGGCATTCATTTGGTGAAAGGCTTTTTCACTGCCTTGGGTATTGCTGGCAGAGATGGTTCCTTGGATGATATTGGCACTTGCCCAAGCCCCCAACACATACATATTATTTTGCATCAATTTGATGCGTTGATGGGAAAGGGAATCCTGTTCATTCACTTGCGACTGTGCCATAAAGGCGGAAAAAAACGCTGTAATCAGCAATACGACACGTAGTTGGGTCATCTTCAATTCGTTAAGTATTTGTATAAATGATCGCCAGTTGATAAGCGGAGCAAATGCTCTGATCAAATTCTTTACCTTTGGCGGCCTCAGTTAAAAATGCCAAATTGACTCAAAAACTTTTTGCGCACCGTTTTTGACTGTTAACTTTTTTCTAATACACCAGACGCGTTATATATGTTGAAACTTTTTTCAAAATTATTCGGAAGTAGTAAGAGTGAGAAGGATGTACAGCAGATCATGCCCATCATCCAGAAAATAAATCAGTTCTACGAACAATACCAGCAGTTGACCAATGATGAGCTGCGTAACAAAACACAAGAGTTCAAACAGCGTATTCAATCTTATCTAACAGATATTGATCAGGAAATCGCAGCTAAAAAACAAGGAGCTGAAAGCTTGCCTGAAAATGAAATTCATAATCGGGATATCATTTATCAGCAAGTAGATAAACTGAAAAAGGAAAGAGATAAAAAGATCGAAGAGATTTTAGCTCAGATTCAGCCGGAAGCTTTTGCGGTAGTAAAAGAAACATCCAGACGTTTTAAAGAGAATCCGGAAATGGTATCTACGGCCACTGCATTGGATAGAGAGCTGAGTGTAAAGAAAGAGCATATCCGTATTGAAGGCGATAAAAGCATTTTCAAAAATACCTGGATAGCAGCCGGTGGTAGCGTTACTTGGAACATGGTGCATTATGATGTTCAGTTGATTGGAGGTAGTGTATTACATCAGGGAAAGATCGCTGAAATGGCTACAGGTGAGGGTAAAACATTGGTGTCTACCTTGCCAGCATATCTAAATGCGCTTGCAGGTGAAGGTGTTCATATCGTAACCGTGAACGATTATCTAGCTCGTCGTGATAGCGAATGGAATGGTCCCATCTTTGAATGGTTGGGTCTGAAAGTAGATTGTATTGATAAACATGAGCCTAGTACCGAATCTAGACGTAATGCATATTTAGCAGATATTACTTATGGAACCAATAATGAATTTGGTTTTGATTATCTGCGTGATAACATGGTGCATTCTCCACAGGAAATGGTACAACGTAAACACCATTTTGCGATGGTGGATGAGGTTGATTCCGTATTGATTGATGATGCACGTACACCTTTGATCATCTCTGGTCCGATTGGGCACAATACCGGCGAACAGCAGTTTTTTGAACTGAAGCCAAGAATTGAAAAACTGGTAGAAGCTCAAAAAAGAGCAGTGAATCAATTCCTGAATGAAGCTAAAAAGAAAATTGCAGAAGGAAATGATGATCCGAAAGATGGTGGGCTGGCTTTGTTTCGTGCACACCGTGGTTTGCCTAAAAACAGTGCTCTGATTAAATTCTTAAGTGAGCCGGGTATGCGTGTAAAATTACAGAAAGCAGAAAACTATTATCTCGCTGATCAGCAAAGAGAAATGCCAAAAGCAGATGAAGAACTGTATTTCTATATCGATGAAAAAAACAATTCAGTTGAATTAACAGATAAAGGTATTCAACTGATCACCAAGGCAGGAGAGGATACGCAATTCTTTGTACTACCGGATATCAGTGTATCACTTTCTGCTATCGATAAAAATGAAACAGTAGGCGCAGAAGAGAAGTTGCATCAGAAAGAACAAGTGATCAATGATTATTCTGTAAAAGCCGATCGCATTCATACAGTTCATCAGTTATTAAAAGCGTATACTTTATTTGATAAAGATGTAGAGTACGTTGTGATGGATGGTTCTGTAAAAATTGTAGATGAACAAACAGGTCGTATCCTCGATGGACGCCGTTATTCAGATGGATTGCACCAGGCCATTGAAGCAAAAGAAAATGTAAAGATTGAAGCAGCCACACAAACTTATGCAACCGTTACACTCCAGAATTATTTCAGGATGTACCATAAGTTAGGTGGTATGACCGGTACTGCTGAAACAGAAGCAGCAGAATTCTGGGATATCTATAAGTTGGATGTGGTAGCGATTCCAACCAATGTAACAGCCATCAGAAAAGACGAACAAGACCTGGTATACAAAACCAAACGTGAAAAATTTGGTGCAGTAATCGATGAGGTCGTAAAACTGCGCGATGCAGGTCGTCCGGTACTTGTGGGAACCACATCGGTAGAAGTGAGTGAATTGTTGAGCAGAATGTTGCGTCAAAAACAAATCCCACACAATGTATTGAACGCAAAACAACACGCTCGTGAAGCACAAGTAGTAGCAGAAGCCGGTTTGGCGGGTGCTATTACCATTGCCACCAATATGGCGGGTCGTGGTACAGATATTAAGTTAGGACCTGGTGTAAAAGAAGCCGGTGGTTTGGCGATTTTGGGTACAGAGCGACATGAGTCTCGTCGTGTAGACAGACAGTTGAGAGGTCGTGCCGGTCGTCAGGGTGATCCGGGTTCTTCTCAATTCTTTGTGTCATTGGAAGATGATTTGATGCGTATGTTCGGAAGTGATCGTATTGCCAAGATCATGGATTTTGCCGGATACAAAGAGGGTGAAGTGATACAGCATAGCATGATCACTAAATCTATTGAACGTGCTCAGAAAAAGGTAGAAGAAAACAACTTCGGTATCCGTAAGCGATTATTGGAGTATGATGATGTGATGAATAAACAAAGAACAGTTGTTTATACGAAGAGAAGTCATGCATTGTTTGGAGATAGGCTTGCATTGGATCTGGATAATGCTTTTTATGCAGTGGCAGAAGATCTCGTGAATTCATTCAAAGAGCAAAATGATCATGAAGGCTTTAGATTAGCAGTGATTGTAAATTTTGGAATTGATCCTTCTATTTCTGCAGAAGAATTATCAAAATTATCTGAGCAGCAGTTAACTGAAAAGTTATACCTCGAAGCGGTTAACAATTACGATAGGAAGAAGCAGGATATTATGGCTCAGGCTATTCCTGTGTTTAAAAATATTCGTCAACAACAAGGTAATCATATTGAAAATGTGATCGTGCCATTTACAGATGGAAGAAAAGGTATGCAGGTGCTGGCGAATATGGAAAAGACGCTTAACAGTAGTGGTGCTGAATTGGTGAATGCTTTGGAAAAAACAGTTACACTGGCATTGATTGATGATGCTTGGAAAGAGCATTTGCGTGCGATGGATGATCTGAAACAAAGTGTTCAAACAGCTACTTATGAGCAGAAGGATCCATTGGTGATTTATAAAATGGAAGCTTACAACATCTTCAAAAAAATGGATAGTGAAGTGAACGTAAACATCGTTCAGTTCCTTTGTCATGCAGGCATTCCTTTGAATGAAGGTGAAGAAGTACGCGAAGGGCGCCAGCAAAAGACTGATCTGAGTAAGCTCAGTACAAGCAAAGAAGATATTGATGCTCCTCCTACAGAGAACGATTATTATGATCCTACGCCGGCGAAACAACAACCCATCGTTGCAGGACCCAAAATAGGACGTAATGATCCTTGTCCTTGTGGAAGTGGCAAGAAGTACAAGGCTTGTCACGGTAAAGATTTATAAAGAAGAGGGCTTATGGTCCATAGACCATAGTAGGCGAAAGCGGAAGTCTGACATGTAAAATGAAGACCCTGTAATTCGTTTCAATAAAAGAGGCTGTATCAGACTTTTGATGCAGCCTCTTCTTTTTATACTTTCGTCTTTGTTTATTTAAATGTCAATCATATTGAATATTTTATGAAAGAGATCAATAGCTATATAGATCATACTATTCTTAAACCCACAACGCTTGTAACAGATATTGAAAAACTTTGTACTGAGGCAAAGCAGTATTCATTTGCTGCGGTATGTGTGCCCCCCAATTTTGTAAGAAAAGCAAAATCATTGGTGGAAGGATCAGGTGTTAAAGTGGCTACTGTGATTGGCTTTCCTTTTGGTTATGCTGCAGTAGAAGCTAAAATTTCTGAGATTGTTTTGGCGATGGTAGATGGGGTAGACGAATTAGATGTTGTGATTAATATCTCAGCGATTAAAAATGGAGACTGGGTATATCTTGCGAATGAGATCAATCATATCATGCCGGTAATAAAAAGCAAAAATAGAGTCATCAAAGTGATCATAGAAAGTGGTGTGCTGACTGATGAGGAGATCATTAAGTGTTGCGAATTATATGGTGTTGCAGGTATTGATTATCTTAAGACCTCAACTGGTTACGCAGAAAATGGAGCGACAATTGAAGCGGTGAAGTTATTTCGTTTGCATCTTCCGGAACAGGTACAAATCAAGGCTTCAGGGGGAATTCGAGATCATGTTTTCGCACAGCAATTGATCGATGCAGGAGCTACCAGATTGGGCTGCAGTGCCAGTGTTGCGATTGTGCAAGGTGCAAAAGCTGATAGTGGCTATTGATTTGTTAAACGAACCGTCAACTTCATCCTAACAGACAGACCTTTGTATCTTTGCAAAAGAATTTCATTAACTTTCTGAAAACATCCATTATGCGTATCGTTTTGTTTTTGATGGGGATAGGATGTGTGCATTTCTTGCAGGCTTCTGATTCTGTTATTGTACGAAAAGACGCGCGTCTCGATTTGCTTACTGCGAAACAAGCTCAGATCAACAAGCGTTCTGCTATGATGACCAGTAGTGGGCAGTATAAAGGGTATCGCATCCAAGTTATCAGTACCAACAGCCGCGACCGAGCTTTAAGTATTAAAACAGAATTGTTAAGTCGTTTCCCCGATCATAAAACCTACACATCGTATCAATCACCCTTATTCAAAGTGCGTATCGGAAATTTTATCAGAAAAGAAGATGCAGAACAGTTCCGGAAAACATTGAGCAGGTTCTATCCTCAAGGTGTGTATGTAGTAGAGGATGTTATTGAATACAATGCCATAGAGGAAGAGCTGACACAATAAATAGGATTATGTTATTACAACAAATAAAAAATTTAGCGTCAAAATATGCAACAGATACTGTAGCCATTCGTTCGTATCTGCATGCAAACCCTGAACTGAGTTATCAGGAATTCGAGACATCCAAATTTGTACAGTCGAAACTGCAGGAAATCGGAATTGAATTTGAAGTAATGGCTACAACAGGGGTGCTTGGCATTATTCGTGGTAAAAATCCTGATAGCCGTGTTATTGCCTTGCGTGCCGATATGGATGCATTACCGATACAAGAAGAAAATGACGTACCCTATCGTTCACAAAAGACGGGGGTCATGCATGCTTGTGGTCACGATGTACATACTTCCATTTTATTGGGCGCAGCTAAAATTCTATATGAGTTGCGTGAAAGCTGGGAAGGAACTGTAAAACTGTTGTTCCAGCCTGGCGAAGAAAAAAATCCGGGTGGTGCTAGTTATATGATACGTGATGGTGCTTTACAAAATCCAATACCACAAGGTATCATTGGATTACATGTGCATCCGGGATTGGATACGGGTAAGTTGAGTTTTAGAAAGGGTAGGGTAATGGCGAGTGCAGATGAGATTTATATCACCATTAAAGGTAAGGGCGGACATGCCGCCTCTCCGAATTTAACAGCTGATACCGTATTGATTGCATCACATTTAATTGTGAGTTTGCAACAAATCATATCACGGAATAAAAATCCATTGTCTCCATCTGTCTTATCCATCTGCTCTATTCAGGGTGGACATACCACCAATGTTATTCCAAGCGAAGTGAAACTGATGGGAACATTTAGGGCAATGGATGAAGAGTGGCGTTTTAAAGCGCATGATTTGATTCGTAAAAATGCAATTGGTTTGGTGGAATCTATGGGAGGGGAAATTGATTTGCATATTGATATTGGATATCCTACAGTTGATAATGATCCTGTTTTCACAGAAACAGCCTGGAAGCAGGCTGATATGTTCATGGGTAAAGAAAACGTGCTGGAAACAGAAATGAGAATGGGCGCCGAAGACTTTGGATATTACACACAAGTAATTCCGGGTTGCTTTTTTAGATTGGGTGTGCGCAATGAAGCCAAGGGAATTGTTCATAATGTTCATACCCCACTTTTCGATATTGATGAGCGAGCCATCGAAATCGGTATAGGCAATATGGCCTGGTTGGGAGCGACTGTTACTTAAATCTGCGGTAAATACAGTTGTTTTTCATGAATTAATACGTGAATACAAAACCAATGATGGTGGGTATAGTAGGTGTTGGTAGTTTAGCAAAAAATCATTTTGGACGCTATACATATCCAACATAAAATCTATACTCTACGAGAACAGAAAGTCATGCTTGATTTTGATCTGGCATTATTGTATGGAGTACAAACAAAGCGCCTGAAAGAATCTGTTAGACGTAATATCGAGCGATTTCCTCCTGATTTCATGTTTGAGTTAACCCAACAAGAATACCATTTTCTAAGGACGCAAATTGCGTCCTTAGAAAATGGTAAAGGAAAGCATAGCAAATACCCTCCATTTGCATTCACCGAACAAGGCATTGCTATGCTAAGTGGCGTGCTAAGCTCTGAGCATGCTATTCAAATGAACATAGCTATTATGCGGGCATTTATTGCGGTTCGTAAAATGATGATGCAGTATAGTGAACTGGCTGCCGAGGTAGAACTAATCAGAACATCGGTTTCCAATCATGGAGAGCAACTGGGGTTAATCTATGAAGCCATTGAAAACATTCTGGATGAACAAGCTGAGTATAAAGCACTACAAAACCGTAACAGAATAGGCTTCATGAAATAACCTACTGTTTTTTATTTATATTGTATTTTGCACCCCAATTTCCTCCCAGGTCAGGTCAGAGAACCGAAACTTGAAGTGAGTGACACAACAGCAGCTGAATAGGGATCAGTTGCTGGAAACGTAAAAAAACAATATGGCTAAAAATAAAGATCTGCGAAAAGAACAGGCACTAGAATATCATTCCAGTGGCAGACCCGGTAAAATTGAAGTAATTCCCACTAAAGAAGCCAAAACCCAAAGAGACCTTTCCTTAGCGTATAGTCCGGGTGTGGCAGAGCCCTGCAAAGAGATTCATAACAATGTAGAAGAAGTATATAAGTATACTGCAAAAGGAAATTTGGTAGCGGTCATTAGTAATGGAACAGCAGTATTGGGATTGGGTGATATTGGTCCGGAAGCCAGTAAGCCTGTGATGGAAGGGAAGGGGGTATTATTCAAAATATTTGCAGACATCGATGTATTTGATATTGAGATCAATGAAAAAGATCCGGAGAAGTTTGTTCAGATTGTAAAAGCCCTTGAACCTACATTTGGTGGTATCAACTTAGAAGATATCAAGGCTCCGGAATGTTTTTACATTGAACAGCAGCTCAAACAACAAATGAATATTCCCGTGATGCATGATGATCAGCACGGAACAGCCATCATTAGTGGGGCTGCATTGTTGAATGCATTGGAATTGCAGAAAAAAAGAATTGAAAAAGTTCGCTTTGTTGTGAATGGTGCCGGTGCTGCTGCTATGGCATGTACACAACTTTATGTTGCATTAGGAGCACGTTATGAAAATTTTATTCTGTTTGATAAAGATGGGGTTCTTCATGAAGGAAGAACAGATTTGGATGTAACACGCAGAAAATTTGCAGTAAAACGCTCAGATATTACCCTCGATAAAGCCATGAAAGATGCAGATGTATTTTTGGGCTTGAGTGTGGGTAATGTGGTTACACAAGAGATGGTAAAAAGTATGGCCAAGAATCCCATCGTTTTTGCAATGGCCAATCCTGATCCTGAGATTAGCTATGAAGATGCAATTGCGGTTCGTAAAGATATCATCATGGCAACCGGACGAACAGATTACCCTAATCAAGTCAATAATGTATTAGGGTTCCCTTATATCTTCAGAGGAGCATTAGATGTACGTGCTAAACAGATCAATGAAGCAATGAAACTGGCAGCAGTAAAGGCTTTGGCAGAATTAGCCAAAACCCCTGTTCCGGATATTGTGAATATGGCTTATAACCAGACCAATATGTCTTTTGGTCCTGAATACATCATACCTAAACCTCTTGACCCAAGACTCTTGGCTACAGTGGCTCCTGCTGTTGCCAAAGCTGCAGTTGAGAGTGGTGTTGCACAAAAGAAAATTCAAAATTGGGATGCTTATGTGTTAGAACTGAACAAGCGTTTAGGTTTAGACAATCAGTTGATACGTGTTATCGGAAATAAAGCCCGTCGTGATCCAAAGCGCTTGGTATTTGCAGAAGCCGATAATCAAAAAATATTAAAAGCGGCCAGTATCATTTATGATGAGGGTGTGGCCTATCCAATTTTATTGGGAGACCCTGTTAAGATCAATCGAATTGCAGAAGAACACAATATTGATATTACTGATTTGCCCATCATTGATCCACGTAGTGATGAAATGGAGTCTAAACGAGAGTTCTACGGTGAACTATTCTTTAAGAAAAGACAGCGTAAAGGATTCAATCATTATGAAAGCATTAAGATCATGAAGGATCGTAATCATTTTGGTTGTATGATGGTGGAGACAGGAGATGCGGATGCGATGTTGTCAGGACTTACTAAAAATTATGCAGAAGCCATTCGTCCGGCATTACAGATCATTGGTACCGAAGAAGGAGTGAAGAAAATTGCGGGTATGTATCTGTTGTTAACCAAAAAAGGACCTTTATTTCTAGCAGATACTACTGTGAATTTTAATCCAACAGCAGAAGAACTTGCAGACATAACAATGATGGTGGCCAAAGAGGTACGTAACTTCAATTTAACGCCGCGTATTGCCATGTTGAGTTATAGTAATTTTGGCAGCAGTGATTCAGGAGAAGCTAAACTAGTGGCAGATGCAACCCGAATTTTAAAACAACGCAATCCATCTTTGATTGTTGATGGTGAAATGCAGGGTAGTATGGCTTTTAACAAAGAAATATTGAGAGATAATTATCCATTCAGTGAACTAGTAGATGAGGATGTGAATGTATTGATGTTCCCTAATTTGACTGCAGGTAATGTGGCGTACAATCTGTTAAAAGAAGTAGGTGGTGCAGATGCTATCGGCCCCATTTTATTGGGATTAAAAAAGCCGGTGCATGTATTGCAATTGGGAAGTACAGTTAGAAGTATCATCAACATGGCGCTTGTAGCTGTGGTTGATGCACAACTAAAATGTAGAATGGACACCAACGAAGTTGTTCAACGCAGCAGTTGGTGGAAGCGTTTGAAGAAGAGGAAAAAATAGACCATAGTCCATGGATCATGGTCTATGGACGTAATCACAGCAAGCAAAAAATCATATCATGTCATTCTTCACCCACTTAGGTTCCTACCTCCTCATGTTAAAAGGCATGTTTACCAAGCCTGAGAATTGGCGCATGTATTGGAAAGAGTTTATGCATCAGTGTGTGGAAATAGGATTGGGTGCTTTGCCGATTGTGGTGATTATTTCTTTGTTCCTGGGTGCTGTAACAACTGTTCAAACTGCGTATCAATTGGTGAGTCCATTGGTACCTCAGGCAACCATTGCGCAAATTGTTAGAGATAGTATGATACTGGAATTATCTCCTACGGTGGTAAGTATTGTATTGGCAGGTGTAGTGGGTAGTAAGATTGCCAGTGAATTGGGAAATATGCGGATCAGTGAACAGATCGATGCTCTGGAGATCATGGGTATCAATACCAAAAGCTATCTCGTAATGCCTAAGATACTAGGTTCTTTATTGGTGATTCCTTGTTTGATTACTATTTCCGCAGTATTGGGTATTTGGGGCGGAAGAACAGCCGGTAATCTTACCGGTATTTTAGCGCCGGATATTTTTGATATCGGATTAAGACAAAATTTGAATTTGTACAATATCAATTTTGCTCTCTATAAATCTTACACATTTGCTTTTATCGTGAGTAGTATCTCAGCTTATTATGGTTATAATGTAAAGGGTGGGGCTCTCGAAATTGGTCGGGCTAGTACCAGTGCAGTAGTGGTAAGCTGTATTTTGATTCTTTGCGCAGACTACTTGCTGGCATCTTTGCTTTTATAATGAGAAATTAAAATTCTTTTTGGTGTCAATCCAACAGCTCTTGGTACATTTATAGTACAAGTATTTGCTGTATGAATCCATCTTTTAACTCATTCCGAAAGCAGATTTCTAATCCGCTCAAGTTTCGTTTCTTTTTATTACAACGATTGCCATCTGCTTTTTTCTCCGGATTAAAAATCAGGTCCTTCGATCAGAATCAATCTGTGATTGGAGTACGTTATAGCTGGTTCTCTCAAAACCCTTTTCGTTCCATGTATTTTGCGGTGCAATCTATGGCTGCAGAAATGAGTACAGGTATTTTAGGATTCGCACAAATTTATCAGCGAAAGCCATCTGTGAGTATGCTGGTATTAAAAGTAGAAGGTCATTTTACAAAAAAGGCAACCGGATTTATCAGTTTTACATGTAAGGATGGACAAATGATTGAAGAAGCAGTGGAAAAAACAATACAAACTGGCGATGGACAAACTGTTATTTGTCATTCAATCGGAACCAATGAACAACAAGAAGTGGTAGCAGAGTTTTGGGTGACATGGACATTCAAAGCAAAACACGCAATCTTATAAAATAGTCATATGAAAATAGCATTTCATGGAGCGGCAAGAACAGTAACAGGATCTAAACACCTACTAACTTTAGATGATGGGACAAAAATTCTCTTAGACTGTGGGTTGTTTCAGGGCATGGGAAAAGAAACGGATCTGTTGAATACAGATTTTGGTTTTGATGCTCGGTCAATTGATATACTCGTATTATCACATGCACATATCGATCACTCCGGATTGATTCCTAAATTGGTGAAAGAAGGATTTGAAGGCAAAATTTATGCAACACCTGCTACCAAAGAGTTAGGTGCCATTTTACTGGAAGATTCAGCTGTCATTCAAAGAGATGATACCAAATTCATCAACAAACGAAGAGCTAAACAAGGCTTACCACCTTATGAGCCTTTGTATGATCTGGAAGATGCTGCAAAAGCTTTGGACCTATTTGTTGAAGTGAATTACGATGAGTGGACCAATATCTCAAAAGGAGTGGAACTACTGTTTACGGATGCTGGGCATATCATTGGAAGTGCAGCCGTGCATTTGCGTATCTCAGAGAATGGAGTTACTCGTCAACTCACTTTCAGTGGAGATGTAGGAAGATACAATGATGCCATTCTTCGTTCCCCCGCTGTTTTTCCGCAGGCTGATTATATCATTCTTGAGAGTACTTACGGAAATAAATTACATGATGAAGTGCATGGCACTCCGGATACTTTATATGAATGGATTGATAAAACCTGTATTCAAAAGAAAGGTAAACTGATCATTCCCGCATTTAGTGTAGGGCGTACACAGGAATTGCTTTATGCTTTAAATCAATTGGATCTTGAAAATCGATTACCCAATGTGCCGATTTATGTAGACAGTCCATTGAGCAGAGAAGCAACAGAAATGCTGAAAGCTTATCCTCAATACTTCAATAAGCGTATCAGAAAAGTGATGGAAAAGGATGAGGATCCGTTTGATTTTCCGGGATTGAAATTTATTAAAACAGTAGATGAAAGTAAATACCTGAATGTGTTGCCACAACCTTGTGTCATCATATCAGCCAGCGGAATGGCAGATGCCGGTAGGGTGAAGCATCATATCATGAATAATATCAGTGACGAAAAAAATACCATTCTACTGGTAGGATATTGTGAGCCTCGTTCTTTGGGTGGTCGATTAGCGAACGGCGCTGAACAAGTAAAAATTTTCGGAGAAATGTATGAGGTGAAAGCGGAAGTTGGACAAATGCGTAGCATGAGTGCTCATGGTGATTATGATGATTTGTGTCAGTTTCTGGCTTGTCAGGATCCCAAACAAATACGCACTTTATTTTTAGTGCATGGTGAATATGATGTACAGCAAGATTTTGCACATCGGTTATTGCGAAAAGGATTCCAGGAAGTTGTGATTCCAGAAATGCATTATCAGACAAAACTGTAATCATGAACTTACTGATACAGGACGCAGGCCGTTATTACAGAGAGCAGTTTGGGGAACCGGAATTCATCGTTCGTTCACCCGGAAGAATCAATCTGATTGGAGAACATACAGATTATAACGGAGGTTTTGTATTACCTGCTGCCATCGACAATGCAGTGTATGTATCTATCGGAAAGAGAACAGATGGTAAAATCGCTTTGTATTCAGTAGACTATCAGGAACATTTTGAAATAGAATTGTCTGGTCTTCAAAAAACACAAGTGCACTGGGCGAATTATGTATTATCCGTAGTTGTGACTTTACAGGCGTCAGGTTATGTATTGAGTGGGTTTAATGCCGTAGTGCGAGGTGATATTCCCATTGGTTCAGGTTTATCTTCATCAGCAGCAGTAGAATGTGCGGTCATCTTTGGCTTGAATGAGTTGCTTGAATTACGTCTCACAAAAATGCAAATGGTGAAATTGGCACAGCAAGCAGAAAATGAGTTTATCGGAGTGAAATGTGGTATCATGGATCAGTTTGCAAGTATGTTTGGTAAACAGGATCAGGTGATTCAGTTAGATTGTCGCTCGCTCGATTATACTTACTTTCATTTTCAACCAAAAGAATATCAACTCTTGCTACTCAATACAAAAGTGAAACATTCCTTGGCAGATTCGGAATACAATCTTCGCAGATTGGATTGTGAGGCAGGAGTGGCACATCTTCAAAGAATATTTCCTGAAATAATGAGTTTGAGAGATGCAACAGAAGATATGATCGAACAACACTTAAAAGGATTAAGTGATGATGTTTATCATCATTGTTTGTATGCTGTTCAGGAGATTAAAAGGGTACAGGAAGCTTGCACTGATCTATCAAACGAAAATTATACGGCATTTGGAAAAAAAATGTTTGAAACACACAAGGGATTAAGTGAGATGTATCAGGTAAGTTGCGCAGAGTTAGATTTTCTGGTGCAATTTGCTGCAAAACATAAAGATGTATTAGGCGCAAGAATGATGGGCGGAGGTTTTGGTGGTTGTACCCTTAATTTGATTAAAAATGAGGGAGTCAGTGATTTCATCGACAGGGCTTCAGAGGCTTATTTAGAGGTGTTTGGTATACTGCCGGGCGCTTATCCTGTAACGATATCAGAGGGGACTTCTCTGGTGCAGCATGAATTTTAAGGAAGTTTACTTGCAAGTGCCGATTTCGTTTTGTAATTTTTGAGAACAACAAAACAGCCGGCCATGAAAAACTATCACATCGTATCTAAAATCGCGATTTATCTATTATCGGTAGTGATGATCAGTTTCGGATTGTATCATTTCCAAAATGCTAGGGATCTGGTCGTTTATATTCCTTCCTCTTTACCCGGAGGAATATGGTGGGTATATCTTACCGGTGCCGCATTCATTTTGGTAGCCATTTCATTTATTACCAATAGAATGGTGAAGACATCGGCGTATTTACTTGCTTTTATTCTTTTCGTTTTTATTCTTACGTTACATGTACCTAACTATTTGAACGCAGGTGATAAAGAAATGAAGGCAATGGCATTTGTAAATCTTTTAAAAGATACTGCCATTGCCGGATTTGCGCTGCATATTGCTGCCGGCGCACATCACCAGAAACTGCACATGGAACAAAGTGATTGATCTATTTACAATCTGAGGCTATTTTCAGTAGCGCAAATTTTTGTGGTGCATTCGCTATTGTAGCAGCACACCTGGTACAATAGGCATCATCTTCATGTCTGTTTGTAGCTTTAACTTTTATTTGTAAGCCTTTCAAAGAAGAAGTAGTAGCAGACATTTTTGACATATCCGCACAGCTAAATCTAGTGGTAAAAACATGATCATAAGAAACGCCATCTAGTTGATAACCATTTTCTCCGTATTCAAAAAGCTTTGGATCCAGTATTTGTACCACAGCATTGCCACAGATTTCATTCAAAATTTTTACTTCAAAGCATTGATCTTGTAACTCACTGGAAGATTTATCACAAGCAGAGAAAATCAATGGTAACAATAATATTAGACTGAGTTGTGTAAGTTTCATACGACTACCTTTAATTAGTATTACATTGTTGCGAAACAGAAACATGCAACCATTTACTAGGGGCATTGCTCACTACTGCTAAACAAGTGCCACAGTTAGGATCACTAGGTTCTGGTTGATCAATGATCTTTACATAAAATGGCTTGTCAGCCACTCCTTGATTTGGTCTTACGGATAAATTGTTATTCGGGAGTTTACAAGGAAATACAGTGCCGAAAACATGATCATAAGTAATGCCGTCTTTTTGATAACCGTTCTCGCCTAGATGATAATAGTTGGGGTCAAGTATTTGAAGTACTGCAGTATTACAAATAGCATCTAATACTTTCACCTGAACACAACCTTCGGTATTATTTTGTTCAGTCTTTTCACAACCGGCAGATAAGAACAGGAACAAGCTTGTAAGAATGATGAAACTGTTTCTTTTCATGATAACTTCTTTTCTTGCTTGAGATATCCAACACTAAAACTGTTGCATGGAGTAGAAAAAATCTTAGGTTTTCACATTTTAATAGCAGAGGGGGAAGGACAGCAATTCGAAACAAGGGACTAGCGAAGGCAGAAACAATCAAAAAGAACAAACAAAAAAGACACTCATTTGAGTGTCTTTTTCTTGTACCCGGTACGGGAATCGAACCCGTCTTTCCTCCGTGAAAGGGAGATGTCCTAGCCGATAGACGAACCGGGCATTTTTTGTCAATCGGGACGCAAAAATAGGCTTTGAAAACTTCCTGCCAAAATTTTTTATGCTTTTTATGGAAATCAATGATTTAGATGCCTAATCTGTGAATCTGTGGCTTATACATTCTCCAACCAGTGATCAACTACCCCCACAATCACTGTATTACAAAAAATATCCGCTCATTTCCTCTCAATCCATGTAAATTTGCCACTCTTAAAGCCCATATACCTTAAAAATTTAGACAAATGAGTACAGTAAAAGTTGCCATCAACGGTTTCGGACGTATCGGCCGTTTGGTGTTCCGTCAGATTTACAATATGGAAGGAATTGATGTAGTAGCGATCAATGATCTGACAAGTCCAAAAGTATTAGCCCATTTATTGAAATATGATAGTGCACAAGGTCGTTTTGACGCTACTGTTACATCTACGGATGATGCTATCGTGGTGAATGGTGAAACTGTTAAGATCTATGCACAAAAAGATCCTGCTCAAATTCCATGGGGTAACCATGGTGTAGATGTGGTAATCGAATCAACTGGTTTCTTCACTGATAAAGAAAAAGCAGAAGCACACCTTAAAGCAGGTGCTAAGCGTGTAGTCATTTCTGCTCCTGCAACGGGAGACTTGAAAACGGTCGTATTCAATGTGAACCATCAGATCCTAGATGGTAGCGAAACCATCATTTCATGCGCATCTTGTACTACCAACTGTTTAGCACCAATGGCAAAAGTGTTGAATGATCAGTTTGGTATTGCTACCGGTATCATGACGACTATCCACGCTTACACCAATGACCAGAATACTCTGGACGCACCTCACCCGAAAGGAGATCTACGCAGAGCAAGAGCTGCTGCAGCTAATATCGTTCCAAACAGCACCGGTGCTGCAAAAGCAATCGGACTGGTATTACCTGAATTGAAAGGTAAACTGGATGGTGGCGCTCAGCGTGTACCTACCATTACCGGTTCATTGACTGAATTGGCAGTCATCCTGAATAAAAAAGTAACTGCTGAAGAGATCAATGCAGCTATGAAGGCAGCCAGCAATGAAAGCTTTGGTTATACCGAAGACGAAATCGTAAGTTCTGATATCATCGGTATCAGCTACGGTTCTTTGTTTGATGCTACTCAGACCAAAGTGATGACTGTTGGTGATGCACAACTGGTGAAAACGGTAAGTTGGTATGATAATGAGATGAGTTATGTAAGTCAATTGGTAAGAACTGTGAAATATTTTGCAGGACTGATTTCCAAATAAGATTTTCATTTAAATATGTAAGAGGCTGTATCATCATGATTACAGCCTCTTTTTCTTTATAGGTTGGTCACAGTTTCTTATTTTCACCATTCAATGTCAAAATAATTTATGAGCAAGTTTTTGAACCACAACTTTAGTAACCAACGTGCATTGATCCGCGTTGATTTTAATGTGCCGTTGAATGCTGCATATGAAATCACGGATGATAATCGGATGCGTGCTACCATCCCTACCATTAAGAAAATTCTGGCAGATGGAGGTAGTGTTATTCTCATGAGTCATTTAGGTAGACCGAAAGAAGGTCCAACTGAAAAATATTCACTCAAACATTTGGTGAAACATTTGAGTCAATTACTAGGTGGGGTAGAAGTATTGTTCGCAGATGATTGCATTGGAGCATCAGCAGTAAATATGTCGGCTGCTCTGCAACCCGGACAAGTATTGTTATTGGAAAATCTTCGTTTTTATAAAGAAGAAGAAAAAGGAGATACTGCTTTTGCCGAAAAGCTGAGCAAGCTGGGAGATGTATATGTGAATGATGCTTTTGGAACAGCACACCGTGCACACGCATCAACAGCTGTGATTGCGCAGTTCTTCTCTGCTGATAAAAAAATGTTTGGAACAGTCATGGATGGTGAAGTAGCCAGTGCTGAAAAAGTAATGCACCAGAGTGAAAAGCCTTTCACTGCAATTATCGGTGGTGCAAAAGTGAGCGATAAGATTTTGATCATAGAAAATTTATTAGAAAGAGCAACGGATATCATCATAGGTGGTGGTATGGCTTATACTTTCATGAAAGCACAAGGTGGTTTGATCGGAAATTCTTTGTGTGAAGATGATCGTTTAGAAACAGCGGTGGAATTATTAAAAAAGGCAGAAGCCAAAGGTGTTTGTATTCATTTGCCTTCTGATTCAGTAATAGCGGATCAATTTTCAGCTGATGCCAATACTTCCACAGCCCCAAGTAATCATATTCCGGATGGATGGATGGGACTGGATATCGGTGCCAATGCCTGTGAACAGTTCGCGAACTGTATCAAAAGATCCAAAACTATTTTATGGAATGGTCCAATGGGTGTATTTGAAATGGCAAAATTCCAACATGGAACCAAAACCATCGCCATCGCTGTTGCAGAAGCCACAGCCAACGGCGCTTTCTCACTGGTAGGCGGCGGTGATAGCGTAGCAGCTGTCAATCAGTTCGGTTTTGCCGATAAAGTAAGCTATGTATCTACCGGAGGTGGAGCCATGCTGGAATATTTCGAAGGCAAAGAACTGCCGGGCATAGCGGCGGTGAAAGCGTAGGGAGGTGAAAAGTAAAAAGTGAAAGGTGAAAAGTCAAAAAACTTCTTTTTTCACCTTTCACCTTTCACTTTTGACTTCAATGTAATATTTTCCCCAACCCAACTACTAATACTCTAAAAGGAATAAAACACCTAATTTCATAACAAATAAGTTAAACATGAGTACAAAAAATTTAACCCTTATTGTCATTGCTGCATTGATCCTGATTCTGGGTGGTTGTGGCTGTAGAGGATATAATGGATTGGTAAAACAGGATGAAGTGGTAAAAAATGCTTGGGCAAATGTAGAAAGTGATTATCAGCGTCGTGCTGATCTCATTCCAAATCTGGTAAACACTGTGAAAGGTGAAGCCAATTTTGAGCAAACTACTTTGCAGAATGTGATCGAAGCACGTGCAAGTGCAACGCAAATCAAAGTAGACGCTAATGATCTGTCACCTGAAAAATTACAGCAATACCAAGCTGCACAAGGACAACTATCTCAGGCGCTGGGTCGTTTGTTGATGGTAACAGAAAATTATCCTAACCTGAGAGCGAATGATGCTTTCCGCGGATTGCAGGCACAGTTGGAAGGAACAGAGAACCGAATCAAAGTATCTCGTAACGACTTTAACAAAGCCGTTGCTGATTACAATGTGAAAGCACGCTCATTCCCCATGAATATTCTCGCCGGTATGTTTGGTTTTAAAGTGAAAGAAGGCTTTAAAGCAGATGCAGGTGCAGAAAAAGCTCCGGAAGTTAAATTTTAATCATACAAACCACAGTGCGGATCTTACTGATCAGGAAACATAAGTAAACCTGATACCTGTTCTCACTGTGGTTTTTTAATGCCTCATTGTCATGTTCGGACTCTTTAGAAAAAAACCGGATCGCTATTTTTCAGATACTGAAAGAGAGCGTATTGTTAATGCCATTCGAAATGCAGAACAAAGAACCAGTGGTGAAGTGAGAATCTTCATTGAGAATAAGTGTGAGTATATCGATCCGTTACGTAGGGCACAAGAGATCTTTGCTAACTTGAAAATGTACGAGACAGCTGAGCGAAATGCAGTGCTTGTCTATATAGCCATGAAAGACAGGCAACTGGCTGTTTTTGGTGATGAAGGTATTCATCGGAAAGTAGGTTCCGATTTTTGGAATACTGAGGTGAAGAAAATGTTAGCTGAATTCAAAGCGCAACATTATGCAGAGGGCTTAGCAACCATCATTGAAGATATAGGTGAAGCATTGGCATTTCATTTCCCTTATGATAACAAAGGGGATAAAAATGAATTACCTGACGATATTGTTTTTGGTAAATAAAACCAATAGCTGATCACGTAAATGACAGCGAACTGAAAGCATGAAAAAATTATTACTCTTATTTCTTACTTTTTGCTGGTTAGCAGTTGGTGTTGGACAGAATATTCTACCCAAGCCGAATCCACCAAAATTGGTGAATGATGCTGCTAATGTGTTATCACCGGAGCAGCGACAGATATTAGAACAGAAACTGGTGGCGTTGGATGATAGTACATCCAATCAGATTGCCGTGGTTTTGATTCCCACATTGGATGGTTATCCGATTGAAGAGTATGCCAATAAATTATTCCGTGAATGGGGTATTGGTAATGCGAAAACCAATAATGGAGTATTACTGATTGCAGCAATTGAGGACAGGAAAATAAGAATAGAAGTAGGGTATGGTTTAGAAGGAGCAATACCGGATGTGGTGGCATCCAGTATTATCAGGAATGAAATAGGCCCCAATTTTAAAGAAGGAAATTTTTATCGAGGTATTGATAGAGCCACAGATGCTTTAGCAAAAGCAGCAGCGGGTGAATATAAAGTCAAACGTGAACGAAAAGGGTCAGGCGGAACTACAGGTAAATCTATTCTAACATTTGTCATCATTTTATTTGTAGTGTTAATGATCGTAGCCCGAGGTGGCGGCGGTGGAGGAAGAGGTGGCGGAATGATGAGCAGAAGAGGATATGGAGATATCGCAGAAGCTATTTTTTGGTCATCTGTTTTAGGAGGTGGTCGTAGAAGTAGTGGCGGTGGCTGGGGCGGTGGTAGTGGTGGCGGATTTGGCGGCGGTGGATTTGGTGGATTCGGCGGTGGTAGTAGCGGTGGCGGTGGTGCCAGCGGTGGATGGTAAAATATAAACTAAATACTATGAGAAAAATTTTAATGGCAACGATGATGCTTAGTGGTATCATCGCTGTAAAAGCACAACAAGTAAAATTACCGGTAGGTAAAAAGTTTCAAGTCATTACAGAATCAAAAGGAAATAATGTTACTTCTATGATGGGGCAAGACATGGAGATGTCTAACACCACAACTATCTATCTAGATCATGAATTGAAATCTGTGGGAACGAATAAGTTTTCAATGGGCATGATCATTAAAAGAATCACAGCGAATGTTGCTATGATGGGACAAGAACAAAGTATTGATTCTGATGATGAAGCAATAAGATCTAATCCTGCATTAGCTGAGGCTTTTAAATCATTGGGTAAAGAAATAGAGATTACAGTCGATGCTGGAAAAGTAACCATGCAGGGAGAAATGTTAGAAGCACTTAAAACGATTCCAGGAGCAGCTTCTGAAGGCAATGATCTAGGACGTGTGTTTTTATTGTTAAAAGATGAAGACATCAAAGAAGGGCATACATGGATATCCAATACTGCTTCAGAAACGGGTACTTCTGAAACAAATAATGTCATCGAAAAAGTAACGGATAAAGAAATTCAGGTACTGGCGAATAGTACGATTAAAATATCATCTACCATGACTCAAAATGGTATGGAGATAAAACAGAAAACAGAAGGTACAGTAAAATCAACACGTATCTATGATCGTGCCACCGGATTAATGATGTCTGAGGTTTCTACTGGCGATATCAAAGGCAATATGGAAGTAATGGGACAGCAAATGCCACTGACCAGTAAAATTGAAACCAAAACAAGTGTTAAGTTGTTATAAATTTGTTGATCCAACTTCAACTAAAAGGCCGCACCGGTATTTCCGGGCGGCCTTCTTCATTCAAATCGATTAGAGATTATTTTTTATCAGCAGGTAATTTGCTTTTCACGTAAGCTGCCATTTCAGTAGCGCCGGCACTCTCTTTCTTTTGGGCTAATTCCTTTAACGCTCCATTGATTACAGGATCTGTTTGCGCTTTAGCTGATGCAGGTATCAGATCACGGAATTCTACGATCGCATCTACTGCTTTTTTAAACTCATCTATATTCGTCAACTTGGCCGCAAACGCAGCATAAGTAGCACTCATTTGTACTTTAGGAAAAGACAAAGGCATTTTTTCATAGCTCTCAGATACAACCTTGAATGCTTTCTCATCGCCATAGGTAATCAATACATTTGAAATAGCTTCATTCAAACGCCCCTTGGCCGGTTCTTTGCTTAATTCCTTTGTAATTTGTAAAGCTTCAACACTATCAAGATCAGTAAGAGCTTCTAAAGCGGCACCTGAAACTGTATAAGAAGAGTCTCTGGTAGCTTCTTTAAAGAAAGACTTATAGCTTTGATTTTTTAGGTTGGCTAAATATGAAATGGCTTCAGCCTTCACCATTTTTCTGCTTTCTTTTTTAGCGATCTCTTCAATTTTTGCAATGATGGCATCATCAGGTTTTACTTTACCTAAGTTAGTGATGGCTAAAGAGCGAATTCTGAAATAAGGATCACTTAAGGCATCTACCAATAATTGAACTGCCGCAGGATCTTTTGTATTGTTACCTGCAAATGCAACTGCTTCACGACGATCCAGATAGTTGCCGGCATGTTTGAATTGGTGAATAAACTCCGCCAGTGTTTTATTATCTTTTTTATCTACCAATAAAATTTTATCGGCATCCACATTAATTTGATCTGGCTTAGATTTTACTGTAAAGTTGAAAGTATCGGCTTTGTTTTCCATCCAAACCAACTGTCTCTTCTTTTCGTTGCCATGCCAGATATCGATAGCAAAAGGAAGTTTGAAAACTTTATCGCCAGCCTGAATTTGCTTAATAATCACAGAAGCTAATTGCGTCTCTGCATTGTACTGATAGCTGATATCAATTCTAGGATGTCCATTTCCAAAATACCATTGATTGAAGAACCAATTCCAATCTTTACCGGTTACTTCTTCAAAAGCCAAGCGTAGTTTATGTCCGCTTCCGGTACCGAACTTATTTGTGGTTAGGTACTTATTAAGCGAAGCAAAAAATGCATCATCACCTGTCAAATTGCGTAACATATGTAAAATGCGTCCGCCTTTGTTGTAACTAACTGCATCAAACATATCTTCTTTGTCTTTATAATAAAAGCGAACCAGATCTCGTGATTGTTGACCACTGCCGATATAACCACGCATTTGATTAAAGTTTTCAAACATCGCTTCATCCTTGCCATATTTATGCTCTAACCATAATAACTGGCTATAATCAGCAAAGCTTTCATTTACGGTAAGATTACTCCAGCTTTCAGCCGTAACAAGGTCTCCAAACCATTGGTGAAATAATTCATGTGCAATAGTAGATTCCCATCCATTGCCATCTGTTAATTCTCTAGCATCTTGCTGTGCACTTTCTTGATGAAGCGTAGCCGTGGTATTTTCCATTGCACCACTCACATAATCACGCGCCACCATTTGACTATACTTCACCCAAGGATATTCAACGCCTAATTTTTTTGAGAAGAAAGCCATCATCTCCGGTGTGTCACCAAAAATTCTGCGTGCAACTTTTTCATATGCTTTCTCTACGTAATAATTTACTTCTTTTCCTTTATATGTGTCTTTTACAACTGCAAAGTCTCCAACACCCATAAAGAAGAGGTAAGGAGCATGTGGTTGATCCATTGACCAAGTATCTGTGCGGGTTCCATCAGTATTGGTTTTCTGCGCAATCAGTTTTCCGTTGGATAAAGAAACATATTTAGCAGGAACAGTCAAGTTGAATAATTGTGTTGTTTTCTGATTGGTACGATCAATCGTAGGTACCCAAACAGAAGTAGCTTCTGTTTCACCCTGTGTCCAAATTTGTGTGGGTTTATCTTTTTCTTCTCCTTTCGGGTTGATGAAATACAAACCTTTTGCATCTGTGATAGCAGCACTGCCATTGGCTTTGAACTCATTTGGCTTAGCTGTATAATCGATGTATACAGTATAACGTTCTCCTTTTTTATAAGGCTTGTCAAGCTGAATATTCAAGAAGAGACTATCATACGCATATTTTAATGGGATATTCTTTCCGGCTTTTACAATAGCTACCTGGTAGATATTCATTCCCTTTGCATCCAACTGCAGAGAGTCGGTAGCATAAAAATGAGGTTCGAGTGTAATCCATACTTTCCCATTCAAATACGATTTCTCATAATCGAATTTGGCATCCAAACGGGTATGCACAAGGTTGTTGATTTTGGTGGGGAAGGATCTGTAGACTTTTTTCCAATCTTCATTCCCTGGAGTTTGTGCTACCGCAAGTAAGGGTAGAAAAGCAATAAGCAATAATAAACGTTTCATATTTCAGTTTTAGAAGCCTTAAAGATAGTAGACAGAACTTGTGTGAATCGTTAAGAATTTGATCAGTGGTTGAAAGGTTATGCACCAAAGCATCCTGAGACAAGGAAAGTCTTAATTTTGATAGCATGAACCGTTACCTTTCTTCATTTAGTTGCAAAACTTGGTGCCTAATTACGGGGATGATATTTTTTTCTACGGCTAATGGTCAAACAGGACACTACTTATTTATACAAACAGAAAATAATCAGCCCTTCTACCTGCGGCTGATGGGAGCCAATTTGAGTTCCAATGCAAGCGGATATCTGTTGATTCCCAAACTTACCAACGGCGAGTACGAGTTAAATATTGGCTTCGCACAAAGTGACAAAGAGCAAAAATTTATAGTGAAGGTAGAGGGCAAAGACCTTGGGTTTTCTTTAAAACAAGAGCTAGACAATACCTGGAGTCTTTTCAATTTGGTGGATTTTACCTTGCTCAAGGGTCTTTCGGTAAAGGTTCAGCCAAAAGAAGAAAAAAAACAGCAGGAGGTTGAAATACCAGCCGAGCCTGTAAAACAGATTTCGAAGGAGTCCATTACAGTAAAAGAAGTAACACCTTCTCCCAAACCTGTAAAAGTCTTACCGGAGATCAAAAAAATTTATGATAAAGCCTCTGAAGAGGGAATCGACTTGGTATTTGTGGTTTCCGGATCACCCAAGAATGATACGGTTATTCTATATGTACCGGCTTTGAAACCGAAAGGAGAAGCGGGGATACACGGAGAATCTATCAGACAACAGCTGAAAGATAATCCTCAGTCTATGATACGAACTGCAACCTATTTGGCTTTTACCAGACCTAAGTTATTCTGATGCGTTATTTCCTTGAACTTTCATATGATGGCACCCGCTATAGTGGATTTCAGGTACAAGATGGCCAGGAAACCATTCAATCAGCGGTGACTAAAGCATTAGAAATCTTGTTCAGACAGTCATTTTCGTTAACAGGTTCTTCAAGAACCGATGCGGGGGTACATGGATTGCAGAATTTTTTCCATTTTGATAGTTCACTGGAATTAACGCCAAAACACAGGTATAACCTAAATGCAATATTGCCATCAGATATAGCGATTACTTCCATTTATCGAGTAGCAGATGAAGCTCATTGCAGGTTCGATGCGCTTCAACGAAGCTATAAATATTTGATTTACAGGCAGAAAGATCCTTTTATGGTGAATCGAGGCTGGTTATTTCCTTATCCGGTTAATCAGAAGCTATTGGATCGGATGGCGTTGATTCTGATGGAATACAGTGATTTCACCTCATTTTCGAAGCGAAATAGTCAGGTAAAGACTTATATATGTGACATTCGCTCATCTTATTGGGAGCAGGGTAGTAATGGGGCTTTGACATATCGGATTCGTTCGAATCGATTTTTGAGAGGGATGATCAGGGGTATTGTAGGAACCATGATGCGAATTGCAAGAACGGAAGTTTCCACTGAAGATGGGGAGCAGCTATTCAGATCTGTTATAGAAAGCAAAGATTGTACTAATGCTGATTTCACCACGCCTGCAAAAGGTTTATATCTTGAATCAGTAGTGTATCCTGATGATATGTTGCAATTGATTCAATAGTAAAAGACATTGTCAAGAGAAAGTCATGAATGATGTCAATATTCGGTGTAGGTCTTCTAATCTAGTATTTATTCTATTTTTTTTATCTCTTGAAATGCTTGTGCAGTAAGTGTTTTAACAAATCTATCTAAAATACTTTTCAAAAAGATTTGGTAAGAAGAAAACCGCGCTTATCTTTGCACCCCGCTGATAAAAAAAGCGGATGTTCTTTGAAGGCAGCTACAGTGAATGGCGAAAGAAAAATCAAGAATTTTGAAATAAAATTTGGTGATTAAAAATACACTCCTATCTTCGCCGCCCGTTCAACAAAAACGGAAGTTCATTGAAGCAGGAAAGAGGGGTTCGAGAAAATAAATTTCGAATAAAATTTGGCAGTAAAAATTAACCTCTTATCTTTGCCGTCCGTTTGAAAAAAACGGTAGTTCTTAAAACGATTTTGACAGCAAAAAAAGTTTGAAATTTCTTCAAATAATTTTGGCTGAGAAAATAAAGGCTCTTACCTTTGCAACCCCAATCAAATGGGTGGCATGACAAATTGAAAATCATTCACTTGTCGTTCTAAGCAAAGCGAAGAAAAAAGCCAAAAGATCTTTGAAAGTTTGGAAGCAACAGCACAATTAAACATAATTACAAATTAGTTTACTTGTAAGGTTAACAGCAATCAAAAACAATTAACAACAAATCCGACGTTAATTTCGATTATTTGAGATTAAGTCAGATCAAACAACATTTACAATGGAGAGTTTGATCCTGGCTCAGGATGAACGCTAGCGGCAGGCTTAATACATGCAAGTCGTGGGGCAGCATGAGTGTAGCAATACATTTGATGGCGACCGGCAAACGGGTGCGGAACACGTACACAACCTTCCTATAAGTGGGGAATAGCCCAGAGAAATTTGGATTAATACCCCGTAACATAATGATGTGGCATCACATTATTATTATAGCTTCGGCGCTTATTGATGGGTGTGCGGCTGATTAGATAGTTGGCGGGGTAACGGCCCACCAAGTCTACGATCAGTAGCTGATGTGAGAGCATGATCAGCCACACGGGCACTGAGACACGGGCCCGACTCCTACGGGAGGCAGCAGTAAGGAATATTGGTCAATGGACGCAAGTCTGAACCAGCCATGCCGCGTGAAGGATTAAGGTCCTCTGGATTGTAAACTTCTTTTATCTGGGACGAAAAAAGGCGATTCTTCGTCACTTGACGGTACCAGATGAATAAGCACCGGCTAACTCCGTGCCAGCAGCCGCGGTAATACGGAGGGTGCAAGCGTTAATCGGAATTACTGGGCGTAAAGCGCACGCAGGCGGTTTGTTAAGTCAGATGTGAAATCCCCGGGCTCAACCTGGGAACTGCATCTGATACTGGCAAGCTTGAGTCTCGTAGAGGGGGGTAGAATTCCAGGTGTAGCGGTGAAATGCGTAGAGATCTGGAGGAATACCGGTGGCGAAGGCGGCCCCCTGGACGAAGACTGACGCTCAGGTGCGAAAGCGTGGGGAGCAAACAGGATTAGATACCCTGGTAGTCCACGCCGT
>OFDN01000096.1_pt1 | contig 90822 bp, 79 predicted proteins | sample 1520971 | NCBI WGS metagenome assembly OFDN01 (sample SAMEA94257418, study PRJEB24077) | hot springs metagenome | biome: Aquatic biome; feature: Geographical feature; material: Water | place: India | collected 2012-06-12 | depth 5 m
GCGGGTTTGGCCGGAGCGGCAGGAGCTGCGGGAGCGGCCGCAGCAGCCGGAGCCGGAGCTGCCGCTGCGGGGGCAGGGGCGGCCGGGGCGGCAGGCGCGGGGATCTTGATCGAAGGACCACCGGCCGGTTTCGGCGGCAGGCTGATACGCACAGTCTGCTTCTTGGCCGCGGCATCCGCGGGCTTCGGCGGTTCCGGAACGGGCGCGGTTGCCGGCGTCGGCGGAACAGGAGTATTGGGATCAGCCATAGGAAAATTTAGTGCGGCGACGCTACGGAGGGCCAAAAACCGAGTCAAACCGTTTATAGGCGTGAACACAAAAAAGGCCGGTGAAGCGTTCACCGGCCCGGAAAGGAGAAATTGCCGGGAGCGCTCAGTAGCGATCGCCGCCGTCACCGGACCATTGGTCGCCGCCACGGCCACCGCGTTCACCGCGCCAGCCACCCCGGTCGCCGCGATCACCGCGATCACCCCGGTCGCCACGCCAGCCGCCCCCGCCCCCGCGATCACCGCGGTAGCCACCACCACCACCGCCGCCGCCGCCACCTCCCCGGTAACCGCCGCCCCCGCCGCCGCCGCGGAAGCCGCCGCCGCCGCCTGCAGGACGTTCTTCCCGCGGGCGGGCAATGTTGACGGTGAGTGGCCGGCCGCCGAGTTCCTTGCCGTGGAGCATTTCCACGGCTTTCTGGGCTTCTTCGGGGGAGCCGAATTCGACAAACGCGAAGCCGCGGGAGCGGCCCGTGAACTTGTCGAGCATCAGGTTGACGTTGACCACCACGCCGGCGGCGCTGAAGTGGTTCTGGAGGTCGCCTTCGAGGGTTTGGAAAGACAGATTGCCCACGAACAGCCTGCAATTGTTATCCATACTGCTACCGAACTTTGAGACCGCTCCAAAGGCCGGGTGGGAACCTGCCACCGGCAGATTGCTGATTGCCTGGAGGAGTTCCGCCGAGCAAACCGTCAACCGACACCGACTCCGCATCTCTGCGCGGTCGCGGGAATTGCAGGCGGAAATGGGGCTGAGTCAACCGGCAAATGGCCATCCGCTGCCCGCCGCGAGGACAAGTCAGCGGGCGGGAAATGCGGCTGTCACCTCGATCTCCACCTTGGAGGCGCGGGGCAGCGCCGCGACCTGCACGGTGGATCGGGCCGGATACGGCGCGGGAAAGAACTCGGCGTAAACCTCGTTCATGCCCTGGAACTCCGCGAGGTTGGTCATGAACACCGTCGATTTCACGACGGCAGAAAAATCGAGTCCCTGACTGCGGAGAATCAGGCCGACGTTCTCGAGCACCCGGTGGGTCTGGGCACGGATGTCGCCTTCCACCGCTCCGCTGGGTTGGGCGGGATCGATGGGAACCTGGCCGGAACAAAACAGCAGGTCGCCGAACCGGATGGCGTGGGAATAGGGCCCAAGCGCCGGGGCGGCGCCAGGCGGATGTATGGCCTGTTTGGACATGGAAAGTTCGTTTTCGAGGCTATTTTTTTTCCTCATACCAGGCCATCTGGATGTTCTCCAAAATCTTCTCGTTGGAGGCATCCGGCCGGTCTCCAAAATCCTCCAAGGCGCAGACCAGGGCGTGCAATTTGGGAAAACTCAGACGCAGCGGATCCTGATCGGGAAACTTGTCGATCAGGGCCCAGGCGATCTCCTCGTGGTCTTTCCAAGTCAGCTTCACGGAGGGAGTCGTCGCGGAAGCGGCGAACACCGTCAAGGAGTCCGCCGTCGCCGGTTGCGGGGCAGGTCAGCGACTGAGCCGGTAGAAGCGGGGAACCGACGAATCCGGCACCGCAAACGGCCCGGCGGTCACGTTTCCGCTGACGTTGGTCCAGGGACCCGCCGGAGAATCAGCCTGCTGGAGCGTGAAACCGCTGCCGGTCCAGTTCAGCACCGCCTGGGTTCCGCTGAAGCCAACCGTCAGTGTGGGCGGCGTGGACGGGATGGGTTGTTCCAGGCTGACCGCAAAACCGAACGTGATGTCCGGGCTGCGGGCGCTGTAGTTGTGGACCTCGACCGCCAGCACGTTGTCGCCGGCGAGCAGATGGTCGCTGACACCCTCCTGGACCGTGAAGGTGTCGAGACAGTCGGCATCTCCGCCGCACGGGAACGCGTTGGCGAGGGTGTTGTTCAGGATTTCCTCAGGCGCTGCGGGCACGCGGAAACGGTAGAGTTCGTGGCCATTGAGGTAAAACACGGCGCCATCGTCCAGGTAGCCGCTGAAGGCCAGCGAACTCCCGACGGCAGCGGACGGAGCCGTGAAGCGGGTCCGGAAATAGTAGGTGACGTAGGGAAAGCCGGTCGCGGGATTGCTGTCCATCCGTGTGCCGAGCAGGTCGGCCGGCAGCGGCGGGTCGCCGGCGCGGGTGTAGGCCCACAGGATACCCGGACCGGGGCCGTTCCAGGCGGAATCATTGTAGTTCGGAGCCGTCCAATTTTCGGCGCTGACATCGTTGGCGGTGAAACGCCATTGCCCGTTCAACGGAATCACCTCGGCAGAGGTGACCGTGCGGGTGGTGGTGAAGAATTGCAGCGTGGACTCATGCCGCTGCCCGTCGGCCACGGCGACGGATACTGCGCGAAAAAAATAGCCGGTGCCGGGCTTCAACCCGGTCAGGCGGACGGATTGGCCCGTGGCGGGAGTCGAGCTGACGACACTGGTTTGTCCCAAGGTCTCGGTCGGGCCGTATTCGACGGAGGCATTCGCCGCTGCGGCCGTGGTCCATGTGATGGTAGCCGCCTCGTCTTCGGAGGTGACGGCGAGGTTGCTGACGAAGGATTCGAGCGGTTTCGCGTAAACGCCAAAGTGACTGCCCACGGTCCGTTCCCGGCCGGAATCGGCCACTGCGCTGGAATAGTTCAGCCGCACGGCCGTTCCCGTGCTGCTCATCATCGCCATGGTGGCGGAGCCGCCGCCGTCCAGGTTCACCGCGTCGTGGGCGCCAACCAGCAGCATCCAGGCGCCGGTTTCGTAATCGTAGGCGCCCGCGCTGTGATCCTGGCGTCCGTCGATGCACATCAGGAACAGCGTCCTGCCATCCTGGGAAAGTCCGAGGGCGGTGCGCGGATTGGTGGCGTGGATGAAGCCGCCCTGGTTGAGATATTGTCGCCCAATGTTCACGCCCCGAACGAGGATGGGATAGTCACCGGCGATGGCGTTGAGGACACCGTTGGTGCTTACGGCGGGCCAGTTCGTATGGACAATCCGGCCGATGTTGGCGGCATCGAACAGCACGCAGTCAGCCCGGCCAAAATTGGCTGGGGAAACCGGATTGCCCTCGCTGATGGAAAGGCCGTCCACGCGCATGGCGGTGCCTTCCGGCAGGTAGTATTCCTCCGGCGAGAAGAAATTGGCGTTCACGGCGACCTGAACGCCGTAGGCTTTGACGAATTGGCTGACAGTCCGGCCCTGCGTCTCCGAAGAGTTGGCGACGTAGTTCGTGTGTCGGGGAGTGGGCAGGAGGCGGATGTCCGGATCGGTGAGGTTGATCCGGAGCACATGGACCACCATCCGGTTGTTGAAGTCGCCGGATGACTGGCTGTTGGTCCCGGTGAGATAATCGATGCCCTTGAACAGCGGTTTCCAGTCCGTGACTACGGGCGCAGCCAGAATCGGTGCCATTGACCACAGCAGGGCGAAGGCGCCCAAGCGGAGCCGCGCGGCAAAGGAAGAGGATTTCAACATGGGAAACGTCGGGAGCATGACCACCTTTGGTGCGGCAGTCTTTCGGGAATTCTCAGAACACCGCACGGGGCTTGGAAAACACCACGTTGGTCAGGCCGCTGCCGAGCGCGAGGCTGATGGCTGCCCGCAGCGTGGGGGTCTTCGTGTTCTGCACGCTGCCGTCGGTCATCAAGAGGTTGCCGTTGCGGACATGGAGATTCTTGTCCCAGGCCGCGTCGATGGAGGTGCCGAGGAAGACGCTCCATTGCGGATCGTAGCCGCCGCCGCCGCCGCTCACGTTGCTGTCGCCGCTGATCATCGTCTGAGGGCGGGTCTCATCGGCCTTGGTGCCGACGAAGTAGCTGATGTTCGCAAGACCATCGAGGTTCACCCAGTTGGTGCCGGGCTTGTTTTTCAGCTCGGTCGGACACAGCAGGATCTTGGGTGAGCCGAACTCGTTGGAGCAGACCCGGAAATGATCCGTCCAATCCTCGGAATCCTGGCTGCCGCCGACGCTGGTGGAGAGATTCCAGGGAAACTTGTCGCGGTTGTCGCCCGACCACATGCGGAAACCGAGGCCGACCTGCCGGAGGTTGCCGAGACACACGGTCTGCTTGGCCTTCGCCTTCGCCTTGGCCAACGCGGGCAGGAGCATCCCGGCTAGGATGGCGATGATGGCGATCACCACCAGCAGCTCGATGAGCGTGAAGGCGCCGCGATGGGGGACTCGTTTCATGAATTGGGACCTTGGCCGGGGAGCTTTCCCCAATCCTTCAGGCCGGTGCTTCCACGATAGCAACATGCTTCGCAAATGTAAGCATGAGTTGCGCCGAGTCAGGGCAACCGGGTGATCCGCAGGGAATCCTTGGCGAACCGGACCTCGCCGGCACTGGCCCTCAGCTCCAGCCGGAGGTCTGCGAAGGTATCGTCGGAGGGCACGCTGAATTTGAGTTCCAACGGCTGCCAAGCGTGGGTGCCTAGGAGGGCGCCAGAGCGCAAATCCGCGCCCGCCACGCGCAGGCAGGCGCCCTGATTTCGGCCGGAAGGCAATGGCTTCACCCCTTCGGTCGTGACCCGGGCGTCGAGGCGATAATTGCCGGAAGCCAGCTCCACCTTCCGCCGCCAGGCCACCACGGTGGCCGGTCCGGAAACGATGCGTAAGGACGGAATCTGGTCCGGCCCCGGACCGTCCGCCAGCGCCGCGCCCGGGGGCGCCGGTTCCGGTTCCCAGCCGGTGATCAGGGCGGAATCTCCGGGCGACAGATCCAGTGCTGGAGGAAGTGACAATTGCCGGGCGAGGCTCGCGGCCCGCGCCTGGATGCGTTCGATCAACGCTTTCGTTCCCGCCTGGACTTCGCGTTGCTCCGACCGGTTCAGGTGAGGTCGCAGCCGTTCCGTGGCGGTGTGAAGGCGATGGGTCAGTTCAGGAACATTGAGGACCTCCGGCAGCAGTTGCCGGACACACGCTTCGTAACGGGCAGCCCCGTCCGGCGTGGCCAGCCAGCCGCGGGCGACTTCGCCGGCGAATTGCGGTCGCCAGGGACTGGTCGGCGTCGCGAACAATTGATCCATGCCGTGCGGCAGAAACACGGCCGGTCCGCCTTCGTCCGGTTGAAACAACCGGAAATTGTTACGGGCGAGGGCATAGCCGTCCCGGTGGGCCAGCAAAACCTCTACAGCGATAAAGCGCGTGAACTGATCCAAATCCACAAGCTCGGCGAGGCGTGACGGGCGGGCGGTAAGTTCCAACCGGGCGGCTTTCGCGATCGGAGGGGGCGCGTCCTGACCGGGCGCGGGTTCCCAGATGGAGCCAGCACGGTTGGGGAAACTCCGGCGCATGAACGCGCCCGCGAATCCTTCCTTGAGGACGCAGACGCCGAGGTCGCGGCCGTTCAGGAACACCTGGGCATGGGCGACTTGGGGCGAGGGAATTCCGGCACGCGCAAACAGATCGTGGCCGAGCCACTCACACAGGCGGCTGGGGTCCTCGACGGAGTTGTTCAGGTGCAGTTTGGTGAAGCCGTCGAGGTGCTGGCCGGCCTGAAACCGGTTGAGGTCGAGCGTGAGGCTGGGCCGGTCATCCCACGGGCGAAAGCTGCCGGCCGAGCCCTTGAGATGAAGGCCGATTTCGAGCGCGGGTCCGCCGTCCACCTTCAGCGCGGCGCGCACATATTCGCGCGGCGAAGTGCGCAGCGAGGCGGCGGCACTGGCGGTGACCTCGAGCTCAAACTTCCGGACGGCCGGACCTTCGGGGGCAAACAGCGGCGCCGCCGCCAGTGCCGGCAAGGCCAGCAGCAGGAGCGCGAGGGCCAGGTAAACCGGAGCGCACGGATTCACGTCAGGGCTTGGCCGGGGCCGGCTCGGCGCTGGGCCGGCGCAGCAACACCAGCGAATTGGCGCCGGGACGTTCCTTGCCTTCCGACGGTTGGTTCACGACCTGACCCAGCACCCACATCGTAGTGGAACCGCCGCCGTCGAAGTTCAGGGCCTCGCGGCAGCCGAGCTTCAGGAGATAACCGGTCAGTTCCGGAAACGTCATGCCGACCGAGTTGCTCTGGCGGCCATCCACCACGACCAGGAAAATGTGCTCGTCGTTCCAGCCGATGGCCGAGCGGGGATGCCGGAACTGAATCCCGGACCATTCCCACGCCTTTCCGTTCGTGATGAGTTTGGGGCCGCCGCCGATCGCCGTCGTGACCCCGGCGAGGTCGGGCGTGGTGGCGGTCAGCAAAGTCAGTTCGGCTCCGGCGGCCAGCGCGGGCGCCTGGGCGGCCAGCTTGAAGCCGAACGACAGGACAAGGGAATTGGTGGCCAGCGGCGTGTCCCCGGTTTCCCGGACTTCGCGGATGCGCGCCCGCAAAGATTGACCGGCGCGCAGCGGCAGCCACGGCTGGCCGGGCACCGGTTCCAGGACCAGTTCGCGGCCACCGCGCGTGCGGGTCGAGGTGCCCATGGCGGCGGTGTAAAGCACGGCGCCGTCATGGGGGCGCAGTTCGTTCAGTCCGAACGGTGCAGTAGAACCATCGGGGAAGGTGACCCGGAACTGGGAACTGACGTTTGTGGAATGGGGATTGCCGGCGCCATCGAACCAGAGGCACGCGTGGCCGTCGGGATCGCTCAGCAGTTCGCCGTTGCGGATCTGCACGTCGCGCGGGTCACCCACGTAATTCCGCTCGTCGTGGTAATAATCTGCGTTTAGCGCGGCGACGGGGGTGCCGCCGGCCGGAGGCAGGGTCCGGACCTGCTCCGCGAGCGTGCTCATGCCGATTACGTCGCCACCGCCGAGCGAAGTGGTGAAGGCGTAGTCGCGGCGGGAGCGATCCAGTTTCACGACATGCACCGACCACGGCATTTCGGGCACGAGATCGTTGTGATAAGCGAGCCCGCGCTCGTTCTTCGCCGGGGCGTTGGTGGGACCGCTGGCAAACGCCGGCATCACGGCGCAGATCAACACCGCACCGAGGGCGGCGATAGGGAATCGGCGAACGAATCGGCCCCAAGTCATGGATGTGACCGACAGCACGCGCCACGCCAGCGGGCGGGACCAAGCCATGCCGAGCGTGAGACGAGCGGTGCTGAAACTGTGCGGGTTCACTTCGCCGGAGTCTTTCGCAGCACCATCAGGGAATTGGCGATGGCACGTTCGCGGCCGTCGCAGGGTTGGTTCCGGATCTTGCCGTCGCACCAAAGCGTGGCGGAGCCACCTCCGTCGAGGTTCATGGCTTCTTCGCACCCGAGCTTGATGAGATACGCCGCCAGATCCTCGAGCGTCATGCCGACGGACCCGCGTTGGCGTCCGTCCACCGTGACGAAAAAGAAGTGCTCGCGGTTCCAGCCGAGGGCCGACCGCGGATGCTCTTCCAGCATCGAACTGGTCTGGTAATTCTCGTCGTCCGGCACCTCAATCTTGATCGGCTTGCGGTTCCGCACGAGGACCGGGCCGCCGCCGAGACCAGTAGACGCGCCCTGCAGACCCGCGGTGGTAGCAGTCGAAAGCTGCAGGGTGTCGCCGGGTTTCACGGCCGGAGCGCGTTTGGCGAACGAGGTTCCCAGCGAAAGCACCCAGGTGCCCGGCTGAAGCGGGGAATTGCCCCCTTCCCGGACTTCTTTGACCCGGGCGCTGAATTTGGAATCCGGGACCAGAGTGGGCAGTCCGCCGTCCTTGACGGCTTCGAGCACGAACTCCCGGCTGCCTTCGGTGCGGGTCGATGTCCCGACGGCCGGGGTGTAGAGCACGGCGGAATTGGCGCGGCGTTCTTCGTTGAGGCTGAAGGGCACTTTTGTGCCGTCGGGCCAGGTCAGCTCGAACTTGGCAAACACGTTCGTGAGGTGGGGCTGGCCGGCGGCATCCAGCCAGAAGCTGATGCCCTTGGGGGCGCTGATGAGTTCCCCGGCGGTGATCTGCAGCCCGCGGGTGTCCCCGGCGAAACTGCGGTCGCGCTGGTAAAAATCACCGTTCACCGCGGCAACCGGTGTGCCCCAAAAGCCGGGCACATCCTTGACCTGGGCCGAAAGCGAGGACAGGCCCACCGCCGCATTGGCGGCGTGGACGGCCTGCAGGGACAGCGTCGGGTCATTTCGGTCCACGCGGACGACGTGGATGGACCACGGACGCTTGGGCACTTGATGATTAGTGTAGGCCAGCCCCGGGGCGAGGATGGGCGGGCTGGAAGCAGCCGGTGCTTCCGGACGGCAGCCCGCCATTGCGAACAGGAGCAGCCCCAGCAGGAAGGCCCCGGGAAACCGGCGGCGAAACGGGGCGATCTGGGGCTGGTCGGATGCGGCGGAATTCATGCGGCGCGAACTGAATTAGGCTAAGCGGCGGAAGGCCGGGCTGGCAAATGCCGTCGGCACAACCGAGCCGACGGTTGGAACATCCAACGCGGGAAATGCTCATTTGGTTGCAGAAAAGTTGGGGACGGGACCGGCGGCAAAGCAGAGGGCGGGCTTGCCGGGAGGGGGCGAGTCTCGCACCGTGCGGCCGACATGGAGCTGCTGAAACAAGCGCTGGATGTGGTGTTGCACCTGCAGGATCACCTTTTCCAGCTCACGCAGGACTACGGAAACTGGGTTTACGGGATTTTGTTCCTGATCATCTTCTGCGAGACGGGACTGGTGGTGACCCCGTTTTTGCCCGGCGATTCCCTGCTGTTTGCGGTGGGGGCGCTCGCCGCGGACTCCAAAAGCGGTCTGAACATTTTCGTGGCCGGAGCCCTGATGGTGGTGGCGGCGATTTTGGGAGACACGGTGAACTACTGGGTCGGGCGGATGGCGGGCGAACAGTTAGCGCGGCGGTTTCCGAAAATCATCAAACCGACCTATCTCGCCAAGACCGCCGAATTTTTCGAGCGGTATGGCGGGAAGACCATTGTCCTCGCCCGGTTTGTCCCGATCGTCCGCACCTTTGCCCCCTTTGTGGCCGGTTCGGGCTCGATGAATTACGCGCGGTTCATGCTGTTCAACGTCTTCGGGGCGTTGCTGTGGGTGGTATTGATCCTCCCGGCCGGATGGTTTTTCGGGAACATCCCGATCGTGAAGAAGAACTTCGAACTGGTGGTGCTTGGCATCATCTTTGTGTCGGTCCTGCCGATGGTTCTGGAGTTCTGGAAGGCCCGGCGTCAGTCCGCCAAAACCTGAGCCGCCTGAAATTTTGGTCCGGTCTGCCGATGGGTTTCCTGCGATGCGCTTCGTTTTCCTGACCTTGGGTTACACGCCGGACTTGGATGGCGGGGGTTACCGCTATGCCACCGAGGTCGCGGAACTGCTCGCCCGGCGGGGACACGAAGTTCATGCGCTGTATCCGAATCCGGATGAGCGGTTGCCGGCCCGGGAGCGGCGGAACGGAGTTGAGCTTCACCGCCTGGCGCGCGGCACCGGCGGATTCCTCAGCCGCTGGCGCGCCGCGAACCGGGCAGCCTCCGGCCGGATTCAGGAGCTGCTCGCGGAAGCCCGACAACCGACCCTGTTGTTTTCGCACCACGCGTATCTGGGACCGGCGTTACGGGGCCGGCGTTTCGCGGCGATGCTTCATGGTCCGTGGGCGCTGGAGCACAGGTTCTCCCTGCAAGGCGCGGCCCGGTCCTGGCCGCAGCGAATGATGGACCGGTTCGCGTTGGCCGTAATGGCACGGACCGAGCGCCGGAGCTGCGCCGGGGCCGCCCACTTGGTCGTCGCCAGCGAATACTCCCGGTCCAAGCTCGCCGAATGGCATCCGGGACTCACCCAGGACGCGGAGGTCCTCGGTGGCGGGGCGGACTTGGAGCGGTTTCGTCCGCCGCCTGACCGGGTCGGGCTGCGCGCCGAATGGGGCTTAGGCGAACGGGAATTCCTGTTCCTGACGGTGCGGCGGTTGGATCCGCGGATGGGATTGACGCTGGTGGTCCAAGCCTTCGCCGGCCTGGCCAAACGGTTTCCGCAGGGCCGACTTTGGCTGGCGGGACGTGGGCGGCAGCAAGCGGAGTTGGAGGCGTTGATCGCCGCGGCCGGATTGGCCGACCAAGTTCGGCTGCTGGGATTCGTTCCCGAAGAGAAACTCGCCGGACTCTATGCGGTGGCGGACTGCGTGCTGATGCCGTCACTGGATCTGGAAGGTTTCGGGTTGGTGACCGCCGAGGCCTTGGCCTGCGGCACACCGGTTGCCGCCTCACGGGCAGGGGCGAATGCGGAGGTTTTGGAACCCCTGTCTTCGGACCTGATCTTCCCCGCCGGGGACAAGGCGGCTATGGAAGCCAAGTTGGAGTCTTACTTGAGTGGACGTGCGACCCTGCCGACCCGGGACCGTTGCGCTGCGTATGCCCGGGAACGTTTTCGCTGGGACCGGCCGGCCGACGCCTGCGAGCGCGCGTGGACACGGTTCTCCGTGGCTCCAAACGGGGAGAAGGAGCCATGAAAATTCTCGAACTGGGCAAGTTCTACGCGCCGGAACGGGGCGGGATCGAAACCCTGCTCAAGGCTTGGTCGGAGGGGTTCGTCCGGTCCGGAGCCGAAGTGGATTGTGTGGTGGCCCATGGTCCGCAAACGCCGGGCTCACGCTGGCGGGAGCTGAGTGAGGTGCGGGCCGGGGTGCGGGTCCACCGGTTGCCCAGTCCGCGGGAGTTGTTCGGGGTCTCCCTGTGTCCTTCCTATCTGGGCGCTCCGAGGCGGTTCCGGCCCGACGTGGTTCATGCGCACTTTCCCAATCCGCTGGCGGATTTGGCGTGCCTGCTCACGCCGCGTCGAACGCCGGTGGTGGTGAGTTGGCACAGTGACATCGTGCGCCAGCAGGCGTTGATGTGGCTGTATCGTCCGCTCCAGTCCGCGCTGCTTCGCCGTGCGACCAAGGTGGTTGTGGCCACCCCGTTTCACTTCGAATACTCGCGTTGGCTCGGGCCGTATCGCGACAAGGTTGAAGTCATTCCGTTCGGCCTGAACCTCGACCGCTTTCGGCAGTGCGATCCGGACCCGGAGGCAGTGAACCGCCTTCGGGCAAAAGCAGGTGGCCGGTCCATCCTGCTCAACGTGGGACGGTTGGTCGGCTACAAGGGACAACGCCATGCGGTCGCGGCCCTGCAGAAGCTGCCTGAAGCAGAGCTGTGGCTAGTGGGTCAAGGTCCCCTGGAAACCGCCCTGCGCCAGCAGGCTGCGGAGTTGGGCGTGGCGGACCGGCTCAGGTTTTTTGGGGATGTCGCCGATGGTGAATTGCCGCGATTCTATCGCGCGTGCGACCTCTTCGTATTTCCGTCGGAGACGCCCAATGAGGCGTTCGGGTTGGTGCAGGTGGAAGCCATGGCCTGCGGCAAGCCGGTCGTCGCTTGTAACCTCAGATCGGGCGTGCCATACGTCTGCCGCGACGGTGAAACGGGATTGCTGGTGCCGCCCGGGGATAGTTCCCGGCTGGCCGAGGCAATTCAGAAATTGCTGTCGGACAAGGAGTTAGCACAGCGTCTTGGAGGGCGTGCCGAGGCCCGGGCCCGGCAGGAGTTCGAAGAGTCGGTGATGGTTGAGCGATACATGGATCTGTTCCGGCGTTTGGTCGCCGGGGCTGCCACATGACAAGCTACAAGACATACATTTTGGTTCTGATCGTTTCCGCGATCGGTTCCTTTTGGCTGACGCCGTTGGCCGCCCGGTTGGCGTTCCGGTTGGGCGCGATGGATCTCCCCAATGCGCGGAAAGTTCACAGCCGTCCCACACCCCGGTTGGGCGGTGTGGCGGTCGTGATAGGATTTTGCCTGCCATGGGCGGCCCTTTATCTGCTCCAAAATCCGGTGGCTGCGACCTTCCAGAACTTCGAGAAACACTTTGCAGCCTTGGTGGTGGGTGTTTTCGCCATGCTGGCGCTGGGGATTTACGACGATTGCAAGGGGGCCGATGCCTCAAAGAAATTCCTCGCCCAACTGCTCATTGCCATCGTTTTGTGGCTCGCCAACTTCCGGATTCAAAGCTTGGACAATCCCTGGTCGCTGAATCCGATTGTGCTCAAGCCTTGGCTCAGCCTGCCGGTCACGGTGCTGTGGATTGTTGGGGTGACCAACGCGATCAACCTGCTGGATGGCATAGATGGACTGGTGGCGGGAGTGACAGTCTGCATCGCGTTGTCGCTGGCGGTCATCAACGCGATTGCGGGCAACGTGTTCGTGACGCTGCTGACCCTGGCGTTGGCGGGTGCCTGTCTGGGTTTCCTGGGACACAACCATGCTCCGGCGAACATTTTCCTCGGCGACTCCGGCAGCCTGACCATCGGATTGGTTCTGGCATGCATCGGAGTGGTCTCCGTGTTCAATCAGGGTTCCGGTTCCGCGAGTCCGGTCCTCACCGTGCCAATGATCCTGTTCAGCCTGCCGCTGTTCGACACGCTGCGGGTGATGGTCATGCGGATGGCCCGCGGGGTTTCAATCTTCCAGGCAGACCGCAACCACGTCCACCACCGGCTCCTGGATCTCGGGCTCAACCACCGGCAGGCAGCCTGGACGTTGTATGGGGTGGCCGGCTCCACCGGGCTGCTGGCGATTGTGCTGTCGTTGCTGGATTCCATGCAGCAGGTCGTGGTCAGTGCGGTGTTTGGCCTGCTGATGACCGGCCTGTATGTCGCATGGCGAAATCGTTCCCGGAAGCTTGATGAAGGTGAGTCAGCCAAGGCCTAATCCGGCATGATTTCGCTGGAGCAGGGCCGCGAACGTCTGTTGGAAAAACTGTCGCCGCTGGCGACTGAAACGACACCGGTGAGCCAGGCGACTGGACGTTTTCTGGCCCACGACTTGCCCGCGCCGATCGATCTCCCGCCGTTTGACAATTCGGCCATGGACGGGTTTGCCGTGCGGTCATCGGACGCAACGGCGGGGCGGCGCCTGCGATTGGTCGGCAGGGCGGTGGCCGGCTGCGGATATGAGGGCGTTGTGGAACCGGGAACGTGCGTCCGCCTGTTTACCGGCTCGCCGCTTCCGGCCGGGGCCGATGCCGTGGTGATGCAGGAAGACATCCGGCAATCTGGAGCCGGCGAGATCGAGATTCTCGAAGGGGCTGGACCATGGGAAAACGTTCGTTTTAGGGGGGAAGACCTGCGGCGGGGCTCGCTGGCGCTCGCGGCGGGAGCCCAACTGACTCCGCAGGCGGTCGGCTTGGTAGCCGCCCTGGGATTGCATCGGATTGAAGTTCACCGCTCCCCGGTGGTGGCGGTCATCTCCAATGGGTCAGAACTGATTTTACCGGGCGTGCCGCTGCCGCCTGCCGGCGTGTATGAAAGCAATGGGCTGATGTTGAAGGCGCTCCTTGAACGGACTGGCTGTGGCGTCGTGCTGGTCCCGCCGCCGGCTGACGAACTGCCCTCCGTGGTTTCGGCTCTGAGGCAGGGGCTGGAATCTGCGGACTTGGTCATCAGCGTGGGGGGGGCATCGGTCGGTGAGCTGGATTTGGTGCGCCCCGCGTTTGAAGCGCTGGGAGGGACGCTGGACTTCTGGCAGTTGGCGATGAAGCCGGGGAAACAGTTTTTCTTTGGCCTGTCGCAAGGAAAGCCCTTGCTGGGGCTTCCCGGGAACCCGGTGTCCGCGTTCGTTGCCGGCGTGCTGTTGGTGCTGCCGGCGGTGCGCCGCCTTGCTGGAGCCCGCACTGCGGTTCCGGCCCCGGGGCGGGCTGCGTTGGGGGAACCAATCCAAAACCAGGACCGCCGCCGCCATTTTGTGCGGGTGCGGACGGATGCTGCGGGGCGGATCTTTCCCAGTGGATCGCAGGCCTCGCACTTCATGCATGGCTTGGCCCAGGCCGACGGCTTGGTGGACATGCCCCCCGGCGCAGCTTGGGAAGCCGGTTTTGTGGTGCCGGTGATGCGCTGGTGACTTCCGTTCCGCGAAGCGTCGTTCTAGCGTTTCCCCATGCCTTCGTTTTTGCCGCCACCCCGGGTCAACGTGCTGGGGGTTGGGATATCAGTGCTGAACTTGGATTCCGCGGTCCAAGTGCTGGCCGATGCCCTGGAGCACGGCCGGTGCGGCTACGTGACCATCACCGGAGTGCATGGCGTGATGGAGTCGCAGGCCGACGCCGGGTTGCGGGACATCCACAACCGTTCGCTGCTCAGCACCCCCGACGGCATGCCCATGGTCTGGCTGGGACGATTGGCCGGCCATCGCCAGATGGGCCGGGTTTACGGGCCAGAGCTGATGGAGCGGATCTTCGCGTGGAGCGAGAAATCAGGCCGAACCCATTACTTTTTCGGGGGCGCCGACGGGGTGGCGCCGGAATTGAAGGCCCGCCTGGAGAAGCGGTTTCCCGGCGCAAAGGTCGTGGGAACGTTTACCCCGCCATTTCGGCCCCTGAACGCGGAGGAACTCGAATCACTTCGACAGGAGATTGGGCGACTGAAGCCGGACTTTTTCTGGGTCGGCCTGAGCACTCCGAAACAGGAGCGTTTCATGGCTGCCCACCTCGAACTGCTCGAAGCGCGCATCATGGTCGGGGTCGGGGCGGCGTTCGATTTCCATGCCGGGCGGGTCAGGCAGGCACCGCGTTGGTTGCAGCGCAGCGGATTCGAATGGCTTTACCGTCTCGCCCAGGAACCGCGCCGCCTGTGGCGGCGCTATCTGCGCAACAACCCTCTGTTCGTCTGGAAGGTCACCGGACAGTTGCTGGGGGTGCGCCGGTATCCGGCCCCCTGAGGCCGGCTACTGCCGGATTTCCCGGATCAGATCCAGCTCCTCCGGGCGCAGCTTCGAGACATCGACCGACCGTGCAATGCGGCGTGCCAGTTCGCGCTGCTCGCTGGCGGCAAGCGCAGCGGCGTAAATGGCCCCGTGTTGTGGCGTGGATTGAATCCAGTCCCGGGGCATCTTTTCCAGCCGGGAAAGGGCGGCCGCAGCTTCACCCAGGCGCAGCTCAATCAAAGCCAACGCGAGCGGGGCGTCAGATTCCTTGGGATTTTCGCCCAACAGCGTCAGGAGGTTGTCCTTGGCGCGGGCCGAGGTGTCCTGAAGCAACGCGCTGAGATAGGCGTTGAGGATGGCAACCCCGCGGTCACCCGGAAGATAGGCGGCCAGTTGGCTCGTGGCATCGCGCAGCACACGGGTGTCCTTCAAGGCGGCGGCCAGTTTCATGATCTGCTGGCCCGCTTCCACCGTGGCCGGCGGCCATTGCATGAGCCGCCGGTAGGCGGCAATCGCCGCCGCGGGTTGGCCGACCTGTTCGGCATAGCCGGCGATGAAGCGCAGGCGGGACGGGTTGTTGCCGGCGGCCGCCAACGCATTCTCGAAATGCCCGGCCATCAGCTGGGGCTTTTCCTCTTTGCCGGCCGCGTAAGCCCGGAGGCAGTGCAGCATGAACGCCTCAACCTTCGACGTGTCGAGTTCGAGGAACCGTTTCACCTCCGCCAGTTGTCCGGATTCCAGCAGTGCCTGAAGGCGGCCGGTCATCAGGATAGGATTCTGTTCCGCGAGTTTTTCGGGGAGGACATCGAGCACCCGGTTAACGAGCTTGTTGTCCGCCAGCCAGCTCGCCGTTTTGGCCAATTCAGCCGGCTCGGCCCGCTTCAGCACGCCGCTGATCATGGCATCCACCAGTTCCTGCTCTTGGTCTGGGTTCAGCTTGATGCGGAGAATGTAGCTTGAAACCAGAAACGCGGGGTCGTTCTCGATCTGCTTGAGCAGGACCAGGTTTTCGCCCTGGCTGAGTTCCCGGCTGGCGGCAAGCTTTTCGATGGCGTTGGTGCTGTAAACACCTTTGCCGAGGGCCAGTCCCCATAACAGGCCACGGCCTTCGCGGCGCTCGGCTGCACTGGGACGGCCAAACAGCAGATTGCCGAGGGCGCTCTCCGCTTCTGGATTTCCCGAAGTTTCCGAAACCCATCGCCGGGCAGCATTGATGGCTTCCTGGGGATTCCCGACGGCCTCTGCGTGGGTGACCACCAGGCGCAGAACCTTGGGGTCGATCTGGTTGGTGGCGACCAGCCTTTGCAGCAACTGCGCCGACAGGTCCGTTCGTCCCATGGCTACGGCCAGCCGCGCAAACGAATACTGCTCGTCGAGGGTCAGGCCGGTCCGGGACTGCACCATCTGCCAGTAGTTGAGCCCGGCGGGGGTTGGCTTTTCCGTGCAGTAACGGGCCGCGAGGCGGAGCACGCGAAGCTCGTCCGGCGCCAGGCGCAACGTGGTCTGAACGACTCTTCCCACCTGGTCCCAATCGTTCGCAGAGGCGGCCGCTTCGCCCTGGGTGACCATCGAAAGCGCGCGCTTTACCTTGAACCAGCGGTAAGCGGGACGGGCTCCAAAGCCGCCCGCCACCGCGATGACGGCCAGGGCCACCAGCAGCACGACAAAGCGGCGCGAGGTGTCCCGGATGTCGGCGTATTGGTGGGAGCTGCGGTCGTCCTTGGGATCAATGTAGTTCATCCGCGTTGTGGCCGGAGGCTGCCACCCTGTGGGCCGGGGGGCAAGCTTGGTGCCGGCTCACCTTGCGCAGTCACTTGGCCGGCGGGGCCGTTCCGATCTTCGTCGAACCGTCCGTGCCGACCTCGACGTTGAGTCCCGCTGCCGGCGCATTGGTTTTGGCTGGAATGCGGATGCCGTCGTTGACCAACTGGGCGCCCTTCTTGTCGAAGCCGTAGAGGCCGCGTCGGATGAAGTCGATGCGCTTGGCGATGCTCAGCTCCTCCTTCAGCTTTCGGACCTGGTCCCGGAGCTGGGCCAAGTCGTTGAACTTGCGCTCCAGTTCGGCCTTCTCGGCCAGCAGCCGCTTCAGTTCCTTCTGCAACTGCTGGCGGTCGCCCTCCGAGCTGGCCAGCTTGCGCTCGGTTTCCGCGATTTTGGAGTTGAGGCCGCCGATCTCCTGCGTAAGCCCGTCCATTTTCTGGGTCAGCGCATCCTTTTCGCCTTCGAGATTCTGGATTTGCTTGTCCCGCCTTTCGATCTCCGCCTTGGCGGCTTCGGCCGCGGCCTTGGCCTCCGCCTCGGTGGTGGCGAGGGCATTCGACACAAACGTCCACTTGTTGGAGAAGGTGTTGAGCTCCTTCTCCCGCTCGCTCAGGTCGCTGTTCAGCGTGGCGTTGACCTTCTGCTGTTCCTGCAGCCTGAACGTGGTGGAGACTAGGTCGTTCGTCAGGTTGGCGATCCGGGCAGCCGAGGCCGCCTGGTCTTCCGCGGCCCTGCGGGTGGTGAAAAACCAGCCGGCGCCCAGCCCAAGGCAAGCGACCAGCAACAGACCACTGAGAATCTTGGCGTTCATAAGCGCAGGGTGAACATCGGAACGGGTTGGTGCTTGCGCAAGGGGCCGCGGCGGCGGCCTGCTTGCGGTTCCGACGTTCCCGCCTAATCTGAATTCATGGAGTTTCCCGCGCGGATCGGGGTGATGATTCTCAGCGGTTGCAGCCTCTTTCCTGGGGCCGTGCAGCCGCTGTTCATCTTTGAGCCGCGCTATCGGGCCATGCTGGCCGATGCGTTGGACTCGCACCGGCTGTTCTGCCTGGCGATGCAAAACCCGGGCGCGACCCGGGAGTGTCCGTGCGAGGTGGCCGGAATCGGCGTGATCCGGGCCTCGGTCAAGAACGCCAACGGAACCTCCAACATGATTCTGCAGGGCCTTGGTCGCGTCCGCCTCGGTCGTCAGGTGCAGTCCAAGCCGTATCGGGTCCATGAAATCGAACCGCTCACCGCACCCTTGAAGTCCCCCGGTGAGATGGATGGGCTCATCGAGCGGACGCTTGATCTTGTGGATGCGCGGCTGCGGCTGGGTTGCCAGGTGCCGCTGGAAGTGTTCCACCAACTGGCCGGCGGCGCCGGGCATGCGCACACTTCCGTCGAGCAATGCGTCCGCGCCCTGCGGGGCATTTCCGATCCGGGCACGATGGCAGACCTCGTGACGACCCTGCTGTTGACGGAGCCGGATGAACGGCAGGTCATACTTGAGAATGTGGACCCGGAATCCCGGCTGAAGAATTTGGTGCGGTTTTTGACCGGCGAGATTCATCGCGCCCGCAAAGCTTCCGCGACATGATTGCCCGGTCATGAATGGCGATACAGGTGCCAATGCCACCGTGGACGAGATCCATGCGGAACTGTTCGTCCAGCTCGTCACCGGTCACGCGCAGATGGCGATGATGTTTTTGGGCCGGTATCCCAACCCCCAAACCGGTGCCCTTGCGGCTTCGCAGCCGGAGGTTGCGAAAATCTACATTGATCAGCTCGAGATGTTGCAGGCCAAGACCCGTGGAAACCTTTCCGCGGGAGAATCCAAGCTGTTGAACGACATGCTGATGGCGACGCACGGCGCCTTTGCCGAGGCTCTGGATGCCCAGGTGACCGACCGCGAAGGCGCCCCGCCGGCGGCCTAGGCGCGGCAACTTTCCCGTGGCTTGCGGCGCGGAATGCGGCTTAATCCGCCGCTCGCGACGCACATGAGTTCTTCCGCTTTCCCATGGCCCGGCGTGATTCGCCGGTATGCCGAGTTTTTGCCGGTCACTGCCGAGACGCCGGTGGTCACGCTCCTTGAGGGCAACACCCCGCTCATTCCGGTGCCGGGATTTGTGGCCGCCATCGGGGGCAAGTTTGACCTCTACCTCAAATACGAGGCGCTGAATCCGACCTGCTCCTTCAAGGACCGCGGTATGACGATGGCCATCACCAAGGCCAAGGAACGCGGAGCTAAGGTCGTCGTCTGCGCCAGCACGGGCAACACGAGCGCGAGCGCCGCCGCCTACGCCGCCCGGGCCGGACTGAAATGCGTGGTGCTGCTGCCCCAGGGCAAGATCGCCCACGGTAAGCTTGCCCAGGCGCTGCTTTATGGGGCCACGACGGTGAGTGTGGAGGGCAACTTTGACGATGCCCTGCGCGTGGTGCGGGAACTCGGTGAAACCGGTCTGGTCGAGGTGGTCAACTCGGTGAACCCGGTCCGGATCGAAGGCCAGAAGACCGCTGCGTTCGAGATTTGTGATGCGCTGGGCGATGCCCCGGACTTCCATTTTCTGCCCGTCGGCAATGCCGGCAACATCACGGCGTATTGGAAGGGCTTCAAAGAGTATCACGCAGCGGAGAAGTCCGACACGCTGCCCAAGATGATGGGCTGGCAGGCGGAAGGGGCGAATCCGATTGTCCGCGGGCATCCAATCCAGAATCCGGAAACCGTCGCCACCGCAATTCGGATCGGCAACCCGGCGAGCTGGCAGCCGGCAGTGGAGGCGGCCCGGGAATCCGAAGGGAAGATTCGCAGCGTGACAGATGAGGAGATTCTCCACGCCTACAAGCTGCTGGCGCGGACCGAAGGCGTCATGGTGGAGCCGGCGTGCGCCGCGCCTTTGGCCGGCCTGATCCGGTGCGTGCAGGCGGGCGAGATTCCGGAGGGCTCGCTGATCACGGCGACGATGACCGGACACGGGCTCAAGGATCCCGATACGGCCATCAAGGAGGCCGGATTCGCCCCGATCGTCACACCGGCGACCAAGGACGCAGTGATGGCGGCCGTGGGGCTGGCCTGACCGGGGGGAAGCGAAGTTGGACTTCGCGGCTGGAATCCTGATACTCAACCACCGTGCACTATCCGGTCACCGAACTGACGCAGGCTTTGCTGGCGTCGTTTCGTCGCCACGGGGGAATCAATCACCTCGATGGTGCGAATCTGCCTTCGAAGGCGGCGGTCGCGGAGATCACCCAGGATTTGCTCCGGCTGATTTTCCCGGGGTTTTTCGATGACCGGCTGGTCCATTCCTCGGAATTGCAGGCCGAAACGGCGCTTCGGATCGATTCCATTGCCGGTCGGTTGGAGGACGAAATCTACAAGAGCCTCCGCTGTGCGCCCAACTGCCCGGATGCGGAAAAGGATCCGCGGCGGCTGGCTCATACCCGGACCACGGAATTCCTCCGGCAATTGCCGATCGTGCGGGAAATCCTCCAGACCGACGTCGAAGCCGCGTTCCAGGGTGATCCGGCCGCGCTCAGCCGGGACGAGGTGATCGTCGCGTATCCTTTCATCGAGGCGATTTCGGTTCACCGGCTGGCCCACGAACTGTTCCAGCGCGGGGTGCCGTTGCTGCCGCGGATCATGGGCGAGTGGGCGCACGCCCGAACAGGCATGGACATCCATCCGGGGGCCCGGATTGGCACGCACTTTTTCGTGGACCATTGCACCGGCACCGTGATCGGCGAGACGGCCGAGCTCGGCAACCACGTGAAGCTTTATCAGGGCGTCGGCCTGGTGGCGCGGTCCTTGGCCGCCGGCCAGGCCCTGAAGGGGCAGAAGCGGCACCCGACCCTGGAGGATCGGGTCACCATCTATGCCAACGCCACGATCGTGGGCGGCGACACGGTGATCGGGGCCGGCAGCACCATCGGCGCGAACGTGTTCCTGATGCACAGCGTTCCCGCCCAAAGCCTCGTCCTCATGGATGACGTGAAGGTGCGGGTGGTGCCGAAGGGCGAACGCGCCGCGGCGATTGATTTTCAGATCTGATGCGAATCCGTGAAGCCCAGCTTGGCGATGTGCCCGTCATCGCGGACTACAACACCCGTCTGGCGCGGGAGACCGAAGGCCGTGAACTGGACCGTCCGACCTTGCTCGCCGGGGTGCGGGCGTTGGTCGAAAACCCGGCCCGCGGAGTCTATTTCGTGGCGGAAGAGGCCGGTCAGGTCATCGGTCAGGTGATGATCACCTTCGAGTGGAGCGACTGGCGAAACGGCACCTTTTGGTGGCTGCAGAGCGTCTATGTCCGGGAAGAGTTCCGGAACCGCGGCGTGTTTCGGTCCCTGTTTGAGCATGTGCGGGGGCTGGCCGGTCAGGAAGCGGGCGTCTGCGGACTGCGGCTCTACGTGGAGCACGAAAATGACCGGGCCAAGAAGGCCTACCGGAGCCTCGGGATGTCCGGGGCCGGCTACGAGGTATTTGAAACGGTGCTGGAACGGCCGGCGACGGAATGAGGACCAATTGCTGAATCGAACATGAGCGAACTGCGACAGTTCCTGGGAACGCTGCCCCACAAGGGGGTTTTGGGTGCTTTGCTGCTGGCGTGGGTGGCGCTGTTCCACCTGCTGGGCAACTCGAGCTTCGGCTACATCGACACGCCCTCGATGTTCGTCTGGCTCGGGGCGCTCTACGATGCCAATCCCGACGATGCGCTGGGCTATGTCGTGTTGCCGCTGATTGCGGCGCTGATCTACCGGCAACGGGACGAATTCATGCCGCTGGCCAAGCAGCCGTGGGCGCCGGCGCTCGGGTTGTTGGTGCTGGCTGTGTTGCTCCACTTTGTCGGATTCCTCATCCAGCAGGCGCGGGTGTCCCTGGTGGGATTTTGCCTCGGGCTTTACGGCCTGACCGGGCTGTTCTGGGGCCGGGAATGGATGCGCAAGAGCGCCTATCCGTTCGCATTGCTGGTCTTTGCGGTTCCCATCACCGCTTACACCGACGGACTGACCTTTCACCTGCGGCTGCTCGTGACGAAGATCGCCGCCGGATTCTGCACCGGCGTGCTGCATTTGAGCCTGATCCGGGAGGGCACCACGGTGTTCCATCTGCTGCCCGACGGTAGCAAGGGTTTTGAATTTGACGTGGCACCGGCATGCAGCGGCATCCGCAGCCTCACGGTCGTGTTCCTGCTCTCCGCGGTGTTCGGCTACCTTTGGCTGAATGCATGGTGGCGGCGCGGAATCCTGCTGGTCGCGGCCTTGCCGCTCGCGTTGTTGGGCAACGTGATGCGGCTGATCACAGTGTTTGTGGTCGGGGAAGCGCGGGGATCGGAGGCGGGGTTGGCCATCGAAACGAAGCTCGGATTCGTGACGTTTTTGGTGGCCCTGGGTGGCGTTGTCCTGCTCGCCCGTTGGCTGGATGACCAGCCCAAGGCGCCGGTCGAAAATCCTGCGAACCCGGAGGTGCAGCCATGAGCGAGGGACAGACCGTTGAGGCTCCGAAATCCGCCAAACGGGCCAAGTTGCTCGGGGGAATTGCCCTGGGCCTGATTGCATTGACTGCCTTTGGCATCCGACAGCTCTCGGTCAACCAACGCCTGGGGCAGCCGGGCGTGCGTGTCTCCGCGGTGCCGCTGATCGGGGAGGACGGCCGCATTGCCCGGTCCAATTCCGTGGCCTTGCCGACCAATTTGCCCGGATACGAATACAAACCCACGTCGGTGACCGACTTGGAACTCAACTATCTGCCCAAGGACACGGTGTTTGGTCGGGCAAGTTACCGGGCGCCGGACGGATTCACGGCCCAGGTCAATGTCGTGCTCATGGGCACCGACCGGACCAGCATCCACCGGCCCGAATACTGTCTGACCGGGCAGGGATGGAACATCGTTTCGAAACGCTACGACGAGGCCAAGGTGGCCCCCACTGGGAAGTCGTTTCCGATCCAGCGCTTTGGCGGCCAGATTCGCACCGTCATCGATACGCAGACCGTGAACTTCAGCGGGGTTTATGTGTTCTGGTTTGTCGCTGACGGCCAGCGCACCGCCAGCCACTGGGAGCGTCAGTGGTGGATGATTCGCGATCTCGTGACCAAAGGGGTGCTCCAGCGGTGGGCCTACATTTCGTTTTTCGCCCCCTGTCCGCCGGGGCGCGAAGAGGAGGCTTACCAGCGGCTGCTCCAACTGGTCGGCGAACTGGCGCCGGTGATAGAAGCGCCGCCGGCGGTGGCGTCCCAAGAATGAGTTCCGCCTTAACAGTTGGCGCCCGAGACCCTAGAACCGCGCTTACGCGATGCTAAGTCGCCAGAGGCAACTGATCACGAAGCTGCACAAGCTGCTGGATGCGGGCTTGTTCGGGGTGGCTTTTTGGCTGGCGCACGCGATTCGGTCGATTGACGCCCTTGATCCCAACCGGCTGATCAAGGAGTTCGACGCTTACGCGTGGCTGCTTTTGGTCATCGTTCCGCTGACTCCGCCGGTGTTGGAGCTGAACCGATTCTATACCCGTCCGGTTTTCTACTCGCGGCGGGAGACACTGTTTCAGCTGTTCCGTTCGGCGATCTGGGTTTCACTGGTCGTCATCACCGTGCTCTTCTTCAGCAAGGACGAAAGTGCGCGCGGTGTGATGCTGCTGTTCACTCCGCTGGCCGCGCTGCTCGGTTTCGCCAAGGAGGAGCTTGCCCGTCGGTGGACGATTGCCCGGTTTGGCAACAAGGCTTCGCGCCGCCGGGTAATCGTGCTGGGCGCCTTTCCCGACGGCAAAGCCGGTGATGATACGGCCCGGCTGGAAAAGTCTCTCTTCACCGACTCCGCGGGCGAGGTGGAGATCATCGCCCGCCTCGACATCAACGAGACGTCCCCCAACAAGCTGGCGGAAACGCTGCACGAGACCTCGGCCAATGCCGTGATCGTCTCCCCACGCCAAGCCCTCTTCGGCACGATTGAGCAGGCGATTCAAGTGTGCGAACTCGAGGGTGTGGATGTCTGGTTGCTCGCGGATTTTTTCCAAACCCGGCTTTCCCGCGCCAGCGCGGACGAACTGCATGGTCATCCCGTTTTGGTCTTCAGAACCGGGCCGGAAGCTTCGTGGCAGGCCTTGGGCAAAGCGGTGATGGATTTCTGCGGGGCGTTTGTCGCTTTGGTGATCCTCGTCGTGCTCATTCCGGTCATTCCTCTGGTGGCACTGGCTATCCGGCTGAGTTCACCGGGTCCGGTTTTCTTTCGTCAGCAACGCGCCGGTCTGAACGGACAGCCGTTCACGATGCTGAAGTTCCGCACCATGGTAACCAATGCGGAGCAGTTGAAGCAGGAGCTGGCCGCCCTCAACGAGATGTCGGGACCCGTGTTCAAGGTGACCAACGATCCTCGGATCACCCCGGTAGGAAGGTTCCTTCGCAAATGGAGCCTCGATGAACTGCCCCAGTTCATCAACGTGCTCCGGGGCGAGATGAGCTTGGTGGGGCCGAGGCCGCTGCCAGTGGATGAGGTTCGGAGGTTCGATGACCCGGCCCACCGCCGACGCCTGAGCGTCAAACCGGGACTCACATGCCTTTGGCAGGTCAGCGGGCGGAACAACGTCACCGATTTCCGCGAATGGGTGCGCCTTGACCTTGAATACATCGACAACTGGTCCCTTTGGCTGGACGTCAAGATTCTGGCGCGCACGGTGCCTGCTGTCTTTGCCGGCACCGGCGCCAAGTGACCGTCATAATGCCCCTTCCGTTGATCACGGTGGCTTGCCGCTTCGCCGTAATTCCCCAAACTGACCCTCATCATGGCCCAGACTCGCACGCAAAAGAACTCCCGCCCATCCACCCAGCCAATCTCCGTCGTCACGGGTGGAGCCGGCTTCCTCGGATCGCATCTGGTGGATCTGCTTCTGTCCAAAGGGCACCGCATCATCATCATCGACAACCTGATCACGGGCTCCACCGACAACATCGCCCACCTTGCCGGACACCCGGATGTTCGCTTCATCAAACAGGATGTGACTGAATTCATCTACCTGCCCGGTGAAGTGAACTACGTCTGGCACTTCGCCTCACCAGCCAGCCCGATCGATTATTTGGAACTGCCGATCCAAACCCTGAAAGTGGGGTCTTTGGGCACCCACAAGGCGCTGGGACTCGCCAAAGCCAAGGGCGCGCGTTTTCTGCTGACCTCCACCTCGGAGATTTACGGCGATCCCTTGGTCCACCCGCAGAGGGAAGACTACTGGGGCAATGTGAACACCATCGGTCCGCGCGGTTGCTACGACGAATCCAAGCGTTTTGCCGAGGCGTTGGTGATGGCCTACCACCGCGAGCACGGCATCGCTACGCGGATTGTCCGCATATTCAACACCTACGGCCCCAGAATGCGGGTCAACGACGGACGGGTAGTTCCGGCATTTATCAGCCAAGCCTTGGCTAATCGGCCCATTACGGTGTTTGGCGATGGCCGGCAAACCCGTTCATTCTGTTACGTAAGTGATTTGATCGAAGGTATTTACCGGTTGATGATGCGGACTGGAAAAGACGCTCACCTCCCCACCAATATCGGTAATCCCCATGAAATGACCATGTTGGAATTTGCCACGGCAATCATTGAGGCCACCGGGTCGAAATCCCGGATTGTCCATAAGCCGCTGCCTCAAGATGACCCCAAACAGCGCCGCCCCGACATCTCGCGCGCAGAGGCGACCCTGAAGTGGACGCCCCGGGTCGCCTTGGCCGATGGTTTGAAGGACACAATTTCCTACTTCCGGGGTAAACTGGATTGAGAATGGGAACCTTTTCGGCCAGACCTGCTGAAACTCCGTATATTTCAGTGCATCAAAAGGTTAAGTTGTTCCTAGCTCTCGAGACTCAGGTGGAAGCAGGGATGTAGTCGTCACTGGTGGTAGAGATTATCGGCAAGCGATGATCCCATTGGTTCGCGCGTTCCGACAAATTCCCTCCTTCCTTACAAGTGCTGTTTCTGCACTTCATTTAGGCTGAGCCTGCCGCGGATGAGAAAAATGATAAAAATGGGTTGACGCTACCGGGCTCCATTCTGCAACCTCCACTTACACACGGAATCTAAACTTACCGAAATATGCGTCGCACAACTCTTCTCCTGCCAGCGGTGGCAGCGATGGCGCTGTCCGCTTCGGCGGCCACGTCCAGCAACATTGTTGGATATGTTAAAGTTAACCTGACCTCTGGCTTCAACTTGGTTGCCAATCAGCTCGACAACGGTGCTGGCAACAAGGTTGTGGACCTTTTCAAGGCTCCGCTGCCTGAAGGTTTTACGGTGTTCAAGTTCAACGGCACGTCTTATCTCTCGCTCTCGTTCGTTGATGGTGCGTGGGAGGGTGATGATCAAAATCTCTCTGCTGCTCCTGGCGAAGGTGTGTTTGTTCGCAACACGGGTGGTGCCTCCTCGGTCACCTTTGTGGGTGAGGTCAAGACGGGCAGCTCCACTGTGAATCTCGCAGGTGGCAACAAGTTTAGCATCGTTAGCTCTGTGATCCCTCAGCAGGTTAAGCTGGACGACGCTGGTTTCCCGGCATCTGAAGGTGATACTGTTTTCCGTTTCACCGGTAGCTCCTACGCCTCTGACAGTTTTGTTGACGGCGCTTGGGAAGGTGACAGCGGTGGTGCTGCTCCGACTGTAAAGGTTGGTGAAGCGTTCTTTGTTCGCAATGCGGGCGCGGATGCGGCTTGGACTCGCAATTTCGTCGTTAACTGACACCTAACTTATCAACTGACACAATACACATGAAGAAGACTGTAGCCATTATCTCCTTCGCTGTTGCCGCCTTTGCGGTGCAGGCTGCTGATCAGACGTTCAGCTTCAACAACAACAACTTGGGCACGCCCCGTCTGGTGACTTTTGACAGCACCTTCGGCGCTTTGGCTGGTTCCGGTGTTCGCAACGGTGTTGCGAATGGGGCCAACTACGTTGCTCAATTGTTCATTCAAAACGCAAATGGTTCACTCACGGCTGTTGGTGCTACTGCCAACTTCCGTGCTGCGGCCACCACGTCGCCCGGAACTTGGTCCGGTGGCACCCGCACTGCGACTGGTGTTGAGCAGGGAACTGCTTTGAACTTGATCGTTCGCGCATGGGACGTGTCGGCGGGATCTTATGATGCTGCAGTCGCTTCTGGCAAAGGTGCAGGTCAGTCTGCTCCGTTTGCCTTTAAGGATCCTCTGAGCTCGCCTCCTGGCGCGACTGACAACTTCCTTGTGAACTTCCAAGGTTTCACTATTTCCCAAATTCCTGAGCCCAGCACGATCGCTCTGGGCGCTCTGGGTGTGGCCGGTCTGTTGTTCTTCCGCCGCAAGTAATTGAGGCTTAACTCTTCAAAGGCCGCCTTCGGGCGGCCTTTTTTGTTTTATCAATCTGCTCACACACCCATTGACATCAAGGCAGACTCGGTTAAAAAACCGTCGTTCGGCGTGTTCGTCTATCGGCTAGGACACGGCCCTCTCAAGGCTGAAAGATGGGTTCGATTCCCATACGCGCTACCAATCCTCCGCTTGGCTCTTAGCAGCCCGCTCCAGTGATCGTTCGCGTAGTCCTGTCCGGCTTCGGTGCCAAGCCGTTGGACTACCTTGTTCCCCAACAGTTTGCCGCTGGAATAGCCATCGGTTCCGCCGTGTCGGTTCCATTTCGGTCAGGGACCAGTGAGGGGTATGTTGTCGCCATAGATCCCGCGGATGCTGCTGAAAATCTGCTGGCCATCCGTGATGCCAAGGTTGCCGCCGCCGGTATCACCGGAAACCTGATCAACTTGGCGGTATGGCTGGCCGGCTATTACCGGACGTCCGTGCCGCTGGCGTTGAAGGCTGTTCTGCCCGGGGCAGTGCGGAACTCCGCCGTCCGGCACCAGATTGAGCGCGTCATTACGCTCAATCCCTCTGGAAGCGCATCCACGCTGACTCCCAAGCAGGAGAAAATTGTTGCTCTGCTGGAGGAGCGGGGACCATTGAGCCTCACCGAAGTAATGTCCGCGGTGCCGACCACGCGGCCAACCATTCAGAGACTGATTGCCCAAAACGTGCTGATCGAAGAAAGGGTGCGCCGCGATCGTGATCCGCACGCGCACGAACCCGTGGTGGGAACACGGCCGTTGGAGCTCAATTCCGAGCAACGGGCTGTATTCGTCCAAGTGCGTGAAGCCCTCCACGAAATCGTTTCCGGGGGCGATCCAGTCTCCAAGGCCACGAAGCCCTTTCTGGTGCATGGAATTACCGGCTCTGGAAAAACGGAGATTTATCTGCAGGCAATGGCAGAGGCGCTGGCACTGGGAGGCGGAGCCATTGTGTTGGTGCCGGAGATTTCGCTGACCCCTCAGACCGTCGAGCGGTTTCGCGCGCGCTTTTCGGCAGTCTCGGCGGGAGAAAGGGTGGCGGTTTTGCATTCGAACCTCAGCGAGGGTGAGCGGCACGATGAGTGGCATGCCATCCGGGACGGCAGGGCGCGCATCGTCATCGGCGCGCGTTCGGCGGTGTTTGCGCCGGTGCGGAACCTTCGGCTGATCGTGGTGGATGAGGAGCACGAACATTCCTACAAGCAGGAAGAGTCCCCCCGCTATCATGCCCGCGACGTTGCTGTGATGCGGGGCAAGCTGGAGGGCTGTGTGGTGGTGCTCGGCTCCGCCACGCCTTCTTTGGAGAGCTATCGAAATGCCCAGTTGGGCCGGTATCGGTTGCTGGAGCTGACTCGTCGCGCGACCGAGTTTTGCCTGCCGGTCGTGCGGGTCGTGGACATGCGGATGCAATCCAGCGCGAAACGGGTCGGGAGCGGAATCGTTTCCCAGCCGCTGCGCGAGGCGATTCTGTCGCGGCTCGAAAAACGCGAGCAAACCATCCTGTTCCTCAACCGGCGTGGTTACGCCACTTCGCTGGTGTGCGAGCGCTGTGGTCGCGTGGAGGAATGTCCTAATTGCAGCGTGGCGCTCACCTTTCACCGCGCTGCCGACCGTCTGCTGTGCCACATTTGCGGGCACGCAGCGAAAGCACCGGCGAAATGCCCGAATCCGGAATGCGGCAACCCGGCCATACGCTTTTCCGGACTGGGCACCGAACGGGTCGAGGAGGTTTTGGGCCAGTGCTTTCCCAAGGCAACAATTCGCCGGATGGACTCGGACACCCTGCGTCGGAAGAACGAATTCCGGGAGATCCTTGCCGAGTTTCGGGTGGGCAAAATAGATGTTCTTCTGGGCACCCAGATGATCGCCAAGGGACTGGATTTCCCGAATGTCACCCTGGTGGGAATCATCAATGCGGACTTGGGCCTTCACCTGCCCGATTTCCGGGCCGGAGAACGGACGTTCCAGTTGCTGACCCAAGTCGCCGGCCGGGCCGGTCGTGGCGAGGTTGAAGGTGAGGTGGTGATCCAAACCTTCACACCCTTCCATCCTGCCATTCAGTTTGCCCGGAGGCATGACTTTCAGGGCTTTTATGAGCAGGAAATCGAGTTTCGGCGACAACTCGACTATCCACCTTTTGCGCGGATTGCCCTGATCACGCTGAAAGGCCGAAATGAAGAGAAGGTCCGGTTCTGCGCGGACAAGGTCTCCCAAGAACTCGTCAGCCGAACTGGAGAACTCCCCGTCAAGTTTTCCGGACCGGCGCCGGCTCCGTTGACCCGCGCGGAAACGTTTTTCCGCTTTCAGATCATGATTCGGACTCCGCACATGACGAGGCTTACGGCCAAACTGGCCCGCTTTGAGCAGGAATTCCCGCTGCCGGAAGGAGTGGATTTTTCAATGGATGTTGATCCGGTGAACTTGCAATAGGCGTCGCCCCACAGCTCACCCCATTGCCGGCAGTGAGCGTTTGACACAACCCAAACAGTTCCCTAAAACCCCACCGGTTCCACACCGCTTCTATGAAACATTCAAAGTTTTTTCAGTTCCCGCGGCGAAGCACACGGCGGGCATTCACGCTGATTGAATTGTTGGTGGTCATTGCGATCATCGCAATTCTGGCAGGCATGCTTCTGCCGGCGCTGGGCAAGGCCAAGGACAAGGCGCAGATGTCGTTGGACCTCAACAACGTCAAGCAGGTGCTGCTGGCCAACCACATGTATTCGACGGACAACAACGACTACAATGCGCATCCGGGTTGGGGGAGTGATCTAAGCGGGCCGGATTGCTGGGCCTATGCCACCCAAAACCGGAGCCGTAATCCGCGCCTCCCCGCAACGGCGACGGCCACGTCCATCGCCAACTGTGCCAATAGGGACATTCCATCCCAGCAGTGGACGAATCAGTTGGAGTTTTTCCGAATCGGGCAACTGGGGCCGATTCTGTCCACCCATACGGTGCTGTGGTGCCCGAAAGACGTGCAATTGCGGAAATCCTCTGCCAGGCAGAAGACCGCGTGGCTGGGCCGACCGGTCAAGGTGACCTCCTATTGCTGGAACGGCACCATTGGTGGCTATGCAGGCACCATTGGTTCCCCGCCGACTCCGGATGGTCGCACCTACAAGATTACCGACTTCATTGCGACGGACTGGCAGATGTGGGAACAGAACGAGGCTGACCCGTTCTTTTTCAACGATGCCGGCAACAATCCGACGTCCATTGGCGAAACGCTCTCCATGCGTCATTCCGGGGTCGCCAACAGCATTGGCCTTCCCTTCGCCAGCGCTAGGAACCTGCCCGGCGGTGCCGTCGTTGGCCGCTTTGGTGGCAGCGCTGACCTTGTGAAGTGGAACAGGTGCTATGATTTGGTGAATGCTAGGATCCCGGCTCCAAACGACATTCTCAACGGGCCGCGCTTTCGCCGCTGATTCTCACCTGCCTTGGATATGCGCTTTCCGAGCCTGCCAGTGTTTGTGACCGCAGCGTTGGTAATGCTGCCGGTCGGCTGCCGAAAACCTCCGGCGGAGGATCCCAATGTCATCAAGGCCGCCGAAAGTCAGCCCGGTGCGGCCGAGGTGATGGCGGCCATCCAGAAGAAGGACTTTGAAGGTGCCTTGGCGGCGCTGAACAAAGTGCGTGAGCAGGCCACGACCGAGGAGCAGAATGTCCAGTTCATGCTCTTGGCCCGGCAGGCTCGCGAAAAGATTGCGGAAGTGGCGCCCAATGATCCGAAGGCGATGGAAATCGTTGCCTTGCTCCGTGGGATGGTGACCGGCCGCTGATGCCACGCTGGAACCTGCACAGAGGCGCTCCATCGGGGCGCCTTTTTTGTTTCGCGATGCTTGCTCCGAAAGTGTCCGGACTCCCCACGGCATTCATTCGCGAAGCCGCATCGGCCGATGGTTTCGCATCTCCAGCATCGGCCGCAGGCGGGCGCGCACGTCATCTGGCACTGTCAACGCTCCGGAAAACGGCGCCGGCGCCGCTGTGGCCGCCGATCTCGATGCGAGCCATCGACGCCATGATTCCTCGGATGCTGGCGGGCGCGTTTCCGGCTCGGTGACAAAATCGTAGCCTGGCGGCACCGCGCTGGGCGTTAAGCGCAGGGACCGTTCGGCCAGGCAGCGAACTGCCGCGTAAGGATCGTCCAACAACGCTCCCAGCAACGGAATCATCCAATCCGAGCCGGCGGCTTCCCGGGCCGGTTTCCAGCCGAGGTGCCAGGCCGCGAGCGCGCGTTGCCCGGCGTCACCGGTCAGGGCCAGCCGGGCGCCTTCGGCTGCGGTTGTCTGGGCTTGATCAAGCTGGTTGGTGGGGTGTTGGAACCAGCTGGACAAGGCGTTTGCCACCCAGCCCAGCGGGCGATCCAGATGGCAGAGGCTGCACGCATTGGGCCGCCCGGTGACCAACTGATCGCTCACACGGGGACTGCTGATGTGGTGGCTGCGAATGGCGCTCAAGACGCCATAGGTCGTGTGGGGCATATGGCAGTTGTAGCATTCACTGCCGCTGGAAGCCGGAGCGTGGCGGGTGTGGGCGGTCAGGGCGGCGTCAGTCCCGAATGCAGGGTGACACTGGAGGCACGCGCGATTGTCCTGCCGGTTGGCGGCGAGGAGATCGTTGGGCTCGCTCTCATGGAGTGAGTGGCACGAGAGGCACGAAAACTTGCCGCCTTGGAAACATGGAGAGGCGGCGACGCTGTTGTATTCGCGTCCGCTTACGCGTCCCATGCCATCGCTCCAGAAAAAGTCGGCGAGCAGATCCGAGTTGCGGGCGAGGTGATCTTTCAGCCCGGGAATCTGATCCACCTTGTGTGGCTGAATGAGAGGCGTCGTGGCCTCGAGATCGTCTCCGGGCCGATAGCGAAATCCCCGCTCCCGCCAAGGCTCACTCCGGTCAATCCACTTCATCGAGTGGCAAAAGCCGCAGACTTCCGACGAACGCTTGGCGTCTAGGTTTTCCGGCTGGACGATCTCCCCGCGCAACGTGGCCGCCTCGGGTTTGGCTCCTGCCGGGGCCGCGCGGCGGGCCTGAACGTGACGCTCGCCTGGTCCGTGGCACGCCTCGCAGGAAATGCCAAGTTCCGCGGCTTGGCTGTCCATGACGTGCCGGGCGACATCCACGCGCGGCTCGACGCCGGTCGAATGGCAGCGGCTGCAGGTGACATTCCAGATCTCGGAGCTGTGCTGAAACCCTGGCGGACGGATGAAGGTGGAATTCCTCGGCACCCAGCGGGCTTCGGGAATAAGCCAGGTGAAGGGAAATCCTATCTGCGTGTTGCCGTCCCCTCCGGGCATCCAGAACACCTGCATGTGATGCGAGCCGGTGACCAGGCCCACGCGCGTTTCCATCGCGGCCGGAGGACCGTCCGAGTTGGCGGCTGGTCCCAGCCGCTCCATCCGCACCCGCAGTTCCTCCTCGTGGCGACTGAGCGAAAAGCGGACGCCCTGATTGGTCAGCGTCTGCTGGTCGAAGTTGGCCCGAACCGTCGCCGGCGTAGCGTATTGGGTCATCGTGCGATGGTAAGTCCGATGCCAGCTGGTGAACTGATCGTCATGGCACGGTTTGCAGGCGGCCGAACCAACGTAGCCTGCCGGCCCACCTTCCCGGGGCAGACTTTCGCGGAACCCATCTTCGGCAGTGGCTGTTTCGTTTGTTGCCGAAATGGCTTCGGAGCCTGCCGGGGCGGCTGCCTGCGGATCGCGGGAACAAGCCCCGGCTACAAGCCAGACAACCCCGATCCATACCGACGCATGAACACGCGGAAACACGTCCGATTGAAGTGGGCAATCCCCGGTGGACGCAACAGTTGGCCGCACGCGATGAGCCGGCCTTTTCGCGGCGTTGCCGCACGGGGACGAGCATCAATCCCCGATCCCATGTTTGATGCGAAACGCCATGGATCGGGAAAGACGAATGCGAAAACAGTGTTTGCCCACCGCCATCCGGTCTGGCATTTAACGCCCCGCTTCGGTGGGGCCATAGCTCAGTTGGTAGAGCATCTGCTTTGCACGCAGAGGGTCAGGAGTTCGAATCTCCTTGGCTCCACCATTTCCTCCTTTTTCGCGGCTTCCCGTCGTTTCCCTGAGCCCTTCCTGGCGCCGCCCTCAACGCTCCGCCAATGCTTGGATGTGGTTTGTCACGTCGGTGCAGGGAAGGCTCCGTTGAAGCCCTGCGAAACCTTGACCCGCGAATGGATGGCCCGCGTTGCCCCTCGCTTGCCGAGTCCTACGGATTTACGGCCGAGAAATGCTGGGTGCGCCTTGTTGCTGGACAGCCACTGATCGCATTGGAGTCCGTGACGATGCTGAATCTCAGCTCTGCAAGTCCCGCTCCCGACGGCGAATTGTCCAAGCGATGTTTGGCCATGATTTCCGGTGCAGGTTGGAAATACGCTGCAAGGGGCATTGAATGAAGGTTGCGCAAACGTTATCGCTGAGCTGGAGTTTGGCTGTGCCGGTGAGGCCATATTCGATGAAAAAGTAGGGAAATATGGCCGAAAATGCTGAAAAAACTGTTGTCAGACCCTCGCTCCAATTCCTAGGTTTCCCGGGTTGCGCCTTTTGGCGCAGGGGCGAAGTCACATTTGTCCCGTGGTCATATCACACAAAACACAGAGAACACATCACAGGAGTAACTGACATGAAGTTCAATCAGTGGACAGTGGCGCTGGCGACCGCGGGTGTCGTCAGCTTGACCTCGGCTGTTGCCGGGGAGTCCTCACCCGTCAATTCGCTGACCAGCGGCGTGACCCTCAGCGGTCATGTGGATACCTCGGCCATTTGGAACTTCGGCACCGGCACCACGGTGGCGAACCGTTTCGCGAACACCGCCAGCGACCGTCAGGACGGTTTCAACCTGAACGTCGTGAAGCTGAAGCTCGAAAAGGGCCTCGACGAAGGCACTTGGTCCGCCGGCTACAACTTCGAGACCCTGTATGGTCCGGACGCTGCAGCTCTGCCGGGTCGCATTGCCAATGGCGATCTCGCCATCAAGCAGGCCTACGTCGCCCTCCGCGCCCCGGTGGGCAACGGCATTGACTTCAAAGTCGGCCAGTTCGACCCCATCGTCGGCTATGAAGTTACCGACTCTTACGTCAACCCGAATTTCAGCCGTAGCTTTGCTTTCCAAAACCTGCAACCCCTTGGACACCAAGGTGTTTTGGCTAGCTATCAGTTCACCGAGTGGATGGGCGCAAGCGCCGGTGTAGCAAACGGTTTTGGCGACTTCACTGGCGTTTCTGGCGCCCGTGGATCTGGCATCAACGCCAAAGATGTTTCCGAATCGGTGAAGACCTACATGGGCGGCTTGGTTTTCAAAGCACCTGAAAGTTTCGGCTTCCTTGCTGGCTCTTCGCTCTATCTCGGCGTTGTCGATCGCGGCCAGACTGGCGCTGATGACCAGATCAACTACTACGTTGGTGCCAGCTTGGCAACCCCGGTGGAAGGTCTGACGGTCGGCGGTTCGTTTGACTACGTGGATAATCTCCGTGCCAATGGCCAATATGGCTATGCTTGGGCTGCATACGCTTCGTATCAGCTTACCGAGCAGCTCAAGCTTAGCTATCGCGCCGAATTGGCCGGTTCTAGCGGTGGCGTTTTCCTGACTCCTACGATTAATGCTGCTGGCGGTGCCGGCGCTTTTGCCAACGACGAACGTATTTTCGGCAACACCGTGACCTTGGACTATGCTCTCTGGAAGAACGTGATTTCTCGCCTCGAATACCGCCTGGATTCGGCTGTGGGCGGTGCAAATCAGAATCCATTCAACGGCCAGAAGAACGATCACAGCCTTACGGCCAACATTGTTTACCTGTTCTAAACGGTTGACTTCTTGAAAAGCCCCCACCCTCACCGGGTGGGGGCTTATTTTTTGAGGCTGCTTGCCAGAACAGTTCACAACACTTTGATTGGCTGACAGCGCCGTTTCAGAACTTGTAGATGATATTCGCTGCCAAAGAATAGGCGTTCGCGTCCAAATCAGCCGGGTCGCCAAAGGTGCGACTGTTCTGATCTCCGTCCCAGCGGAACTCTAGGCGGGTGATCACATTGGCCCAGAGGGCATATTCCAGATTGGTTGTCACGGAAAGGTAGGAATCCTTGAGCCCATCGCCAAAATACGTTCCGTCAGTGGCCCAAGTATGATCCACCCGGAGGTTTGCCTTGAGCTTTTCAGTCACCTGATAGCTGACGTAACCCGCTATTGCGTTGGCATAATCTCCATTGACCAGATTGTTTTCCACATAGTCATAGGCAGCCCCCACCTTTAGCCCAGTGATGGGAGTGTTGAGGGTAATCCCGGAGAAAAAGTTTAGGCGATCAGCAGTAAGGGGAGCCGTGGAGGAATCCTGCTGAATATCAGTGGCGCCAACATACAATGTCGAGCCGGCCAGGAAGCCGAATGACTCAGGGGCAGTCATGGCGAGCGTGCCCATGTAACTCAGCCCGCTTTCAGTCGCAGTTCTCCCGTTTATTTGGTTGATATTGAATGAGCCCCGGGCATCGGCCACACCGGTGATAAGTTGTATGTTGTCAGTAAAGGAATAAGAAGCCTGAACTCCGGTGTGGGTAAACGGTTCCAAGAAGAACCCATAGCTGCGACTAAAGGTGGGGTTGGATGCGTAATCGTAAACTTCATAACCAATGATGGTGTCCCAGACACCAACCTTGAAGGTCAAACCATTGCCCACTGGCGCACGCAATGACACATAGGCCTGCTTGATGGCGAAGTCGGAAGAGACTGCCGCAGCGGGGAATGAAGGAGAGGTTCCATACAGGGGGGCGTCTGCACCATAAAGCATTTCCACGGCATAGCCCGCCGACCACGTTCCTTCATCCAGCGGTCGCTCCAGCTTCAAAAGAACGCTGTCCAAATTGAAGCCATCCTGCCGGCTCCCAACATCAAACATTCTTCCCGGCATTGATGCGTTTCCGCTGCCAAATTTCCAGATGGCCGAAGTGTTGACGCTGCCACTTAGAGTCGTTGCCGACAAAGCAGTGTTAACAACAGACGCCTCTTCCCCCAGCGTAATGCAATGTGTAATCGCGCTGACGAGGAGCAAAGTGCCGACACTAGGATTTTTTTTGGTAAACATGATTTGCTTAAGGCTGTGATGGGGCCGGCACAGAGCATGGCTGTGAACCTTTCGGTTTGGTCCGGATACCATCCATTTATCTTCCGAGGGTATGTATGCAGTCGGTATGCCATCCTGATACGAGGCCCGTGCTTCACCCGACTTTGCCTATGTTTGGTCACCGGCCGCCCCAATGAGTGGGCAGAAAGATGCAGGGTGGGAAAAACGCGGCTGATTTCCATTTGCCCACCCCATGTGGCAGGGCGAATAGATTCGCGTAATCGGATTCCATCCAATGATGAACAAAATGACTGCCATGATTGCTAAAAGATCATTGACTCCAACATTCGCATTGGTTGCTTTGACTGCGCTAGCATTCGCAGGAAACACCACCGCCGCCGAATTCGCGCTGTCGCCGCGTTTGGCGCACTTCCGGGATTCCATAAGGGTTATCTCGACTGTGGCGCCTGACTTGGCCGAGCGCCGCGCAACCTCGGGCACCCCCCGTCTGAACGCGAACAAGGCTGTCACCGTATCCGGTGTGACCGAAGACAGCGTGGACCGGCGACTGTTGGCCATCTCCCCGCGCGCCAAGGCCAGTTTCCCTGGCCTTCACGAACGGGTGAAGGAGAGAGGCGACAAGGCGACCAAACCGTAAGTCGTCGTTTCAGTTCGCCAATTGAACTTTTCCGCGACTCACCAGCACTCCTCGATAAATTGAGCTTTTTGAAAGGTGAATCGCCAAGGGCTTCCAGCCCAAAACTTTAGCTTTCCGGGGCTGGAAGCTCGTTATGTTGGGTCGGAACTGAGGTCTTTAAACAGTTAGCAAATGTGGGCCCTCACTCATTGCTCTGCCCCGGTGTCCGTGCCAGCTCCGTTTATCCTTAGCGCATTCTGCAACATAACCCGCTATCGCTGATTCTTGCTTAAGCGGCTAGTGGGGCCAACTGGCATGCCATCGTTGAGCTCAATCCGAATCCTGCCAGCTCACCGAGCAGCTCAAGCTCAGCTATCGCGCTGAACTCGCCGGCTCGAGCGGTGGCATCCATCTGCCGGGCGGCTCGAATGACGAGCAGGTCTTCGGCAACACGGTGACCCTCGACTACGCGCTGTGGAAGAACGTCATCTCCCGCCTCGAGTATCGCATCGACTCCGCTGTGAGCGGCAGCGTCCTGCGCCCGTTCGATGGCCAGAAGAACGATCACAGCCTCACGGCCAACATCGTCTATCTGTTCTAAGTCCTGATTTAGGCAAAAGCCCCGCTCGTGAGAGCGGGGCTTTTTTGTTGGGGCGAACGGCATCCCGAGGCTCGGGCTGCGGTCGCCAGCCCGAACGTCAGGCTGCTGAAATCTGACAACCGAGGCCAAGCGGGAATCCTGCGCCCGCAAAGCCCATTACTCCTCGGCGGGTCTGGACGCCGACGAACGGGTCGTTGGTGATGAGAATGTTGCCGTCGAGATCCAGATAGTCGGTCAGCTCGGCCAAGTGGGCGCCGGCACTGATCAATACCGAGGACTCGATCATGCAGCCCAACATCGTCTTCAGGCCGCGTTGCCGGGCGGCCTCGAGCGCGGCCTTTCCGGCGGTGATGCCGCCGGTCTTGACCAGCTTCACGTTTACTCCGTGGAAACGCTGGGCGCAGGTCTCGGCATCGGCGGCGGACTGGTAGGATTCGTCACCGATCAGCGGCAGGGGGGAACGTTCCTTGAGCCAGACCCAGTCCGCTTCGGGCAGCTGCGGCGGCATCGGCTGCTCGACGAATTGCACGTTCCCGTCGGCGGCGACCCACTCGATGTTGCGGAGCGCTTCCCCGGGAGTTTTCCACGCTGCGTTGGCATCGACCCGGATGGCGGCCTGGGGGGCCGCCCCACGCACGGCCGCGAAGTTTTCCCGATCCCTCGGGCCGCCCAACTTCATTTTCAGCACCGGCAGCCCCGCCGCGACCGCCTCGGCGGTTTTGGCGGCCATTTTCTCCGGCGAATCAATGCCGATGGTGAAGGAGGTGACGTGGCGGCCTTCGGTGAAACCCAAGCCTAGAAAGTCGTAAACCGGCCGGCCGGCCGCTTTTGCTGCACCGTCCAGCAGGGCCAGATTGACGGCGCATTTTGCCGGATAACGCCCGGGAGCGACGGACTGAAGATAGTCCATGCTGCCTTCGAGGTCATCGAACGACAGCCGGTCCGGGTCCACGCGGGCGAGGAACTCCGCCATGGTCGCGTGCGATTCCTGATACTGGCTGGAGGGTGATCCTTCGCCGATGCCGGTGCGTCCCTGGGCGTCGGTGAGTTCGACGAAGACCACCGGATACACCGACTTGCCGGTCACCGCGCCCTCGCGGACGTCGGTGGCGATGGCCCAAGAATGCCGCAGGGCCAGATCGCAGCGCCAGTGGCGGAGTTTCATCGGGACACGCCGCGGCGGGGCTCAGGGCTTGTCGGTGATCTTGTCCCAGTTGAAGCCTTGGGCCTCGGCGTATTTGGCGAAGGGCTTCTCGTGCAGGATAAGGACCGCGCGCACGATGCTGGAATCATCCGCCCGGCCCATGTGCCCGCTGACGAAATCCGGAATGATGTCGGTCTTGCGGTGGGCGTAGGTGATCGCAAAGACGGCCGCCGCGAAGGCATGATACGGCAGTTCCTTGTAGGCGCCCTCGGCGACGTCCTCCACCGCGTCGGCGAGGAACTCGAGCTGGTTCACCAGATGCGGAAACTGGGGCGCATTGATCTGGGCGAACTCCACCTTCCACATCGGCAGGCTGCGGAGAACCTTGTCCACCAGCGCGGGCGTGACCTGACCGGCTCCCTGGAGCACGTAATTGGCGATTTCGAACATGCGGACAGGAGTTAGGCACGCCGTCGGCGGCGGGGCAACCCGGAGGTTTGCGGAGGACGCCGGAAGCTGCTTCGGTGTCGGCCATGAAACGCGCTGCCGGAGAAACGCTGGTTCTGGTGACCGCTCCAGACATTGAAGTTGCCCGCCGCTTGGCCCGGCTGGCGCTCGAAGCCCGGTTGGTGGCCTGCGCCAACCTCCTCCCCCAGATCGAGTCGCACTACTGGTGGCAGGGCAAACTGGAGTCGGCGGCGGAAGTGCTCATCCTGTTCAAGTCCACCCGGGCAAGGCTGAAGTCGTTGGAGCAACTCGTGCTGGCGAATCATCCCTACGACACCGCGGAATTCGTCACGCTTCCGCTAGTCGGTGGCAGCGGCCGGTATCTGGACTGGATCCGCGCCAGCGTCCAGCCGATCGAGGCCTGACGCCGGTCTCGAGGCCGGAGCTCAGCGGCCGTGGCAGTTCTTGAACTTCTTGCCGCTGCCGCACGGGCAGGGGTCGTTGCGGCCGACCCGGGGCAGGCTGGACCGGACCGGCTGGGCTTGGGACAGCGCCTCGTTGGCCTCGCTGACCATCGCGCCGCCCGCCTGGTTGGCGGCTGCCTGTTCCTGGGCGGCGGCTTCGCTGAAGGCGCTGGCGGTCTGGTGAATGGTGACCTGAGGCAGGCTGTGGAAGAACTGCTCGAACGCCATAAGGCTTGAGGCGCTGCGGAAGATGTTCGAGCAGGTCTCGCTCTTGATGTTGACCATCAGCTCGTCAAAGAGCTTGAACGCCTCGACCTTGTATTCGATGAGCGGATCGCGCTGGCCGTATTGGCGGAGGCCGATGTGGCCGCGCAGCGAGTCCATCGCGTAAAGGTGTTCCTGCCAGAGCCGGTCAATGGCGCTGAGCACGGTGTAACGTTCCACGCTGGCGAGCGCGCCGGGATTTTCCAGGCTGACCTTCAGGTCGTAGGCGTCGCGGACCGACTTGATCAGGAAGGTCACCGTTGCGAACTGGGCCTCGGACAGGCCCTCGAAGAGCGAGCCGGCCACCGGCGCCTGTTTGCCGCTTTGGGCGACCTTGAGGATTTCCTCCTCGGGCAGACCCAAGGGGAAAGTCAGGTTCACCCAGTCCGACAATCCGCGGATGTTCCATTCGGACGGATCGTTCTCAGCCGAGGTAAACTCCTGCACCTTCAACAGCACTACCTCCTCCATCACGTCCATCAGCCGGTCGCGCACATCGGCGGACTGGATGATCTCGTTGCGGAAGCCGTAGATGACCTCGCGCTGCTTGTTCATCACGTCGTCGTATTCCAGCGTGCGCTTGCGCTGCTGGAAGTGGTGTTGCTCGACCCGCTTCTGCGCCTGCTCGATCGAGCGGTTCAGCAACGGATGCTCGAGTTCCTGGCCTTCTTCCAGGCCCATGCGCTCCATGATGCGGGTGATGCGGTCGGAGCCGAAAAGGCGCATCAGGTCGTCCTCCAGCGAAATGAAGAAGTGCGATGAGCCGGGGTCGCCTTGGCGCGAGCAGCGGCCGCGGAGCTGCCGGTCAATGCGGCGAGACTCATGGCGTTCGGTGCCCAGCACGTGCAGGCCGCCGACTTCCGCCACGCCTTCGCCGAGTTTGATGTCCGTGCCGCGGCCGGCCATGTTGGTGGCGATCGTGATGGCCCCGCGCTGACCGGCGCGGGTGACGATTTCGGCCTCCTGCTCGTGATACTTGGCGTTGAGCACGGAGTGGACGAGACCCTCCTTTTTCAGCGCCCGGCTGAGCATTTCGCTGGTGTCCACCGAGATGGTGCCGACGAGCACCGGCCGCCCGAGCTTGTGCATCTCGCGGATCTCGTTGATGACCGCGGTGAACTTCTCGCGCCGGGTCTTGTAAACGGAATCGTTGCGGTCCTTGCGGATGTTGGGCCGGTTGGTCGGGATGGTCATCACCCCGAGCTTGTAGATGTCGTGAAATTCCTGCGCCTCCGTCTCCGCCGTGCCGGTCATGCCGGCCAGCTTGGTGTAGAGGCGGAAGTAGTTCTGGATCGTGATGGTGGCGAGCGTCTGGGTCTCGCGTTCGATCTCGACGTCCTCCTTGGCCTCGACCGCCTGGTGGAGTCCGTCGCTCCAACGCCGGCCGGTCATCAGGCGGCCGGTGTGCTCGTCCACGATGATGACCTTGTTGTTCTGGACGACGTATTGCACGTCGCGCTGATAGATGCTGTAGGCCTTGAGGAGCTGGGAGATGGCGTGGATGACCTGGGCGCGCTCCTCGAAGGCGGCCTGGAGCCCCTTTTTCTTTTCCAATCGGGCCTGGAGTTCCAGCGAGCTATCGCCGTCAATCTGGCTGAAGGCGGTGGCCAGGTCCGGCAGCACGAACGCGTCGGGATCGTTCGGGGAAATGAACTGCCGGCCCTTCTCGGTGAGGTCGGCCTCGTGCGACTTCTCCTCCATCGCGAAGTAAAGCTGCTCCTTCTCGGCGTAGAGCTGCTTCTTCGACTGGTCGGTGTGCAGCTCCACCTCGTAGAGCTGGACCCGCTTCTGGTTGGCCGGATCCTCGAACAGCCGGAGCAGTCCCTCGGCCTTGGGCTGACCAAGCTTCACGCGGTAGAGCAGGGCGGCGAGCTGGCGTTCGAGCTCCTCGGCGTTCTTCGGCTGACCCTTCAGTTGCTCCAGCAGGTCGCCGGCTTCCCGGAGCATCTCCTCGCAGTGCGCCTGCTGCTTGCGCACCAGGCGTTCCACGGTGGGCTTCCACTCGCGATACTTCTGTTCCACCGAAACCACGGCGGGACCGGAGATGATCAGCGGCACTCGAGCTTCATCAATCAGGATGGAGTCCACCTCGTCCACGATGGCGAAATAGTGTCCCCGCTGGACCTGATCCTCCTTGGTCGTGGCCATGCCGTTGTCGCGGAGGTAGTCGAAGCCGAATTCCGCATTCGTGCCGTAGGTGATGTCGCAGGCATACATCTGCCGGCGGACTGCGGGCGACTGATCGTGCAGGATGCAGCCGACCGTCAGGCCCAGAAACCGGTAGATCGTTCCCATCCACTCCGAGTCGCGCGCGGCGAGGTAGTCGTTGACGGTCACGACGTGGACGCCGCGGCCGCTGAGGGCGTTGAGATAGACGGGCAGGGTGCCGACGAGCGTCTTGCCCTCGCCGGTGGCCATTTCCGAGATGTAGCCCCGGTGCAGCGAGGTGCCGCCGATGAGCTGCACGTCGAACGGCACCATGTTCCACACGAGGTCATGCCCCCGGACGTGGATGACGGCCTTCGATTCGGTCAGGCGGCGGCACGCGTTTTTCACCACCGCGAACGCCTCGGGCAGGATGGCTTCCAGTTCGCGCTTGAGCTCCTCGTTGTCGGTGATGGGAGCGAGCTTGGCCTTCCATGCCGCGGTCTTTTCCCGCAGGACCTCCTCGGGCTGGGACTGGAGCTGAAGTTCCAGTTCGTTGATCTTCGCCACCAGCGGACGAAGCTTCCGCACTTCACGGTCGTTGCGGGAGCCGAAGATTTTTTTGAAAAGCAGACCTAACATGGCGAAGCCCAGATTTTAAGGAGCGGTGAGGCTAGGGTCGGGGGAAACCAGCGTCAAAGGCTGAAAACGGCACGGGATTGGCGTCCGTCGCGCGCCGGATTGCGGGCGTGACGGGGCCGGCCGGTCTGTTACTCCGGGCGCATGAACTTCTTCCGGACGGGCGCCGCGGCGGCTTTCCTGGTTGCCCTGTCGGCGGGGGCCGAGACGCTTTTCGTCGCCACGCCCCTCACGTCGGGCGAATTCACCACCGGAATCGAAGGGCCGGCCTGCGATCGCGAGGGCAACGTCTTCTGTGTCAGCTTCCGCGAAGCCCGCAACCTGGCCCGGGTCACTCCCGAGGGGCGGGCTGAGCTGTTCTTGGCCTTGCCGGACGGCAGCACCGGCAACGGCATCCGTTTCGGGCGCGACGGCGTGATGTTCGTGGCCGACTACACCGGCCACAACGTGCTGCGGGTGGACCCCAAGACCCGGGCGGTCTCGGTGTGGGTCCATGAGCCGGCGATGAACCAGCCCAATGACCTGGCGATCGCGCCGGACGGAACGCTGTATGCCAGTGATCCGAACTGGAAGGACGGCACCGGTCAGCTTTGGCGCATCACCCCCGACGGGCACGCCCACCGGGAAGCGGCCGGCATGGGCACCACCAATGGCATTGAGGTCAGTCCCGACGGCAAGACGGTCTATGTGAACGAAAGCGTCCAACGCCACGTATGGGCGTTTGCCCGGGCGGCGGACGGTTCCCTCGGCGGCAAGCGGCTGGTCCGGAAGTTCGACGACTTCGGCTTTGACGGCATGCGGTGCGACGTGGACGGCAATCTTTACATCACCCGGCATGGGAAGGGCACCGTGGTGAAACTGTCGCCCGCGGGCGAAATCCTGCGGGAAGTGCCGGTGCTGGGGCCGCATCCGACGAACCTCTGCTTTGGCGGCACCGACGGGCGAACGGTTTACGTCACCGAAGCGAAGGAGATGCGGCTGGTCCAGTTCCGCGTGGACCGTCCGGGGCTGGAATGGTCACGCTGGCGCGAACGATGAACTTCGTCAGTTGCGACTGGGGCACCTCGAATTTCCGGCTTCGCCTGGTGGGCGGCCCGGTCGCGGCCGAAGTCCGCACCGACGACGGCGCCGCCAAGCTGGCGGCCGCGGGCGGGGACCGTGCCGCGGCATTCCGGGAAGTCCTCGCGCGCGGGCTAGTGCAGCTCGGCGCCGCGGAAAATCTGCCGGTTGTCATCTCGGGCATGGCCAGCTCCACCATCGGCTGGCGTGAGTTGCCCTACGCCCACCTCCCCTTCGCTCTCGATGGCAGTGACGCCGTGTGGGAACGCCTTGAGGGGCGGATGTATTTGGTTTCCGGACTCCGCGGCGAAACGGACATGGCGCGGGGCGAGGAGACTCAAGCCATCGGCCTCGCGGCGGCCCTCGGAAGCGAGCTGCCGTCCCGGGTTACGGTGGTATTGCCCGGGACCCATTCTAAACACCTCACGGTGGAGGCCGGCACGATCACCGCTCTGCGCACCTTCATGACCGGCGAGCTGTTCGACCTGCTGTCCCGGCAAAGCGTGCTGCGCCATTCGGTGGAACATGCGGCTCCGGTGGATGCCGCCGCGTTCATCGAGGGCGTGCAGGAGCTGGACCGTGCGCCACTGACCGGGGCGCTGTTCCGGGTTCGCACCCGCCAGGTCCTCGACCGACAACCCGCCCACGCCAATGCCTCGTTCCTCAGCGGCCTGCTGATCGGCGCCGAATTGGCGGCGCTGCGAAACCGGGAATGGCCCGTGATCGTCGCCGCTGGCGGAACCGTCCGGGACGCCTACGCCTTGGCGGGCGATGCGCTCGGGTTCGGAAACCAACTGCGTGCCCTGGACGCGGAGCCGCTGTCCGCCGCTGGGCAGGCGGTGATCCTTCGCCAAATCGCGGCCAAGGAATCAGGACAGTGATGCCTGCGCCGTTTCCAAACAGACTCACGACTTCATGACCCCCGCGCCCTTTCATCACGCCCATTTCCGCGAACTGCCGGTCGTGGGCATCCTCCGTTTTTTTCCGGCCGATCAGGTGAAGCAGCTCGTGCCGGCGGCGCTCGCGGGCGGCCTGCGGAATCTGGAGATCACGATGAATTCCGCCGGTGCCGAAGACCTGATCCGGCTAGCCTGCGACCTCGTCGGGGACCGGGGCAATGTCGGGGCGGGCACGGTCACGACCTTGGCCGAACTGGACCGCGCCCTGGGTGCCGGGGCGTCCTTTGTGGTCACCCCGGCCGTGGTGCCGGAAGTCATCCGGGCCTGCGTGGAGCGCTCCGTGCCGGTGATGCCCGGGGCGATGACGCCGACGGAGATTCTCACGGCGTGGCGGCTGGGCGCGACCTTGGTGAAGGTGTTTCCGGCCGACCAGCTCGGGCCGGCCCACATCCGCGCGGTTAAGGCGCCCTTCCCGGAGATTCCGCTGATGCCCACGGGCGGCGTCACCGTGGAAACCTTGCCGGCTTTCCAGCGGGCCGGCGCGGATGCGTTTGGCGTGGGTGGGCCGCTCTTCGATGCCCAGCGCGCCACGGCGGGCGACTGGGAATGGTTCACCCGCCAGGCCGCCCGGTTCGTCGCCGCCTTCCGGGGCAGTGAGGCGAAAACGTAAGCGGCGAAACGCGCCTCAAGCGGACGGGCCAACGCCCGGCAAGCTGGCCGCCCGCCCCTGGACGTGGCCTCAACGCGGACGGAACAGGTAGTGGCTCACCAGCCATTCGTTGCCGCCGCGGAAATTCCACAGCTCGGCGCAGGCGAGGTAGAACACCCGCCAATAGACCCACCACTTCGTCTCGTTTCCGGGACCGTAGGTGTCGCGGAAGATCTGGCGGATCTCCGGCTCGTGGGAATCCATGTTCTGGAGCCAGTGTTCGGCCGTCTGGCCGTAGTGCCGGCCGCAGACGTTCCAGTGGTTCACCAGTTCCACGTCGCGTTGGAAATAGAGCAGCAGGTCGTCGCTAGGCATGATGCCGCCGGTGAAGAAGTAGCGGCTCATCCAGTCCGTCTCGTCGCGGGCGACGAAGTGGTAGGCGAAATCCCTGTGCGTGAAGATGTGGACGAAGAGGCGGCCGTCGGGCTTGAGCCAGCGGGCGATGTTCCCGAGCAGCCGTTCGTAGTTCTTCATGTGCTCGAACATCTCGACCGAAACCACGCGGTCGAAGCGGCCGACGCATCGCCCCGGTTCCGCAGTCCGCGATTCGCAATCCGCCTTCGGGGGCGGCTCAAAGCGGTTCATGTCGCACGTGATGATCGTGACGTTCTTCAGTCCGCGGCGGGCGCATTCCGCATCGATGTGCAGCTTCTGCGTGGCGGAATTGGAGACGCCCGTGATGCGGGCCCGCGGATATTTCTCCGCCATCCAAAGCGTCAGCGAACCCCAGCCGCAGCCGAGTTCGAGGATCTCCTGGCCGTCGGCGAGCTGTGCCCGCTCGCAGGTGAGCGCGAGCATGATCTCCTCCGCCTGAGCGAGCGTCTCGCGGCCGGTCGGATAATAGCAGGACGAGTATTTCAGGCGCGGCCCAAGGCAGAGCTGGTAGAAGCGCGTGGGCACCTCGTAGTGCTGCTCGTTGGCCGCCGCGGTCTCGATGGCGATGGGCGAACGGCGCAGCTCCTCGACCAGCGCGAGCAGATGGGCGCGGTTCGGTTCGAGTCCGCCCCGGTCTTCCTCGCGCAGCCGCTGGTGCAACAGATGGCGGATGCCGAAGCGGAGCAGGAAATCGGGAAAAACGTCGCGGGTGAGCAGGGAGTCGAGCATCTTGAGCAAGCGGTTTATTCGCAGACCAACCTAGATGAATGCGGGCATCGGCACTGAACGATCAGAGGCTCCGACCCGGGGCTGAAGGCCCGCAAAACGACAGCCTGGGGTGAAGCGAGCCATGCGAGCGCAGCCCCAGGTGTTCGGCGCAGATGGGTGGAGCGCTGTAAGCGCGAGACAGGGGCGAAACGAGTGCTGATATCGCGGGCCTTCAGCCCTTGCGGCAATTCAGCAATTTTCCTGGGGCTGCGCTCACTCCGTTCGCTCCACCCCAGGCTGCCATCGTTCGCGCTTTCAGCGCTCATGACAGCAAGGGTGGTGGAGCAGTGAAGGTCCATTTTCTTCCGTGATTTCAAAGTGGCCCCTTAAACCACGGCACAAACGCACTCGTCGAGCGCTGGTAGTCGCGATAGGCGTCGCCTTTGGATTTCACGGACAGCTCCTCGGTCATCGGGATGCCGGTCACGTTGACCAAGAAGTGCCACATCAGCGCCGGTGCGAGCAGGCCCAGCCAGCCCCACGGGGCGCTGAGTGCGAACACCGCGTAACCAACCCAGACCAGCCATTCGAAGAAGTAGTTTGGATGCCGCGAATGGTTCCACAGGCCGAGCTGACACACCTTGCCTTTGTTCGCCGGGTTCGCCCGGAATGCCGCCAGTTGCCGGTCAGCGACGGCTTCGCCGAACAGGCCGATGGCCCAAACCGCTACTCCCAGCCAGTTGAGCCAGGTCAGCCGAAATTCCTGGGTGGCGTGGCGGTCGAGGATCGTCAGCAGCCACGGCAGGGACAGCACCACCTGGAGGACGCCCTGCAACTGGAAGAAACCGGCCATCTTGCGGTCCGTCTGCGCACCCCACTCCTCCCGCAACCGGGCGTAACGGACATCTTCGACCGGGTGATGCGACCGGACGCGGACCCACAGGTGCAGTCCGAGCCGAAGGCTCCAGCCGGTGACCAGCGCGGTGAGCACAAGAGCGGCGGGCCAGTTCCAGTCTTCAAAGCGGCCCAGCTTTGGGTCGTAAGCGCGCAGGGCGGCGAGCCCCGTGTAGAGCCACACGATGGGGGTGAACCCCAGCGACCACACCACGTCCACGATCCCGAAGTTCCGCAGCCGCCGCGCCACAGCAAACGTGACCGCCATCTCGACGATGACGAACACCAGCGCGCCCAGGATGAGGAGCAGGAAAAGCGGCATGAAAGTCGGCCGGGAACAGCACCCGGAGGGCCGGCGAATCGCCAGCCGGACGAAAGGTAAGGGACTCCCGATTGCCCGGGTGTCAACCGGCGCTTGGGCCTGCCCGCGGGCTCGGAAAGCCGACGGGAGGCCGGCGTTGCGTCGGAGCGCACGCCGCTGGCTTGCCGTGTCGCCGGCGGGACGCCGGCTCGTCTCCAGGGCGGCGCCCGTGACGCTCGTCGGCCCGAAGGGCGCATCTGGAAAGTGGCTGGAGTCGGCTGGGGAGGCGAGTAGGCCGGGCTGCCAGCCCGGCACGTTGCCCAAGCTGCCAGTTTGGGCCGGAGCTGACTTCGGGCTGGCAGCCCGAACTACCTGCCGGGCCAGCGGCCCGGCCTACTAAGGGGCAGTGTTCAGATACGCCTCCGCCTGCAGCATCGTTCGCTCGGGATTCGACAACGAAACGGTCCGCGGCCAGATTCGCCGCCCGATGTCGAAGCCGTTGGTCATTGCCGGTCGCGAGTTTTCCAGCCGCCTGTTCGTGGGCACGGGCAAGTTCCCTTCGCCCGAATCCATGCGCGATGCCCTCGCGGCCAGCGGCACCCAGATGGTGACCGTCGCGCTGCGGCGTGCGGACCTCAGCGGCCGCAAGGATCCGTTCGCCAACATTCTCGAGTTCATCGATCCGGCCCGCTACCTGATCCTGCCCAACACCAGCGGAGCGATGAACGCCGAGGAGGCGGTCCGGCTCGCCCGGCTCGCGGTCGCGGCCGGGTTGCCGAAGTGGGTGAAGCTGGAGATCCATCCCGACCCGCGCTACCTGCTGCCCGACCCGATTGAGACGTTCAAGGCCGCGGAGATCCTGGTGAGGGAGGGCTTCACGGTGCTGCCCTATATCAACGCCGATCCGGTGCTCGCCAAGCGGCTGCAGGAAGTTGGCACCGCGACGGTGATGCCGCTGGGTTCGCCCATCGGGTCGCACCGCGGAATCCAGACGCGCGACCAGATCCGCATCATTCTCGAACAGGCGACCGTGCCCGTGGTGGTGGATGCCGGCATTGGCGCTCCCAGCCACGCGGCGGAGGCGATGGAACTCGGGGCCGATGCCGTGCTCGTGAACACGGCCATCGCCGTCGCGGCCGATCCGAATCGCATGGCCGTCGCATTCCGCCAGGCCGTGGAGGCGGGCCGCACCGCGTTCGAGCTCGGCTTGGGCGCGCCGCTCGACACCGCGAGCCCGACCAGTCCGCTGACGGCGTTCCTCGGCTGACTTGACCGGCCCGCAGGCAGACGCCTTGCTTGGCCGATGAAACGGACGCTTCTCGGTTTGGCGACAGCCTGCGCGGTCACCTGGGTCCACGCGGCGCCGCTGACGCCGGCGGAATTCGACGCGGATTTCCAGACCCTGGCCGCCTCACGGGGCAAGACCAACGAGTCCGTCCGCCTGCGCCAGCTCTTCGACCTCGAATGGCGTTACGAGATGCTGGAGTCGCCCGAGGCGGCGACCTACAACGGTTTTCCCGGCAGAACGCACGGTGGTCGGATCTTTCCAAAGCCACGCGGGAGCGTCAGCGCGCCGAACTCGACCGGCCGATCCGGGTCCTCGCGAGCATTGACCGGGCGGCGCTCGGGCCGGACGAGCAGCTCTATTACGACCTCTTCAAACGGCAGCTTACGGAAGCGAAGGAAGGCCTGCGGTTTCCCGATGAACTGCTCCCGCTCAACCAGATGGGCGGTGTGCAGCAGGGCATCGCGCAGACGCTGAGCATCATGCCGGCCGCCAAGCCGGCCGACTTCGCCGACATGATCGCGCGGCTGGAAGGCTCGGGAAAGCTGGTGGATCAGACCCTCGAGCTGCTGCGTGGAGGGCTCGCCCGGGGCATTACGCCACCCCGCATCACGCTGCGCGACGTGCCGCAGCAGGTGCTCAACAACCTGCCGGCCGACCCGCAGGACGGCGCGGTGTTCCGTCCGTTCCGGGAACTGCCCGCCGCCATTCCGGCGGCCGAACAGGCGGCGCTCCGCGGCCGGGCGCTGGCAGCCATCACGAACGTCTTCTATCCGAAGTTCCGGGAGCTGCATCGCTTCCTCGTGGAGGAATACGTGCCCAAGTCCCGGGAAAGCATCGCCGCCACCGCGTTGCCCGACGGCGAGGCGTGGTATGCGTTCCGGGCGCGCCGCAGCACGACCACCGCGCTGACGCCGCGGGAGATCCACGCCATCGGTCAGGCCGAGGTGAAACGCATCCGCGCCGAGATGGACAAGGTGATCGCGCTGGTCGGCTTCCAGGGCAGCTTTGCAGAGTTCCTTCAGTTCCTCCGGACTGACCGGCAATTCTACTTCGAGCGCGGCACGGAGCTGCTGGCGGGCTATCGCGACGTGTCGAAGCGCGTGGATCTCCAATTGCCGAAGCTGTTCGGCCGGCTGCCGCGGCTGCCCTATGGCGTGCTGCCGATCCCGAGTTATGCCGAAAAATCCCAGACCACCGCGTATTACCAGCCCGGCGCCGCCAGCTATGGCCGGCCGGGCGTCTTTTATGCGAACACCTACGCACTGGAGACCCGGCCGAAATACGAGATGGAAGCCCTGACGCTGCACGAGGCGGTGCCCGGGCACCACCTCCAGATCGCCATCGCCCAGGAACTCGAAGGTGTGCCCGAGTTCCAGAAACACTCCGAAACGACCGCCTTCGTCGAGGGCTGGGCGCTCTATTCCGAGCGGCTGGGCGAGGAGATGGGCTTCTTCACCGATCCCTATGCCAAGTTCGGCCAGCTCACCTACGAGATGTGGCGCGCCATCCGGCTGGTCGTGGACACCGGCATGCATTCCCTCGGCTGGTCGCGCGAACAGGCGATCGAGTTCTTCAAGGCCAACGCCGCCAAGACCGAGCACGACATCGTGGTCGAGGTGGACCGCTACATCGTCTGGCCGGGCCAGGCGCTCGCCTACAAGCTGGGCGAACTCAAGATCCGCGAGCTGCGGGCACTGGCCGAACGGGAACTGGGAGAACGGTTCGACGTGCGCCGGTTTCATGACGAAGTGCTCGGCAAGGGCGCCCTGCCGCTCGACGTGCTCGAGCCGCGGATGAGGGCGTGGATTGAGCGCGAGAAATCCCCCCAATGACCCGGCGGCTGCCCCTCCTGCTGGCTCTGCTGTTCTGTTGGCTGATGGCGCTCGGCGCGGTCGTCACGGCGGTCCAGTCCTGGCGATTCCTGCGGTCGGCGGTGCCGGCAGTCGGCACCGTGGTCGCGCTCCGCGAGACCGGCGGCGGTGCGGATTCCACCTGGGCACCGGTCGTCGAGTTTACCAACCAAGTGGGGGTGACGTTCTCCGTCAATTCTCAGATGTCCTCCGATCCACCGACCCACCGGGTGGGTGACCGGCTGGCCGTCCTGTATCCGCCGAACCATCCCCAAAGCGCTCGGATGGACCATCCGGCGGAGTTCTGGCTGACCCCGTTAGTGTTCAGCGTTCTCTCATTTTCCTGCGGCGTGTTGGCGGTGGTGATTCGATCCCGGTCCTGACCGCCCGGAAGGAAAGCGGGCCGGGAAAAGCAGCGATGACTGTGGCTCGGAATCGGTGTCGGCTGGCTTTGGAGACGGCTTCCTTTACCGTCCGGCGCGGTGCGCGGCGAACTGAAGGATTCACACGGACGCGTGATGCGGGACCTCCGGGTCAGCATCACCGACCGCTGCAATTTCCGCTGCCTCTACTGCCTGCCGGAGACCGAGGAAGCGGCCAACTTTTACCGCACCAAGTTCGACGCGCTGCGCAATCCGCAACCTTTCGCGCTCAAGCCGATCCGCTACGACTGGAAGCCGCGGGCGGAGCTGCTGACGTTCGAGGAGATCGAGCGGGTGGTCCGCGTGGCTACCGAACTCGGAGTCCGCAAAGTCCGCGTGACCGGCGGCGAACCGATGCTGCGTCACGGCGTGGAGCAGCTCGTCGGGCGTCTCGCGGCGATTCCGGGCGTCGAGGACCTCGCGATGACCACCAACGGCCAGCTCTTCGCAGCGAAGGCTGAGGCGCTCCGGGCGGCCGGGCTCAAACGGGTCAGTTTCTCGATGGATTCGCTGGAGGCGGCCAACTTCCGCAAGCTGACGGGCCGAGACGGCCTGGCCGAAGTGCTCGCCGGGATCGAGCTGGCCCAGCGTCTGGGCTTCCATCCGGTGAAGGTCAACGCGGTGCTGATCCGCGACCTCAATGACCACGAGTTGGAACCGTTGGCCGAATTCGCGCGGGAGCGGAACCTGAGTTTCCGGTTCATCGAGTTCATGCCGCTCGATTCCAGCCGCGCCTGGCAGCGCGAACTCGTGGTGCCCGGCCGGGAAATCCTCGCGCGGCTGCAAGCCCGGTTCGACCTCCGGCCGGTGGATCAGTCCGAAAACCCCGCCGAAACCGCGCGACGGTGGACCTTCGGGGATGGCCGGGGCGAAATCGGCATCATCGCCCCGGTGAGCGAGCCCTTCTGCGGCCACTGCAACCGGCTGCGACTGACCGCCGACGGCAAGCTCCGCACCTGCCTGTTCAGCCTCGGGGAACATGACCTCCGGCCATTGCTGCGGGGCGGTGCCACCGATGCCGAATTGGCCGACCGGCTCATCGAACTGGTCGTCCACAAGGAAGCCGGCCACCGGATCGGCCAGCCGGACTTCGTGCAACCCGCCCGCACCATGAGCTGCATCGGCGGCTAGGCGGGCGGTTTCGGCCCGTGAAACCGGGCTCGCGGCAAAGGGCGCTTCGTTTCATCGTGGCTGTAGGCCGACAGCCAAAGTGCTGCCGGCATCTTGCCGGCACCAGTGGGAACTCAGTTTTCCAGGGGGCAACGGATCGGGCCTGTGGCTATGGCCGTAGGCCATCGCGCCCCGGGTGGGCTTTCGCCCAGAGCCACCGGCCCGATCCGCAACCCCTGTCCGAGCCAGTAGCAGTCCGGTGCCGCCGCTGCCGGCAAGATGCCGGCAGCACATTGTTCCGGCCCGCCCGTCCGTCGTTGGCCGAAAGCCCCCCAAGGATCGCTGCGGGCCAACCTCTCCAAGGTTAGCCAGGGTGGAAGGATGCGCCCATTCCATACGCTTCCGCAGACGGAAGTTGCCCGCCCCGCCCCGCCTGCCGCACTGTCCGCGCCTTGACGTGAGCGGCGGAGGCTATTTTCCCACAACCCATTGGACCCTGCTGGGCGACGCGGCGGACACCCGTTCGCCCGCGCAGTCGGCGGCCCTGGAGTCGCTTTGCCGCGCCTATTGGTCGCCAGTCCACGCCTACGTGGCCAGCCTTACCGGCTCTCCGGACCGGGCCGAGGACCTGACCCAGGGGTTTTTCGCCCATGTCCTTGAAAAGGGCGCCTTGGCGGCGGCCCACCGCGAGAAGGGCCGCTTCCGGACGTTTCTCCTCACCAGCCTGCGCAACCACCTGCACAACCAGCACAAGCACACCCACCGGCTCAAGCGCAGCCCGGGCGAGGCTCCTATTTCGATCGATGAACTGACGGACGGCGAGTTTGACTCCCTCCGCCACGACGAAACGCCCCAACGTGAGTTCGAACGCAAATGGGCCCGGGCCGTGGTGAACCGGGTGCTCGAGCGCCTCCGGACTGAATGCGCCTCCGCCGGTCAGGAAGCGCGCTTCGACACGTTCAAACTCGTGTTGGCAGAAGGTCCGCAGGCGGACGCTGGCTACGCGCGGCTGGGCGCTGTGTTGGGCCTCACGGAAGGCGCCTTCAAGATGGCGCTGCAACGCTTCCGCCAGCGCTATCGCGACCTGTTCCGCGAGGAGATTGCCAGCCAGGTCAGCGATTTGCGCGACGTGGACGAGGAGATCCGTCACGTGCTCACCATGCTGCGGGGCGCCTGACCCCTGCCTCAGCCGGGCAGCCACGGGTATCGCGCCGGTTGCACAAGCCCTCCGGTTCAGGCCGGCAGTGCCAAAGCGGCTCCCGCGCGCCCCCCCTTCCCCGCTCTGCCAACTGCGCCCTGTTCGGCCTCGGAAAAAAAGTTCGGCGCAACCCGTTACTTCCGCCGCGCCGCGTTGTAGCAGCCAGCGGAGGGGCGTTTCCCGGTTCACTCAATTCGTTGGGGGAAAGCAGTGCCCGGGACACGACTCCCTCCACGGAGATTTTCAGTCCATTGCTATGAATCAGCCTACCTTGAGCCCGGCCGCTGTTCCCGGCCGGCCACGTCCCGGCGGCTTTCGGGCCGCCTGTCTCGCGCTCCTGTCCGCCTGTTTGTTTGGTTTCGCTTCGGCCAAGGCCGATCCTGGCCAAGCCCTGAACTTCGACGGCGTCGATGACAAGGTGATCATCCCTCACCGGGCTGAACTCAACTCGCTCCCGCTCACCGTGGAGTGCTGGTTCAAACCCACTGCGTCCGGCAGCGGAGTTTCCAGCATCGTGAACAAATACGTGGCCTCTTCGGGCAATGGCTGGGCCATTCATTATGCCAGCGGCCAAGTGTCGGGCTGGTATTACGCCGTGCCTGGTTTCGTCAACACCACGCTCCTTGGCGTTACCGTCAGCCTGAACACTTGGCATCACGTCGCGATGGTAGTGGAAACCACCGGCAGCAAGCTCTACGTGGACGGCGTGCTCGCCAGCAGCGCCGCTTGGAGCGGAGCTCCGACGGTGGCCACCACCACCCAGGATGTCACGCTGGGCGAATACGCCGGCAACGTCGCCGGCGGCAAGTTTTTCCCCGGCGCGATCGACGAGGTCCGGATTTGGAACGGCGCCCGCTCCCTTGCCGAAATCCAGGCCTTCAAGGACACCGAAATCGCCTCCATGCCGTCCTGCCTGATGGCCTACTACAAGTTCAGCCAAGGTGTGGCCGATGGCGTGAACACCGGCGTTACCGCCCTGCCCGATGTCGCCAACGCGTTTGCCGACGACGGCACGCTCCAAAACTTCGCGCTCTCCGGGACCACGGGCAACTGGACCACCGGTCCCACGTTGACGGCGTCAACCTCCGCCTACGCGGGAGCGCCCGACATCAATCTCGTCGGCAACGGCAACCCGATTCTCGACGGCACCACCGCGACCGCCACGGGGAACAACACGGACTTTGGCTCGTCCCTGGTTGGCACGGGCATGCCCAAGACCTTCACGCTGGAAAACACCGGCACCTCTACCCTGACGGTTTCCGCCATCTCCTTCAGCGGTGCGAATCCCGGCGACTACGCGGTGTCAGGCATCACCCTGCCGGCGACAGTGGCGGCGAATGCCAGCACGACCTTTGCGGTCACCTTCACGCCGACGGCCGTGGGTGCCCGCACCGCGACGATCAACGTCGTCAGCGACGACTGCGACGAGAGCAACTACGACTTCGCACTGACCGGCACCGGCACCCCTCCCCCCGCCACCGCGCTGAACTTCGACGGCTCGAACGATTCCGTGGACATCCCCCATTCGGCGGGCCAGCTCGGCTACCCCTTCACGGTGGAAGCGTGGGTGAAAACCACGGATACTCACGGACTTCTCGTCTCCAAGTATGCGGCCAGTTCGGGCAACGGCTGGCAGATGGGAACGGAAGGAGGAAAGCTGACGGCGTGGTTTTTCCGGCCCGGAGGCGCTGGTGCCATTTTTCCGAGCGGTTCGGGGATCGTGGGTGCAACGACCATCAACAACAACGTCTGGCACCATGTGGCCTTCGTGGTGGACTCGACCGGCGGTCGCCTCTACGTGGACGGCGTCTCGGACGGATTCTCGGGCTGGACCTGGGGCACGCCCGGGCCCGCCACCACCACGGTGCCCGTGCGCCTGGGCGACGTGACGCTGCAAACGGTGTATCCCTTCGCCGGCACATTGGATGAAGTGCGCATCTGGTCCGTGGCCCGCTCGGCGGCGGAACTTCAGGCGAACAAGAACACCGAGCTGGCCGTGATGCCGCCGTGCCTGGTGGGTTACTACAAATTCAACCAAGGCACGGCCGACGGGAACAACGCCGGCCTGACCAGCCTCGTGGACACCACCGGTGGTGCGAGCGGCGCCCTGAACAACTTCGCCCTCAACGGACCTGCCAGTAACTGGACCACGGGCAGCGGCATCACCGAAGTGACCTCCGTGCCAGATCCCACGGCCCCGGAGATCAACCTCACGGGCAATGCCGCCAGCATTGCGCTTGGTGACACTACTCCCAGCACTTCGGATCACACCGACTTTGGCAATGTCGCGGTGGCCGGCAGCCCGGTCGTCCGCACCTTCACGGTCGAGAACACCGGCCCCGGCGCCAGCGCGTTGAATGTTGCCAGCGTGGCCGTGAGCGGCGCGCACGCGGCGGATTTCACAGTCGGCGCGCTCACCCCGGCCGGACCGATTGCCGGCGGCAGCACGGCCACCTTCACCGTCACCTTTGCGCCAAGCGCGACCGGCACACGCACGGCCACGATCACGGTCAACAATGACGACTGCAACGAGTCCGCCTATGCCTTCGCGGTCCAGGGCACGGGCGTGAACACCGCGCCCACGGTGATCGCGGCAAACCCGACCATCACCGTCAACGAAGGAACGGCAACGTCGAACGGCCTCACGGTCAATGACGCGGAAGGGCACACGGTCACGGTGACGTCGAGCGTCGGCAGCATCGGCGTGCTGGCGTCCGCCACATTTGTCTCCGAGTTCGCCACCACCGCGACGCCGCGCCGGTTCGACTTCGACAGCGCGGGGAACATCTACGTCGGCAGCGCCTCTGGCGTGGTGACAAAATACGCCCCCGCCGGCACGCAGCTGATGCAGTTCACCCTCGCGTCGCCGTCCGTGGCAGCCGATGGCGAGAACTTCACCGGCATTGACGTGGATTCGGTGGGCAACATCTATGTCACCTATTCCGGCCACACCCACACCCGGAAGTATGACTCCACCGGCAACCTGATCGGCAATTTCGGCCCGGCCACGCAGCAGGTCTATATCCGCGGCGGACGTTTCGGCGGACCGAGTGGCAACTACTACCAGCTGGATCGCTCCCACAAGTTGGTGCTCGTCAATCCGTCGGGCACGGAGCTGTGGCGCACCGCGGGCTACAACGCCGGTGTCAACGAACCGCCGAACACGGGTTTATCTGGCAACTTGGACGTCGCCATCCACCCGACGACCGGCGCGGCCTATGTCGGCGACAACGGATTCATCAAGGGCTTCGATGCAACCGGGGCCACCACGGGTTACTTCAGCACGACGGGCGGGCAGAACAACTCGATCGACATGGACGCCCAGGGAAATCTTTGGGCCGCTTCCGCCACCAGCATCCGCAAATATACCACCGCCGGCATAGCCTTGGGCTCGTTCGGCACCGCCGGCACCGGAGCGGGGCAGTTCCAGCTCGTGACTTACCTCCGCTTTGACGCGGCGGGCAATCTCTGGGCCTTGGATCAAACCCGGAACAAGCTGATCAAATTCAACGTGGGACAGTCCACCTACGCCTGGCTGCACACGCCGGCTGACGGCCCCGCCGGCCCGACGACCGTGACCATCACCGCCACCGACAGCCTCGGTGCGAGCGGCCAGACGACCTTCACGCTGAACGTCAACAACGTCGCGCCGACCGCCACTTTCTCGCGCAGCGCCGCCACGGCGAACGAGAACACCGTGACGCCGCCGAGCGTGAACTTTAGCGGCCAGACCGACCCCGGCACGACCGACGTGAGCACGGGCTTGAAATACAGTTACGACTACAACAACGACGGCACCTGGGACGACGGCGACGGCACGTATGCGGGCAGCCTGACGACGGCCACGAGAACCATTCCCGCGAGCTATTTCGCCGCGCCCGCCCCGGCCTCGCGCACGGTCAAGGGCCGCGTCCTCGACAAGGACGGCGGCCTTGCGGACTACTCCGTTAGCATCACGGTCAATCGCACCCCCAGCGACGTGACGCTCAACCCGTCCAGCATCGCTGAAAACAATGCGGCCAACGCCACGGTGGGCACGCTCGCCGCCACCGATCCGGATGCCGGGAACACCCACACCTTTACGCTCGTCGGCGGCGCGGGCAGCGGCGACAACGGCAGCTTCACCATCGCTGGCAATGCGCTGAAGCTCACGCCCAGCGCCGACTTCGAGACAAAACCCACCTACCAACTGCGGGTGCGGGCCACCGACGTCGGCGGCCTGTTCTTCGAGAAGGCGCTGACGGTCTCGATCACGGACGTCGCGGAAAACACCGCCCCGACGGTGGCGCGGGACGCCGCGACCGTGACGGTTCCGGAAGGCACGACCGCCTTCAACTCCGGCACCTTCGCCGATGCGAATGGCAACACGGTCACCATCACGGCCTCCGTCGGCTCGATCACCCAGTCCGGCGCCGGCGCTTGGACTCACCAGCAGACCCTCACCCAAGGAGGCAATCCCATCGAGCTGACCCTCGACAGCCAGGAGAACCTGTATGTCGCCAATCCGGGCCTGAACACCCTCTACAAATACAATAGCAGCGGCAGCCTCGTGACGAGCTGGACGGTCACCGGCACTCCGACAGGCGTGGCCGTGGATTCGGCCAACGGCTGGCTGTATGTCGTCCTGAAAGATGGTCGCCGCATCGACAAGTTCACCTTGTCCGGGACGCTCCTGTCCACGTGGGGTTCCTCCGGCAGCGGTGACGGCCAGTTCAACACGCCGCATTGCGTCGCCGTGGATGCCGCGGGTGACGTTTACGTCGCCGACTCCTTCAACAGCCGCATTCAGGTCTTCAGCCCCGCGGGAACGTTCCTCCGCAAGTGGGGCACCGCCGGCAGCGGCGACGGGCAGTTCAACTTTCCTCAGGGCCTGCGCATCAGCCCCGGCGGCACGCTCTACGTCGCGGACCGCAACAACAACCGGGTCCAGTATTTCAACACCGCCGGCACCTTCCTCGGCAAGTGGGGCACCGGCGGCAGCGGCAACGGCCAGTTCAGCGCGCCGGCGGGCATCGGCATTGATCCCGGCGGCAACGTCGTGGTCGGCGACATTGGCAACAATCGCATCCAGAAATTCACGGCCAACGGCACCTATGTGGACAAGCTGGGCCCGAGCACCACGGTCGGCAACTTGTCGCTGCCGCACGGCACGGCCTTCCCGCCGTCGGGCCGCAGCGTTTACATCGCCGACTTCAACAATGGCCGGGTCGTTAAGTTTGCCACGCCGGGCGGCTGGAACTGGTCCCATACCCCGGCTGACGGCGCGGCGGGCCCGACCACGGTGACCATCACGGCCACCGACAATGGCAGCCCGAACCTGAGCAGCACCACGACCTTCACGCTGAACGTGAACAACGTCGCGCCGACCATCGCGCTCACCGGAGCCGCCACCGTGGCTAACGGCGCGCCCTACACGCTGAACCTCGGCACCATCACCGATCCCGGCACCGACACGGTGTCCGCCTTCAGCATCAACTGGGGCGACGGCCACACGGAGAACTTCACCGGCAATCCGGCCAGCACCACCCAGACCCACACCTACGCCACGCTCGGGGCGAAAACGATCACGGTCACGCTGACCGATGAGGACGGCACCTTCACCGGTGGCACGAAGTCGGTCACGGTGGAGAACGCCGCGCCGGTGGCGGGTGCGGACGGCCTGAATCGCCCGAACACCACCAAGGTGGCCAAAGTGCTGAAGTCCGACCTGCTCGGGAACGACAGCGACGCAGACAGCGACCCGCTGACCCTCACCGCCGTGGGCAACGCCCAGCCTCCAGGCGCCACCGTAGCGATTGCCGGCAACTTCGTGGTTTATACCGCCCCGGCCAACAACGCGGGCAACGGCAGCTTCACCTACACCCTCAGTGCTGGCGCCCACACCGTCACTGGCACGGTCACGGTCACCGAGACTTCCACCTCAGGTGGCGGCGGCGGCACGCCCAACTACCTCACCCTGGTGCCGAACGGGAACGACTTCGTCGTCACCTTCCTCGGGGTGCCGGGCGGCAGCTTCCGGGTGCAATACAGCACCGCCGGCCCGCCCAACTACGACTGGCAGGAGTTCGCCCCGCCGGCCATCTACACCGCCGCGCCCAACGGCGTCTTCACCCACACCGACGTCAACCCGCCCGGCCCGGTGCGCTTCTACCGCGCGATCGCCAACCCGTGAGCCCTGAAAACTGAATACTGAAAACTGAACACTTCCCGCGCATGAAACTGCTCACCACCGCCGCCGCCCTGCTCGCCGCCGGTTCCGCCCACGCCGCGCTCGTCACCGAGACCTACACGCCGACGATCGTCACCACCGCGATTGCCGACAACCAGCCGGTGCTCACCTCGTTCCTGCTCAGCATCAATTCCTCGGCCATCCTGTCGCTGAGCGAGGTCACCATTAGCTTCGAACTCCGCGGCACCGGCGCCGGCCTGGGTTGGGCCAGCGATATGTTTGCGTCATTGCTCAAGAGCCCCGTGGCCACCGCCCCGACAATAGGTGATCCTTCGGCGGTGCTGCTCAACCGCGTCGGAATCACGGACACTGATCCGGTCGGTTTCGGCTACGACGGCTGGAACATCACCCTGCGCGACCAGGCGCCGGTCGGCGATCCACCGGTCACCGACATTCACGGCGCCTCGTTGGTCAGCGGCGTGCTGACGGGCAGCTTCCAGCCTGACGGACGCATTGGCCCCACCGACACGCTGCGGCCGGCCCTGCTCAGCGCCTTCAACGGCGGCAGCGGCAACGGCGATTGGCGCTTCAACCTGGGCGACCTATCCGCCGGCGGCACCATGCAGCTGGTCAGTTGGTCGCTGACACTTGTCGGCGAAGACACCGTGAGCGCGGTGCCCGAGGCTTCGACCTGGGCCGCCGGACTCGCCTTTGCCGGTGCCGGTGCCGCGCAGTGGTGGCGTTCCCGTCGCCGGAACTGACGCTTCAGCCATTTCCTGAAGGCATTCGCAGGCCCACCCGGACGATCCACGTTCGGGTGGGCTTCCCGTCTTGAGTGGGTGGAAGACGGGCGCGAGCGCTGGTCAAAACCGAAACCGCGGCCCGCTGTTACCTTTCCACCGAGACGTTGTAGCAGATGAGTGAACAACTCTCGCTGGCATGAAAAGCAAACTGCTCCTCCCCACCCTGTGTCTGGCGGCCCTGCCCCTGACAGCGGCCACCGTCACCTACGTCGGCTATGACCTCACCACCAGCGGTGCCTGGAGGAATACCGGCGTCACCAAGCCACTCGATGCCGATGGCAACAACGTCTATGGCAGCGACGGCTATCTGCTGACCACCAGTCCGGGCGGGGCACTCCTCAGCAATCCGGCCTACGCGTCGGTGCACAATCTGGTGAGCGCCTTCTACAGTGGCCATGTCACCACCCCGAACTACACCACCGTGGACAATCCGCTCGGCGGCACGGTGAAGACGGGCATCTGGTATGCGACTGGTGCCTTCGCAAATCAGGAACAGGACTTCGTCCGCATCACCGTCAGCCAGGCGTCATCCTTCCGGATCGGCATAATGGTGGACGAGACCGACTTTATCGGGATCTCGCCAGGACAGCTCCGGGTCCGCCAGAGCGCCGGCGGAAGCGGTGACAGCACTCTTGTGAACGCCATGGTCGAGGCCAACCTCGATACCGACTGGTATTTCTTCGACATCTTGGGTGCCCAAGCCGGCGACCAGTTCGTCATTTCGGGAACTGACTCCCGGGTCGGTGCCGGCCCGGTCGCCTCCAACGGCATCGGTGCCATTTCATTCGACAGCGTGGCGGTGCCCGAGGCCTCCACCAGCATGGTGGGTCTGTTGGCGGTGGGAGCACTGGCGCTGCGTTGGCGGTCCGCTGCGCGGGCGTCCTGAGAAGCGCTCCGGGCCCGGTGAACACCGGCGCGTTACTTTCGCATTCTGCCGTTGTAGCAGGTCAATGAAGACCACCCCCTCCTGCATGAAAACACCATCCCATCGAACTCACCTCTCCTTGCTGTCGCCCCGAATTGCGTTCATTGCGGCCGTCCTCGCCGCGGCGCCTGCCTACGGGCAATCCCACCTGCGCGAGGCGTGGTTCTTCAACAACCCGGCAGGAAGCGCCCCGAACGGCACCACGACCTTGAGCACTTCCGGGACGGTGGCCACCATCCGCGGAGCGGGTGCCAGCTTCACCGGCGCGGGACTCAGCCTGCCTGGCGGCAGCTCCTCCGTGGCTGCCTATCTGGACCTGCCCAATGGGATGATCTCGTCGCTGACTGACACCAGTTTCGAGTTTTGGGTGACGGTGCGTTCCCACCAGAATTGGCAGCGCATCTTTGACTTCGGCTCCGGCACCGCCGGCGAACTGACCGGGCCGGGCGGCAGCGCCTCCGGCAACAACTACCTCTTTCTTTCGGCCAACATCGGCAATCTGCCCAATACCCAGCGCCTGGAATGGAATACCCAGAGCACCGGCGTCGACACAACCGCCCCCCTGACGTTGAACGTGCCGCAGCACGTCGTCGTGACCTTCGATGACCGTCAGGACCTCAGCCAACCGGGGCTGGTGGCGTGGTATCTGAACGGCGCGCTCATTGGCAGTCAGGTCAATTCCCAACGCTTGGCGACGCTGAATGACGTGAACAACTGGCTTGGTCGCAGCCAATACACCGGCGACTCGAACTCCCACATGACCTACGACTCGTTCGCCATCTACGACGTGGCCTTGTCGCAGTCGCAGGTCACCGCCCAATTCACCGCCGGCGCGGATTCGCCCGCGTTCTCCCCGGTGCCCGAGGCCTCGACGTGGACCGCCATCGGCTTTGTCGGCGCCCTGCTGACGTGGTCCGGACTGCGGAGCCGTCGGCTCCGGAAGTGAATTCCAATCCCCCAATCCCCATCCCCCAAGACCATGCAGGACTCCCCCCTCCTGAATCGTTTTGCCCAGCGCCACAATCTCCCGCCCGAATCCGCGCTCCGGCGCCTGTTCCTCGAAGCGGTGCCCCGCTGGCAGCGGCCCTTTGTCCGGCTTCACAGCCGGATTCGTCCCCGGCTCTACGCGGGTGATTGGCGGCTGATCGCCGAACTCGCCAAGGCCACCACGATGCAGGGCGTGGACGATGCGCTTGACCGCTGGCACCACAGCGCCGGCCATTTTGAGTCATTTGGACGGAATCATCTCCATTGGCGGGTGTCGGGCCGGCGTGTGCTAGCGCTGGCTGGAGCGCTGCTGAACGGGTCTTCGGACCGCCACGCGGCCCCGAAAACCGCCTTTGTGCCGACCGCGTTGGATCGCGCGGGAGAAGTGGTGCGGACCGGCTTCAACTCTCCCGTCCGCTGGGTCCAACTGCACGGATAACTTCCCCGTTACCTTTCCGCGGCTTCGTTGTAGCAGATGAGTGAAGGTAAGCTTCCGACATACCCCACCCGCATGAAGACCAACCCCCGATCGTCTCTTGTCCCCGCAGCTCTGGCCGCGCTTGCTCTGACAGCGCCAGCCCGCGGCGGACTGCTGGTGGAACAATGGCAGGGAGGGGGCGCGGGCTCCGGCGGCCTCGCCGGAGCCGATGCGGTGATTGCGAGCCGAGACCCCGACGTTTTCGGCATCTGGGACATTATTGACTTCACCGACGATCCCGGCGGTTTCGCCGGCGAAATTTCCGGAAGCAATCCCTGGCCGCTCGCGACCTTGCGCAACCAGAGCGGAACTGGGGCACCGGCCAACAATGACTTCGCCGCGCGCATCTCGGGCACGCTCAACATCACCGTGGCGGACACCTACCGGTTCCGCACCTACTCCGACGACGGCGTGCGGCTCAAGGTTGGGACCACGGTGGTGATCAGCGACAACGGTTACCACCCGGAACAGGTCAACACCGGCAACATCTTCCTCAATCCGGGAAGCTACCTGATCGACCTCATCTTCTTTGAAGGCGGCGGCGAGGCTTCTCTGGAATTCACGATGGCCCAGGGCAGCGGTGCGTTCGGACATGTCGGCGCGTTGCCCGGCATTCCCACCGTCGCGCCGTCGGTCCCGGAGGCCAGTTCCGGGGCGGCAGCCGTCGTGATCTGCGGCCTGGGTGCGTTCGCCAGCTGGCGCTGCGGGCGGCGGTCCCGTTAGCCCTCCGTGGGCGTCGCGCGGCGGAGATCTTCCTGGCAGGGCGTTTCACGTTCCTGTCGCCGCCGGCGCCGGTTTTCCCCTAGTCTTCCCGCATGTCCGCCACCTGTGTCCGCTGCCAGCGCGCCCTCGCGCCGGACGACACGCATGGGCTCTGCGGAGACTGCCTCGCGGACAGCCTGTTCGGCGCTCTGGACCCAATGCCGGCCGCCGAAACTCGGCCCGCCGGTTTGGCCGCGTATGAACTGCTGGAGGAGATCGCCCGTGGCGGCATGGGCATCGTCTATCGCGCCCGGCATCGCGGACTGAACCGCCTGGTTGCGCTCAAAATCGTCCACGCCTCGGCCGGCGCACCCGGTGCCGGCGTGGACCGACTGAAAACCGAGGCCGAACTGGCCGCCACGCTGGAACATCCCAACATCGTGCCGGTTTACGACGTCGGCACGGTGGATGGCCGTCCGTGGTTCACGATGAAGCTGGCCGAGGGCGGTTCGCTCGCGGACCGCCTCACCCAATTTCAAATCCCGAGCGAGGGCCAGACCGCCGCCACCAAAACGGCGCTGAAGGAGATGGCCCGCCTCTTCGGTGCGATCGCCCGCGGGGTCCATCACGCCCATCAGCACGGCATCCTCCATCGCGATCTCAAGCCCTCGAACATCCTGCTCGACCGCGACCGGGAACCGATGGTCGCGGACTTCGGCATCGCGATCCGCTCGGACGTGGACGCCGCCATCACGCACACCGGAGCGGCGCTCGGCACCCCGGCCTATCTCGCCCCGGAGGTCGCCCGAGGTGGCGCTCGGGAAGCTTCGGTGGCCGCCGACATCTACGGACTGGGCGCGATCCTGTTCCACCTGCTGACCGGGCGCCCGCCGTATGTCGGCGCGTCGGCCTTCGAGGTGCTGACCCAAATCTCCACCAACGAGATCCCTTCCCCGCGGTCACTCAATCCGGCGGTGCCGGCCGATTGGACCACCCTGTGCCTGAAGTGCCTCGAACGCGCCCCGGAACGCCGCTATCTGTCGGCCTTTGAGCTAGGGGAGGAATGCGAGCGCCTGTTGCGCGGCGAGCCGATCCGGGCCCGCCCGGTGCCCGCCCCGGAACGTCTTTGGCGCTGGACCAAGCGGCGTCCGCTGGTGGCCGCGCTGGCCGTTCTGGCCGTCGCCGCTGCCGGCCTGGGGCTTACCGGCATCTTCTGGCAATGGCGTCTCGCGGAATCGGCCCGGCGCCTGGCGGAGCTCCGGGCAACCGAAGCGCAGCAAGCAGAGGAACGCGCCCGGTCCGGGGCTTACTTCGCCACGGTCGCCCAGGCCCTGGCGCTGCGACAGCAGGGCGATCTCGGAAACGCCCGGCGCCTCCTTGATGGTCTCGATCCGGTCCGCCGGGGCTTTGAATGGCGCCTGCTGCGCTGGCTGACCCGGGGCGACGAGGCCCGACGCGTGGATCTGTTGGATTCCGATCCCCGCTGTCTGGCGTGGGAACCTAACCGCGGCCGTTTGGCAGTGCTGGGAGCGGACCGCGCACTCCGTTGGGTTGACCCCGCCAACGGCGCCCAGGAACTGGGTGTGACCGTGCCGCCGACTCCGAAGCTTCGGGACCGGGAAATTCTCGATCACGGCTTCCACTCGCTGTGCTTCGCGCCGGATGGCCGCCACTTTGCCTGTTCCGATGGCGACGTCCTGCTGGTCGTGGATGCCGCCACCGGCCGATTGGTGCATGCCGCCGGGCGCCGGCACATCGGGGCCGTCTGGCTCGACTCCAACCGGCTGCTCTTCTCCGGCAACACCGTCTGGGCCGCGGCCAATGGCGATCCGGGCGGAATCCTCGATGTGGGCACCGGCCGCACTGAGGCCCTGCCATGGGGAATCTTCGGGCCACTGGCCATCACCGCCGACCGCACCTCGATGGCCTGGGTTCGCGAACGCAATCGCAGCCTGCAGGTCGAAGTGTTTTCGCCGTCCAACTTGGCGGACGTGATCAGCGAGAAGCTACCTCCCGCGCACCAGTTTCCCCCGCAAACCGGGTCGCCGGCTTTTTTGACGTTCAGCCCCGACGCGACCCACCTCGGCCTGGCCACAGCCACCGAAGTCGGCAATCCCAGGGTTCTCGCGGTGGTAAACTTGGAGGATCAGCAGATGGTCTTCGCGCACGATGCGCAGTCCATGATCCACAGCCTCGCGTTTTCCGCGGACGGCCAGTTGCTGTCCGTGGGCACCGCCGACACGGCGCTGCGCCAGTTTCAATTCCGGCGCGCGGCCCCTGAGGTTCCCACCTACGACGATGATGCGTTTCCCGGCCTCGCCCAGACGGTCCCCAGCGCCGGACCTCGCTTCGCCCCGGACAGCCTCCTGAGCCGCTCCGCGCTGGCGGGCCAGATCCATTTCCGCCTCGGCCACGGCGAACGCATCTGCGATCTCGTGCAACTGCCGCAAGGCGGGCCGCTCGCCAGCATCAGCGACGACCGGACCCTGCGCCTGTGGAGTCCGCCGGCGGAAAGGTCGCCCCACCGGGTGGGCGGCGTGTGGACCTGGAACCGTTGGGAACACCCGTGCATGTCCGCCGACGGCCGGTTCGCCCTCTACCGGGCCGAAACGAACACCGCTTGGCTGTGGGACCGCCTCCGCCAACGGCATTTTCCTCTCGCGGAGTGGCACCATCCGCTGGCCTTGCGCAAGGACGGCAGCGCGGTAACCCGCGACGGGCAAAGCGGGGAGATTGTCTCATGGTCGCCTCCAGGCGAATCCGGCGAACCGCCCACGCGGCTGTGGCAGGTGAAGGGGATCCCATCATTTCCAGGCTTTCCTTACGCCGTCCGGGGCGCCCTGTCCGCCGATGAGCGAACCTTGGTTGGCTTGATTCCGGGGAAGCTGCTCGCGGTGGAAATGACCAAGCGCACAGCCTCCGGAACGGGTGACCAGCGAATGCTCTACGGGGAGAGTGCCGTCAACTGCCTCGACCTGTCGCCGGATGGCCGGCTGCTGGCGGTCACCGGCTTCATCGGCCGACGCGTCCGCCTGTATCCGGTGGACGACCTCAACGCGCCCTTCGTCCCTCTGGGCGACGCGGCCGACTACGACACCGCCATCGCCTTTCATCCGGACGGCCAGCGTCTGTTTGTCGGCAATGAAGACGGCTGGGTGCGGGTTTTCGATTTCGGCACCCGGACGGAGTTGTCCGCAGAAAGCTGGCGAGCTCAAGCCGGGGCGGTGACCGCCATGGCCGTTTCCGCCGACGGCCAGCTCATCGCCACGTCCGGAGACCGGACCATGATCTTTTGGGACGCCGTTCCCGGGCGGGGCGAACCGCGCCGGGAACGCCTGCGGGTCGGCGTGGCCGCTCCGAGGAACTGGATGCGCTTCACCGCGGATGGCACCGGGTTTATGCACATCGCCCCCGGCCACCCCCTGGAGTCTTGGGAAGCTCCGTTCTGAGGCGAAAACACTTGAGTGAACGGGGTGCAGACGGCCACGTCCGCGAGTCCGCCCCGCAACCCGCTCGGCTCGCAGGGCAAGCCGCCCACAGTTCGAAATCGCGATTTTCTGGAATCCACCCGCGAGTGGCATCACCCCGCGACCAAATGCGCGCGACCTTGGGCAAGACCATGCGCGGCGCCATTGTCTCGCACTCCAACCAATCGGCCGCCGCCTGAGCCATTTCGGCACTCGCAAGTCTGCATCTTGTGGGGTTGTGAATAACTCACCCCCATTAGTTGTGGGTTTCACCTTGCCCATCCCCGGGCCGGCTCTTTCAATTGAGTCCGCGATGTATCTCAAAAACCTCACTGCGCTTGGGTTCAAGTCGTTCGCCGACAAGACGTCGCTCAATTTTCAGACGGGCATGACCGCCATTGTCGGGCCCAACGGCTGCGGCAAGTCCAATGTCTCCGACGCCATCCGGTGGGTGCTCGGTGAACAGTCCGCCAAGGCCCTTCGCGGCGGGGAAATGGCCGACGTTATCTTTAACGGCACCGACGGTCGGAAACCCCTCGGCATGGCGGAAGTCAGTCTGACCATTGGTGATGTGGACGCCGATCATCTGCGGGCGGCGGGTATTGAGGTCGAATTCAACGAGGTCACCGTCACCCGCCGCGTGTTCCGCGACGGCGGTTCGGAATACTTCATCAACAAGACCGGCTGCCGGTTGCGCGACATCCAGCAGCTCTTTGCCGGCACGGGCATGGGCAAAGCCAGTTACTCGGTCATGGCCCAGGGCAACATCACCCAGATTCTTTCCAGCAAGCCCGACGACCGGCGCCTCGTGTTCGAGGAAGCGGCGGGCATCACCAAGTTCAAGCAGCAGAAGAAGGAAGCGCTGCGGAAGCTGGAGAACACCGAGCAGAACCTGCTGCGCGTCGAGGACCTCATCAAGGAAGTGAAACGGCAGATCGGTTCGCTCCAGCGCCAGGCCGGCAAGGCCCGTCGCTACAAGGCCATTGCGGCCGAGCTGCAAAACCTCGAAACCCAGCTCGCCCGGCACCAGTTCGATGTGCTCCAGGAGGAAATCCAGGCCCGCGAAACCGAACTGAGCCGCGCAAAACTGGACCTGGAGGTGGGCCAGGAAACCGTCCTGCGCCTCGAAGACGAGATCCTCCAGTTGCGCACGCAGCTTTCCGAACTCGACCAGAGCATCTCCCTGCAGCAGCAGCGCGGGCTCGAACTCAAGGCGGAGGTGGACCGCAACCACAGCAAGATCGAGTTCAACGAGCAGCGACTCCAGGAGCTGACCGAGCAGAACGAGCGGGCGCTCCATGACATTTCCCAGTCCGAGGAACGCCGCAGCATCGCCGAGCAGGAACTTGAACTGGTCTCCGCCAAACTCGCCGAGTCGCAAGAACGCGTGCAGGGATTGCGCGTCGCTCTCGCGGAAAAGCAGCAGGCCCTGAGTGCGGTTGAACGGGACGTCTTCCAGAAGCAGGAAGCCCTGCGGGTGGCCCAGTCCCAGGCCTTCAGCGCCGCGCAGCAGGTCAGCCGCGCCCGCAACGAGATCAACCAGCTCGACCTGCAGAAGCAGGGCAACATCGTCCGTCTGGAAAAGCTGCACGCCGAGCGGGCGTCGCTGACCGAGGAAAGCATCCGCCTGGATGCCCGGCTGGACGAATTCAAGCTTCAGGTCGAGACCGAGAAGCTGCACGTCGCCACCAGCCGCGGCACGCTGGAGGAACGCCAGGCCCGGCTCCGGGAGATCCAGCAGGAATTGGTCGCCGCCCAGCATTCGCTCGACGGCGTCGTCCGGCAGCAGGCCGAAAAGCGCAGCCGCCTGAGCGTGCTCGAACAGCTCGACACGCAGCACGAGGGCTTCAGCGCCGGCACGCTCGCCGCGCTCAAGCAATCGCAGGACGTGCTCGGCTCGCTGGCCGACAAGGTCAAGGTGCCTTCGGAATACGTCGTGCCGGTGGAAGCCGCCCTCGGTCACTACCTTCAGCTCGTGCTGACCGAGCAGCCGGAGTCGGCCACGGCCATTCTCGCGGACCTGACGGCCAACAAAAAGGGCCGCGCCAGCATTGCGGCCCTAGGACTTCGCCCGGTCAGCGCCGCCTTGGGCGGAAGCGTTGAACACCTCGCCGGTGCCGTCCGCACGCTGTCCGTGATCACCGCGGACGACTCGGTCCGTCCGCTGCTGGAGGCGCTGCTCGCCACGTCGGTCATCGTGCCCGACCTGGCTGCCGCCACCGCCGCCTTCCGCGACACGCAGGGCGCCTTCGATTTCGTAACGCTGGCCGGTGAACTTCTCACCCGTTCGGGTGTCTTCACGGGTGGATCAGGAAACGGTTCTGGGAAGGCACCGGCCAGCATCCTCGGGCGCAAGAACCAGATCGCGGAACTGCAGGCCGAGCTCGCCGCCCTGGCCGAGCAGGTCAACGAGGCCAGCCGCCAGAAAGGCGCGCTGCAGTCCGAACAGACCACGCTCCAGGCCAGCCTCGAGGAGGCCCGCACCGAGCTACGCCAGGTCGAGGTCGCCATCGCCTCCCGTGAGGGCGAGTTCCGGGCGCTGGAGAACTCCAAGCGCACCCTCCACCACAAGCTGGAGACCGTCACCTACGAGCTCGACAGCCTCAGCGCCCACGAGGCGGAAGGCCACGAGAAGCGCAGCCGCCTGGCCCAGCAGGTCAGCGACTCCGAGACGGTCGAACAGGACGCCACCGCGCTCGTGGCCCAGCTCTCCGCCGAACTGGAGGAGTTGCGCGGGGGCCGGGACGTGGCCAACGCCGCGGTTTCCGAAGCCCGCGTCTCGCTCGCGACCGAGGAACAGCTGCTCGCCAGCCACGGCCGCCAGCGCCCGCCGCTCGAGGCCCGCATCCGCGAGCTGACGGGGCTCATCGACCGGCTGCACGCGGAGATGGGCGCATTCGGCGACCGCCGCGGCAACTTCGAGGCCGGCATCGCGCAGAGCCGCCGGGAGATCGAACGCCTGACGCAGGAACGCGAGACACTGTCCGGCCAGATCGCGCAGCTCTTCGAGGAAAAGCGCTTTCAGGAAGGAGAAATCCACGCCCGGGAAGAGCAACTCCGCGAACGGCGCGGCATGCTCAACACGCTGCAAAGCCGTCGCGGCACGCTGGAAGTCGAGCTCGCCCAGAAGACGATGGCCGTGCAGAACCTGCGCGAGCGCATCCAGTCAAAATACCAGCTCAACCTCGAGGACATCCGCGGCGAAGGCATCAAGATCACCTTCGCCGACGAGGGACCGGCCAAGGTGGAATCCGTCTCGCTCGACGACATGGCCGCCGCCGGCCTGACGACCGACTGGGACGCCGTGCAGCTCCAGGTCACCGCCCTCCAGAAGAAGGTGGACGAAATCGGCCCGGTGAATCTCGTCGCCATCGAGGAATACGAGGAGACCGAGCAGCGCTACAACTTCCTCAACACGCAGTATGAGGACCTCGTGAAGGCGAAGACCGAACTCGTCGAGATCATCGGCAAGATCAACGGCGAGACGAAGACGATGTTCGTCGAGACGTTCGAGAAGATCCGGGAGAACTTCCGGGCGATGTTCACGGAACTGTTCGGCGGCGGTAAGGCCGACATCACGCTCGTCGAGGGCGAGGACCCGCTGGAGGCCGGCATCGACATCTACGCCCGCCCACCCGGCAAGCAGCTCCAGAGCATCACCCTGCTCTCCGGCGGCGAGCAGACGATGACCGCCGTGGCGCTGCTGTTCTCGATCTACCAGGTCAAACCCTCGCCGTTCTGCGTGCTGGACGAGTTGGACGCCCCGCTCGACGAGTCGAACATCAACCGCTTCGTGAAGGTGCTGCACCGTTTCCTGGAGCAGAGCCAGTTCATCGTCATCACGCACAACAAGCGCACCATCTCGATGGCCAACGTGCTCTACGGCGTGACCATGCAGGAACAGGGCGTCAGCCGGATCGTGAGCGTGAAGTTCAACAAGGCCGAAGGCGCCCCGGAAAGCCGGACGGAATCCCCCGCCCTGCCCCTGCCTGCCGAACCCGCCGCCACTTCCGGCGAACGCGCCGCATCCTCCGCCCCCGCCCCTGAGGCAGCGCCCCGAACCGTCACGCCCATCGAGGCGGAAGTCGTGATGGCGAAGTAAGGAGCCGCGGATTCAGCAGGACGTAGTGCCTGCATGGCGCGGCAGACTTTTGTGACGCCGGAACACCAACCCGAACAATCGCCGCAGCAAGACGCCGCCGAAGGCCTGCGGCTAACTCGAATCACGGTGTTGGTCGTCAGCGCGCTGACGATAATGGGCGCTTACGAGGTCCTGTTGAGGAAACATTCACCGCCTCTGAAATCAGCACTTTGGTTTCCGCTGGCAGCGTTGTTTGCCTATATTCGCCCGTTGAATGACTTCGCCTTTCTTCTTGGTGGGCTTCTGCAGTTTCCCGCGCTTGGCGCAGTTTTCCTAGCGGGCGCCCGACGCTGGAGCGCAGTCCGCTCACTGGGAACCGTTCTGCTGCTTTACGCCGCCGGCGCCCTTATTGCATATCGAATCGCCGTCCGTTGAGGGGATTTCGTTTGCAGAGAATCCGCTCTGGCGTTGCCCGCACAGGCGGTTCACAAACGGCCCATGCAACTGGCCACCCAGCTCGCCCTGTTCCTCGACAACAAGCCCGGCACGTTGGCCCGCGTCTGTGAGGCGCTGGCCGAGGCCGGCGTGAACATCCTCGCCTTCTCCACCAGCGATACTGTGGATCATTCCGTCGTGCGAATGGTAGTCAGTGACCCGCACAAGGCGGTGGACGTCTTTGAAAAGCGCGGGGCGCTGGTGGTGGAAAGCGATGTCCTGCTGGTGCCCGGCAACAACAAGCCGGGTTCGCTCGCCACCATCGCCCAGAAGCTGGCCGCCGCGAAAGTGAACATCGAATACGCCTACTGCGCCACGGCTCCGAACGCCAAGACCGGGCTCCTGGTGCTGCGCGCCAGCGACTGCAAGAAGGCACTCAAGGTGCTGAACGCCTAGTGCCGGCTTCCGTCCTCCGGTCGCAGCCCTCCGCACGATCAGAACCCGAGGATCCGCCCGTCGGCCAGCTCAATGGTGCGCTCCGCCCGGGCGGCGACCCGGGCATCGTGCGTGCAGATCACCAGCGTGGTCCCCGCTTCCGCCCGCAGCCGCAGGAGCAGTTCCAGAATCTCGTCGCCGGTGCGGGAATCGAGATTGCCGGTGGGTTCGTCGGCGAGGATCAGGCGGGGCCGGTTGATGAGGCACCGGGCGATCGCCACGCGTTGCTGTTCGCCGCCGGACAGTTCGGCCGGCCGGTGTTCGAGCCGCTCCCCGAGGCCCACCCGGGTCAACAGTTCGCGGGCCTGTCCCTGGCACTCGGCGAACGGCCGCCGGGCCATGCGGGCCGGCAACATGACGTTCTCGGTGGCGTCCAGTTCGGGCAGCAGGTGGTAGGCTTGGAAGATGAATCCGACCCGGGTGTTGCGAAACGCGGTCAATTCTCCCGCGCTCAGCCGGCCCAGTTCCTGGCCGCACGCCCGGATGGAGCCCGCGTCGGGGCGGTCCAGTCCGCCCAGCAGATGCAGGAGCGTGCTCTTGCCCGCGCCGGACGCACCGCGCAGCGCGAGGAACTCGCCCGGCTGCACCGTGAGGTCCACCCCCCGGAGCACTTCCAGCCGGCGTTTGCCCATCTGATAGGCCTTGGTCAGCCCGTGGGCGACGATGATGGGCTCACTCATTGCGCAGGGCCTCCACGGGTTGCAGCAGTGCCGCCCGCACGGCGGGAATCACCCCGGCCAGGATGCAGATGACGAGGGAACCACCACAGATGATGACGACGTCACTGGTCACGGTTTCCGCGGGCAGATCGCGAAACTGGTAAACGGAGGCCGGGAACAGGTCGAAGCCGACCTTCTCGCTCATGAAGTGGAGAAAGTCGTTGCGGTAGCGCAGCGCCACGAGGCCGAAGCCCAGGCCGCTGAGCACGCCCAGGACGCCGACGACGAGGCTTTGACCGAGAAACAGGGTGGCGATGGATGCCGGCGGGCTGCCCAAGGCCTTGAGCACGCCGATCTCGCGGGTCTTCTGCACCACGAAGGTGATGAGCGCGCTCATGATGCCGAAGGCGGCGACGATCACGATGAAGAACAGGATGTAGAACATCATGGCCCGCTCGGTCCGCAGGGCGTCCAGCATGATGCGGTTGTCGAGCAGCCACGTGGTGATGCGGTAGCGGTCCTGGTAGCGCTTCAGCAGTTCAGCCCGAATCCGCTCCGTCGTCGCCTCGTCCGGGGTGCGCAGCATCACCTTCAGCCCCTGAACCCCATCCTCGAAGCCGCTGAGCTGCTGGGCATCCGTGAGCGACGTCACGATCAGGCTGGTGTTGAGATCGTTGAGTCCGAGGTCGAGGACGCCCCGGACGATGTAGTCCGCGGCCAGCGACGCCTCTTCGCGCTTCTGTCGGTAGGCTTCGTGCATTTTGCGCAGCGCCGGCAGCGAATACACCGCCAGCCGGTCGCCGGGACGGAGGTTGTAGTCCCGGGCCAGCTCGTAGCCGACCAGCAGGCTCTTCGGGGTGAGCCGGAATTCGCCGGTCGCGACCGAGTTGGTGAGGTTGCTGACCTTGGCCTCCATGCGCGGATCAATGCCCCGCACCATCGCGCCAAACGGAATCGGCTCGCCCTGTTCCGGCTGGGTCTCGAAGAGGACCTGGGTGTTGATGAATGGCGCCACGCCGGTGACTTCCGGAAGGGCAGAAATTTCCTCCACGAGCTGCCGCCAGTCGCGGATCGGTTCGCCAGCCCCCAGCACCTGAACATGCGCCTGAAAACCGACGAGACGCGACCGCAGTTGCCGGTCGAAACCGGTCATGACCGACAGCACGATAATGAGCACGGCGACACCGAGAGTGACGCCGAGGATGCAGATCAGCGTGATGATCGAGAAAAAGGTCCGCTTGGGGCGCAGGTATCGCAGCGCGAGGGCGAACTCAAAGGGCAACGGCGACATGCGTGCGGCGGACGTTAGGGAGCGGCGGTCGGTTTACAAGAGCGCGGCCACCTTGGCCGACGCCCCGGTCAGGAGGGTCTGACCGTGGGCGAAGACGGCCCGTTCAAACGCCGGCAAGGCCGCCAGCGAGATCCGGAGGGCGGCCGGGTCGGTGCAGTATTTGTCCGGCAGCAATTCAAGGCCGCGTTCCGGCAGATGGACCACCGCATCGCCGAACACGCCGAGCGAAAGTCCTTCGTGTAGGAACATCGTCTCACCCGGTGCGCCCCCCGGCAGCGGCAGGGCGCGCCAACCGTCACGGTCCGTCCACTCCGCAACCGCGAGTTCAGGCGGGAACAACTGCGGGGTCCGGCTTTCCGGCGAAACTCCCCACCGCCGGCACCACTCCGCCGCAGCGCGTTCGTGATTGCCGTTCGTCAGCACGATGGAGGTCCGACGGGCGAGCGACCCGAGACGGACCCACTCGGGTTCCGCCAGCGGAATCGGGTCAAAGACTGTCAGGCCGGTCGCAGTGAGCACGGCGTGGGAGGTCAACTCGACCTTGTGGAACGGGGAAAAGGCTGCCCACCGGAAGATTCCCGGAGCGATTTCGGCAAATGAAACGGCGGTCGGCAGCGGTTCCGGCATGCGCGGGGAACGTTAGGCCGCACCTCCCCGGCAAGCCAGCCACGACGCCGAGCACAATTTGCCCAGCACGCAGCGCAAGACGGCACGCCGAACGGCAGGCTTTGCCCGGCAGCCTCACCCAAAAGGGGAGAAAGTTGCCGGTAAACGGCTCAACGCCGCTGAAACGGGCGGTTTTTCGACTTGGCACGGCCGTTGCGACGCCGTCCGACGACTGCGCTGAACCCGTCCAAGAGCCGCCATGAGCGTCAATCACTTCGACAGCCGTTGGGAAAAGGTCGTCCGCGACTTCCGCCAACTGTGCCTCCTGCGCCGGCAGGAACGGATCGAGGAATCCGAGGCGGTCATGCGGCAGCAGTTGCCCACCAGCATTGCGGAATGGTCGCGGAACGATGCCGCCGAGCCGGATGCGAAGCGCGCGCGGCTCGACTCGATGTTCCAGCAGGAGCAGCGGCGCATGGACGACCTGTGGGTCATGAACGAGCTCCTGAGCGCCCGGCTCCGGGAAGAATTTCTGCCAGTGGTGTGTTCAAGTGTGTGTGAAACCGTGGGTGTAGAACTCCGCCGGGCGGGGGTTGGCCGTGACAGCGGCAATGCCTCCGCCCGGTGGGAGCCCCGCTCGGCGGCGGCGCCTGCCCCGCTCCGCCGGGTCGCCTTCGACGACATTCCCTCGGTCATTGATCACCTGCTGAGCACCGGCTTTTCGTCGCCTCGTCGCGCGACGGCCGCCCTCGCCGCCTGAGACTTTCGCCGCCCGTTCATCTCCAAGTCCCAACATCTCCCCAGTGCCATGAATGCCACGCTTAACGTCCGGAATCCCCGGTTCACCAAACTCGACTCCACCGCTGCCGTGACCAACGGCAAAGGGCGCTTCGACACCTCCGAACTCACCCCGCAGGCAACCGAAAAGGCCATCCTGTATCTCGGCTTCGACTGGGGCACCAACAAGTCCTGCCTCAAGGCCAGCTATGCCGGCAAATCCGAGTTCGCGATCGAGGAGATCGTGCCGACCATTGTGGGTTACGCGAAGGAAGGGATCGTGGACGGCCTGCTGCCGGACAATGCCACCGTCCTCTACGGCCAGAAGGCGCTCCAGCACCGCCTGCACCTGAATCTCGTCCAGCCCATGGTAGACGGGGTGGTGAAGGATCTGCCCGCCGCGCGCGATTTCGCCCGCCACCTGCGCTCGCTCATCGGCACCCCGACCGGCACGGAGATCCGCGCCGTCATCGGCGTTCCGGCCAATGCCGATGCCGCCGCCCGCGAGAATGTCCGCCAGTGCGTCGCCGGACTCTTTGACCGCGTGCTGCTCGTGCCAGAGCCGTTCCTCGCCGCGCTCGGTTTCCGTGACGAAACCCGCCTGAGCGACACCGCCTACGTGGACCCGGTGCGCAACTCCCTCTTCGTGGACATCGGCGGGGGCACCACCGACGTGTGCCTCATCCAGGGCTACTATCCGACCGCCGATGACCAGGTCTCGCTCGCCTTCGCCGGCGACCGGGTGGACGGGCTGTTCTACGACGCGGTCCGGAAGACTTATCCCGACTGCGAGCTCTCGCCCATCAAGGTCCGCGAGCTGAAGGAACAGTTCTCCTTCGTGGGCAAGCCCTCGGGACCGATCGTCGCCACCGTGATGGTCAACGGCAAAGCCCGGAAACTCGACATCACCGAACAGCTCGGGGTCGCGTGCGGCGAACTGCTCAACGTCATCTTCAACACCGTCAAGGAACTGATCTCCCGCGCCTCCTCCGACAGCGTGGGCGAACTCCTCCAGAACATTGTCCTCACCGGCGGCGGCAGCCGCATCCGCGGTCTCGACGTGGAACTCCAACGCCTGCTCTCCGAAGAAGGCTACGAGCAGCCGTGCGTCCGGTTGGCCGGCGACCGCTACAAAGAATTCGTCGCGCTCGGCGCCCTGAAGGCGGCGCGTCAGGCCCGCGAGAACCAGTGGCAGCAGGTGATCAAGTAACCCCCTTCCCAATTCCCCCGGTTCGAGTGAATCGGGGGCCTTCATAGCACTGAGCCAAGGCCTCACGGCCTTGGCTCAATGCGTTTTCCCCTCAGAGCCTGCCTAAAAAATACGAGCGGTGCTGTTGCCGAGGAAAAGGACGGCTGGCAAGGCGCGACGAGGGAACATGGCCGCCGCGCCCCGTGACCGAAGAGCAACGCCGCCAGACGGCCTTTTCCTCGGCAACCCTGCAGGCGGCGGGTCTTTTGGCCGTGGCCGGCGGTGGCTCGATCTCCCGCAGCTCGCTGCGGGAATGCTGGGACCTAGCCGCAGCACCCCTCGTTTTTTCAGACAGGCTCTTAAGTCATTCGCGGAAACACCCGTTCTCCAGAAAGCGCTTCCGCATGTCCGATCGCCCCACCAGCCAGTCGTTGCACTACGAATTCCGGTTTGCGGACGGTTCGGTGCGGTCGTTCGAGGTCGTCCTGCGCCTGCCCGAGTTTCAATTGGTGCCGCCGGAGACCTCTCCGCCACCCGAATGGACTCGGCTGCAAAACCATCAGTGCCGGCACTGCCCGCTGCGCAGCTCCGAACACCCGCATTGCCCCATCGCCCGCAACCTCGCGGGGGTGATCGAGATTTTCCGCGATTCGCTGTCGCACGAACGCGCCGAAGTGACGGTGCGCACCGGCGCCCGGGAGTATCGCAAGGAAGTTGCCCTCCAGTCTGGGCTCAGTTCGCTCATGGGACTAGTCATGGTGACCAGCGGCTGTCCCATCATGGACCGGCTCCGCCCCATGGCCGCCACCCACCTGCCCTTCGCCACGTTGGAGGAAACCCTGCTCCGCTCACTGAGCACCTATTTGCTCGCGCAGTTCTTCCGCCAAAGGCGTGGACTTCCCCCGGATTGGACTCTGGCCCGGTTCGCTGATGTTTACGAAGACGTGGCCACTCTCAACCGCTGCTTCCGTGACCGCCTCGCCACCATTGAGATGCGCGACGCCAATTTCAATGCCCTCATCCACCTCGACTGTTTCGCGGTCTTCGGCTCGATGGGCATCGAGGAGGAGGAACTGGACCTCCTCGCCCCGGTCTTCCGCGGTCACCTGACCTGAGCGCCAGCGGCATCAGAGCGTTGCCACCAAAGGCTGAGTCACCCAACTTTGCCGGGCATGTCCACTACTGCTCAGACCGTCTGCCTCCCACCCGGCGAAGGCGCCGCCTTCTCGGCTGTCGGCGACGTTTACCGCTTCCTCGCGACCGGCGAACAGACCGGTGGCGCGTATGCCCTCTGCGAAGCCCGTGTCCTCCCCGGAGGCGGACCGCCGCCCCACATTCATCACCGCGAGGATGAGTCGTTCTTCATTCTCGAAGGCGAGATCACCTTCCTTTTGGGCGACCGCCGCGTGGTGGCAAAAGCGGGCTCCTTCATCCAGGGACCGCGCGGAGTGCCGCACGCGTTCAAGAATGAGAGCAGTGCCCCGGCCCGCATGCTGGTTCACGTGTCTCCGCCCGGTTTCGAGCAATTCATGGCGGAGTTTGCTTCCCCGGTCGCGTCGTTTGATTCCCCACCGGTTCCCGTGACCCAGGCCGACATCGAAAAACTGCTCGCCGTCGCCCCGAAATATGGAATCGAGATCCTGCCTCCACCGCAGTAGCCGCAGCGTCGACAGTCGGCGTGGGAGGTCCAAAGCGGGTCTTCTCACGTAGCGGCATTCGCCTCCGCGAACCGCCCCCAGTCCGTCACTTCTTTTTCGCCCCGTGGCTTTCTTCGAGGTGGCGGCGCAGCAGGTCTTCGCCGTAGTCGTTCTGCGGGTCGCGGAACACCGAATGGATGTGGTTGATCGGCCCGTCCTGCCGTCCCGGCGGATGATTGTTGTCGAACTCGATCAACACCGTCGGCCCGTGGATGCGATAGTAATACGGCTCAGTCGGCCCAACCGGTCCGGCCCAGGCGAAGTGAACTTGTTTCCAGCCGGATTTGTTGATGCGGTCCAACTGCTCCCGAGCGAGGTCAGCGCGATAATTCCGAACGTATTCGTCCACCAAGGCGAGCAGCAGGGTCTTCTGTTCGTCGTCGAGCTCTGAGAACGGGAGCCCTTCGGGCTTTGACAACGCCTTGTCCTTACCGGGTCCAGTCAGCACGTCGGCGGGTGCCTTCGGGCTGATCAGGGCCCGCCTCTGCTGTTGCGGCCGCAGCGCACGCATGAGGGCGAGGCCTTTGTCATCCTCGGCGCCGAGCACCCGCCAGCCGGCGTGGAGACCGGCACGGACCTCGTGCGGATCCGAACCCATGAACTGCGGCGTCATCGCCACGCCGTCGCCAGCCAGGCTGAAATTCAACGCCAAATGGTGGCCGTCGAGCTGCCAGCCCCAAGGTTGGTCGGCAGAGGGTTCACCCAGGAACGAAAGCCAGTAATGGCGCAGGCCGAACATCGGTTTTTCCTGTTTGTCCTGCCCGGACAGATGCAGCAGCACCTCGTCCAGCTGCATGATGCCGCTGGCCTTGAGGTAGCCCTGGCTGCTGAGGCCGGACTGAATCAGGTGATGAGCCTTCACCCGCTGCTCCGGTGAAAGTTCGCCCAGGCTGATGCCTTTCCGCGGATGAATCGTGTGCGGCAGGTTGCTCCAATCCTTCCGCTCCGGATCGTCCACGGGGAAGACCGCTAGCTTCCGCTGTTCGGGAGTGAGGGTGTCGAGGAAAGCCGCCGCAGCCGTCCTGAGCGCCTGGGCCGTGACCGCGGTGCCAGGGCGCGGGTCGGCCGCGTGAAGGCGGAGCGCGGCGGCGGTCACCCAAAGTGCGAGTCCGAGCAAGGCGGAGGCGGGTTTCATGGCTGAGTTGGAATTGGAAAACTTGGGTTCACTCCATCGGCCCGATCAGTTCCACGAAGGTTCCGTCGGGGTCCTGCACGCAGACGAACTGGGTCTTGCCGCCGAGCGAGATCGGGGTCTCGCCCAGCAGGGGCACATTGTGTTCCTTCAGGCGGGCGAGGAACGGTTTCAGCGTCTTCACGTTGATCGTGATGTATTGCGGACCGCGGTCGTCCTGGATGCGTTCCTTTTTCGGCAGATTCGCGGCCTTGCCGAAACTCATCAGCTTCCAGTCGGTCGCCGTCTTGCTGTCGCCGAGCTTGAGAATCGTGATATCCACCGGCACGCCGCCGGTCAGGCCGGTCCGTTTGCCCATGTCCGCGTTCACCGAAAAGGCGCCCGTCTTCTTCATGCCGATCACCTCGGTGTAGAATTTCAGGGATTTCTCCAGGTCGTTCACCACCACACCGACCGAAATGGTGTCGCTGGCGAACTCGTTGGTCTGGGCCCGGGTGGTTGAAAGCGCGACGCCCAAGGCGGCCATCGCAAGGAGGAGTCGGAGGAACATGTTCATGGAAACGGGCGGAGCCTGAACCACCGTCGCCCTGGCGGCCACGGAAAATCACGGAACGGTCCGCTCCGCGAGCAGGGCTGCGGTTTGCAACCCAGCTTTCCTGCTTTCCAAAGCGCCTTCCGGCAATTGCCCTTCCGCCATGGAACTCGACCTCGTCGGCACCCACGCGCACCGCGCCTACCAGATTCTTGCGTCGCTCGTCACGCCGCGGCCGATCGCCTGGGTCACGACCGTAGGGCCGGATGGCGTGGTGAACGCCGCGCCGTTCAGCTTCTTCAACGTGCTCGGCGCGGAACCGCCCATCGTCGGCTTCTGTCCGGCCGACCGGGACGACGGCACGCCCAAGGACACGGCCCGCAACCTCCGGCTGAACCACGAGTTCGTGGTCAACCTGGTGGACGAATCCGTCGCCGAAGCCATGAACCGCACCGCCGCCTCGCTGCCCTACGGCGTCAGTGAACTCACCGGACTCGGTCTGACCACGCTGCCGTCCAGCGTGGTCAAGCCGCCCCGCATCGCCGAAGCACCGGCCAGCCTCGAATGTCAGGAATGGGGCACGCTCCAGATCGGCGACAACCGACTGGTCATCGGCCTGGTGAAACGCGTCCACGTGCGGGACGAGTTCATCGATCCTGCCTCCCTGCGCATTTTGGGTGACCGCCTGAAAACCGTCGGCCGCATGGCGGCACCGCACTGGTATTGCCGCACCACGGATCGCTTCGAAATGGTCCGGCCGGCGTAAGCCGCGAGCCAGTCGCTCCGCCTCACCGGCGCCACGCCCGGCGGCGCAACCCGCTTCACCCGGAATCGGGATTGCACCGCGCCGTGGCAACTGCGACCAACCGTCCGCTCCCATGAGTCGTCCCGTCTCCAAGAACTATCCGTGGCTGATCGTCGGCATGCTGTGGTTCATCTGCCTGTTCAACTACGCCGACCGTCAGGCCATCAGCGCCGTGTTTCCGGCACTGAAGCAGGAGTTCGGCTTCACCGACACCGAACTGGGCGGGATCGGCTCGGCCTTCGGCTACGTCTACGGCGCCGGTGCCATCTTCGCCGGCTGGATTGGCGACCGCGTGGCCCGGCGGCACCTGATCCTTGGCGGCTGCATCTTCTGGAGCTTCGTGACGATCACCACGGCCTGGTGCGGCAAGGCCTGGCAGTTCGTGACCGTGCGCGCCCTGGAGGGACTCGGGGAAACCTTCTACTTCCCTGCCTCCATGTCGCTCGTGAGCGACTACCACTCGCGGAAGACCCGTTCGCGCGCCATGTCGGTGCACCAGTCGAGCGTGTATGCGGGCACCATTCTTGGTTCATGGGTCGGCGCGTGGATCGCCCAGCACTATGGCTGGCGCTGGGGGTTTTACATGTTCGGCGGTGGCGGCCTGGTGCTCGCGGCCGTGCTCTATGCCTTCCTGCGCGAACCGGTCCGCGGCGCCTCGGAAGCCGGCGAGGGTGTGGCCCCCGAACCGCCCGTGCCGTTCCTCACCGCCGTCCGCGACGTCGCGAGTCGGCCCACGGCGTGGTTCCTGATGCTCGTGTTCGTGCTCGCCAACTTCGTCGCCACCATTTTCCTCACGTGGACGCCGACGTTTCTGGTCAACAAGTTCAACTTCAAGCTGGCCGCCGCCGGCCTTTCCGGTGCGGCCTTCATCCAGATCGCCAGCGCACTGGCAGTGCCACTGGCCGGATATGTCGCGGACAAGCTCGCCGCGCGGAATCCGGGCGGACGCATCCTCGCCCAGGCGGGCGGCTTGATTCTCGGCGCCCCATTCGTGTTCTTCGTCGGCTCCACGGGCAGCGTCACCACGTTGCTGGCGAGCATGATCGCCTTCGGCATCTGCAAGGGCTTCTACGACGCCGGCATCTTCGCCTCGCTCTACGACGTGGTGCCGCCGCGCTCCCGGGCGACGGCAGCCGGACTGATGAACACCGTCGGCTGGGGCCTCGGCTCGCTCGGTCCTTTGCTCACCGGCTGGTATAGCGACCACGGCCCGCATGGCAGCAAGGTGGAGAACATGAGCCATTTCATCGCCTACAGCGGCGGTGCCTATGTCGTGGGGGGGGCGCTGCTGCTGCTGGCCGGCCTGCATTTTGTCCGCCGGGATTTCGCCGGCGGCGGAGCGCGGCCCGTCGGACACTGACCGCCACCAGCAATCGTCAGATACGTGATCGTCCGTGTCCCGCCCGCAGCGCCTGCCGCACGGAAGCGCAGTTGCCATTGAAATCGCCCCCTGGGCCCCGTAGTCCGCCGGCATATCCGCCAGAGCGCCCCACCCCGATCCAAAGGCGCCGCCTCGTTGGGCGCGGGTCCGTTCCGCGATCTTCGCCGAATCATCCTGCCCCTGTCCCGGCGCGGGCTGCTCATCGTGGCATGCGGGGCGGCAGCCTGCCCGGGAAGACCCGGCTCGCCTCGATCGCGTTCCATGACGCCGCGCAGTAACTCGATTGCACACCGGCCCACCGGCTGGCGCTGCTGCCGCTCGGCTTTGCATTCGTGGTGCGCGGGGCCCTGGTCGCGATCAATCACCGGAACCGGGACCGCCAGAACGGCACTTGCCCGGTCGGCAGGGGAATCCGAATGTTCGCCCCGATGTCGAACTCCACGGCCCGCAACGCGCGGCGGATCGCCCTGCTCAAGGCGCTGGCCCACCCTTCCCGGCTGGCCATCGCCGACGCGCTTCAGTCCGGCGAACGCTGCGTGCGCGAGCTGACCGAACTTGTGGGTGCCGACATTTCCACCGTCTCGAAGCACCTCAGCCGGATGCGCGCCGCGGGTTTGCTGGTCGCCGAGAAGCGCGGGCTGAATGTCTTCTACCGGCTCAAGTGCCCCTGCCTGCTCAGCTTCTTCGAGTGTGTGGATGGACTGATGCCAGCTCAGCCGGCCCGGCCGCGGCGCAAACAGGGTTGAGCATTCACCAAGGACCACGCCGCATGGCGGCTTTACTTGGCAATTTGGCCAAGTAGTCTGGGGCCGTGAAAGCGATCCATATCTACGACCCGCCGATGTGCTGTTCGACCGGCGTCTGCGGGCCGGACGTTGACCCCGAACTGGTGAGCTTCGCCGCCCTCCTTCGCCAACTGGGTCAGGCCGGCGTCACGGTCGAACGCTTCAACCTCGGCCAGCAGCCGCTCGCCTTTGTGCAACACGCGGCGGTCAAGGCGGCGCTCGAAACAGGCGGCGTCGAGGTGTTGCCGCTGATCTTCTGGGACGGCGCGGAACATTCCCGGGGGCGGTATCCGTCGGCCGCCGAGCGCGCCGAGTGGGCGTTTGACGCCGGCATTGTGAACGGAGCGCCGGCCACGTGAACCTGCCTGTTTACCAGCCGGACGCCGCCACCGCGACGCGATTCCTCTTCTTCACCGGCAAAGGCGGCGTGGGCAAGACGTCGCTCTCCTGTGCCACAGCCGTCCGGCTGGCCGAGGCCGGCCGCCGCGTCCTGCTGGTCAGCACGGACCCGGCCTCGAATCTCGACGAAGTGCTGGAAACCGCGCTGACAAACCAGCCGACCCCGATCGCGGGTGTCCCCGGTCTCGACTCCTTGAATCTCAATCCGGTCGCCGCGGCGGCCGCCTATCGTGAGCGCCTGATCGGTCCGCTGCGAGGCCTGCTACCGGCCGCCGCGTTGCGCAGCATGGAGGAACAGCTTTCGGGATCCTGCACGGTCGAGATCGCCGCATTCGACGAGTTCTCCGGCCTGATCGGCAATCCGGAGGCCGCATCGGGCTACGACCACGTCGTGTTCGACACCGCGCCGACCGGCCACACGCTTCGCCTGATGAGCCTGGCGAAGGCTTGGGACCAATTCCTCGACGGCAACACGAGCGGCACGTCCTGCCTTGGGCCGCTGGCCGGCCTGGCCAAGCAGCGCGCCATCTACGAGGCGACGGTCAACGCCCTCGCCGACGCCCGCGCGACCACGCTCGTGCTGGTGAGCCGTCCGCAGCTCGCCGCCCTGCGCGAGGCCGAGCGGACCTCCCAGGAACTGCGGGCCCTTGGCGTCGGCAACCAGCGACTGCTGCTAAACGGCACGTTTGCCACCGACTGCCCGGCGGACGTCACCGCCCAGGCGCTGCAACGGCGCGGTGAATCGGCCCTGGCCGCGGCGGCGAACTTCATCGCGAGCCTGCCGACGTCAATTGTCCCGCTGCGCCCGATCAACATTCTCGGCTTGGCCGGCTTGAGGTGCCTGCTCGGTCCGGCAGAAGCACCCGTCGCCGACGCGGCGCCTGCGGCCGCATGGACGCCACCGCCGATGGAAACACTCACGGAACTCATCACCAGCCTTGAGCAGGCGGGCCACGGCGTGGTGATGACGATGGGGAAAGGCGGCGTGGGCAAGACCACTGTCGCGGCCGCGCTGGCGGTGCTGCTCGCACAACGGGGCCATGCGGTCCACCTCAGCACGACCGATCCCGCGGCGCACGTCGCGCAGACGCTCGCCGGCCAGGTTGCCGGCCTGACCGTGAGCCGGATTGATCCCGCGGCCGAAACCGCCGCCTACACCGCCGAGGTCCTCGCCCGGCAAGGCGCCCAGATGGACGCCGCCAGCCGGGCTTTGCTGGAGGAAGACCTGCGTTCCCCTTGCACCGAGGAGATCGCGGTGTTCCGCGCCTTTGCCCGGGAAGTCGGCCGTGGCACGGACCGGTTTGTGGTGCTCGACACCGCGCCCACCGGCCACACGCTGCTGCTGCTCGACGCCAGCGAGGCCTACAACCGCGAGCTGCAACGGCAGTCCCGCGCCGACGCCCAGCCCGAGTCCGTGATGCGCCTGCTGGAGCGGCTGCGCGATCCCGCGTTCACCCGCATCCTGCTCGTCACGCTCCCGGAGGCGACGCCGGTCCACGAGGCGGCCGCCTTGCAGGCCGACTTGCGCCGGGCGCACATCGAACCGTTCGCCTGGGTCATCAACCAAAGCCTGCTCGATTGCGGTTCCTGCGATCCCCTGCTCCGGCGCCGCGAGCAGGCCGAGCACCGTTACCTGACCGAAGTCGTCACCCAACATGCGACCCGCGCTGCCTGGCTGCCGTGGCAACCCGAGGAACCCACCGGTCCGGAGGCGTTGGCGCGCCTGGCCACCTCCAACCCACTATCTCCCGCCCGCCCATGACCTACCTCTACGAAACCATTCCCACCCGTGAAGGCGATATGCCGAAGCATTATGAACTTCAGCAGGGCATGAACGAGGCGCCGCTGACGCAGCATCCCGAGACCGGCGAACCGATCCGCCGCGTGATCCTCGGCGGCTGGGGCGCCTCCAAGGGCAAGCTGAAGCTCACGGAAACCGGCGGCGACTGCTGCGGTTCCTCCGGCTGCTGCTGAACATGGCTTCCCCGCAAACCGCATCACGCGAGCCCAGCCGCGCCGTCGGCCAAGGGTTCGTGGTCGGGCAGTTTGTGCTGCTCGTCGCGCTCGCCGTGGCTGCCCCGCTTGACCGGGCGCCGGTTCCGGTGGTTGCCGGCAGGATCGTTGCGGTCTTGAGCGTCCTTTACGCAGCCTGGACCGGCCTCGCGGGCGTGCTCCGACTGGGCCGCCACCTGACACCCCTGCCGCTGCCCAAGGCCGGCGGCCAACTCCAGACCACCGGCATTTACGCCCGGCTGCGACATCCGCTCTACGCGAGTGTCGTGGCCCTAGCGTTGGCGTGGACGCTCTGGTGGCAAAGCCCTTGGGCGCTGGGCCTGACCGGCGCGTTGGCCGCCTGGCAGCACCTCAAGGCGCGCTTTGAAGAAACCTGTCTCCGGCGGCAATTCCCCGGCTACGCCGACTACGCACGGCGGGTGCCCCGGTATTTTCCCCGCCTTCGGCCAACACCTCCTCACCCCTCCGCGCCATGATCCGTGCCCGTCTTCTCGCCGAATTCCTCGGCACCTTCGCGCTCGTGTTTGCCGGCACCGGCGCAATCGTGATCAACACCGTTTCCGGCGGCGCCATCACCCACGTCGGCATCGCGCTGACGTTCGGCCTGATCGTGCTGGCGATGATCTACACCTTCGGCGACCTCAGCGGCGCGCACTTCAATCCGGCGGTGACGCTGGCCTTTGCCGCGGCGAGACGCTTCGCCTGGCGCGACGTGCCGGGTTACGTCGCCGCGCAAGCCGCCGGGGCGTTTGCCGCCAGCGGACTTCTGCGCGGGCTGTTCCCCAACCACGCGACCCTCGGCGCGACCCTGCCGGCCGGCACCGCGGTGCAGAGCTTCATCCTCGAAGTCGTGCTCACCGCGCTGCTGATGCTCGTGGTCCTGAACGTCTCCACCGGGGCCAAGGAAAAAGGCATCACCGCCGGGCTCGTCGTGGGGTCCGTGATCGCGCTGGAGGCGATGTTCGCCGGGCCGATTTGCGGCGCGTCCATGAATCCCGCCCGCTCGCTCGCGCCCGCCGTCGTGAGCGGGCACCTCGAACACCTGTGGGTTTACCTGACCGCCCCTACGCTCGGTGCGCTGCTCGTGGTCCCGCTGTGTCCCCTGCTCCGCGGCCCCGGCTGCTGTGGGCCGAACGAATGCCCGCCCCAGTGACCCAACCCTGTTCTTCAGCCACCGCCAATCGAACCTCGTAACTTGCCAACTCATCCCATGTCCCCCCTCATCCTGATCCTCTGCACCGGCAACTCCTGCCGTTCCCACCTCGCCGAAGGCATCCTGCGCGCCGTGGCGAAGGACCGATTCCGCGTTGCCAGTGCCGGCTCAAAGCCCGCCGGCTATGTGCATCCGCTCGCGGTCAAGGCGCTCGCCGAGATCGGCATCGACATCTCGGCCCATACGTCGAAGCACATGAACGAGTTCCTGAACCAACCGGTGGAGACCGTCATCACCGTGTGCGGCAACGCCGACCAGGCCTGCCCGGTGTTCCCCGGTCAGTTGAACCGGCATCATTGGCCCTTCGACGATCCCGCCCATGCGACCGGCACCGACGACGAGAAGCTCGCCGTCTTCCGCCGCGTGCGGGACGAAATCCGCCGGATCTTCGAGGCCTACGCGGCGGGGCGGCTGGATGCTCGCCGAAGCGGGCGGCTTTTGCCGAGGTGAAGCTGGCCCGGCATGGGGCCGTCAACCTGATGCCCAGCCGGGCTTCCGGAGCGCGTTGTCGATTCGACGCGTGAGCCGGATCCGTGCGACTATTTCTTGATGTCGTCGAAATAGTCGCGCACCGCGTTGCGGTAGGCCTTGGGCACCTGCTCCTGATTGAGGGCGGCCTGGGCTTCGCTCTGCGCCGCCGTGACGACCTCGGTGTAGGCCACCTTGCTTTCACCCTTGATGCTGACGCCCTTCAGCGTAATCGAAGGCATCGGGCCGCCCGGCTGAATCTGTCCGCGAACCTTGGTGGGCGCGAGGTTGTCCGGCGTGCCGGCATCGCGCTCCGTGTGTCCCTTGGCCGCCTGATCGGGACGGTTCACGTTCGAGTTGTCCCAGAAGTCGTCGATGTGATCCGGCATGGACCACGCGCTGGAGTCTGACCAGGTGCCCACGCCCTTGCCACCCTTCCCTGACTTGCCGGCGCGAGGTGTGTTGCCGGGCTGGCTGCCCCAACTCTGGCAATTGCCCACGCAGACCTGCGCCTTTTGCAGGTTCTGAAGTGCGGACATCAGCGCCTGCGCGTCGTTCATCTGGTCGAGCAATTTGCGCAGTTCACCCTGGGCATCAGCCAGTCCCTGCTGGCATTCGCCGCTGGCGGCACCCTGTTTTTTCAACGCCTCCAGCGCCTTCTGCAGATGCTCACCGGTCTTGCCGTATTGCTGGCCCGGCTTGACGCCTTTCTGAAGCTCCTCCGCGAGCTTGGCCAACTGCTCCGGCGTGAGGCCGCCTTTTTTGAGCTGGTCCAACATCTTCTGGAGCGACTCGATGGCGGCTTCGGCCTGCCCGTTCTTGAGCTGCTCGCCAAGGTCCTTGCCCAGCTTTTCCGCCTGTTGCTGGAGTTGCGCCAGCGTCTTGGCCATGTCCGCGAGCTTTTCCAGGTCGTGCTCGGCGACGTCCAGGTCCTTGAGAAACTGCTCGACCTGGGCGTTCTGGAGCGCGGCCACCGCCTCATCGAGGCTCGGCAACGGCATTCCCATCGATTCGGCCTTGCGCGCAAGTTCGCTGGCCATTTTGGCGAGCGCTTCCTTGGCCGCCTGGGCCGCGCCGGGATTGTTGTCGGCCAGTCCCTTGGCCGCCTCCTGCAGCTTCTGCATGTCTTTCTGCAACTGGTCGAGGGCGTCCTCCTTGCCGGCTTTGTCCCCCAACTGCTTCTGGGCCTGCTCCATCGCCTTCTGCAAGGCCTCGGGCGTCTTTTGGGGCGCGTTGCCGCCGGGTGTGCGGGCGGCCTGCTCCATCTTCTTCAGCGTGGGATTCTTTGAAAGCTCGGCGCTCTGCTGCTTGAGCTGGTCCGTCGCCTTGGCGAGATCCTTGAGGGCGTCGTCGCGGGTCAGCTTGGCGGCCTGGAGCCGGTCGCCGAGTTCCTTCACCTCGTCGAGGCTCTTGCGGGTGGTTTCGAGGGCCGGCTTGCGCTGCTCCAGACTGCGCTTCGTGAGGGCGGATAACTGCTGGCCGGCTTCCCTGATGACCTCGGCGTCCTTCTTCTGCTGAACGTGGGCCTGGCTGCGGTATTCGGGCAGAAATCCCAGCGTGACAATTCCGGCCAGAACCGCGGCCAACATCCGGGCCACGCGGGGCAAGGCGAGCGGCAGGAGACGCCTGGGGTCAACTTGGGCGGCTGCCGCCTGGGCATCGGCGAGAACGAGCTCCTGCCAGCGGGAATCCTGCGGCCGGCTCGAAAGCTCGAGCGCGGTGGAAAGACGTTCCTTCAGGCCCTGCTTTTGGTCCAGCCAGCGCGCCGCCTGTTCGTCGGTCAGCCGGGGCCAATAACCGATCGCAAATCCGAGCAGCGGCGCCACCGCCGCGATAGCACCGGCCACCTGCACCGCCAAAATCGGAATGGGGGCGACTTTCCAGATCCCCAAGACGGCCAGAAACAGCATCGCCCCGATCAACCCACCCCGCCACAGGCCGTCCCAACCGCGCAAACGGCGTTGACGGTCTGCTGTCCGGCGGACGGCCTGACGGATGGTGGAGAGGGGTTCCATGGTGGGGGCAACTTGTTCGGCGGAATGCCGGTTGGAAAGCGAATTCCCGCCCGTGTTCACTGGCGTTCGTATTCCCCCTTGTTGACCCGCTTGAGCACGGTGAAACCGGCCTTTTTCGCGTCGCTGATGGAAAGCGGCTTCATGATCGAGGGCGTATTGAATCCGGAAATGAGCTTGCGGACGGGCTTCCGGCAGGCCGGACACGCCTTCAACTCCGGCGCCGAGACCGGGCGCCGCAGCGTGAACCGTCCGCCACACGCGGCACAGTTTCCGTCGCACAGTTCGTATTCGTAAAGCGGCATGGCGGGAGCCTAACCGCATTTGACCGGGGAGAAAGCGCCGAATCACGCGGCCAATTCGCCGCGACCGCGGGTGGAGAGAACCGCCTCAGTCTTCCAAGTCGCGATGATCGGTTTGCGCCGCCATTTCCAACCGCCGCTCGGCTTCGGCAGCATACCCGGGCCCGGAGTCGTCCGGCGAACCCGGCCAGGAATAGACCAGCAGGCGCACCAGCCAGGTAGCCAGTTCGGCCCGCCGCTCGCGGCGGAACCGTTGCACCTCGCCCCAGGAAAACGCATGGCCACCGCCGAGGTGCCGGCACATCGGTTCCTCGGCGAACAGGGCCGCAATATCATGGGAGCCGTAGCGGCCGGTCGCCAGGCACCAGAGCAACACCGCCGGCAGCGCCTCGGCCGCCGCCGGGGACTTGGTTTCCGACGACAGGTTCAGCGCCTGCCGCACCCGCCGCGCCAGGACGACGGCGGACTGCCATTCGCGCAGATCTTCCGGGAAGCGACCCGTCGGCGTGGTTTCGCCTGCGGCGCGGCGAAAGACCAAGGTCTGCGTGTCCGAATCGGCGGGCGGGTGCATAAGTCTAGCCTCGGCGGTTGGCGGCCGCTTTCTGCGCAAGCCGGCGCCGAAGCGCCAGCGCGGCAAGGCCGACACCGATCACACCGCCCACGTTGGCCGGTTCCGGCACGGCCACGGCGTCGAGACGCACATGGTCGAAATTGACCTCGATGCCCGCCGGACCATCGAGGCTGACGAGCCGAATTCCAAGGGGTTGACCCCCCAGCGGATGCGCCGCCCCGATGGTGAGAGAAACGGTGGATTCGAGGAACCGTCCTTCGCCGGGCGCAAGCGTGTTGTTGTCGGAAGCGATGACCTGACCACCCGCCAGCAGGTCCACCCGATAGCCCGGGAAGCCACTGAAGTTGAACGGGGCGCCGGCGGGGAAATGTTCCCGACGTGCACATTGAGGGTGTAGGTCATCCCGGTTTGCAACGTGTCGGCCAGGGTCTGTTGCAGGCCGCTTTCGGTCGGACCGCCCGTGAGCAGGAACACGACCGCGACGTTGTCCCCGTCGGGAACGGGGTCCGAGTAAAGCGTCGTTGTCGCCGGATCCAGCACCCCGACATCGCGGCCGGCGAAAACATCCACGTAGCCGTAGGTGGACCAACCCACGGGCGGCGCCGAGGTGTCGAACGTGCCGGCGGCGATCGCCGGCGCCTCGAAACTTGGGTTGTTGACGATGAGCAGGGCGCCCGACACGGGTTGGACCAGGGAAAGGCCGGCCACCAAGGCCGCACCAAGCGGGAAGTTTTTCATGGGAAACGAGATGGGTTGGTCAACCGGGGTTCAGCGGGTCCACGCCTCGACGAAGACGGGGACATTGGGCGGGAACGTCGCATTGACGGTGATCTGGGCCGAACCCGCAGCCACATTGTTGATGTTCGTGAGAATCGGCGGCGTAGCGCTGCCGATGGCCGGGGTCAGGCGGATGGCCACCGGGACATCCACGCCAAAATCAGTCGCCTCCAGCACGATGGGCTGGATTGCCGGCGCGCCGAACGGCAACTGAACCGTGAACCCGGCCGGCGAATTCGCCGGCACTGGCTCACCCGCCACGCTCACCAGCCTCAGGCTCGGCACATTCGGTGGGAACGTAACCATAAAGGCTTCCCCGGCGGTGACCGGCGCAGTGCCCGGAGTGAAACTCAGACCGAACAGTTGCCGCTCGATCAGATCGCACCGGACGCGGCCGGAATACGCGGTGACAGCTCCACTGACATCCAGGGTGCCGGTGCCGACAATCAGCGGTGCGACGAGGCGGATGGCACCGCCGGACCCATTCGGATTCCCACCCCAAGCGCGGATCACGCTACCGGCGACGTTGGTGATAGCCGTGCTGGAGGCGATCAAGATCGCCCCGCCGCCCCCGCCCCCGCCCTGATTCGCGAAGCC
>OFDN01000097.1_pt1 | contig 90277 bp, 80 predicted proteins | sample 1520971 | NCBI WGS metagenome assembly OFDN01 (sample SAMEA94257418, study PRJEB24077) | hot springs metagenome | biome: Aquatic biome; feature: Geographical feature; material: Water | place: India | collected 2012-06-12 | depth 5 m
AATTTTCAAATTTTCAAATTCACAAATTTTCAAATTAATCGCGAGGGGTGATTCCCCGAAAGTTCAAAATCAATACAACATGAAACTACACAATCTGAAACCTGCAGAAGGTTCTACACACAAGCAAAAACGTTTAGGTCGTGGTGAAGCATCCGGTAAGGGTGGTACATCTACAAAAGGTAACAAGGGTGGACAAAGCCGCGCCGGTTATAAGAGCAAAATGGCTCACGAAGGGGGTCAGATGCCTATTCAGCGTCGTATCCCTAAGCGTGGATTCAAGAACAACAATCGTGTTGAATTCGTCGTATTTAACCTGGGTCAAATCGACCAATTGGTAGAGAAATATGGCTTCACTGAATTCAGCCTTGAGAATTTATACATCAATGGTTTGATCAGCCGTACCGATAAAGTAAAAGTATTGGCCAACGGTGAACTGAAAGCTAAAGTATCTTTCAAAGTGAATGCAGCCAGCGAAAAAGCAAAAACTGCTATCGAAGCTGCAGGTGGTAGCGTTGAAATTATCAAGTAATTTTATCGTAACTTGCCAGACGCACAACGTGCGTCTTTTTTTGGTTTAAGACTATTAACGCTTACAATTGCATTCAAGTGAAAAAACTAGTTCAGACATTAAGGAATATTTGGACGATAGAGGAGCTTCGTAACAAGATCATTATTACACTTGCACTGGTTCTTACGTATCGTTTTGGTACCCACATCGTATTACCGGGTATCGATCCTAATAAAATTGAAGAAGCACAGAAATCTGCCCAAAGTGGTGGAGGTCTCTTAGGCATCTTCGATATGTTCGCAGGTGGAGCCTTTTCTCAGGCTTCTATCCTTGCATTGGGTATCATGCCCTATATCTCTGCTTCTATCTTCATGCAGCTGATGACCATCTTGGTTCCTCAGTTACAGAAAGTACAAAAAGAAGGAGATAGCGGACGTAAAAAAATCAATCAGTGGACACGTTACCTCACCGTAATCGTTACTGCATTTCAGGCAGGTGCATATGTTGCATACCTGAACAGTCCGGGTTACGCTGAAGCGATCATGCCTGCTTATGCACCTTACTTCTGGTTCTCTACTGTTATTACATTAACAGCAGGTACCATGTTTGTTATGTGGTTGGGTGAAAAGATCCAAGACAAAGGATTGGGTAATGGAACATCTATTATTATCATGGTAGGTATCCTGGCTCGTCTTCCTCAATCATTGATCCAGGAATTCAGTGCGAAAGGTGAAAGGGCCGGTGGTGGTTTGTTGATCTTCTTGATCGAGATCGCTATCCTGATTGCTATCATCCTTGGATTGATCGTTTTGGTACAAGGTGTTCGTAAAATACCTGTTAACTATGCAAAGCAGATCATTGGCAACCGTCAGTTTGGTGGTGCTCGTCAGTTCCTGCCAATCAAAGTAAACAGCGCCGGTGTAATGCCGATCATCTTCGCTCAAGCGATCATGTTCTTACCTACACTCGTATCATTTACCAATCTTGATTCTGCTCAAGGTATCGTAAAGATCTTTAATGATCATAGCAATACCTGGTATATGGTGATTTACTCAATCATGGTAATCGGATTTACTTTCCTTTACACTGCATTGATATTTAACCCTAAACAAATTGCAGAAGACCTGAAACGTAACAACGGTTTTATTCCAGGTGTAAAGCCCGGACAACCCACTGCTGATTATATCGGATCTGTAATGGACAGAATTACTTTACCAGGTGCTATCTTCTTAGCATTGGTAGGTATTATGCCAGGATTCGCTCAGCGCTTGGGTGTTACGCAAGGATTCAGCACATTCTTTGGTGGTACTTCATTACTCATCATGGTAGGTGTGGTATTGGATACACTGCAACAAATTGAAACATACCTGTTGATGCGTCAATACGATGGACTGATGAAAGGTGGTCGCGTACAAGGTAGACAGACTGTTTCTACTTCAACAATTTAGTCGATTAGTCCATAGACCATGGTCCATGGACTATGGACAGAAAATACGATATTTGCAAACCTGTCGTCTCGCTGATAGCGACGACAGGTTTGTTTTTTTATCATGTCGAGAAGAAATCATATGATCATTTATAAAACAGAAGCGGAAATAGCCCTAATGAAAGAAGCTGCACTGCTGGTAAGTAAAACACTTACTGAAGTGGCCAAAGTGTTGAAGCCGGGTATGACAACGATGCAGATCGATAAGCTTTGTGGCGACTTCGTGAAAGACCATAAAGCAGTTCCTTCTTTTTATAATTATAGAGGTTATCCTTTCAACGTATGTGCTTCGGTGAATGATGTGGTTGTTCATGGATTTCCTAATGATATCCCTCTCAAAGATGGTGATGTGGTTTCTGTTGATATGGGAGTAATTCTAAATGGATGGCATGGTGATCATGCTTATACATTTATGATAGGTGAAATTGATCCGGAGATCATTCAATTAGTAAAAGTTACGAAGGAGTCTTTGTACAAGGGCATTGAGAAAGCCATAGTAAATAATAGAGTCGGAGACATCTCTTTTGCCATTCAAGAACATGCTGAAAAAAAACATGGCTATGGAGTAGTAAGAGAGTTGGTTGGTCATGGGTTAGGTCGCAGCTTACATGAAGACCCGCAGGTTCCCAATTATGGCAAACGTGGAAATGGTCCGAAGATGAAAGAAAACTTGGTGTTAGCTATTGAACCCATGATCAATCTGGGTACAAGGGAAGTATATACCGATGATGATGGATGGACAGTGCGTACACAAGACGGAAAAGCAGCTTGCCACTTTGAACATGATGTATGTGTGAAGCGTGGACAAGCATTGATACTTTCTGACTATAGCATTATTGAGGCAGCGGAGAAAGCGAACGCAAACCTCAATACCTCTTATTATTAGACAATTCAGTCTACTATAAAACTGCTGTCGATGAAAACATTATTGTTTATTCTCGCGCTGTGTACACAGCCTTTTTTGTTGCTATCACAGGTAACTGATATCGAAAAAGTGAGAACGCTCAGACAGCAAAAAGAACACGCATGGTTACAAGAATTCATGCAGTTATTGTCTATTCCCAATGTAGCTTCCGATACCTACAATATTCAACGCAATGCATCGATGATTATGGAGTTGATGCGTAAGCGTAATATCCAAGATGTAAAATTACTCACACCCCAAACAAAAGATGCACCACCGGCTATTTATGGAGAGATCAAAGTGCCCGGTGCTGTTAAAACCATCATCTTTTATGCGCATTATGATGGACAACCGGTAGATCCTTCCAAATGGGCAAAAGGCTTTCAGCCCTTTGTACCAGTATTGGTGAATGGAACAACTGCTGATGCAGAAAAAATTATTCCGCTTCCTTCATCTAGTAATAATATCAACGAAGACTGGAGAATTTTTGCCAGAGGTGCTTCTGATGATAAGGGTGGTGTAATGGCTATTCTATGGGCTTATGAAGCTATTATTCAGTCAGGACAGTTACCCAATTGTAACATCAAATTCTTTTTCGAAGGTGAAGAAGAAGCGGGTTCTCCACATTTGCAGGAAATTTTACTCAAGTATCCAACGGAATTACAATCTGATATCTGGGTGATCTGTGATGGCCCTGTTCATCAGTCGGGAAATAAACTGGTTTGTTTCGGCGTAAGAGGTGATGCGAATATGGATGTAACAGTATATGGTCCTTTGAGACCATTACACAGTGGTCATTATGGTAACTGGGTACCGAACCCCGCATTAATGATGGCGAAGTTATTGGCATCTATGAAAGATGAAAATGGCAAAGTCGCCGTCAAAGGTTTTTATGATGATGTAACACCTTTATCACCCACAGAGAAAGCCGCTATTGCCAATATACCCATGGCAGATGGACAGATGAAAAAAGAATTGGGATTCATCAAGCCGGAAATGGATGGATATACTTTACAGGAGTCGTTGATGTTGCCATCACTCAATATCAATGGTATACAAAGCGCCAATGCCGGTAAATTGGCGGCCAACGTAATTCCTACTACTGCCATTGCAACACTGGATCTTCGTTTGGTGAAAGGAAACGATTATCAGCTTCAGCAGCAACGTGTAGTAGATCATATCAAAGCACAGGGTTATTATGTAATAGATCGAGATCCGACCATCGAAGAGAGAAATCAATATCAAAAAATAGCTAAAGTCATAAAACACGATGGTTACAATGCGCAACGTACACCGATGGATTTGCCCATTGCTCAGGAAATAGTAGCCGCTGTTAAAAAAACAACCAATGGGACATTGGTAATAGTTCCTTCTCTTGGGGGTAGTTTACCACTGTATAAGTTTGAGAAATTTTTAAAAGCCAATACCATTAGTGTTCCTATTGCTAATCATGATAATAACCAACACGCAGAAAATGAAAATATCCGTATCCGTAATTTATGGAATGGGGTAGAAACAATGGCTGCGATTATGTTGATGAAATAAGTGTATGCAAAAAACACTCGTTGTAATAGGAGGTGGGGCTGCCGGATTTTTCTGCGCAGTGAATGCAGCAAGAATGAGTTCTTCATTAAAGGTATTGTTGCTCGAGAAGTCTAATAAACTGCTTTCGAAAGTAAAAATAAGCGGTGGGGGGAGATGTAATACAACACATGCATGTTTTGAGATTCCGGAGTTGGTGAAAAAATATCCACGCGGACAAAACTTTTTAAAAAAATCATTTCATCAATTTTATACGCAGGATACGATACAATGGTTTGAAGAAAGAGGAGTGCAGTTGAAAACAGAAGAAGATGGTAGAATGTTTCCGGTTACAGATAATTCTCAAACCATCATTGATTGTTTATTGAAAGAAGCAGACAAATATAAAGTAGCAGTACAATTACAAACAGGTGTTACTTCCATTCAGAAAAAAGAAAACAAATTTGAACTTCAATTAAGCAATGGTGATATTATTTCGGCAGACTTTGTATGCGTTGCTACAGGAGGGTTCCCCAAAGCCAATATGTTTGATTGGCTGACTACCACAGGACATACCATTGCTACACCGGTGCCATCACTTTTCACATTCAATATGCCGGGTAATCCTATCACTTCTTTGATGGGGGTTAGTGTGGAACGTGCTATCGTTAAAGTAGCAGGTACCAAACTGCAAGAAGAAGGTCCATTACTGATTACGCATTGGGGTATGAGTGGTCCGGTGATTTTAAGAACTTCTGCATGGGGGGCAAGAGAATTGGCAGATAAAAATTATCATTTCAGCATTTTTGTGAACTGGGTACCCAATTATTCTGAACAGATGTTGAGAGATGAGTGGCAAGAAATTCGAGAACGATCAGGCGCTCAAAAAATAAGCAATAAAAATCCGTTTGCATTACCCAATCGTTTATGGTCATACCTCTTACAAGTATCAGAGATCGATCCGGAATGCAGGTGGTCAGATCTTCCGGCAAAACAACAAAACAAACTCATCAAACATCTAACAGCGCAGGAGTTTATTGTACAAGGTAAAACAACATTCAAAGATGAGTTTGTAACGGCAGGCGGTATTCTGCTCAGTGAAATTGACCCCCCAACCATGCAAAGCAGAAAACTACCCGGATTATTTTTTGCAGGTGAAGTCATGGATGTAGATGGCATCACGGGCGGCTTTAATTTTCAGCATGCATGGACCAGTGGGTTTATTGCTGCGAAAGCCATTGCCGCCATCGTATAAAGATGAGGTTTGTGCCATCTATTTTATCGCTATGTCCAGACCGGTTGTTAAAAAATTGCCACTTATCCATTCTGCTGTAAAATCCTGACACAGATTTACTATTTTAATAGTCAACTAAATGAAACGCTTTATGAGAAGACTCTTGCTTGCCGCATCTGCGTGTGCGGTATTTATGGGCTCAACCCTATATGCCCAACAACCCCCGGCCGGAATGCCAGCCGGTACTCGTCCACCGGGCGATACCTCTAAAACGCCTGCAGCACCCAAAAAGCCGACAGTTGCTGAAAAAACCAAAGGCAATAAAAAGATCGAAGGCTTATTTACCCTGTATCAGGATACTGCTACCGGTAGTCTTCAGATGTATATCAGAAAAGACCAGCTTGATAAAGAATTCATTTATCAGAGTTTTTCCATCAATGGACCTACTTCATTGTTCTTACATCAAAGTATGCACCGTGCAACGGCCGTATTTAAAATGAAGAGAGCATTTGATAAAATCGAATTCTCTCAAGTGAATACCGGCTTTTTCTATGATAAGAATAATCCTGTGAGTAAGACCGCAGATGTAGATAAACCCGAGGCGGTTTTTTACAACGATAAATTCAGTATCGAAGATTCATTGGGTTATTTGGTAAGTGTGGATCAGTTATTCCTGAGTGAAAAACTGGATCCTGTAAAACCCATCATACCTCCAAGCCCATTGGCAATGTTCACTTTTAATTTAGGTGGATTGAATCCTACCAAATCTAAATATGCCAATATCCGTTCCTTCCCGAATAATACGGATGTAGTAGTGGATCTGTCTTATGATAATCCAAGTACACTAGCAAGTGGAGGTCCTGATGTAACGGATCCTCGTTATGTGCGTGTGCGTATGCAACATAGCTTTATTGAAATGCCTAAGAACGATTTCCGTTCACGCAGAGACGATCAGCGTGTGGGGTATTTCTTGGATCAGCGCAATAACCAAACCAGTACCAGTCCCGTTCCTTACAAGGATATGATCAATCGCTGGAATTTGGTGAAGAAAGATCCTTCTGCAGCCATCAGCGAACCTGTTGAGCCAATTGTATTCTGGGTAGAAAATACCACTCCACATGAGTATCGTCAAACCATTATCGACGCAGGATTGAAATGGAATGAAGCATTTGAAAAAGCAGGATTTAGAAATGCTGTTCAAATGAAGATCATGCCCGATGATGCAACCTGGGATCCCGCAGATATTCGTTACAATGTAATTCGTTGGGTATCGTCTGCAAACCCTCCGTACGGAGCCATTGGACCCAGCTTTACCAATCCACGTACCGGACAAATACTCGGAGCTGATATCACTGTAGAATGGTTCTCAGGAAGTGCTACGCCACTTTTTGATGAATTGTATAACGGTCCGTCTATGCAAAATGCAGCGGATTTACAGTTCCCGGGCATGCAAATGAAAAATCATACTGCTTGTACATTGGCAGGAGAGTTGAAAGCACAGTTCATGACCGGACATACCACCCTCGAAGCCATGGATGCACCGGAAGGAGAGATCAAAGAAATGCATAAGCAATTCCTGATCTATTTGATCATGCATGAAATGGGACATACACTCGGATTGAACCACAACATGAAAGCCAGTCAGATGTTATCTCCCGCAGATATCAACAACACTTCTATAACACGTTCTATCGGATTGATTGGTTCTGTAATGGATTATCCTGCGATCAATGTGTCATTAGACAGAAGTAAGCAGGGTGACTATTATACCACTAAAGCAGGTCCTTATGATTTATGGGCTATTGAATACGGGTATACACCATTCTCTGAATCACAGGAAGAAGCAGGGCTTACCAAAATATTATCACGCAGTACCGATCCTAAATTGGCGTTTGGTAATGATGGTGATGATATGAGAGCTCCTGGTAAAGCCATCGATCCACGTGTGAATGTGAATGACCTTACCAATGATGCTGTGGCATATGCGGAAGATCGTTTCAAACTAGTGAACAATCTCATGGGTAAACTGGTACAGAAATATACCAAGCCCGGACAATCATATGTAGAAGTACGTGCACGTTATGGGGTGCTGAATGGACAACGTAACAGCATGATCAATGCCGTAAGCCGTTATGTGGGTGGCGTGTATATTGATAGAAGCAATCCGGAGCAAAACTCAGGTAACAAGCCTTACACACCTGTACCATTGGCTACGCAAAAAAAGGCAATGGATGTGTTGAGTAAATATGTATTTGCACCGAACGCTTTTGATGCAGATGCACAAGTATATCCATACCTCGCATTCCAGCGCAGAGGGTTTAACCAACCGGGCAATGGTGAAGATTTCAAAATCACGAATACAGTATTAGGCTTACAGGCAGGTGGTGCGTTGGCGCATATCCTGAGTCCTATCACCTTGCAGCGTATTACCAATACTCGCTTGTATGGTAACCAGTACAGTGTTGCTGATGTAATGGGTGATTTGGTGAAAGGCATTTTTGATGCTGATATCAACGGTAATGTGAATGTTCACAGACAATACCTGCAAACTACCTTTGTAAAGGGTGCTGCGAATTTGTTGAACCCACAAGCACCGATTGATGATGTATCTAAAGCTGCAGCGTTGTACACCATCAAGAAATTGAAAACCAAATTGGCAGCTGCCGTTTCAACCAACGAAGAAACCAAAGCACATAGAGCCAATCTGATTTTCCTGATTGATAAGGCGCTGAAAACAGACTAAGGAACAGAGGAATTTTGAATAATGAATGTCCAATCTCGAAGTTATAGGCTTCGGGGTTGGACATTTTTTATAGAACTGTCCCATCTAAAACACCACCTTTCACCTTTCACCTTTCTCCGAAGGAGTCCTTTGGACACTTTTCACGATCCATACGCTTGCACAATTCAAATCCATTGACTATATTAAGGAACTAAAACGCTTGTCATGAGAAAAGTAAGTAATGTATTGCAACGCAAAGGAAACAGAGTAGCTACCGTTCCACCTGAAATGACGGTAATTGATGCCTTGAAGTTGATGGCTGAACAGAATATTGGTTCAGTAGTGGTGATGAAAGAGGAAAAATTTGCCGGTATTATGACAGAGCGCGATTATTCGCGAAAAGTGATATTGAAAGGACGCCATTCCAGTGAAACAAAAGTAGGGGAGATCATGACCACAGATTTTCCTTATGTATCGATGAATGACACCGTAGAATCTTGCATGCAATTAATGACTTCTCATCGTTTAAGATATTTACCGGTGATTGAAAATGAACAATTGGTGGGTATTATTTCCATCAATGATTTGGTAACGGAAACCATTTTAACGCAAGCGGAAACCATTAGTCAGTTGCAGAGTTATATACAGTCCTAATAATTTTATTTGTTTACCAATGGGTTTTCACTTTCATTAGAATATATTCAAATCGATCTATTTTGTTTAAAATAGAGGGTAGCAATTGATGTAACCAGAAAAGCAATGATCTGATTTCTTTGTAAACGGATTCTAAATAGTTGAAGTTGCGAAAGATGGGTTCGTAGTGGTACACTCGGTTACGAATGTTTCGAATGCGATGGAGAGATTCGTCGATGTTTTTTCTTTGTTTTTCTTGTTTGGGAAGATGTACAAAAATGGTACGCAAAGGTTTCCAAAGTAATTTGGCATGATACCGATTAAATAGCCGATTCCAAAAGCCAAAGTTTAATTCTGCTATAATACCATCTGCAGTAACAGTTTTTTGCTGAAACTGAATTTTTTGTTCAGCCCTTTGTATAGCAGTTTGAAATTCTTTAGGAAGCTTATTTTTAAACCAAAAATCATCTTTGAAATATGCTTTCAGCTTTTGATGAATAGCATTTCTCAATGAAATTTCTAACAAAGACAAAGCCGGATACAACGCTTCGGATAGTTCGATGTTTGTCAGGTATAATTGATATGCAGCGTTGGTATTATAATTGGCTTCTTCTAAATAAATATTGAATCGGGGATGTGAAATAAACGACTTAATTTCTTCCGTAATCATTTTTTTTGTTTTAGGTTAAAAAATAATTATACCTTTACATCATGATGCCAGTTACTCCTCTCCCGGCTCTTTTACCGGTGATGAAACTGGTTTTTTTATTTTTAGGGCTATCTCATTTTTTTCTTTAGCAAGCATTGATCCTAAAATTGCACAGTTCTACAATCGTATTTCCCGCAAATTTGATGAACTGTTGGTTGACTTCGTTTCAAGTAAAGTAAGAGCAAAGAGAACTGCCTTATCACCATCCTTCGTCGCAATTTCCGACTTCGTCGGAATGCTCCTCTCCGTAGGAGTCCTTGGGACAGGATGACAACGACAAGGGACATCGACTAGCTGTGTTGGCGAAGCCAACACAGCAATATCACCCTACGAAATCGTCATCCTGAGGAGCATTGATCACGCAAGTGATCATCGGCGACGAAGGATCTGACTATTATAAGTATTTTTATGGCATAGGAGAGAAGTAAAACTAAATGTTACATCTTAGCTGTGTAACACGAGAGTCCCAATCTCTCGCCCTAGGCGAGATCGGGAGACATCTGCAAAGACCTTTTTTATTTATAAGGCTCTGTGGCGAAGGAAGTTTTACAGATCCAAAACAATCATTAAATTCTTTTTCAGCAATTGGATTTGATCTTGGTTGAGTTTGCCAATTCTTTGTATCAGTCTTTTATTATCAATAGCCCTAATTTGGTCAATGAGAATGTCACTCAGTTGATCTAGTTGCGATTTTTTTAAATGCACACGAAGAATATTCATGTCAGGTTGAATATTGGTGGTAAGCGGACAAACAATCGTTGACAAATGTGTATCATTCAATAGATCCGTTTGTACAATAACAACAGGTCTAGTTTTACCCGGTTCTGTTCCTTTACCCGGATTTAGATTGGCTAGCCATATATCATACTGCTTAATCTTCATCAGCCAATTTTTCAAACTCACGTAAGATGTTCATGGACTCTTTTCTCGTAAGGGCAGATTCTTTTGCGAGAGCATGCTTCAATAACTTTCTCTGATGATAACGATTGTAGAGATCTACCGCTTCATTGATATAGCGATTACGGGCTATGTTCAATTGAGCTGTTATAGACTCAGCCTCTTCAAATGTATGATCATCCAGTTTGAGTGATAAAGTTTTCATACCATTACTTTTTGTAAAGGTATATACTTTTGGTGTATACTTTAAAAATGATAGTTGTTGCATGGTATTAATTGTAAAGCGAAACAATCAGTAGAACCGAAAATAATGATACACCCCATCGTATTTCCCGCAAATTTGATGAACTGCTGGTTGAATTCGTTTCAAGTGAATTGATAAGAAAGATCGCCCGGCTGTGTTCGCGAAGCCAACACAGCGTTAACACATAACACTGAACTGTCATCCTGTCCAAAGGATTCCCACGGAGAGGAGCATTAATCACGCAAGTGATCATCTGCGACGAAGGATCTGACTATTATGGTGAGTTTTATGTCTATCGTAGAGAAACAAAACTAACTAGTACACCTTAGCTGTATAACAAACAGAGTACCCCGTACTTCGGAAGACATCTGCTGCAAGCGTTTTTATTATCAACTCTGTGGAGAAGAACAAGACAAAGCAGTAAGGATGAGATGGCTAGTACTTCTATTAACTGGAGATATGCTCGTATGGTATGGGGAGTATAGAAGGGGGGCTGAAAGAAAGGAAAAAGGATACTAAATGAGACTAGGATCTACAACGCACTTGAAACGGACTTATAACGGACTTATAACGGAGTTGAAACGCAGATAAACCTTTTTCTCAGGAGAGTTGTATGGATTAGGAAAGAAGTAAAACTAAATAGAACAACTTAGCTGTGTAATACGCAGTGTCCCCTCGTACCTCGGGAGACATCTGCGAAGAACTTTTTTTTATTTATAAGACTCTGCGGAGAAAGAATGAATAAGCCAATACTCTTATATATCAATCGGAAATATAGCATGTCTGTTTTTATAAAAAAGTAGTTTTTCAAATTTATTGTCAGATGAGCTTTCAATATATGTATCGAATAACGCAACACCGCTACAATAACTTAAAGATTCTGTTAACCATTCTGTCTCTATATACATTTTGTTAACTAACGGGTCACCTACTATATCTGAGTCTCTCAAAAAAACTACATTTGCATGACCATCCACTATTTGATGGAGACTTTGTTCTTTTTTGTTTTTAAGTTTATTTTTATAATCAACAACTTCAAATACTCCAATCGCGCGCCCACCTCTTAAAAATGCAATGCCAATACTTCTAGTTTTACTTTTATCATCTTCTAAATACATCCAAAGCTGACTAACTATATGATCAGATTCTTTGCCAATTATTACTGGTTTTTGAATTATTGACAATTTGATTTCAGGTGTTATGTCAATATTGGTCTCAAAACCGTCCATGCCAAACTTAAATGAAGTTTGAATTTTGTATATTAATTCATTTGTTAGAATTTCTTTAAATGCCTCAATGTTTATAGGTGTAGAAAATGTTATATTCAATTGGTCACATGTTTGAACTTTTTGATACAATAAATCGGCAATATCTTTTTTGGTTTCATAATCGAAGTATTTTTTAATGTTACTAGTTTTACATTCTACGTAAAAACTTGTTCTTTCATTTTTGACTAACAAATCTGGGTGCCCGCCTTTAGTAGATGTCATCGTCGGTTCGAGAATCACAGTATAACCTTTAGATAAAAGATATTTGGCAACTTTCGCAGTAAAGAAATTGTCTTCAAACTTGTTTGAATAAGACTTCAAGTGAGTCTTGAAACCTTCACAATGTGAAATCGTTTTGAGTGTTTGTGAATACTGAAGAATTCTTTCTGCTTTACTATCGTCGATAGCTTCTGAAAATTCCTTTAGGAATATTTTTGGGAAAAGAGAGTATAGATATGAAACAGCTTCCTTAAGATTCTCTAAAAACTTTTCATCTGGAGGAAAATCTGTTTGAGATGGATGGTATGTAATTTGCTTTTCTATTTGTACTAACCAATTATCTTACAATCAACTATATGTCATATTGCTATATACATCATTGAGTTGTGGTCTTTTCAAAAATATAAAAATAATTAAATATATTTTCATATTCCCAGTATGGGCTATCAATTCATTTTCAATTATACTACCAATTTTCCTCCCCAAAACCCCTCCATTTCCCCAATTTTCCCTACTTTTGCACCCCTGATTTATTAAACCATCGGGACTATTTTATGAACATTTTTCGTAAACAATTAAACGCAGATGCTCAGGACAACGCGGGTACACCCGAAGTTGCTACTGCGACAACAAAAGCACCTGAAGCAGCGCCGGTTGTAGAAACTGCGCATGATGATTTTGACTGGAGCATTGACAAGCGTAATGTGAGTCACTATGCTGAAGCTGAAAGAGTGAAGTATGACAAAGTGTATGATAACACTTTCGTACAGATCGAAGACGGCGAGATCGTTCGCGGTGGTGTGGTTGCCCTCACCAAAACAGATGTGGTTGTAAACATCGGTTTCAAAAGCGATGGTCTGGTTTCACTGAACGAATTCCGTGATGTACAGGGATTGAAAATTGGTGACGAAGTAGAAGTAATGGTTGTTGAGAAAGAAGACCGCAATGGTAATCTGCACCTCAGCCGTAAGTCTGCCCGCATCTTCCGTGCATGGGAGCGTATCGTGGAAGTACACAAGACTGGTGAGGTGATCACCGGTACTGTTACCAGCAAAACAAAAGGTGGTTTGATCGTTGATGTATTCGGTATGGAAACATTCTTACCGGGTTCTCAAATCGACGTGAAGCCTGTAACTGATTACGATCAGTTTGTAGGTAAGACCATGGAATTTAAAGTGGTGAAGATCAACGAAGCCATTAAGAATGCCGTTGTATCTCACAAAGCATTGATCGAAAGCGATATCGAAGCACAGCGTGCAGAGATCATGAGCAAACTCGAAAAGGGCCAGGTATTGGAAGGTGTGGTGAAAAACATCACAGATTTCGGTGCTTTCATGGACCTCGGTGGTTTGGATGGTCTGTTGTACATCACCGATATTTCATGGGGTCGTATCTCTCACCCAAGCGAAGTGGTGAAGATGGATCAGAAATTACAAGTGGTGGTATTGGATTTCGACGACGACAAAAAACGTATCAGCCTTGGCTTGAAGCAACTGACGCCACATCCATGGGATGTGCTGCCTGAAGGTTTATCTGAAGGATCAGTTGTGAAAGGTAAAGTGGTAAATATTGAAGATTACGGTGCATTCCTGGAAATTCAGCCGGGTGTTGAAGGACTGGTACACGTATCTGAGATCACTTGGGCAAATACTCCAATCAACGCGAAGGAATTCTTCAAGTTGGGCGATGAGTATGAAGCAAAAGTGGTAACCTTAGATAAAGATGCACGTAAGATGAGTCTGAGCATCAAACAAATGAGCGAAGACCCATGGAGCACTATCGAGAACAAGTTCCCTGAAAACAGTAAGCACAAAGGTTTGGTGAAAAACATCACTCCATATGGCGTATTCGTTGAATTGGAGCCGGGTATCGGTGGTATGATCCACATCAGCGATCTGAGCTGGTTGAAGCGTTTCAATCACCCAACTGATTATACCAAAGTAGGTGAGCACATCGATATCATCATCCTCAGCATCGACAAAGAAAACCGTAAACTGCAATTAGGACACAAACAGTTGGAAGAAGATCCTTGGAATGCCCTGGAAGAAACTTTCGCTATTGGTAGTCTGCACGAAGGAACCGTTACCCGTAAGGATGACAAAGGTGCCTTGGTTCAATTGCCTTATGGTTTAGAAGGTTTTGCACCTAACCGTCACCTGAACAAGGAAGATGGTTCTCAGGTGAAAGCTGATGAAACTGCACAGTTCATGGTGATCGAATTCGATCGCAATGAAAAGCGCATTGTTCTGAGCCATGCCCGTATCTGGGAGAAAGTAGTAGCTGAAGAAAAGGAAATTGCCAAGAAAGAAGCGAAAGCTGAATCTGACAATACCAAGAAAGCAGTGAAAAACATCCAGGCGAAGGTAGAAAAAGCAACCCTGGGCGACCTGGGAGCTTTAGCTGAGATCAAAGCCAAACTGAAGGAAGGAGAAGGCGAGAACTAATAACGCCTTCGTTTGAATAGGTAAAGAAAAAAGCTGTTCTGCTCCGCAGGGCAGCTTTTTCTTTAACAGAGGAATAAGAAATTAGAAATAAGGAATAAGAAATAGGAAATAAGAAATGAAAATGAAAAATGAGGAGGAAGTAGGGGGTTAGTCAGAGGATGAGGGGCGTTTATTATTTTTTCTGGCAGTATCGATGCTTTTGAGGAAAATATAGATAAGCTCTGTATACTCTTTTCTAATTTCTGATAGGTTGATAGAAATATCCCAATTCATTTTTTCAATGATAGCTAAACAATTCCTTGTTTCACGTAACTCTTTGAGTGCTATTTTCATTTTATGGATAAAGTCTGTTCTTGACTCTGCTGATTGAGCTTCACCATATTGTAAAGCTGGTGAAGACCCGCTTCTTGTTAATTGACCTCCTAAATGGTTTCCGGCAAATGTTCTGGGAAGTTTCTCAGCTATCTGAATACAGTTCACCGCAAATAGTATAAGTCTTTCTTCAAGATAAAATTTTTGTTTAGGCTCCATGTCATTTCTTTATGCTACAAATTAAAACCTTACAATCATCTAAAAATCAGGTATTTATACCAGCTATTTATACGCGTTTTTGAACCTTTTTATAGTTTCAATTCTCTTCATTTCCTATTTCTTATTTCCTATTTCTTATTTCTCTGTTTTATGCTTTTCTTAACTCCCTGATAATCAATTCCTCAATTCAAGTTTCTAAATTGCCCATAATTAACTAATTTTGCCAACTTGTATGAATAGGATCGTTGTCTTTTTATTGGCTGCTGTTTTACTGGTATCGTGCTCGAATAAGTTCTCAAAGGTTTTGAAGAGCAAGGATTACGAGTACAAATACAAAATGGCAGAACAGTATTATGCCAAGAAAGATTATACGAAAGCACAAGTGCTCTTTGAAGACATTTTTCCTTACGTAAAAGGTACTGCTCGTTATGAGGACATGTATTACAAGTTCGCCTATTCCTACTATTACCAGAACGATTTCATGAATGCTGAGAATCTGTTCAAGAGTTTTGTAGAGAATTTCCCGAACAGTACCAAAGGTGAGGAGTGCGATTACATGCGAGCGTATTGTTATTTCAGACAATCGCCCAAGATCGATTTGGATCAGACCAGTACGAATAAGACCATGCAGTTGATGCAAGCTTTTATCAATACACACCCTACTTCAACTCGTGTACAGGAAGCAACGGATATTATTGATAAGTGCAGAGAGAAACTGGAAGCAAAAGAATTCAAAAGTGCCCAGTTGTATTACAACTTAGGTTTTTACAAAGCTGCGGCCATTGCTTTTGGAAATGTATCCGATAATTTTCCGGATTCAAAGAAAGCAGATGAATACAAACTGCAGGTAATCAAATCTTATTTCCGTTATGCGGAGATGAGTTATGAAGAGAAGCAGATCGAACGTTTCCAGAAAGTGATCGATGAATGTCAGGATTTTTCAGACCGATATGCAGATAGTAAGTATCTGGAAGAAGTCAACAAATTGAAATTACAATCAACAAATTATATTAAAAACCAGAAAAATGAGCAAGCTAAGAAGGCAAATGAGCGCTAATACCGCTAGTGTGGTTGAAACCAAAAGCCTGATTTCTATCAAAGGAAAAACAGGTAACCTGTATGAATCAATCGCCATTATTGCGCGCAGAGCTAATCAAATCAATGTTTCATTGAGAGAAGAGCTGCACAATAAACTGGAAGAGTTTGCAAGTCATACAGACAGTCTGGAAGAAATCCATGAGAACAAAGAGCAGATCGAGATCTCAAGAGCTTACGAGAAAATGCCAAACCCGGCTATCCTCGCAACGCAGGAATTCATGGAAGACAAAATCTACCACAGAAAGAACAACGATAACGATCTATTCAGATAAGATCGTATCCCCGTATAATTTTATGAAAAACGACAGTTATTGAACTGTCGTTTTTTGTTACTTTGAGGGGAGATAGGTGAAATGTCAATGGTGAATTGTGAATGGTGAATGAGGGGAGCGATTGATAAATCCAAATCATCATTGGTAAGGCAGTATAATTTTTACCGTCATTATGTATGAAATAGAAAACATTCACCATTCACAATTGACCATTCACAAACATGCTTAAAGGAAAAAAAATACTCGTTGGCATCACTGGAAGTATCGCTGCTTATAAGACCATCACATTGGTTCGCTTACTCATCAAAGCAGGTGCTGAAGTAAAAGTGGTGATGACCAACGCCGCACGTGAATTCGCTTCACCGGTGGTACTCTCTACACTATCTAAAAATAAAGTCATCAATGACCTGGTAGAAGGCGATGAATGGTCTAACCATGTCATGCTCGGACGTTGGGCAGATGTATTTGTCATCGCTCCACTGAGTTGCAATACCATGGCTAAAATGGCGAATGGATTATGCGACAATGTTTTATTGGCTGTGTATTTATCTGCTACTTGTCCGGTAGTGATAGCACCCGCCATGGATGAAGACATGTGGCACCATCCTTCTACTAAGAGAAATCTCGATCAGTTGGAGAAAGATGGTAATCAAGTCATCAGGGTAGGGAATGGTGAACTGGCGAGTGGCTTATTTGGAGAAGGAAGAATGGCAGAGCCCGAAGAAATTTGTCAGTACCTGATCGAACATTTTTTTCGTACCGAAGAATTGAAAGGTAAAAAAGCCATTGTTACTGCCGGACCCACTTATGAAGCGATAGATCCCGTTCGATTTATTGGTAATCACTCTTCAGGTAAAATGGGTTTTGCCATTGCGGAAGAATTATACCTGCGTGGTGCGGAAGTGGTGTTGATCGCAGGTCCTACCCATCAAAAGACCAACTACAAAGGAATACAAGTACGCGCAGTGGTATCGGGTGATCAGATGTATGAAGTAGCTACTCAAGAGTTTAGTGATGCGCATATCGCAGTGATGTCTGCAGCAGTTGCAGATTATAAACCTGTTAGTGCAGCAACCGATAAGATCAAAAAGAAACAAGATGCATGGGAAATTGCATTGGTGAAGAATAAAGACATCTTATTGCAACTGGGAAAAGATAAAAAGCAAGGACAGTTTTTGATGGGCTTTGCATTGGAAACAAGCAATGAAAAAGAAAATGCATTAAGTAAGCTGCAGTCTAAGAATGCAGATGCTATTGTGCTCAATTCACTGAATGATAAAGATGCCGGATTTGGTATTGATACCAATGACGTTACTATTTTTCATAGCAATGGAACCGAAGTAAAGACAGGTATAAAATCAAAGAAAGCAGTAGCAACCGATATTGTTTCATTCATCATAAAACACCTACATGCGTAAGAATTGGATGATCATGATTTTGTTTGCTTGTTTGGGTCTTGGCGTAAAAGCGCAGGAACTGCAGGCAAGGGTTACTGTATTATCAAATAGAGTAACCACGAATATTGATCGTAAAATATTCACCACGTTGCAAAATCAATTGACCAATCTGTTGAATAATCGTAAGTGGACAACGGATGCATACAAGCAAAATGAAAAAATTGAATGCAGTTTTATCTTGAATATTGAAAGTGTAGTGGACCCCAATATTTATAAAGCAACTTTGAATATTCAAGCAGCCCGTCCGGTGTACCATTCTTCCTACCAGGCAGCGTTGGTGAATTTTCAAGATCCGGATGTCACATTCAAGTACCTGGAATTTCAGCCGGTAGAATTCAATGAAAATAGAGTGCAGGGTACTGACGCAACAGTGGCAAATCTGACAGCTGTCTTCGCTTTTTATGTGTATACCATTCTAGGATTGGACTATGATTCTTTTTCACCCAAGGCCGGAGATCCTTATTTCAGAAAAGCACAAAATATTGTTGTCAATGCACCGGAGGGGAGGGGTATTGCCGGGTGGAGAATTTTTGATGGATTGCGCAACCGATATTGGTTGAATGAAAACTTAATTAATACTCGCTATAACAGAATACATGATGTGATTTATGGTTACTATAGAAATGGGTTGGATAATTTGTATGATAAAGAAGCCGAGGCTAGAACGGGTATTTTAGATGCCTTGATTCAATTGCAGTCTTTTGGCAAAGAGAATCCGAATACCATGATCCAACAGTTTTTTATGCAGGGGAAGTATCAGGAATTGGTAGGTATCTTTAAAAAAGCACCATCAGCAGAAAAAGCAAAAGCTGTAGAACTGTTGAGTGAGTTGGATGTGATCAATGCAGCAAAATATAAAGAGGAGCTGAGACGATGAAGAAATTATTGCTTTGTTGTTTGGTGGGGACTATCATTGGATGCTCAAATGATAATGATGGTCGTATCATTCCCATGGATAGCATGCAGGTGATCATGTGGGATATGATGAAAGCAGACGAAGTTTTTATCAGAAAGTTAGTTGCAGATACCAATGCAACAAAAAATAAAGAAGATGTGAAGCTGTATGAAACCGTTTTTCGTATTCATAAAATAAGCAAGGATCGTTTTTTTGAGAGTTATCGGTATTATGAAGCGCATCCACTCTTAATGAAAGAGATCATTGATTCAATTGATTCCAAGTCAAACCGAGAGCGTATTGAACGCTACAGTGGTAAAAGGAAGAAACCTTAATATTGCAAGCTATGAATAAAGTATTTGCAAGTGCAGAAGCAGCGATACAAGATATACATGATGGAGCAACGCTGATGCTGGGCGGATTTGGATTGAATGGGATCCCTGAAAATACCATTGCTGCATTGGTAAAAAAAGGTGTGAAAGACCTTACTTGTATTTCCAATAATGCAGGTGTAGATGATTTTGGTCTGGGCTTACTCTTGAAGACCCGACAGATCAAAAAAATGATGAGTAGTTATGTGGGAGAGAATGCAGAGTTTGAAAGACAGCTCTTAAGTGGAGAATTGGAAGTAGATCTGATTCCACAAGGAACTTTAGCAACACGTATTCAGATGGCGGGAATGGGTATCCCTGCATTTTTTACACCCGCAGGCTATGGAACGGAGATCGCAGAAGGAAAAGAAGTACGTGTATTCAACGGGAAGCCGCATCTCATGGAAATGGCATTACATGCAGATTTCGCCATTGTGAAAGCATGGAAGGGTGATACTTTAGGAAATCTGGTATTCAGAAAAACGACCAGAAACTTTTCTACTTCCATGGCAAAAGCAGGAAACATCACCATTGCAGAAGTAGAACAGCTCGTTCAACCTGGAGAATTAGATCCTGATGAAATTCATGTTGCAGGTGTATACGTGCATCGAATCTTTGAAGGAGCGAATTATGAGAAGCGAGTAGAAAGAAAAACAGTTAAACTAAGTGAAAAGTGAAAGGTGAAAAGAAGAAATTATCTTTTACAACCGTTTCAGTTTTCACCTTTCACTTTTCACAAAAAAATCTCCTATGGCTTTAGATAAATTCGGAATTGCGAAAAGAATCGCGCAGGAATTGCGGGATGGTATGTATGTGAATTTGGGGATCGGTATTCCTACCCTGGTATCCAATTTTATACCTGAGGGGATGACGGTGATTTTTCAGAGTGAGAATGGTATTCTTGGCATGGGACCTTATCCCACAGATGACCAAGTAGATGCAGATTTGATCAATGCAGGAAAAGAAACAGTAACTGTAATACCCGGCGGTGCATTTTTTGATAGTGCAGAAAGTTTTGGAATGATACGTGCCGGCAAAATTGATTTAACGGTATTGGGTGCCATGGAAGTGAGTGAGAAAGGCGATATCGCTAATTGGAAAATACCCGGTAAAATGGTGAAAGGAATGGGTGGGGCCATGGATCTGGTTGCCAGTGCCAGAAATATCATTGTTGCCATGATGCATACCAATCCGAAAGGAGAAAGTAAACTACTCCCTGCTTGTTCACTTCCTTTAACGGGTGTGGGTTGTGTTAAAAAAGTAGTGACAGAACTGGCAGTACTGGATATCACAGGGGAGGGATTTGTCTTATTGGAAAGAGCGCCCGGTGTTACCGTTGAGGAAATCATCGCTAAAACAGCCGGAAAACTTATCGTACCTGATCATGTACCCGAGATGCAATTATAATAACGGTTTGTCTTGCAACTTTTATCTTTGAATCTTGTTTATCTATTTATCTAATCATCATCAATAAAATACAACTTATGAGTATTCAGGCTGGTGCAGTAGCACCTCAGTTCTCTCTTTTTGATACCGATAAAAACAAAGTATCACTGGCTGATCAGAAAGGAAAAAATGTAGTCGTGCTGTTTTTCCCGTTAGCATTCACCGGTGTGTGTACAGCGGAACTTTGTAATGTTAGAGATAATATCGCTCTTTATAACAACACCAACGCCATTGTATTTGGTATATCAGTGGATTCATTGTTCTCTTTGGGTAAATTCCGTGATGAGCAAAAATTGAATTTCCAGTTGTTGAGCGATTTCAATAAAGAAGCAGCAAGTGCTTATGGAGTATTGTATGAAACTTTCCCTGCTTTTGATATGCTAGGTGTAAGCAAACGTGCGGCATTTGTGATTGATAAAGAAGGAGTGGTTCGCTATGCAGAAGTATGTCCAACCCCTGGTGATCTTCCCAACTTTGAAGCCATCCAACAAACACTCAATAGTCTGAATTAAGCTGTTTTGATTTGTTGATAAGTCCGCTGTCTATGAAGTTTAGCTTAAAAAAGTAGCTTCCAGACAGCGGATTTTGTATTTCAGGGGTCATTTTAACATAGGTTTTTGCATAAATCGACGTCTTTGACTATTTTAGAGTATTATTAACCTATGGGAAATCGTTACATAGTCATCTTATTGATTTGTATGATCCTCGGAAGCAGTTATGCTCCCGACATAGTTTCCTATACCAACAACGGAATCCCTTTCGGAGAAACCGCTTCAAAAGTCACCCGTTTCTATCCCAACCCCGCTACTACTGTCATTAATTTTGAGTTTGACAAAACTGTTGATAGAACCTATACTTTATTGATCACCAATTTTCTGGGTAAGCGTATGACCGAGCTGAGGATCAATGAGTCAAAAATCACGGTGTCTTTGGATGATCAGTACTATCGTGGACTGTATATTTATCAACTAAGAGACCAAAGCAATCGCATTATTGAATCCGGACGTTTTCAAGTGGTGAAATAACCACTTCGGGGCTTCTCTTTTTATTTTCCTTATATTTATTCTTAACCTACGGGTTATTTTTTTATTAATACCAAAGCCATATGAAAATGCTGCTACGTAGCGTACTGCTATCGCTTACTTATTTTCTTTTCTTATCTGCATTCGCACAAAACAAGACTTCAGGAGTGGAGTGGAATGCAGGAACCTTTTCCAATCTAAAATTCAGATCCATCGGTCCGGCAGTGACTTCCGGACGAATTGCTGATTTTGCTGTAAATCCTGCCAATACCAGTGAGTATTATGTTGCTACGGCAGCCGGCGGTGTTTGGAAAACAACCAATCACGGTGTTACTTTTCAACCTGTATTTGATGCACAAGGAGCTTATTCTATTGGTTGTGTTACCATTGATCCTAATAATAGTAATGTGGTGTGGGTGGGTTCAGGAGAAAATAATAACCAGCGCTCCGTTTCTTATGGCGATGGCGTTTATAAGTCTGAAGATGGTGGTAAGACCTGGAAAAATATGGGTTTGAAAAACTCTGAGCATATTGCTGAAATCATTGTAGATCCTACGAATTCCAACATCATTTATGTGGCCGCTTATGGACCGGTTTGGAATGAAGGAGGAGATCGCGGTGTATATAAATCAGTGGATGGCGGACAAACATGGAACCTCATCAAATCAATAAGTGCTTATACCGGTTGTAATGATTTGGTAATGGATCCCCGTAATCCGAATGTATTGTATGCAGCTTTTCATCAACGTATGAGAAAAGTGTTCACGTATATCGGTGGTGGACCTGAATCAGCACTCTATAAAACAACAGATGGTGGCACTACCTGGAAAAAAATGGAAGGTGGATTTCCGGGTGGAGAACTGGGGAGAATCGGATTGGCGATCAGTCCTGTTAATCCGGATGTATTGTATACTGTTATAGAAGCAAAAGACAACAAAGGCGGTATTTATTTATCAAGAGATAAAGGTGTGAGTTGGGAAAAACGAAGTGGTTATGCAACTTCAGGTAATTACTATCAAGAAATTACTTGCGATCCTGTGGATGTAAATCGCATTTTTATTACAGACGTATATTATAAAGTGAGTGATGATGCAGGTAAATCTGTATACAATCTCGGAGAAATCAATAAACATATCGATAACCATGCTATCTGGATTGATCCTACTGATACCGATCATTTGATGGTAGGTTGTGATGGGGGTATTTATGAAACATGGGACTTTGCTAAGAGTTGGGATTTCAAATCCAATTTACCGGTTACACAGTTTTATAAAGTAGCTACTGATAATGCATATCCATTTTATGGGGTACATGGCGGTACACAAGATAATTTGAGTTTAGGTGGACCCAGTCGCACCACTTCTGCAAACGGTATTGTGAATGCAGATTGGTATATCACGTCTATTGGGGATGGTTTTGAAACACAGGTAGATCAATCTAATCCTGATATCATCTATGCCCAAAGTCAATATGGTGGACTCGTGCGTTTTGATCGTAAAAGTGGAGAATATCTTTCCATCAAACCATCGGAAGGAGAGAATGAACCTGCATATCGTTGGAATTGGGATGCACCATTACTTATTAGTCAGCATGACAATGCTCGCTTATATTTTGGTGCCAATAAATTGTTCAGAACAGATGATAGAGGCAATAGCTGGAAAGTGATTAGTCCTGATCTTACACGTCAGGTAGATAGAAATAAATTTGAACTGATGGGCAAAGTATGGTCGGTTGATGCCATCGCAAAAAACGGTAGTACAGATATATACGGACAGCTCACGACTGTTGCAGAATCCAAATTCAATCAGAATATGATTTGGGTGGGTACTGATGATGGCTTGATTCAACTGACGACAGATGGTGGTGCCACCTGGACAAAATTTGATAATCTTCCGGGTGTACCACCGATGAGTTATGTACATCAAATTATCGCATCATTACACGATGTCAATACTGCTTATGTTTGTTTCAACCAGCATCGTAATGGTGATTTCAAACCTTATGTACTCAAGACAACCGATGCAGGTAAGACATGGAAACCCATTCAATCGAATTTACCACAAAGAGGAAGTGTATATACCATTGCAGAAGATCATGTTGATCGCGATCTGTTATTTGTTGGAACTGAATTTGGTGTATTCTTTTCAAATAATGGCGGACAAGAATGGACGCAATTAAAAGGCGGCTTACCGGTAGCGGCTGTACGTGATATGGAAATTCAGCGTCGAGAGAATGACCTGGTGATTGCAACATTTGGTCGTGGGTTTTATATTTTGGATGATTATAGTGTATTGAGAAATTTCAAAAAAGAAACACTCAATAAAGACGCTGTGATTTTCCCTGTGAAAGAAAGTTTGATGTTCATTGAAAGATATCCATTGGGCTTACGTGATAAGGGACATTTGGGTAGTAGTTATTTCAGTACACCCAATCCCTCTGTAGGTGCAGTATTTACTTACTACGTAAAAGAAGACAGTAAAAAGTTACGTGATCTTCGATTGGAACAAGAAAAAGCAAAAGGAGAGAAGGGGGAGAAAATATATTATCCATCCATGGATAGTTTACGAATGGAAGACAATCAACCTGAACCCTATTTGTTATTTACGATTCGAGATAAAGCCGGAGATGTGGTTCGTCATTTAAAAGCACCGGCGAAAAAAGGGTTACAAAAAATTGTTTGGGATTTCCGTTACGCTACACCGGCACCTGTATTGGGTAGAGTAACACTTGCTCCTGATCAATTATTTGGTGGAGAAGAAAAAGGACATCTGGCTATGCCGGGAGAATACACTGTTTCATTATCAAAGTATGAAGACGGCAAACTCACTGAACTTACAAGTCCTGTTACTTTCACTTGCAAATTGTTACAGCAAAGCAGCTTACCGGTGAATATGGAAGAGAATGTGAAGTTCTATAAACAAGTTGCTGCACTTAGAAAAGCTGCGAGTGCTACATCAGATCTCTTTAATAATATGCGTAATCGATTGAACAATATCAATGCTGCTACGAATGATATGTTAGCAGCGCCAAAATCAATACTAGAAAGAGCGTATGCATTGACGCAAGAATTGAATACGATTGGTATTCAGCTCAATGGTGATCAATCAGTTGCAAAAAGAGAATTTGAAACCGCTCCATCTATCAATGGAAGAATAGGAGATGTTGAGGGTGGTATTTGGAATTCTACGTCTGTGATTACAGAAACATTTAAAAAAGATTATGCAATCGCTTCTAAAGGATTAACGGCTGTACTTACAGCCATGCGTAAACTGGATACAGCCATTACAGCATTGGAAAAAGAACTGGATCTGAATAAAGCACCTTACACACCGGGCAGATGGCCTGAGTGGGGGGAGAGGTGAAAAGTGAAAGGTGAAAAGTGAGAGGTGAAAAGTGAAAGGTGAAAAGTGAAAGGTGAAAAGTGAAAGGTGAAAACTCTGTGCTACTCTGTGGTGAAATAAACCACAGAGTAGCACAGAGTTTTTTGTAAATCCGACATCCGACATCTGCCATTCCCTCTATCTATCCGTAACCTCCACAATCAAAAATTTCAAATAGTTGGTATTCTCCATCCCCCAAATAATCGGGTGATCACTGGCTTGCGCCTGGAATGTAACCTGTCTGATCTTTTTGCGAGCATCTTTCGCAGCCATTTCAATGGTCTGTAAAAACAGTTCGGGTTGAACGAGATTGGTACAACTGGAAGTCACTAAAAATCCTCCATTGCGAATCAGTTTCATACCTCTGAGGTTGATCTCTTTATAACCCGTAATGGCTTTTTGAATATTTTCTCTGCTCTTGGTAAAGGCAGGTGGGTCTAACATTACCACATCATATTGTCTGCCATCCTTACCCCATTGTTTCAATACATCAAATGCATTCATGGCTTCAAACTTGCAAATATTTTCAAGTCCGTTGAGTGCTGCATTTCTATTGGCTTGTGCCACTGCATTTTCAGAAATATCCAAACCTAAAACAGATTTTGCTCCGTAATGTGCAGCATGAATTTCAAAAGTGCCGGTATAGGTGAAAGCACCTAATACTTCTGCACCTTTTACAATGTGCTGAATGGCTCTTCTGTTATCTTGTTGATCTAAGAAGTAACCTGTTTTTTGTCCGTTCTCAATATCTACATGAAACTTCAATCCATTTTCCTGGATGATGATATTGGTATCGAATGGTGCTGATAAAAATCCTTTCTGCTGTGTTAATCCCTCCAGTTCGCGAACGGGTACATCATTTCTTTCATAGATGCCTTTTGGGGAGAAGATAGATTCCAGCGCTTTTACAATGGCAGGTTTCCATTGATCCATTCCATATGACAAGGTTTGTAAAACAAAATAGTCATTGAATTTATCGATGATGAGTGCAGGCATTTGATCGGCTTCTCCAAAAATCAAACGGCAATTTTCTGTATACCCGATTTTTTGTCGGTACTGCCAGGCCTTGGCAATACGGTCATGAAAAAACTGGTCATTGATCTCTTCCTGTTTGCGGGTGAGCAGCCTGACCATGATCTGCGATTTTGGGTTTGCATATCCTCTGCCGGCGTATTTCCCATCTGCATAATATACATCCACAATATCTCCGGCTTCAACGGGCCCGGTTACCCTGTCTACCTCATTTCCAAATATCCAAGGGTGCCCGTTGGCAATACGCTGGGCGATTTTTTTTCTAAGATATACTTTCGTCATGCCGCGAAGATAGTCCACACCCTCCAAGCCCTGTTCTTTGGCAGCTAAAAACCTGAAAAACAGGGCGTTTGACTGACAGGAAGCCTTGATTTATCAGGCAGACTGTCAATTTTTCCCGTTTCTTTGCATCGGCAAAATTTTTGACAGATTTGCCCCGAAAAGTATTCAACAAAATAATTATGGAAGAGCAGGCAACAACACAGACACCCGTGAACGAAGAAACACAAGCCAATATTGATATCAATGCGGATGAGAATGCAGCAGGTACTTCTCATTTGAATGAGCCGGTAGCAGAGGAAAATCAGTTGGAAAAACTGCAGGCTGAGTTACAAGAACAGAAGGACAAATACCTCCGTCTCATGGCTGAGTTCGATAATTTCAGACGTCGTACTGCCAAAGAGCGTATTGAGTTGATTCAAACAGCGGGGAAAGATGTGATTGTTTCATTGCTGGATGTGTTGGATGATTGTGATCGTGCAGAGAAACAATTGCAAAGCAATGATGATATTGCCGTGCAAAAAGAAGGTATTCAATTGGTCTTTAATAAACTTCGTTCTAACCTTCAATCTAAAGGAGTGAAAGCCATGGAAAGTATCCATGCTGAATTTGATGTAGAGAAACACGAAGCCATCACAGAAATTCCGGCCCCAACTGAAGAGTTAAAAGGAAAAGTGTTGGATGAAGTCATGAAAGGATACTACCTCAATGATAAGATTATTCGTTTTGCAAAAGTGGTGGTAGGAAAATAATGTCAGATATCAGATGGCAAATGTTAGATATAAAATAAATCTGAAATCTGACATCTGACATCATCAAATCTATTAAGATGGCTAAAAGAGATTTTTACGAAATATTGGGTGTGGGCAAATCAGCTTCTGCCGATGAGATTAAAAAAGCTTATCGTAAGGTAGCTATGCAATACCATCCTGATCGTAACCCGAATGATAAAGAAGCAGAAGAAAAATTCAAGGAAGCTGCCGAAGCCTATGAAGTGCTGAGTGATGCGGATAAGAAAGCCAAATATGACCGATATGGACATGCAGCTTTTGGTCCGGGTACCGGCGGTGGCGCAGGTGGTTATAGTAATATGGATGATATCTTCAGTCAGTTTGGAGATATTTTCGGTGATGATATGTTCGGAAGTTTCTTTGGTGGCGGCGGAAGGAGAAGTAGTGGTGGTGGAAGAGCCCGCGGACAAAGAGGAAGCAATCTACGTATTAAGCTGAAATTGAATTTCGAAGAAATCGCGAAAGGTGTCACCAAGAATGTGAAAGTGAAAAAACATGTCTTGTGCAATACCTGCGGCGGTAATGGTGCAAAAGATAAAAATAGTGTCCAGAATTGTGGAACCTGTGGTGGTAGCGGACAAGTGAGAAGAGTCACCAATACTTTCCTTGGACAAATGCAAACCGTAACTACCTGTCCAACTTGTAATGGTGAAGGTTCCACTGTCACTGCTAAATGTGGTGCTTGTAAAGGAGAGGGTAGAATGTATGGAGAAGAAACCATTAGCATTGATATTCCGGCAGGTGTTTCTGAGGGAATGCAGTTAAGCATGAGTGGAAAAGGAAATGCAGGAGAGCGCGGTGGATTTGCAGGAGACTTAATCATTCAAATTGAAGAAGAAACACATCCTGAATTACAGCGCGACGGATTGAATGTTGCGTATGACCTTCATATCTCGTTTCCGGATGCTGTTTTCGGAACACAAGTAGAAGTGCCTACTATTGATGGAAGAGCAAAGATTAAAATTCCGGCCGGTACACAGAGTGGTAAAATATTCAGACTCAAAGGCAAAGGATTTCCGGAAGTACAAGGGTACAATAAAGGAGATCAATTGATTTATGTAAATGTTTGGACACCACAGCAAGTGAGCGATGAAGAGAAACAGATATTGGAGAAACTAAGTCATAGTCCCAATTTTAAACCTCAACCTACGAAGAGCGATAAGAGTTTCTTTGATCGTGTAAAAGAAGCATTCAGTTAGTCTGATTTTCTTTTTTTCTTTGATGGGTTATAAAGTTGCATGGCTTTCTCCAGCAGATGTTGAAATTCCTGTTGGAGGATATTATTGGGTGAGACAGTATGTTTACTGAACAAAGCCACATCTTCCAACTGGAATCCCTGCGTGAACTTTGATTTTCGTAAAATATTGCCAAACATAGCAACAGCGGCGGCAAAACGATAAATACTATCTGTTTGTTCAATTTTTCGTCCGCGATACGATGCTGTAAAATGTTGTTCTTTTTGATTACCACTCAAAGGATCTTTATAACGTAGTATTACTTCCGCTAAAGGTGAATTCGCAGAATTACTGCTGTCTTTCGTAGGAATGATTTCAGCAATTGCCATGATAGCGTGTCCACTACCTATTTCTCCCCCTTCTAAAGTACTACTGCTATCTTCTAATGCAGTTTTTTTATTGTCAAATCCAACCAGTCGATATGCTGCAACAGTTTCCGGATTGAATTGAAGTGTAATGGATGCATCATTGGCAACAGTAAAAATATTTTTGGTAAACTCTGTTACCAATACTTTTTCTGCCTCTCTGATTTGATCGATATATGCAAAATTGCCATTGCCTTTTTTAGATAATGTTTCCAATTTGCTGTCTTTGTAATTACCCATTCCTACACCTAAGCAGGTAAGATATATACCACTCATTTGATAACGCGTAATGAGTTCTTCCAGTTCCTTTTCTGATGATTGTCCCACATTGAAATCTCCATCAGTCGCCAGTATCACCCGATTGTTTCCCACTTTGATAAAATTTTTCTTCGCAGTTTCATAAGCCAACTGAATGGCTCCGGAGCCTGGTGTATCACCTCCGGCAGATAAGGAATCGATGGCTTTTTTGATCAGATCTTTATGTTGTCCACCCGTAGGTGCCAATACCATCGCAACGCCGCCACCATAAGTAATAATAGAAACAGTGTCGATAGGTCTTAGATTATTAATGAGTAAACGAAATCCGGATTGTAATAAGGGCAATCGATTGGGCTTATCCATCGAGCCGGAAATATCAATTAAAAAAACCAGATTGGAAGGCGGGACTTCATGGAGTGGAATGGTAGGTGCTTGTAATTGTAAGAACAATAGTTGGTGTTGAGGGTTCCATGGACAACTACTATGTTCATACGCATATGAAAATCCTTTTTCAGTCTGAAGGCTATTGGGTGGAAGTGGTAAGCTGAAGTAGTTCAGCATTTCTTCAATACGTACTGCATCTTGTGGAATCATCATTCCATTATTGATGAATCTTCTGATATTGCTGTAAGAGGCATTATCGATATTCAAAGAAAATCCTGTTTCAGGAAATGTTTTAGTTTTCATCAACTCATTCTCGATGATGCTGGTATAACTTTCTCCCAAACCCAAACTATTGATGACAGAGCCTGTAGAGAAATTTTTTACAATAGAAGTTTTATAGTTTTTATACACTTTCGAAGTGCCCGAACTTGATTTCATCTGTAGTAATTGAAACTGTCGGCTGTCAACATATATACTTAATGGATCATAGCCTTCAAAGCTTAAGTGGATACTATCTTTCACAGAAGGTATCGGGATACCAAAGGATCCACTTCCTCCCGAATAAAAAATGAGACTGGGTTTGGAACTGATCTTTATTTTGACGCCACTCAATAAAACACCTTGCTCATTTCTGATCTCACCGCGTAAATAATATTGAGCGTGTGCAACATGGGTCACCGATAGCAATAGCAGTATCCAAATGAATGAGCGCATTTGGCAGGGGTTTACATAACAAGTTAACGTAAAAATGCTGCTACTCGGTATGTATAAGGCGTTAAAGCCTTGTTATGCTTCGTCTTTGAGCTGATAGATTTCTCGAATATTCCTACCCAAACCATCATAATCCAGTCCGTAGCCAAGTACAAAACGGTTGGGGATGGTGAAACAGCAATAGTCGATCTGTACCGGATACTTCATGGCATCGGGCTTATGTAATAGTACCGCTACTTTTAAAGAGAGTGGTTGTTGATTAACGAGTTGTGGCAGAAATTCACTGAGTGTTTTGCCGGTATCAATAATGTCTTCTAATATTATGACATGTCGGTTATTGATCTCTGTATCTAATCCAATGGCAGTAATAACATGTCCGGTAGACTTGGTTCCCTTGTACGAAGCCAATTTAATAAAGCAGATCTCAGCTTCGATCGATATCTCTTTGAACAAATCAGCAGAAAACATGAACGATCCATTCAATATAGAAATGAACAAAGGTCTTTTACCCTGATAATCTTTATCCAATTGAGCCGCCAGTTCTTTGATCTTTTCATGGATCAATGTTTCCGGTAAATAGGGAATGAATTCTTTGTCATGAACTTTGATTACCTGCATGGATCTGTTATTTTGTAGATTTCTTTTTTGTTCCTTTATTGATCTCAGTTGGGGAGCGTAAAAATAATTTTTGTCCGGCAGAAAGCTGACTGTCTTTCTTCAACTTATTGTACTCTAATAAACTCTCCATTCTAATACCTTCTTTCTGGCAAACATCATGTAGGTTTTCACCCGCGGCTACTTCATGAAAATCAGAAGCACCTCTTTTTTGTTTTTTCTCAATGAAGAGTACCCGATCCATATCAAGTATGTCGATCTCAGACAATTCATTGAACTCAAAAAGTTTGCTTAAGCTAATATCATATTGATGTGCCAATGCCAACAAAGAAGTGCCCTCTTTGGCATGTACAGCTTTTGTATGATTGATGGTAAATACGCCTTCCGGATAAGCAACCGTTTTCTTTTCTTCAGTAACAGCGGTTGTTTTTTTATCTGTCTCTTCTATAGGTTTTATTTTTTCAACACTTGTATTAGCTGTTTGAAGCTCTGTTTGCGGGGCATCTGTTTCCTCTTTTACTACAGCTGTTTTTTGGGTATCATTTTTAATGGCAGCTTCATTTTTGATGGCAGGTACAGATACTTGCTCTGTAGTTACATGGGGGGGCGTTGTATTTTGTACTGATACTGTAATGGGAGCAGTTTTATTTTCCATCATAGCAATGCCCTGAATCGTATATTGATTCAATTGATAGTCCTCAATGACGCGTAATAATTTTTCAGGATAGGTTTTATTGGTGGCATAACCTGCTCTTTTTAATCCGTATGCCCAACCTGTAATATCGGTTAGTTCTAATTTAAAAAGGAAAGAATAGTGGGGGCGTGTCTTTAAAAAATCAGAATGATCGCGGTAAGATTCTTCCGCTGATTTATATACACGGAAACATTCTCCTTTTGCATCATCATCCTGGAATATTTTATCTCCGGTCCATTCGGTTTTACATTTTATACCGAAATGATTATTGGCATTTTTAGCCAGTGTGCTTTCTCCAAACTGTGATTCCAGAATACCTTGCGCCAACTTGATGGAAGCAGGTACGCCTGTGCGTATCATTTCCTGAATGGCAAGGTCTTTATAGCTATTGATATAAGCTTCTGTTCTTTCTTTCACACTATTACTCTGTGCAACTGAAGTTATCAGTGCAACATTTACTAGTGCGATTAATAAGAAGATTTTTTTCATGATGTTTTCTTTTTTACCATCAGTAATCCGTCCCTGATGGTGAGTAAAACCTGTTCAGTTCTAGGGTCCTGTTTCACATGTTCATTGAATGCATGTATGGCTTTGGCATTCTTTCCACTAATCGGGTCTTCCAATACCTGTCCGTGAAACAGCACATTGTCTGCAAGAATGATACCATTTTCGGCTATACGTGGTATCAATTGTTCATAGTAGCCTATATACCCTGTCTTATCCGCATCAATAAAAACCAGATCCCATGGATGATTGAGCGTAGGAATGATTTCCTCCGCATTTCCGATGTGCAAATGTATTTGATCCTTTCTGTAGCTTTTGCTAAAATAGTTCCGGGCTGTTTGGGCATCTTCCTCCCTGCATTCGATGGTATGGAGTTCTCCATCGTTCTGCAGACCTTCTGCCAGACAAAGCGCACTGTATCCGGTAAAAGTTCCTATCTCTAAAACGTATTTGGGACGTAGAATAGTACTTAAGAAAGCAAGGAATTTTCCCTGAACCCGTCCACTCAGCATATGGGCATGGGGATGATGGGCTTTTGTATACTCTTCAATCTCAGTCAACAGCGCATCATCAGCTGATGTAAATAGCTGTGCATAGGTTTCTGCCTCCGGGGAAACGATCAGGGGGGTAGACATGGGGCAAAGATAGGGATAGACCATGGTCCATAGTCCATAGACCATGGACCATGGTCTATGGTCTACTCATTACCTTTCTTCGAAATCAGCATCAATCCTAAGAAAGTAATGGCTCCATTGATGATCAGGAGTTCGAGACCGATTTCGAAGGAGCCGAATATTTGTTTTTGGAATTTATCCAACATCAGACAGATCAATGGCGAGGCAATACAAACGATGGGAACCAGTTTATCATTCACTGAACGTTTCAATAAAATACCAAAAGTAAAGAGACCTAATAATGGTCCATAAGTATAAGCAGCCACTTTCAATATAACACCGATCATACTGCTGCTATCGATCCATTTATACACCATTACAAATAACAAGAATATTCCGGCAAATACGAGGTGTACTCTTTGTCTGATTTTTTTCTTTTGTGCATCTGTCCAGTCATCTCTTCTTTGTAAACCAATGATATCAATACAAAATGATGAGGTCAATGCTGTAATGGCCCCATCGGCACTGGGGAATAATGCGGAGATCAGTGCGATGATGAATATCACTGATACCAAACTTGGCATATGGTTGAGTGCAATCGTAGGGAAGAGTTTATCTCCTGTTGCAGCTATTCCTTGTGCATCGGCATACAAGTGTAAGAGTCCACCTAAGAATAAGAACAAACCGATTACCGCCAACATGATAAATCCTAAAGTCACTACATTCTTTTGTGAGTCTTTCAAAGTCTTCACAGAAATGTTTTTTTGCATCATCTCCTGATCCATTCCTGTCATAGTGATGGTTACAAAAGCACCTGCAAGAATTTGTTTCAGAAAAAAGAAACGGCTTTCGGGTTCAGTAAAGAATATTTTAGAATACCCTTTATCACCCATGGCAGCAAAGCTTTCAGAGATACCCATATCCAGCTGACTCAAAATATACACCACGCAAATTACCAGTCCAATCAACATACAGGAAGTCTGTAAAGTATCGGTCCATACGATTGTTTTTACACCTCCTTCATATGTATACAATAGGATCATAGCGAGAATAATGAGTGTGGTTGCCCAGAAAGGCACGTGAAAACTTTCCAGGATTGCATCTTGTAAAATGCGCACTACTAAATACAGGCGTGCTGTGGCACCCAGTGTTCGTGATAAGATAAAAAATGATGCGCCCGTTTTATAGGAGTTTACTCCCAAACGAGAGCTTAGATAGTTGTAGATGGAAGTGAGGTTCAATTTATAATATAGAGGTAATAATACAAATGCAATAACCATATAACCAATCAGGTACCCCAATGTAATTTGCATGTACGCAAATGATTCTTTGGCAACAGCTCCCGGTACACTTACAAAAGTGACACCACTCAATGAAGTGCCGATCATACCAAATGCCACCAGCATCCAGTTACTATTTCTGTTACCGATAAAGAAAGAATCGTTGTTACTGTTTCTTCCGGTATACCAGGCAACTATCAATAAGATTAAAAAGTAAATGATTACAAAGGAGAACAACAGGAGTGGAGACATATCCAAAGGGTTTATGGCGTTAATACGATCGTTCCCGATAAAGATAGGAGTTGTTTGCGTTTTATTGCAGGTTTTAGTTTTTAAAATTCATAAATAAAATACATCGTCTAATATTCTGCAAACATATTCCTGCTTACATTGCGACGTAAATTCAAATCGATGCAGGTAAAGCATGTTGCAGTTTTTTGCGGTTCAAAAAATGGGAATAACCCTCTTTTCGTGGCAGATGCTTCGAGATTGGGCAGGTTAATGGCTGAAAAGAAAGTAACACTGATCTATGGCGGTGGTAATAAAGGATTGATGGGTGCTATAGCCAATGCAGTGATGGAACATGGCGGAAAGGCCATTGGCGTAATACCGGAAGTGTTATTGGAATGGGAACATCAACATGAGGGCATTACAGAATTACATGTGGTGAAGGATATGCATATTCGAAAAAAAATGATGTATGAATTATGCGATGCTGCGATTGTATTGCCCGGTGGTAACGGTACATTGGATGAGTTGTTTGAAATGCTTACCTGGAATACATTGAATATCCACAATAAAAAAATTATCCTGCTGAATTCAGCAGGATATTATGAGTCATTGATTGATCATATTGAAAAAATGACCGCAGAAGGTTTTCTATATGAAGACTGGCGGAAACGTTTGATTGTGGCCGACAGTGTTGATGAAGCACTTACTTCTTTCGATTGAGATACATACCAAATCCTGCTCTGAAAACCGGTAATGGATCATTGAACTGATCACGATAAGGGGAATTGATATTTTGTAACACATCAATCATCAATGTTACATAAGAATATTGAGAGCCAACCATTCTTGAACCATAACCAATACCTACCAATAAACTTTCTGCGCTGTAGTTGTATTTAAAAGTTTGTCCCGAGATCACATTCTTTTGTGAGGAGTTAATCCAGTTGTATTCCGGTTGTACTTGGACATGTAAAAAATTCACCGGCCAGATACGCAGAAAAGTACCTGCCCCATAATTAAAATTCCGAAAACGTGTATTGCTGAAATCAGAAGCATTTTGTGAAAAATAATTCACGTTCAGTGCTACTCCTGCATCTAACCAGTTATTGAAACTGTATCCAATTTCCGGGTTGACACCTACATTAAAAAAGCGATTGCCCAAAGAAAGATTGACGGCGGCACCCAAAAAAGTATTTTCCCTTTTAAACTTTCCTTTCTTTTCATCTGCCTCATTGTTTTGTGCCATGGAAGACAAGCAAAGCAATAAACAAAGAGAGGTTAACAGTATACTGTTTTTCATAGTTGCAGGTGTTTCATCAAAAATACGTTACTAGTTCAGGTCGAAAATCTTTCCGGCATTTAAAATATTGTTAGGATCAAATGCTTTTTTGATTTCTCTCATCAAATACATATTGGCATCACGGAAAACAGTAGATAGATACGGTTTCTGGATCAAACCAATCCCATGTTCACCACTAATGGTTCCGCCTAATTTTTGCACCAATTCGAATAACGCCCTTAATGCTTGCGTCATTTCTTCATTACCATGACTATTCTTAATGGTAGGGTGATTGATTCTGATATGCAGATTACCATCACCGGCATGTCCATAACAAACAGCATGGAAACCATATTGTTTACCCAATTCTTTTACTCCTTTGATCAGTGCGGGTAATTCAGCACGAGGTACTACCGTATCTTCTTCAATGGTATAACCACTGGTTTTCACCGCTTCTGCCACACGGCGACGTAGTTTCCAGAGTTCTGCTTTTTGTTGTGCGTCATCTGCAAAGAATATTTCTCCGGCATCAAATTGCGTCAAGAGTTCTGCAATGGATTCCATCTCACTCATCAATACATCCATATTGTTGCCATCTACTTCTATGATGAGATGTGCTGCTATAGAATCATCAACAGGAACAGCGGTACTATCTACCATTTGACTTACAATCTTCAATGCATCAATCTCTACCAATTCCAATGCACTTGGTACAAAACCCGCACGGAATATAGCACTTACGGCTTCACTTGCTTTTTCCAAAGAAGCGAATGGCACCAACATCAGCAGATCATATTTTGGAAAAGGAATTAGTTTCAATACAATTTTGGTGACAATTCCCAACGTGCCTTCACTACCTACCATTAACTGGGTTAGATTATAACCTGTTGAATTTTTTAAAACATTCGCACCTGTCCAAATGATTTCTCCGTTGGGTAAAACCACTTCAAGATTCAATACATAATCTTTTACTACACCATATTTTACAGCTTTCGGTCCGCCACTGTTTTCAGCGATATTTCCACCAATAAAACAACTGCCTCTGCTACTCGGATCGGGAGGGTAGAATAACCCCTTTTCTTTTACAGCATTTTGTAATACTTCCGTAATCACACCCGGTTCAGTGATGACTTGTAGATTTCTTTCATCGATCGATAGAATACTGTTCATTCTTTCTGTCGATAATAGTACCCCACCCAAATGCGGCAAAGCACCACCACTTAAACCTGTACCTGCACCTCTAGGAGTTACAGGAATACGGTCTTGGTTACAGATCGACATGATGGCGGCAATTTCTTCGGCCGTTCTAGGTTTTAATACCACTTCCGGTAGGAACAAGAGTCTTTCTGTTTCATCGTGCCCATAATGATTCAAATTTTCTTCATCTACTAACACATAGGCTTCCCCAACAATAGATTTGAATTTTTCTACATGTGCAGTTGTAATCAACCCCTTTCCGGCTATAACCCCCATATCTGAATAATTTTGGTAAAAATAATTCCTGTCAGGCACAAGTATGCAGGAATCTGCGCTTTTACGCTGAATTTTTTATAAAAACTTCAATTTTTTCATGATCAGATCATAAAATTCGCCAGAGTCTGTTGGATTTTTTGAATATCCTACAATGATTTCCGCAAACGATTGATGAACGATAACGTGTAGATATTACATAAAAGAATTGATGAAATGATTAAACGGTTAATTTTGCCGAACTAACTAACGATTGTTCGTATATGACTGAATCTATGACCCAATTGAATCTGCAACAAATCACAGCATTAGGTTTAACCGGCACCCATCAGCTTCATTATCAATTAAGTCCGGAAGTATTGACTGAGCAAGCCGTATTGAGAAACCAAGGAACGCTGAATGACACAGGCGCTCTTTGTATCAATACCGGAGAGTTTACCGGTCGTTCTCCTCAGGACAAATTCATTGTAAAAGACAGTATCACTGAAAACACAGTTCATTGGAATAATTTCAACATTGCCATTGAAGAGCGTTACTTTTTTCAGTTGAAAGAAAAAATGATGCAATACCTCAATGGTAAAGAAGAACTATGGGTTCGTGATGCTTATGCTTGTGCTGATCCGGCTTATCGCATGAATATCCGCGTGATCAATGAAAATCCATGGAGTAATTTATTTGCTTATAACATGTTCCTTCGTCCAACAGAACAGGAATTGGATAATTTCCAACCTGAATGGCATATCATTCAGGCGCCAGGCTTCAAAGCTGATCCTGCGGTGGATGGAACACGTCAGCATAATTTTGCGGTTGTTTCATTTACACACAAAACCATCCTAATTGGTGGCACTGGTTATACCGGTGAAATGAAGAAAGGTATTTTTACCATCTTGAATTATGTATTACCCCAACAGAAAAATGTATTGAGCATGCATTGTAGTGCCAATATGGGTAAGGATGGTGATGTGGCTATTTTCTTTGGTTTGAGCGGAACCGGAAAAACAACCTTAAGTGCAGATCCTAATCGCAAACTGATTGGTGATGATGAACATGGTTGGACTGCCAACAGCGTTTTCAATTTTGAAGGCGGTTGTTATGCAAAGACCATTGACTTAAGTGAAGAAAAAGAACCGGAGATTTATCATGCTATTCGTCCGGGTGCATTGGTGGAGAATGTAGGTTTTGAAAATGGCAGCAATAAAATTGATTTTGCCAGTAAAAAGATTACTGAAAATACACGTGTAAGTTATCCGCTTCATTTTATCAGCAATGCTGCTGAACCCAGCATTGGAGGCTTACCTAAAAATATTTTCTTCCTGACTTGTGATGCCTATGGTGTTTTACCTCCAATCAGTAAACTAACGCCCGGACAGGCAATGTATCAATTCATCAGTGGATACACAGCCAAAGTTGCAGGAACGGAAGCAGGTGTTACCGAGCCTAAGTCTACTTTCAGTGCCTGTTTTGGCGCACCTTTCTTGCCTTTACATCCCGGTAAATATGCTGAGATGTTGGGTAACAAAATGAGAGAACATGAAGTGAATGTATGGATGATCAATACCGGATGGAGTGGTGGATCTTATGGTGTTGGTAGCAGAATGAAACTCAGCTATACCAGGGCTATGATTACAGCAGCTTTGAATGGTGATTTAGATCATGTACAATTTGAAGCACACCCGGTATTTGGTATGATGATGCCAGCTACTTGTCCGAACGTGCCTTCAGAAATGTTGAATCCACGTAATACCTGGGCTGATAAGAATGCCTATGATGCAAAAGCAAAAGACCTGGCACAACAATTCATCAATAATTTCTCTAAATATGCAGCCGGCGTAAGCGATGAAATTTTACAAGCAGCCCCTCATGCTTAACTGCTGAAGGGTACTCTATAAAGATACTAAACTCGGTCTCTTCGATTGCTTTGTCTGTTTGAGTGAAATCCCGTCCTCGTGGCGGGATTTCTGTTTTTGGTCGATGGTTGATGGTCCATAGTCCATGGTTGGGTTATGGCTTATGGTTCATAGCGTATGGTTGATGGTCGATAATAGATAAACTACTAACTATGAACTATAAGCCATGAACTATAAACTATGGACCATGGACTATGGTCTATGGTCTCTCCGATGTAACTCAAAGAAATACCCGATCTGTATAAAATCCCTACCTGTTTCATCATTGATTTTATAATCAAACTGATGCAGGAATCCTAATTGAAGTGTTGTGGTAGCAGAAGCTTTGTATTGAAGACCTAAAGCCATTCTGTTTCTCTCAAAAAAAGGTTCTCCATCTGTGAGGAAGATTTCATTATTGAAATATACTTGCCATGGTTTTGTTTGCGATGTTGATGAACCGAAAGGACAGGAGGCACCTAATCTATACCTGAATCTGTTACGATAACCATTTGAAGTGAATCTTAACTCAGCACGATAGCGTTGCTCTATTTTAAAACTACCCAATGATTGTGTCAATAATACCTGTGGCCAAATTCTGAATTCATCATTGTTCTTGGGTTTCAAAAAATTGCCACCTTCTTTATAGGTTTGATAAGAACCTGCGGCTAATGATAGCATCAAATTGTTATTCGCCTTGTAATTAAAGCCTCCTTTGTATTCATAATAATGAAACTGGTTGTACAATTTCAGAGAACGGATCTGTCCTTCACCAAATACACTCCATTTTTGATTAATACTATAACGGAGGTTCAAGATATTCCAAGTGCCGATATCAAGCCCCTGTGCTTTGAGAACTAACGATGTAACAAAAAGTACTAAAACAAGGAATATTTTTTTCATGTCAATACCCACAAAATTATTAGTAAATCACCATACAACTCACCTAGTGTAACTCCGTGTTCAACTCTGCGTAACACTGTGGTTATACCAATACTATTTTTTGAATTCAATGACATACTCAGACATATACTTCCCTAAATCCGAGTACTTAAAAAATAAACGAGCTTTTTTCCCCAAACGCATGCTGGTTCGTTTCGCTGCAATATCCTCAGGGGTATTCAAAGGTTGTAAGGAAGGATACCACAATACATGTCCGGGTTTCTGCAATAATAATTGTGGGGTACTCCATTGTTGTGAATGATCATCTTTACCTAGGTCTTTGTGTGGATTGAATGAGATATAGAGTTTATCACCCACCCATGATTGTCCTTCTACACGTCCCATTAACATCACCCAACATTCCAAGTATTCATTCCAGCTAACAGAAGGTCCCCAGTGAAAGCCGCCTTTAGGCGATGAAGCAGCGCCTCCTCCTTTTTCTATCGGTATCTGCAATGATGCGATGGGTTTGCCTGTTCCATCCCAAGGAGCATGAAAGCCTTTACCATCCCAACGTTTCGCTTTTCCCTGTGGATGATCTAAATCTGCTAAAGCGATCTTTGCAATACTGATACATTGTCCACCCCATTCTTTTTTTGCATCATAGCTGAGCGAATCATAAGCATCCGGATAACCATATTCACCATAAAATAAATAAAGATGATCACCTACAGCTACTGCCGAAGGATCGCCCACGCCACCTGCAAAAGTTTTTGAAGTATTGTGTGGTTTCAGGATCATACGTGGTTGTTTATCTTCCAGAAACAATCCTTTATTCTCCCAACTCCATCCACCATTGGTAGATTTCATGATACCAATCCTACAAACAGCAGCGGGGGTGATTCTTTCTGTTAATCCTAATGGCCATTGATGATCTATGTATCCTTCTTTTGTTACGCTGTCATAGGGCAATGTTTCCGGATAATTTTCATTGTGATAAACAGCATACAATGTTTTACCGGTTTTGTCTTTTGTATCCTGATACACGGTTTCAAACCAAACAGCACCATGTAATCCGGGTGTTCCTTTGGCTGCATTTAGGGGCATGCTTGGTGCGATATAGGCTGATGCAGGACTCGCAAATACTTCATCTGCATTTTTTCCGGAAGCGAATTTCAGATCATGTGCTTCACCCCAAACCGGGTCTTCTCCATATTTACCTGGAAAGATGCGGAGTGTATCACCAATCCATGCCTCAGCCATATTGCAATCCACAAAATTGTTAAAGTGAAAAGTATCAGTGGCTGTCAATGTAAACTCAGGAAGTTTCGTGGAGGTTGATTGACAAGCGATGAGGAATAAAAATGGAAGCAGACGTTTCATCTTTTGGGTTTTGCTTTCTAAGTTATTTATTTATTGCCACAGAGATCACAGAAAAGCACTGAATCATTCAGTGTATTTCTGTGATCTCTGTGGCATTTTTAATAACCAAAGTACAGTATCCCGCAAAAGAAAAAGCCCCAGATACATTAGCCGGGGCAAGTGTATCTGGGGCCTTATGAAAAAGAGTAGCTTTTAAAATAAACCAAATAGCATACCATCTACTTTGCTAATGATCTCTCCAAAATGCTCCTCACTTTCTGCGAATTTATTTTTATCGCAATCGATCACCAGCAACTGACCTTCTTTATAACCATCAATCCATTTGTTATAGTACTCATTCAATCGTTTCAAATAATCCAAACGAATATTCTCTTCATATTCTCTCCCTCTTTTTTGGATTTGTGCTACCAGCGTAGGTACCGATGCTTTCAAATAGATCAAAAGATCCGGAGGTTGTACCATGGTTTTCAAAGTCTGAAAGAATTGATAGTAGTTATCAAAGTCACGTTTACTCATCAGTCCCATTTCATGCAGATTGGGAGCAAAGATGTTGGCATCTTCATAAATGGTTCTGTCTTGTATGACAGTCTCAGTTCCATGATGAATATCCAATAGTTGATTCAGTCTGCTGTTCAAAAAATAGATCTGCAGATTGAAGCTCCAGCGAGGCATATCCTCATAAAAATCCATCAGATAAGGGTTGTGATCAACATCTTCAAACTGAGGAATCCAGCGGTAGTGCTTACTCAACATCTCCGTAAGCGTCGTTTTACCCGCACCGATATTTCCGGCTACGGCTACATGTTTTGGTTTCTTAGGTTTCGCCATAAAAATGAAAATACGAAAGTTGAGAGAATTGGGGGGAGAATTTTGGGGAGTCAGTCCATAGTTTATAGTCCATAGACCATGGTCCATGGACTATGGTCTAATAATCCATCCCCACCGCCGTCCTCACCAAGCTGAGTGTCTTACTTGCACTATCTCGAGCTTTATCTGCGCCTTGTTGGATGATTTTTTTCAGTAAGTCCTGGTTTTTTTGAATATCGGCAGCTTGGGTTCTGATCGGCTGGATAAAGCGGATCATATCTTCTGCCAGTTGTTTTTTCATATCCCCATAACGAATGATACAGTTGCCGGCACTACTGTTATTAAAATCGTCTTCAAATTTTTGAACAGTATCAGACGTACTTACAAGCTTCATCAGGGTAAAAAGATTTTCGATATAATCGGGTTTTACTGCGTTAGGTTCGGCCGGACCTTGATCGGTCTTTGCTTTCATGATTTTTTTACGAATATTTTCATCCTCATCAGCCAGGTATAGGGTGTTCATTTGGTTTTCACTCTTACTCATTTTCCCGACACCATCCAGACTTAAAATCTTGACCAATTCTCCTCCGTAGTTGAATGCATAAGGCAGTGGAAGTACATCACCATACCTATGATTAAAACGCTCAGCATAATTACGAGCCATTTCAAGGTGTTGTTCCTGGTCTTTTCCCACTGGTACTTTCACGGCACGATGAATCAGGATATCGGCAGCTTGTAATACCGGATACGTCAATAAACCTGCATTAACATTTTCGGGTTGTAGTCTGACCTTCTCTTTGAAAGTGACGGTTTTTTCCAACTCGCCTTTATAAGCCATCATATTCAAATACAGATACAATTCAGCTATTTCAGGAACATCACTTTGAATATACAATGCAACTTTTTCAGGATCGAGTCCACAGGCAATGTTTTCTGCGATCACACGATGTACACTATTCTTCAATTCTTTTGTATCGGGATGCGTGGTCAGGCTATGCCAGTTTGCGACAAAAAAATAACAATTGTATTCGTCCTGCATGCGCACATAGTTGCGCATCGCCCCAAAATAGTTTCCCAAGTGCAGAAATCCGGTTGGACGGATACCGCTTAAAACAACCTCTTTATTCATGGGGCGAAGATAAGGAAGAGAAGCTACAAGCTGCACGCTGCACGCTTCATGCTTTTTTAGTGGGTTGGACTCGAATAAGCTCATCTGAAGCGTGCAGCTTATAGCGTGAAGCTTGTGGCTTAAAACCTGCTGCTTTCCCAAGATTGAATTTTCTATATGCCTCCCAGAAAGGATATTTGTAAGGCGAGATAAAGCAAGTTTGGTAAGCTTTTAGGTTCTGAAAATCAAGAAATCAAAAAATCAAAGATCCCTCAACGATATTATCCTCACCCATCGAATACCTCAAAGGCGTCGGTCCGTTGAGGGGTGACTTGTTGAAAAAAGAGCTGCAGATTTTCACGTTCGATGATCTTTTGCATCATTTTCCGCATCGGCATATTGATAAAACAAAAGTGAGTAAGATCAATAGGATCAACTATCAAACCGACTTCATCCAAGTAGCAGGTATACTGCAACAATTTGAGATTGTTGGGGAGAAAAGAGCAAAGAGATTGGTTGCTTATTTGAGAGATGATACCGGCGCATTGGAATTAACCTGGTTTCAGGGAATTAGTTGGGTGCAGAAAAACCTGGTACCCGGACAAAAATACCTGGTGTTTGGTCGAACGGGATTTTTTAATGGCAGACCCCAGATGGTACATCCCGAAATAGAGCCTTTTGTATTAGCCAAAGCAGATGGAAAAGATTATCTGGAACCGGTATATCCTGCAACCGAGAAACTCAAGGCAAGGGGTTTGAATGGCAGGCAATTGGCTAAGTTAACTTTTCAGCTTTTCTCACAAATCAAACCCACGGATATTCCTGAAAATATTCCGGAAACTATTTTCAAAAAGCTACAATTGATGAATCGGTATGAGGCTTTTTCGAATCTGCATTTCCCGGTATCACAAGAAGCCTATCAATTGGCTCTGCGACGATTAAAATTTGAAGAGTTTTTTATCGCCCAAATTCGTTTGAATCTGGTTCGTTTACAAAGACATAATAGCAGCAGGGGCGTTGTTTTTGAAAAAGTAGGTGAGTTATTCAATGATTTTTATAATCATCACCTGCCCTTTGAATTAACAGGTGCACAAAAACGAGTGATTCGGGAAATTAGAACCGATACAGGTAGGGGTCATCAAATGAATCGATTATTACAGGGGGATGTAGGCAGCGGTAAAACCATTGTAGCGCTCCTTAGTATGTTATTGGCAGCCGATAACGGCTACCAAAGTTGTATGATGGCACCCACAGAGATATTGGCACAACAACATTACAATGGATTAAAGGAATTACTCAAGAATATGCCTGTTGAAATTGCATTGTTAACGGGCAGTGTAAAGGGAAAAGAGCGAAAGCGAATATTAAGTGGATTATTGGATGATACCATTCATTTTGTGGTAGGTACCCATGCTGTGATTGAAGATGTAGTTCAGTTTAAAAATCTCGGATTGGTCATAGTGGATGAACAACACCGTTTTGGAGTAGCACAAAGAGCCAGATTGTGGGAGAAAGCTACTGTACCACCACATGTATTGGTGATGACAGCTACGCCCATTCCCAGAACATTGGCCATGACGGCCTATGGTGACTTGGATTATAGTGTAATGGATGAATTACCACCCGGTAGACAACCCATTACCACCGTACATCGTAATGAGATGGCAAGGGCCAGTGTGATGGAGTTTGTACGAACAGAAATCAATAAAGGCAGACAAGCCTACTTTATATATCCGTTGATTGAAGAGAGTGAAAAATTGAGTTATGAAGACCTAAAGCAAGGATATGAACAGGTAAAAAGTTTTTTCCCGGAACCTTCCTATCGCATCAGTATGGTACATGGAAGACAGTCTGCAGAAGAAAAAGAGACCAATATGCAGCGCTTTGTGCAACATGACACACATATCATGGTGAGTACAACGGTGATAGAAGTGGGGGTGAATGTGCCCAATGCCACTGTAATGGTGATTGAAAGTGCTGAAAAGTTTGGTTTATCTCAATTGCATCAGCTTCGGGGAAGGGTAGGAAGAGGTAGCGAAAAAAGTTTTTGCATTTTATTAACGGGGTCCAAAGTAAGCAAAGATGCCAAAGAACGGATCAATACCATGTGCGCTACCAACGACGGCTTCAAGATTGCTGAGAAAGACTTGGAGCTAAGAGGTCCGGGTGATATTGAAGGTACCAGACAAAGTGGGGAACTGAACTTTAAAGTTGCCAGCATTGTTAATGACAAAGATCTATTGGAACTTGCCAAAACAACTGCTGAGCAATGCTGTGAAGAAGATCCAACGCTGGATATGGCAAAGAATTTGCTATTAAAAAATTACCTAAGGTCACAGAAAGGTAAAAATGCTTGGAGTCGCATATCCTGAGAACAACTTTAACACGGTACGGAACGTATATTATAGTAACTTATTAAAAATTTACAGCTTGGCAGCACTGAAGAAAATAGCAGGATTGGTTTTGATACTCATGATGGGTTTCCAAGTAGTGGCGCAGAATTATCTGGAATTTGTAGAGAATAAAGGGCAGTGGGACAAAAAAATTCTTTTTCTCGCCAACACGGGTGTTGGTTCTATCGCTTTACAATCGGATGGCTATCGTGTGTTGCTGCACAATGAAGACGATCTTAAAAAGCTCAATCCACATCCGGAAAATCATCAACATAAAACAGATGTTGTTAAACAAAGCACTGCATTAGATCCTTCTCGAGGTGGTGAGGGTGGAACCGGTACAAATGGTAATTTGGTTCTTCGATCACATGCTTATCAAGTTCGTTTTTTGAATGCCAATCCCAATCCACAGATTGTTCCGGATAAGACTTTGCCGACATACAATAATTATTTCTTAGGGAATGATTCAACGAAATGGGCAAGCCATGTTAAGATATATCAAGGGGTTACATTCAAAAATGTATATCCCAATATTGATATCAGGTATTATACCACATCCGGTAAATTAAAGTACGATGTAATTGTTCATCCCGGTGGTGATATTAATAATGTAGCACTCTATTTCGATGGGGTGGATGGATTGAAAATCAAAGAAGGGAAGCTCAGTATCAAGACTTCCGTTTTAGAAGTACAAGAGGAATCACCTTATACCTATCAGTTATTGCGTAATACTAAAAACGAAATTCCTTGCAGTTTTGAAGTGCGTGGAAATATCGTGAGATTCAAATTGAATGGGACTTATAATAAAGATGCGATGCTGGTTGTAGATCCATCGATTGTTTTTTATGGGTATACGGGTAGTACTGCTGATAACTGGGGTTTTACTGCAACCTATGATGGACAGGGAAATTTTTATGGGGGTGGAATTGTATTTAGAAACGGACAGTTCCCTGCGAACAATGGCGCTTTTCAAACTAGTTTTCAGGGGGGTATTACAGAAGGTCAACTTTCAGGTACTGATATTGCTATTATTAAATTTGATCCTTCAGGTGTCAATCGTATTTATGCAACTTACCTAGGAGGTACCGGTAATGAACAACCACATAGTTTAGTAGCGGATGGAGCAGGTAATTTATTTATTGGAGGAAGAACATCATCAGGATCAAGTTATCCTGTACGAGGGGTAGGTTTGTATGGTACCGGTGGGGGTGTGTATGATATCATCATATCAAAGTTAAGTGCCAATGGTGCAACACTCTTAAGTTCAGTAAGAATTGGAGGATCTGGTAATGATGGGGTGAATATACAGGCAAATTATGCAGGGGAATTAACACCTATTAGTATCAGGAGAAATTATGGTGATGATGCAAGAAGTGAAATTATTTTAGATCGAGGAGGAAATCCAATCCTTGCATCAGTAACCCAATCTGCCAATTTCCCTGTTACCGCCGGCGTATTCCAATCACAACCTGCACAAGCCGTTAATAATCGTTATCAGGATGGAGTAGTGATGAAACTAACACCTGATTTAAATACCATGCTGTTCAGCTCTTATTTAGGAGGCGATGGAGATGATGCAGCTTTTGTACTAGCAACCCATCCTCAGAATGGTAATATATATGTTGCCGGAGCTACTGCCAGCAATAATTTCCCGGGTAACAAAACAGGTGTTCGATTCCCTACCAATCAGGGTAATATAGATGGCTATGTTGCGATCATTAGTCCTGATGGCTCTCAATTAATACGAAGTAGTTATTTTGGAACTACAGGGCTTGATTTAATCTATGGTGTTCAGTTTGATCGTAATGGATTTCCTTACATCATGGGTACCACCACAGTTGCATGGCCTATCATCAATGCACCTGTAAATGCGAATGGAAGTCAAACAACCGGAAAACAGTTCATTGCCAAACTTCAACCGGATTTATCAAATTTTATTTATTCAACAAATTTTGGAACCAATAGTGCCAACATACCGAATATATCACCTACTGCCTTTTTAGTGGATAGATGCGAGAATGTATATGTATCAGGCTGGGGAGGGGATCTCGGATATCCAAGTGCCGGTACACGTGGATTAATCGTCACTCCTGATGCTATTAAAACGGATTCAGATGGGGCGGATCTTTATTTTTATGTAATTGAAAGAGATGCTCAACGTATCTTATTCGGTTCCTTTTTTGGTGCTACAACAGGAACCAGCAATATTCCAACACCGGATCATGTTGATGGGGGAACGAGTAGATTTGATGCGAATGGTACCATCTATCAATCTATTTGTTCTTGTAAAGGCACAGGTGATGGTTCAACTCCACCGGGTTATTTGAGGGGGACAGCAGGTGTTTGGTCACCTACCAATGCAACGAATACCGCATCCGCAGGAACCTGTAACCTCATGGCCATCAAAATTGCTTTCAATCTTGCCGGTGTGGGTGCTGGTCTGAGTGCATCTATCAATGGGGTAAGAGATACTGCAGGCTGTGTGCCAATGACCGTTCAGTTTACAGATACATTGGCTCAGGGACGTGCTTACTATTGGAATTTCAATGATGGTTCACCAGAAGTAAGAACCACTACACCTACTATTTCTCATACTTTCAATACGATTGGTGTGTATCGTGTTCGATTGGTTTCGGTAGATTCTACTACCTGTAACCAAACGGATACAGCCTATCTTACTTTGCGCGTAAGAGGTGATGAAGCCACTTTAGGTTTTACATCCACCAAATTACCTCCATGTGAATCTTTGGCATTTCAATTCAATAATACCTCTATCGCACCTGCCGGTAAACCATTCACCAATCAAAGTTTCCGTTGGGATTTTGGAGATGGTAATACTAGAATTGCAGGTCCCGGACTGGTTACCCATACCTATGCGGCAGGTGGTACTTATGATGTAAAACTTGTGTTGATTGATACCAATTATTGTAATCATCCGGATAGTGTAGTACAGCAAATCAGAATTGCTCCGAATGTAGATGCACGTTTTGTTACACCGACAGTGGGTTGTGCGCCTTATAATGCGGTGTTCAATAATACTTCTTTAGCCGGACAACAATTTCTGTGGGATTTTGGTGATGGAGCTACTTCTACTGCTACCAATCCAACTCATTTATATCCCAATCCAGGTACCTATACAGTTCGTTTGATTGCTATTGATAATGCCACCTGTAATATTCGAGATACGGCATTTCAAACCATAACGGTGAGTGGAAGTCCGACTGCAGCATTTACCTATTCTCCCAATCCAACAGAACCGAATACAGCGATTAGTTTTACCAATAATTCGATTGGCGCTACATCTTTCAAATGGTTATTTGGTGATGGAGATAGTACGGTGGGTAATAATATTGACGCACCGGTTCGACATTTGTACAACCAAACCGGAACCTTTAATGCTTGTTTGATTGCTTTCAATGCTGCCGGCTGTAGTGATACTACTTGTCAGTCTATTAGCGTAGTGATTAATGTTGCCGCCAATGTACCCAATGCATTCTCACCCAATGGAGATGGAAACAATGATCGAATATTTGTACGTGGATTTGGTATTGCAAAAATGACCTGGCGTATTTATAATAGATGGGGTTCGCAAGTATACGTAAGCAATAACCCTGCAGAAGGATGGGATGGAACGTATAAAGGAAAATTACAACCACAGGAAGTGTATCACTATACTTTACAGATAGAATTTACCAATGGTGATAAACTTTCCAAGAAAGGAGATATTACTTTACTTAGATAATAGTGTGTATGCGTATTCGTGTTCAGATGATAATGATGGGTTTTGTGTTTAGTTTGCTTGCTATGCATGTGAGTGGACAGGGATTGAATTTTTCTCAATACTTCAATACACCCATGTTGGTGAATCCGGCGAATACCGGATTTAATCCTGACTTTGATTATCGAATTGGCGGTAATTATCGCAACCAATGGGCCAGTGTTGGAACCCCTTTTCGAACCATGAGTTTGTGGGGTGACACCAAATTATTTGGTAACCGTTTTGAAAATGGATGGATGGGAGTGGGGGCTGCTTTATATAGTGATAGAGCGGGTAATGGTAATTTAATAGCTACCAATGGTTATGCAAGTGTGGCCTATCATCAGATGTTGGGATACAATAGTTTGCTGAGTGGTGGTTTTTCAGTTGGGTTTATCAATAAACGAATTGATATCAGTAAACTGAATTTTGATAACCAATGGAACGGACAATTTTTTGATATTGCCATTCCTTCTAATGAGCCATTCTTGTTTAGTCAAACCACCTTTGTTGATCTGCAGGTAGGCATGAATTATGCCTATTTTGCCTCTGATAATTTTTATTTCAATTTAGGTGTAAGTGCACAACATGTGAATCGTCCGCGTGAAAGTTTCTTATCACCTACAGCTGTTGATGCCAGATTGAATCCACGCTACACAGGTTTTGTAAATGCCAGTATCAAGTTTGAAGATCTATGGATCGTGAATCCCAATATCTATGTCAGTAAAATGGGCAATGCCTGGGAAACCGTACTGGGTTTCAATGCCAATCGAAACCTGAGTGGCGACGGTGAACAACAGATGATTTTAGGCTTATATTATCGTCATAAAGATGCAGTGATTCCAATGGTAGGTTATCAGGTGAATGATACAAGATTTACATTTAATTATGACGCCACAGTTTCTAATTTAGGCAACATCAATGGATACCGCGGCGCCTATGAAATCTCCATCATTAAAAGCGGCATCTTCTCCAACAGCAGTAATGCAGTGAAATGTCCGACAGTGAGATTTTAGGTGAAAAGTGAAAGGTGAAAAGTGAAACGAAGATTATTCACCTTTCACCTTTCACTTCTTCATCAATCCTCATCTCTCCTCATCTCTCTCAATCGAATAGTCCTCCTTATCTAAATACTTGCTATACTTTTTATTCACTTCAGCTGATTGTTCTTTTCCGTTGATATAGAGCTTTTTGTTTTTGATCTGGATCTTGTAGGATTTGTCTTTATCAATCAATCCATCTTTATCTAACTCGTCTACAAAAGCTTTCAATTCGGCAATCTGTTTTTTGGCTTCACGAATACCTTCTTTGGCTTCAGCCATTCCTTTTTCTACGTCTTTTCTGATCCCTTCAAAGTCAATATGGTGTTTGAGCTTTTCACCTTTGAGCTCTTCTTTCACTTTAACCATTTCTTTTTCTACCTCTTTATGTACTTCTTTGAAATCGATTTCGCGTAAAGCAGTTTGTACCTCTCTCATCGCACTCTCTACTTCTTTTCTGATACCTTCCACATCAATTTTTTTGATTTCTTCCATCGCCTTTTTCATTTCCTTTTCCATTTTGGTGAAATCAATTTTAAGTTCACGATCTAGTTCAATGCTCGCTTTGTCGAGTTCTTTCAAAGCTTTGTCCAGATCTCCCACTTTGTATTCTCTGTCATGATCTCCATATACTTTGAATTTCTTTTTGCTTTTGGTGGTATCCTCATCTGTATAAGTGAAGGAAAAGGGTTTGGGAGGGTTTACAGATTCATCCGCAACTTTCCAGGCACTAAAGCCAATCACTGAAAGTGCCAATATTGCTGCTCCGATCCATTTGCTGTTGATAAACGTTTTCATGTTGTTTGTTTTTATTGAACGAATAATTTCGTAGTAAATATACGAGCATGTTCGTAAATAAGAAATATTTCGTGGATATTGATGCTTTTTTAACAATTGCCTCCTGAGATATGGGCAAGTTTTGAGATCAACTGCACCATAAAGTTTTATATTGCAAACTTCAAATACGCACCGATGAAATACTTGCCGCTGGATCCCAATCTATTCATAATCAATCGTAAGCGTTTTATAAAAGCCATGTTACCCAACAGCATTGCCATCTTTGTGAGCAATGATGAATGGCCGATGAATGGCGACGCCTTACACAAGTTCAAACAGAACAGTAATTTGTATTGGCTAAGCGGCATTACCCAAGAAGACTCCATGGTGATTCTCTTTCCCGATTGTCCGGATCCGAAATACAGAGAAGTATTGGTACTGGTTCGACCCAATGAACTGAAAGAAAAATGGGATGGCAAACGGCTCCGTAAACAGGAAGCCACGGCTATTTCCGGCATCGCAACAATTGTTTGGCTTGACAGCATAGATGCTTTTTTACAAACATGGGTTCATTTAGCCGATCATGTGTATTTAGATACCAATGAAAACGATCGTAAAGCATCATTGATCAGAAGCAGGGATTATCGTTTTGTAGATGAGATGAAAGAACGTTATCCATTGCATGTATATCATCGTACTGCCAAGATCATGAAATCTTTACGGGCTATTAAGACCAAGGAGGAAGTGGCAGTATTGCAACAAGCGATCAATATCACTGATAACACTTTCCGTAGATTATTAGGGTTTATCAAACCCGGTGTTTTTGAATATGAAATCGAGGCAGAGATCTTTCACAGTTTTTATAGTCAACGCGCTACCGGTCCCGCCTATGGAAGTATTATTGCGAGTGGCGACAGGGCTAGAATCCTTCACTATGTTTCCAATAACCAAGAATGTAAGGATGGCGAAATGGTACTGATGGATTTTGGTGCTGAGTATGGCGGATATTGCGCGGATCTCACCAGAACAGTGCCGGTTAACGGTAAATTCACACGCAGACAAAAAACAGTTTACAATGCTTGTTTACATTTACACAATTATGCAAAGAGCATTTTAAAGCCGGGTATTTCTATTGTAGACTATACCGAGAAAGTGGGAGAAGAAGCCACACAGCAATTCTTAAAAATCGGATTATTACGAAAAACAGAAGTGAAGAATGAAGATCCGGAGAACAGAGCGTATCGCAAATACTTATACCATGGTATATCCCATCATCTAGGTATTGATGTGCACGATGTAGGAACAAGAACAGCACCTATTCAAGCAGGAATGGTCTTTACCATTGAACCCGGTATTTATATTGAAGAAGAACAAATGGGTGTACGAATCGAGAATAATTTCTGGATTACTAAAAACGGCAATATCGACCTCATGAAAAATATTCCTATTACCGTGGAAGAGATTGAGGGGTTGATGAAGAAAAATAAGTGAGTAGTCCATAGTCAATAGTCCATAGACAATGGTCCATGGACTATGGTCTATCAACCATAAACATCATGAAACAAATCCCAAACCTCTTTACCCTTTTGAACCTGTTATGTGGATGTCTTGCCATTGTGATGGTGATGCAGACCGGTTTAACGATGGCCTATTCATCTAACGGGGAAACCATTGTAGAAATACCGGAGCAAATGCAATGGGCAAGTGTACTGTTAGCTGTGGCTGCGATCATTGACTTTTGTGATGGTTTTTTTGCACGTTTACTGAAAGTTCCCTCAGATATGGGAAAGCAATTGGATTCTTTAGCAGATGTAGTAAGCTTTGGAGTAGTTCCCGGATTGATTGCCTGGCAGTTCCTCAGATTATCAGTAGCACAAGAGGCAGATGGTTTGGATACATCGATGGTTTGGTTATTACCGGCATTCATCTTGCCATGCGCGGGTGCTTACAGACTAGCAAGATTCAATATCGATACCAGCCAACAACATGGGTTTAAAGGGGTGCCCATACCGGCTGCAGGCTTGTTACTGGCTTCTTTTCCATTGATCTATTGGAATACCCAAGAAACATGGGTAATTACACTATTGCTCAATAAATGGATTTGGTATGCCATCATTGTGTTGGTGAGTTATTTGATGGTATCAACACTACCCATGCTGGCACTCAAATTCACACAGTTGAGCTTCCGGAAATTATTTCCCTTTCTGCTAATGGCTGTTATTGCTGTGATTACAGCTTTCTTGTGGGGATGGTTATCAGTTCCTGTCACTTTTATTGCTTATGTAGTTCTATCTTTGCTCCTTAAACAAAAAGAATCATGACCTATAACGTGCAGATCAAAGTAATGCCATTAAAAGACCTTCTCGATCCACAAGGTAAAGCGGTGTTGGGTGGACTCCAAAACCTCGGTTTAGGAGCCGTGAGTGATGTACGAGTTGGAAAACACATTACGCTGCAGATAGAAGCCGCTTCTGAAGCAGAAGCCCGTCAAATAGCCGAAGACGCCTCCAAAAAACTACTCGCCAATCCGGTGATGGAGTTTTATGAGATTGAAATGATAAATTAAATATCTCAGATCGCAGATGTCAGATTTAATGAAGAAAGTAATTTGAGTGACTTATAATGATTTACTAGATCTGACATCTGATATCTAACATCTGACATTACATGCTGTATCTCGTCCCCACACCCATCGGTAACCTCAAGGATGTAACACTTCGCTCTTTGGAAGTATTACAACAGGTGGATGTGATCTTATGTGAGGATACACGCACCTCCTCAAAGTTTTTGAATCACTATCAGATACAGAAACCGCTTTCTCCCTATCACCAACACAATGAACATAAAGTAGTGGCTCATTTGACCGATCAGATGAAAGCAGGAAAAAACTTTGCATTGATTACAGATGCAGGCACACCGGGAATTTCTGATCCGGCATTTTTATTGGTAAGAGCCTGTGTACAGGAAGGTATCAAGGTAGAATGTTTGCCCGGGACCACTGCATTTGTTCCTGCATTGGTGAATAGTGGAATACCTTCTAATCGTTTTGTGTTTGAAGGATTTTTACCATTGAAAAAAGGTAGACAAACACTTTTTAAACAATTGGCTACCGAGGAGCGAACCATGGTGTTTTATGAAAGTCCGATGCGACTCGTGAAAACCTTGGAAGAAATGGCGGGTTATTTTGGTGCTGATCGATACTGTAGTGTTAGCAGAGAACTTACGAAAATGTTTGAAGAAAATTATCGGGGTACATTACAAGAAGTAGCAGAGCACTTTCGCCTAAAAACGGTGAAGGGAGAAATAGTAATTGTTGTAGCAGGAGACAAACACCAGTAGGTATATTCTTATAGTTATTTCATCTGTATTCCATTATTGATAGTCATCTCAAGATGTTTTTAATTCCATCATAAAATAGCATTATTGCTCGGTTTTTTTTCTGAAATTAGCCACTCATAAACGATTAGCACGACATGAAAAAATCACTACTGAAATTTCTATTCCTGTCAACTGTTACCTGTCAACTGTCAACTATTGCCTCCGCACAATCTGACCGTTGGCAACAAAAGATCAAATACCAGATCAATGTAAACATGGATGTAAATACCAACCGGTTTACAGGAACAGAGAAGATTGATTATTGGAATAATTCTCCGGATACGTTAACAAGGGTTTTCTTTCACTTGTATTGGAATGCATTCCAACCCAACAGCAGTATGGATGTTCGTAGTCGTGAACTTGGTAAAACGGTTTTGCGCGAACCTTCCAGAGGAAGTGATGGATTGGATTGGGATGCAAGAGTAAAAGACAGAATCAGTAAACTGACTCCGGATCAAATCGGATTTCAACGCGTTGCATCTGTCAAAATCAATGGTGCTGCGCAGGAGTTAATAGAGCATGAAACCATACTGGAAGTGGTGTTGGCAAAACCCATCATGCCCAAATCCAAAATTCAAATGGATGTTCAATTTGAAGCACAAGTGCCTTTGCAAATACGCAGAAGCGGAAGAGATAATGCAGAAGGGGTTCGCTATAGTATGAGTCAGTGGTATCCTAAGTTGGTAGAATATGATTACCAAGGTTGGAATGCCAATCCCTATATCGCTCGTGAATTTTATGGTGTATGGGGAGATTTTGATGTCAATATCTCGATTGATAAAAACTATTTCGTTACTGCAGGTGGAGATTTAATCAATGCGAATGAAATTGGACGGGGGTATGAAACTGCAGGCAGTAAACCTGTAACACCTTCAGGAAACACTGTTACATGGAAATGGCAAGCTTATAACGTACATGATTTTATGTGGGCAGCCGATCCGAAATATAAAATGATCACGAAAGCAGTTACAAACGGACCATTGATCCGTGTTGTGTATAAAGGAATGGATTCATCAGCAGCTGTTAATGATGCTCGTTGGCAGCGTGTTTTAGATACTGCTGTGTTAGCATATCCAATCATTGCCAAAACTTTTGGTCCTTATCCTTATAAAACCTACACTTTTGTACAAGGTGGAGATGGTGGTATGGAATATCCAATGGCTACCTTGATGAAAAACGCCAGTATCGGAACAGCGATACATGAGTGGATGCATAGTTGGTATCAAATGATGATGGGTTCCAATGAAGCTTTATATCCTTGGATGGACGAAGGGTTTACAGATTATGCAACATCCAGAGTCATGGCTGAAATGAGAGGTAGTAAAGCTTTTGCAGCCGAAGGATCTTATCGCAGTTATCTCAATTTGGCAAGAAGTGGATTTGAGGAACCGGCAAGTACACATGCCGATCATTACAATACCAATTTTGCTTATGGAGCAGCATCTTACAGTAAAGGCGCTGTATTCATGGAACAACTCGGATATATCGTAGGTGCAAAAGTGCGCGACCAAATATTATTGGATTATTATTACCAATGGCGTTTCAAACATCCCAATCCCAATGATTTCATTCGTGTTGCCGAAAAGAGAAGTGGGATGGAATTGGATTGGTACAAAGAATATTTTATCAACTCTACCAAAACCATTGATTATGCAGTTGGTGATATCAATGTAGTAGAAGGTAAGGCAACATTGACCATGAAACGTATAGGTAAAATGCCGATGCCTTTGGATGTATTGGTAACCTATAAAGATGGTAAACAAGAAATACACAATATTCCACTCGATCTCATGTATGGCGTAAAACCTGAAGAAGATGCAACCGAGCGAATAGTAGAAAAACCATGGCGCTGGACGCACCCCGAATACAAATTCACGATCAGCAGAGGTATACAGGATATTAAATCCATCGAGATTGATCCATCTATGCGATTAGCCGATATCAACCGAAACAACAATAAACTGGTAATACCCGATTAATAAAAAAAGGAGGCTGTATCAAAATCTGATACAGCCTCCTTTTTTATACTATGGTCCATGGACTATGGACTATTGGCCATAAGCATCCCTCAATATTCCATCTTCCGCAGACTAGGCGCCTTAAACCAGGTAGTTGCTACCACAAGCAGCGTCATGCATCCACCAAAAACAACAGATGGAACAACGCCCAGCAACTTCGCTGCAACACCGCTTTCAAATTGTCCCAATTCATTACTGCTGTTGATGAACATAGAGTTCACACTCATCACTCTTCCCCGCATTTGGTCAGGTGTTTTCAATTGAACAATGGTTCCGCGAATGATCATACTGATACCGTCTAACATGCCGCTTAAAAGTAGTACGGCAAACGACAACCAAAATAATCTTGAGAAAGCGAATATGATGATACAAATACCAAAACCCGCTACCGCCAATAACAATTTCTTGCCTTGTTGTTTTTTTAGCGGGAATAGCGTCAATAAAATTACAATGAGGATAGAGCCGATATCAGATGCCGCATTCAACCAACCAAATCCAATGGGACCGGTTTTGAGAATGTCTTTGGCAAAGACCGGAATCATAGCTACAGCGCCGCCAAATAAAACAGCAAACAGATCAAGACTTAGTGCGCCCAGTAATTCTTTCGTTTTAAAAACAAAACTCAATCCCTCTTTTACACTGTCTAAAGTTTTTTTCTCACCAGGCTCGTTGAGAGAGGGTTTGGGTTTGATCTGAAACATGAATAGAAAACCGATTGACACCAACGAACAGATCACCGCAAGCGAACCCGTATTTCCCATCAAGGCAATTAAGAAACCTACCGTTGCATGACCTGTTACGGAAGCAGAAAGCCAGATTCCCTGATTCCAGGTAGTGGCATTTTGGAGTAGCTCCCTAGGTACAATGGATGCCACCATCGTTCCAAAAGTAGGACCGGTAAATGCACGAATGATACCGGTAAAAAATATGATGATATAAATTGAAAAAGCAATCCAGTGTTTACTGAACTGGGCTGTTGTGTAAGAGGTAGACAATAACAATAAAAACAAGGCACAAACAAAATACAACGTAACCCCTCTCAGCAATAATTTTCTTTTTTCACTGATATCAATCACATGTCCGGCATACAAGGAAAGTGATACGGCAGGAATGACTTCAGAAAGACCAATCAGTCCAATGGCAAAAGGGTCATTGGTGAGTTCGTAGATCCACCAGCCTACTAGGGTTCCCATCATACGCAATCCCATGATGAACAGGAACCTTCCCATCATCAGATTTCTGTATTCAGGAATTCGCATGGCTGCGAATGGATCATATACTGGTTTATCCATGTACTGATATTATACTTTCTCAGGGTAAGCTGAAATAATGTTGTCCGCCATCATACTCTTTTTCCAGTGCATCTAAAACAATATCCAGGTGCTTTTCATTACCTAAAAAATCGGCATTGCTGGCATCAATAAAGATGGTTTTAATATTATGTTGTTTGATATAGCTGGTATAAGTCTCTTGTATATTGAATAAATATTCATCCGGAATAGACTGCTCATATTCGCGGTTTCGTTTTCTGATATTCTGTTGAAGTTTATTGACAGGTGCATGCAGATAGATCAAAATATCAGGAAATACCAATTGCTGATGAATGATGTCAAACAATTTCTGATACAACCTAAACTCTTCTTCGGGTAAATTGACCTTAGCGAATAACAAACATTTTGTAAAGAGATAATCAGAGACAGTTACATGTTGAAACATGTCCTTGGTATGTAACATATCCTTCAATTGCTTATATCGCTCAGCCATAAAGAACAACTCTAAAGGAAAAGCATATTGTTGAGGGTTATCATAGAATTTTGGTAGGAATGGATTGTCAGCAAATTCTTCCAAAATCAACCTGGCATTTAACTTTTTGGATAATAAATGAGCCAATGTTGTTTTACCTGCGCCGATATTTCCTTCAACTGTAATATATTGATACTTCATGTCCGATAGCAATAGCGTCCAAAATTAACCGCGCAACAGTCGCGATCCTTTATTTTTTTTGCACATTTAAAGTATCCGGACAAATTTCAAGTAATTCCAGAATCGATTTCTTTTCGAGGGGATGTATGAGCAGTGGGGCAATTTCGGCCAATGGTAACAATGCAAATTTACGCAGGGTAAGTGCCGGATGGGGGATGGTGAGTAGTATAGATGTTTGTATCAAGTCATCGATCAATAAAATATCCAGATCAATGATCCGAGGCCCCATTTTGATGGTTCTGGTACGTCCCATTGCAGTTTCTATATCCAGCAATGCTTGCATCAGTGCATCCGGCGATAGGTCTGTTTCTACTTGTAAAGCCTGGTTCAAAAAAGCCGGCTGGTCTGTTTTACCCCAGGCTTCCGTTTCATATACAGACGATTGGGCGAGTATTTTTCCGCATTTTTGTTGAATCCATTCAGCCGCTTGCCGCAAATGGTTCAACCGGTTTCCCATATTACCGCCTGTCAGCAAATACGCTGTATTCATAAATTGAAGATATTTACAGCTCCAAATATCTTTAAATTCACAAAGTCATACAGGATTATTTCATTGAAACGATAAGTGTATCTGTGGACGGTCATTAAACAAAGGCATTATGCGTAATTTCTTCAAAATATTCTTTGCATCCTTACTGGCATTGATTGTATTTACAGTGATAGGATTGTTTTTATTGATTGGATTTATTTCAAGTGCAGCAACACCTGAAGTACCGGTAGTAGGTACTAAAGCGGTATTGGTACTTGACTTGTCTGTCAATTTCAGAGAACAAGCGCAGGAAAACCCCTTGGAAGCTTTTGTCTCCAATGCAGAAGCAGAAATTCCTTCACTTTTTGAAGTGGTGAGATTATTGGACGAAGCAAAATCTGATTCATCTGTAAAAGGCTTATACATTTTAGCGGCAGACAATGCCAATGGATTTTCGGCTAGTGAAGAGTTGCGTAAGGCTGTATTGGATTTCAAAAAATCAGGAAAGTTTGTATTGGCTTATGGAGAAACCATGACACAAAAAGCCTACTATGTAGCCAATGCTGCTGAGAGAGTATATGTGCATCCGCAGGGTGGATTGGAATGGTCTGGTTTTTCTTCCAATCTTTTTTTTCTGAAAGGGATGCTGGATAAACTGCAAATCGAACCGCAAATATTTTATGCAGGGAAATTTAAGAGTGCTACCGAGCCACTGAGAGAAACTAAAATGACAGAAGCCAATCGTTTACAGACTGCAGTATGGTTGGGTGATCTGTATGCTTCTTTTTTGCGTTCTACGTCTGCATCCAGAAATATTGATTCTGCTACATTGCATCAATTGGCCATCAACGGAACCATTCAAACAGCAGTTGATGCGCAACAGTATAAACTGGTAGATGGATTGAAATATGATGATGAAGTAAAAGGAGAAATGCTCAAATGGTTAAAAAAAGATCCCAAATCATCCATCAATTTTGTAACCATCAATGAATATGCAAAAGCAACATCACTTGATAATTATGGCAGTGACGGCAAAATAGCAGTGGTGTTTGCACAAGGCGATATTGTTAGCGGTGAAGGGGATGAAGAACAGGTAGGCAGCGATGTATTCAAAAATGTATTGCGCAAAGCAAGATTGGATAAAGATGTAAAAGCCATCGTACTTCGAGTGAACTCACCCGGAGGAAGTGCATTGGCAAGTGATGTGATTTGGCGTGAAATTTCTTTGGCTAAAAAAGTGAAACCTGTTGTAGTGAGTATGGGAGATGTGGCGGCTTCAGGGGGTTATTACATCGCATGTAATGCCAATGCTGTTTTCGCCAATGAAACAACCATTACGGGTTCTATTGGTGTATTCAGTATTGTTCCCAACTTTGAATCCTTCCTAAAAAATAAATTGGGTATTACCACAGATCGCGTACGTACAGCGCCTTTTGCGGATATGGGAGCAGGTGATCGTCCACTCACAGAACCTGAAAAAAGATTTTTCCAATCAGCCACCGATTCTATCTATCATACTTTTAAAAGCAGGGTATCTGAAGGTCGCGATAGAAGCATGGAATATGTAGATAGTATTGCACAGGGAAGGGTATGGACGGGTTCCAGAGCCATACAAATAGGGTTGGTAGATAAAATTGGAACATTGCAAGACGCAATTGAACATGCAGCTGATCTGGCTAAAGTAGATGACTATCGGATCAGGGAATATCCTGAGAAAAAAGATTTTTTTCAACAGATCATGGGTAACTATAAAAAATCCATCAAATCATCATTGGTTAGTGAAGAAATTGGTTTAGAACAATGGAATTTATTGAAGCAGCTGAAGCAAGTGAAACAAATGGTGGGAGAGCCGCAGACAAGAATGCCCTATTTTCTAACGGTTCACTAAGGGGAATAGTCGCTCATCAAAATAAAAATCACGCACTTCCTTCATGCGTATTTTCGGATAATCTTTGTGTAAAGGATTCAATAAAAAATTGGATTCCTGCGGAATGATGGCAGATGGACATTCAATCACCAATGCTTTTTTCTCTTGCAGTATTTCAGTACCCATCCATTGGGTATAACCGATATCTTGGTGCCAGTTCTTTTTCAAATTTTTAATATGGATCTGATATTTGATGGCAGTCTCCGGAAGCGTTAATTGGATTAATTTGAATGGCTGCAGTGCTTCAAAACTTCCTGCATTCACCAGAATTTCTAACAAGGCTAAAGATATGCTACCGCTGGTGTACAATACATTTGTGCCAATATTGTTCCAGCGCCCGCCGTGCAATTTGGCTCCGGTGCCGGTTAAATCATCCGCAAATAAATGATGGGCAAAACGATAGAGGATCATGCGTAAATACCTTGCTGAATACGTACGAGTTGATGAATGGTTTCCTGAATACCCCGGGCAGAAGCCAGCGATTGAAAATTGAGTACTTGCCCCATCACGAGTTTATCCTTTTTTAACCATTGATAAAAGTTATCAGGAGAGGTAAAGGTTGAAAGACCTATATCAATGAGTTCTTGTAGTTGTAAAATACGATCAGTATAAATGCCTTCAAAAGAGCCATTGTTTTTAGCATAACGCTGTAGCGTACGTTCAGATAAGTGTAGAATAGCCGCCCATTCACTTTGTGTAAAAGGAACTTTATCAGCAATTTTTTTGAATTTACGGTAGGTAAATTCCGCCACTAATGGAACTGGCAGTTTACTAGAAGGAATATATGGCATAGCAAACTCCTCCACCATACGGTTGGAGGTGTTGGTTGGAACTACTTTTTTTGCTTTTGCCATAGCATAACATTTGTCGTTCAAATATACGACATTTGTCTTAATATCTACTTGATTTCATCTTTTTTTGGATTGTTTCAGAAAAGGATAGATTTGTAGCCAATTGAAGGATATGTCAGCACAATACAGTCAATTTAAGGCAATGTTTGCCATTACCCGGGCTAGTCTAAAAGCGGTGTTCAGAAGTCCGTCGGCAGTTATTTTCAGTATTGCATTTCCTTTGATATTCATCTTGGTATTCGGATTTGTGGGCAGTGGGGGGAAGGTCTCACTGAGTATTGCTTTTGCACAGCAGACAGATACCCTTAATCCCATTTATCCTTCATTAAAAAAGATACCCGGTATACGCATCATTGAAAAATCGGCACAGGAATTAAAAGAAGATCTTGAAAAAGGAAGATTGACCGCTATCGTCAACATACAAAAGTCGGGGTTGGAGAATCCGCCTTATACTATTCAATTATCGAGTTCGGAAGCAGTAAACCCTCAAAACTTACAAGTACTTCGTTCTATATTAAATGCGGTGATAGCCGGTATCAATCAACAAACATTTGCGAATACACCCACCATCGCACTGGTGAATAGTGAAGTAGAAAAGATTCCTGGTCGTGTCTATCGAACGATTGATTTTATTTTACCCGGACAATTAGGCTTTTCTTTATTGAGCGCCGGTGTATTTGGGGTCGCTTTTTTGTTTTTCAATTTGCGTCAACAATTGGTGTTGAAGCGGTTTTATGCCACGCCAATCAGAAGACCATATATTGTATTAGGTGAGGCATTGAGCAGGGTTATCTTTCAAATGATGACCGCTGTGATCATTATTGGGGTGGGACATTTTGCTTTTAAATTCACACTCGTCAATGGTATGGAAACCTTTTTGACGATTATGTTGCTGAGTTTTATTGCGCTGATACTTTTTATGGGATTTGGATTTATTGTGAGTAGTCTGGCAAAAAATGAAAGTAGTATCCCCCCATTTGCCAATCTCATCACACTTCCTCAGTTTTTGTTAGCAGGAACTTTTTTTTCCATTGATGCATTTCCTTCTTGGTTACAGCCGCTTTGTAAAATATTGCCATTGACTCATTTCAATAACGCCATGCGGAATATTGCTTTTGAAGGAGCAGGGTTGGCGGCTTGTGGACAAGAGTTGTTGATATTGGGAGCATGGACCATTGTGGTGTATGCCGTTGCTTTTAAGACCTTTAAATGGGAATAATATGAAACTGCTCAAATTAGGATTGATAAGCCTGGTGATTTTGTTTTTGTTAGCTACCATCATGGGAACGATGCTTCCTTCCAGAGTATTGGTATCAAGAGCAGTTAATATCAAAGCCCCCATTGATTCTGTACGAAGTCAAATAGAAGATATCCGTCAATGGCCGAATTGGGTAGAGGGGATGAATGATCCCTCCGTCCATATTCAATCTTCCGTTAATGCGCAGATCGGTAAAAGCGAAGTAACCATCGCAGAAAAAAATGATAGCACCGTTATCAGTACCTGGATAACGGCAAAGGGTAAGCCTCAAATCAGTACCATGCGTGTTATTTACCAACCGCAGCAGGGAGTCACCATTGTACAGTGGCAATTTGAGCAATCCATCGGTTGGTTGCCATGGGAAAGGCTAGGATCTATTATGAATGATAAGATCCTAGGTCCGATGATGGAGAAGAATTTAGACCAGCTTAGACGACTGATAGAGGCAGAAACTAGCAGTTTGTAGAATTTTTTTGCTGATTTATCCCCAATTTTTAAAATTTATTTGCGTTTATTTGCGTTTTTAGAAAAAAAGTTGCAGTTTTATACAAGGGTTACAACTAATGTTTGTTAGTTTTAGGCGAGTTCAAGATTCAGTTAAACAACTTCTTATTTAGGGTATATGGGAGTTGTTGGTTGTTAAATGAAAAAAGCCATCCGTCTCAGGGCGGATGGCTTTCTCTTTGAAAGTATAGGATATGATGTTAGATGATTAACAATGCATCACCATAACTAAAGAATCGATACTTATCTTTTATTGCTTTTTTATAAGCTTCCATCGCCAAATCATAACCCGCAAAAGCGCAAGTCATAATCAGCAGACTGGTTTTTGGTAAATGGAAATTGGTGACCAAACTATCTGCAACATTGAAGTTGTAGGGAGGATGGATGAAGTGATTGGTCCAGCCTTCACTTGGTTTCAACAATTTCTGCGCAGTAAAGCTACTCTCCATTGCACGCATGGTTGTGGTGCCGATAGAGCAGATGCGATGTCCGCCTTCTTTTGCTTTGTTAACAATCTTACATGCTTCCTCTGAAATAGCATAATATTCAGCATCCATTTTGTGTTTACTGAGATCTTCCACTTCAATCGGACGGAAAGTTCCCAATCCGGTATGTAAGGTTACTTCTGCAAAACGAATTCCAAGAATTTCGCAACGCTTGATCAGTTCTTTACTGAAATGCAAACCTGCAGTAGGGGCTGCAACAGCGCCTTCATGCTTGGCATATACAGTCTGGTAGCGTTCCTTATCTTCTTCATCAGGTTTGCGCTTGATGTATTTCGGAAGCGGGGTTTCGCCTAAAAATTCCAACATTTTCTTGAAGCTTTCATCATCATCATCCCACAGAAAACGAATGGTACGTCCACGGCTGGTGGTATTGTCAATCACTTCAGCAACCAGTTCTTCATTGTCGCCGAAATACAATTTGTTGCCCACACGAATCTTTCTTGCGGGATCAACGATTACATCCCAAAGACGGTTGGGTTTGTTGAGTTCACGCAGTAAGAATACTTCGATCTTGGCGCCGGTTTTTTCTTTGCGGCCATACATACGTGCAGGGAACACTTTGGTATTGTTCACTACAAATACGTCTTTGTCGTCGTAGTACTCCAGAATATCACGGAAATGTCTGTTTTCCATGTGACCACTTTTACGATCAACAACCATCAATCGGCTGTCTTCTCTTTTCTTGGTCGGGTGCTGCGCAATAAGGTTAAGGGGTAAATCGAACTTAAATTGAGATAATTTCATGTTACGGCATGATTTTTATGAAGTCGGCAAAGGTATGGAATTTTCCCTGCTTTAAAAACTGTTGTTAGAGATTTAGGGGGATAATATTTTCAAATTCCGTAGACATATTGAAGGGCTTTCACCTAATTTTGCGCCAACAGTTGTTAGTTTGACTGGTGTTAAGGGAAAACTGTAAAAACCCGATCATGATTCGAAAAGTCTGGTGGAAGATATTAGCTATTGTTCTTTTGCTCTACACCTGTTCCTATGGGTTTCTGGTGAAAATACCCAAGTTGGATGACCGATTACAGGAGTCTATCCGCAATTTCTTTTTCCATGTACCCATGTGGTTTGCCATGATGATTCTGTTGGGTGTTTCCGTTGTATACGCTATCAAGTATCTACGCAGCAGGAATCAGGTCCATGATTTTTATTCTTCTGCTTTTGCGGTTACAGGTACCATTTTTGGTTTCTTAGGGCTTACCACGGGAGCCATCTGGGCCAATTACCAGTGGGGAAGTCCATGGAGTGGTGATCCCAAACAAAATGGAGCTGCTATTGCCATGCTCATCTACCTGGCCTATTTCGTTTTGCGTGGAAGTATGAATGAAGAAGAAAAGAAAGCAAGGATTGGAGCGGTCTATAATATTTTCGCATTTTTTATGTTGTTTCCTACACTTTGGATTTTACCCAGACTTACCGAATCATTGCATCCGGGGGGAGAAGGTAGTGAAGGTAATCCGGGTTTGAATGGAAAAGATATGGATGCCAATATGCGTTCTGTTTTTTATCCGGCAGTGATTGGCTGGACATTACTCGGTGTTTGGATCAGTACTTTACGTATTCGATATGAAATTTTAAAAGAACAACAACTCATTCATGAATAAACTACTGAAAACCATTTATACATTCGCAGCCATATTGCTGTTCAATGTTGTTGCAACAGCACAAGATGTTGCAGCTGAAAATGATGTGATGAGAAGTAATGGAAAGATATACGTAGTGATGGCAGTAGTGCTGACGATCATCATTGGATTATTCATCTACGTAGCATCGTTAGATAAAAAGATCAGTAAACTAGAGAATAAAAGCTAATAGACCATAGACCATGGACTATTAGCTAAACCATAAAAGTCAAAAACAAAAACGATTAGCTCATGTCAGATCACAAACCGTATAGCTTCTTTCAAAGTGTTGAGAGAAGTTTTGATAAAGCGGCCAAGTTTACCAAATGGGAGAAGGGTTTGCTCGAACAGATCAAAGCCTGTAACAGCATTTACAGTATGCGTTTCCCGGTAAAAATGGATGATGGCCGTATTGAAGTTATTGAAGCATACCGTGTGCAACATTCGCAGCATAAATCGCCTTGTAAAGGTGGTATCCGTTTCAGTGAAGAAGTGAATCAGGATGAAGTGATGGCACTGGCATCTTTGATGACCTACAAATGTGCGATTGTAAACGTACCATTCGGTGGTGGTAAAGGAGGTATTAAAATCAACCCTCGTAACCACAGTGCGTATGAATTAGAAAAAATCACGCGTCGTTACACTGCTGAACTGGTGAAGAAAAATTTCATTGGTCCCGGTATTGACGTACCTGCTCCGGATTACGGAACCGGCGAACGTGAAATGGCATGGATTGTAGATACCTATGCTTCTTTGAAACCGGGTGAAATTGATGCAGCAGGCTGTGTTACCGGTAAACCTGTTACACAAGGTGGTGTGCGCGGAAGAAAAGAAGCTACCGGTTTAGGTGTTTTCTATGGTATCCGTGAAGTATGTAACATGCCTGATGTAATGAAAAAACTCGGGTTGGCTATTGGTGTGGAAGGAAAAACTGTGGTAGTACAAGGTTTGGGTAATGTGGGGTATCATTCAGCCAAATTCTTCCGTGAAGCAGGTTCTAAAGTGGTATCTATTGCGGAATATGAAGGTGCAATTTTCAATGCAGATGGATTGAATGAAGAAGAAGTATTCCAGCACAGAAAGAAAACAGGATCTATCTTAAATTTCCCAGGTGCAACCAACTTGGCAAAGAGTACAGATGCATTGGAATTGGAATGCGATATTTTAATTCCTGCTGCTTTAGAGAATGTCATCAACGGCGATAATGCTCCTCGTGTAAAAGCAAAGATCATTGGAGAAGCCGCAAACGGACCATTAACTCCGGAAGCTGATGAAATATTTGCTGCCAAAGGAACACTGGTAGTTCCTGATATGTACCTGAATGCAGGTGGTGTAACCGTATCTTATTTTGAGTGGTTAAAGAACCTGAGTCACGTTCGTTATGGTCGTATGGAAAAACGTTTTACTGAAAACATGAATAACCATATCCTCGGACAAATTGAGGAGCTTACCGGTAAGCAGGTTTCAGGCAAAGAGCGTTCTTTCATTTTACATGGACCAGAAGAAGTAGACCTGGTACATAGTGGATTGGAAGAAACCATGATCACTGCTACACGTGAAATCATGGAGATTTGGAAGAATAATCCTGAAATTCCTGATATGCGTACTGCAGCATATGTATGTGCCATCAATAAAGTAGGCACTTCATACGCTGAGTTGGGTATCTTCCCATAATAGTATTCACATATTTTAGATGTCGGATATCGGATGTCTGATTTGAATTTTACTTTCAATCAGACATTAGATATCCGACATTTTTTATTCGTAGGAGGGAATGGTATTCAAAGTAGTAAACTTATTATTTTCTTTTCCGATACCTCGGGTTTCATTTCCATTGGTAACAATCAAATAATCTGCTTGAACAGTGATTTGATAACGGAGCAATTGTTGCATGACAGATTCATTGATAGGAACATTCATTTCCTTGCATTCAATCAATAGCCAAGGATGATCATTTTTATATACAAGAATATCAAAGCGCTTTTTTAAATCCCCGATTTGTATTTCTTTCTCGATGGCGATCAATGATGCAGGATAATGCATTACTTGCAATAGGTACTGAAGAAAATTTTGTCGCACCCATTCTTCCGGTGTTAACCGCACCCATTTCTTCCTCAAAGGATCAAAAATATACTCCTTGTCTTCTCTGGTTTCTATTTTGAAAGGATAGGAGGGATAGCTTATTTTAATCATACTACTTGCAAATAGAATTGATTTTTTGTATTTTAGCCAATTAACCTGATCAAAGATAATCGGCAGGTCATCAAAATAGTCATGTTATGAAAACGAAAGCGGAAATCGTCAACAATTGGCTCCCACGATATACCGGAGAGAAATTAGAGAACTTTGGTAAATACATTTTGCTGACCAATTTCAGCAATTATGTTACCATGTTTGCGAAATGGAATAAAGTAAAAGTGATTGGGGCTGATAGACCTATGCAATGTGCAACTGCCAACGGTATCACCATTATTAATTTTGGTATGGGTAGTCCGGGTGCAGCTACCATCATGGATCTCTTAACAGCTATTGCCCCTGAAGCTGTACTCTTCTTGGGTAAATGCGGCGGATTAAAAAGAAGAAATAAACTCGGTGATCTGATTTTACCCATTGCAGCTATTCGAGGAGAAGGTACTTCCAATGACTATTTTCCGCCTGAAGTTCCGGCAATGCCTGCTTTTGCACTTCAAAAAGCCATTTCAACAACCATCAGAGATTACAAGGTAGATTATTGGACAGGTACGGTATACACCACCAACAGAAGGGTATGGGAACATGATGATGCATTCAAAGCCTATCTTACCAAAGTACGTGCTTATGCAATTGATATGGAAACAGCCACCATTTTTACAGTAGGATTCTTTAATAAAATTCCAACAGGTGCATTGTTATTGGTCAGTGATCAACCCATGATACCTGACGGAGTGAAAACAGAAGCCAGCGATAAAAAAGTAACGGCCGACTACGTAGAAAAACACCTCAAAATTGGTATCGACTCCCTCAAACAACTCATCAATAAAGGGCAAACAGTGAGACACCTGAGGTTTTAATTGGTTGATGTCAGATGGCAGAGATCAGATTTGTTGTTCGATTAAATCAGACATCTGATATCTGCCATCCGACATTTGCTCTAGTCTTTCCACAAAAAAGGAAACAAAATCACCGCCAGTGCAACTACCAGGATATCTAGTCCTACCAGCATCAGTACCATTTGCCACCAGCCGGCTTGAATTACATCTGAAAATCCGGTGCCTGCAATTTTCATGAGTAATAATAGTTGTGGGATGATCAACGGAAATCCCATGATGGCCATCAATGCAGCTTGTTGTTGCGCTTTGGCTGCGATAGCAGCTAAGAAAGTAAATACAAGACTCAGGCTCATACCACCCAGACAAGCGATAGCAGTAAAAGTGATAAAGTTTTCAAGTGGATTGCCTAATAAAACAGCAAAGATTCCCAAACTGAGCAAACTCATCAATACCATGAGCAGCAGATTGAAGATCAGTTTGGAGAGTACAAAGTCTATAGGTCCGGCAATTGAATAGAAGTACAACATACGACCTCTACTTTCTTGTAAAAAACTTTTGGCAACTGCGTTTACACAAACGAATAATTGAATGACCCAAAAGAGTCCATTCCATACGGTATCATCGGGTTGTCCCATCGAGAGGTAAACAACAAAAATGGTGGACGCCACGTACAACAGGATGCCATACAATGTGTACTGCTGTCGCATTTCTAACAACAGGTCTTTTTTGACCAATGATAATATTGTGTGGCTACTTTTCATGGAAACATTTTCGACAACGGGGTTCATAGGTTTCTTTTTCGCCTAATAATACCTGTCCATCACCCTCTATTTTTCTGTAAGACACATTGGCAATATTGCCACATTTCATACAGATGGCGTGTAATTTCGTGATATAATCTGCCACCGCCAGCAAATTAGGCATTTGACCAAAGGGACGTCCTAAATAATCCATATCCAGTCCGGCAACAATCACCCTGGTACCTCTTAATGCAAGTGTTTCGCATACATGCATGATCTCGGCATCAAAAAATTGAGCTTCATCAATGCCTACCACATCAACATCCTGTGCCATCAATAAGATGGTCTGTGAATTTTCAATGGGTGTACTTTGTATGCTATTGGCATCATGACTCACCACTTGTGTTTCATCGTAACGAACATCAATAGCGGGTTTGTATATTTCTACTTTCAGGTTCGCGATTTTTGCTCTTTTCAAGCGACGGATCAATTCTTCAGTCTTACCGCTGAACATGCTTCCGCAGATCACTTCGATCCAACCCCTGCGTTCACCTGTTAAATTTGGTTCAATAAACATATAAATAACGAATCAAGGCGGGCAAATTAGTCTAAACGACACTTATTTTCATATTTTTGCCTCGCATTTTACAAACAAACTAAGCCCGGAAAAAGCAAGTAGGTATTTAAGCATGAAAACTATCTTACAAAAGTTTCTTGTATTGCTGCTGCTGATCTCCTTCGCCAATATAGTGACTGCGAGACCCGGGTGCCATTTGAGAACGGTAGAGACTTCTGCCGATGCCAAAGACCTTAAGTTTAATAAGACAGAATCATTTACACTCATCGAGTTTCTACTGGAACGGGTGCATGGTCTTTCAGATAATATACCCAATAATGAGGAAACCGGTGTTCATTACAGTGTTTTTAGGAACCATGGTAAAATTACCTCTACTCCACGTATTAAATCTACCGAACAGTTAAAGGATGTCATTTCCTTGGTATCTGTTCCTACTGTCGATTTGGAGCACCATATTATTCGGTATAGTTCACCTATTACCGGTATCTTTCATAGCTTTCTTTTTAGGCTAACACCATTTTGATCTCTACTCGTTTTTGGCTTTTTTCTTTGCTTCCAATTCGGTGAAGCATGCACATGATTCGTACTATTCATCAATTTAAACGAGTGAAATGAGATCAATTTTACCTGTAATGGGCGTATGCATATTAGTATTCTTTTCTTGTACATCTGAAAATAAGGAAGGGCAAAAAGAACAGGAAATGATTTTGCCTGTTCTTGAAATCACAAAGACCGATACACAACTGCTGGTTGATTATGTATCAGATATTCAAGCGGTAAAAAATGTAGAGATACGTGCACGTGTCAATGGTTTCTTAGAGAAAATTTTTGTCGATGAAGGGCAAAGCGTAAAAAAGGGACAACTCCTTTTTCAAATCAATGATTTAGAATATACCACTGATTTGGCAAGAGCAAAAGCCAATGTGTCCAATGCACAAGCGGAAGCAAAAGCTGCTGAATTGGAAGTGTCAAGGACAAAGCTTTTGGTGGAAAAGAAAGTGATATCCTCTACAGAATATGAGTTAGCGTCAGCCAGACTCAGGGCAGCTAATGCAAAAGTAGAAGAAGCATTGGCGTTACAGGCAAGTGCTCAAAACAAATTATCATTAACAAATATCAAGTCACCATTTGATGGTATCATTGATCGTATCCCTTTGAAGATCGGAAGTATGATTGATCCGGGGGCTTTGTTGACAACCATTTCAGATATTCATGATGTATTTGCCTACTTCCACATTTCTGAGAGTGAGTACTTGCGGATCAAAAAGGGGATGAGTGATACACGTGAAAATGTTCCTGTGCAATTGATCTTGGCTGATGGAACAAAATACCGTCAGGAAGGAAGAATTGAAACGGTTGATGGAGAAATCAATGAAAATACCGGAGCGATTGCTTTCAGAGCAAGATTCCCCAATCCTGAAAAATTATTGCGACATGGTGCTTCCGGGAAAGTGCGTTTAGTTAGCGAAGTGAAAGATGCCATGTTAATACCACAGAAATCAGTATTCGAAATACAGGATAAGAACTATGTTTTTGTGGTTGGTTCAGACAATATCGTTAAGATGCGTGGCTTCACTTATAGCAAACGCGTTGCAGATTTTTATATAGCAGAACAGGGTTTAATGGCGGGAGAGAAAATTGTATATGAAGGTGTACAAAATATTCGCGACGGCATTAAAATCAAACCCAAAATGATCACTGCTGCTAATATGATTGCTTACAAAAAATAATCCATCCCATGTTTGATATATTCATCAAGCGACCGATCTTGTCGCTTGTCATTTCGTTATTAATTACGTTGTTGGGATTACTGGCTTTGTTTACTCTTCCGGTAACTCAGTTTCCTGATATTGTTCCTCCATCTGTTACAGTAACTGCTAAATATACTGGTGCTAACGCTGAAGTATGTGCAAAGGCAGTAGCTACTCCATTGGAAAGAGCCATTAATGGTGTTCCCGGTATGACCTATATGTCGTCTGTGTCTAGTAATAATGGTATTACATTAATTACAGTTTCATTTAAAGTAGGTACTGATCCTGATCAAGCAGCAGTGAATGTACAAAACCGTGTCACCACAGTATTGGATGAACTGCCCGAGGAAGTAATCAAAGCGGGTGTTACTACTGAGAAGGAAGTGAATAGTATGTTGTTGTACCTGAATATCATGAGTGATGATAGTACGGCAGATGAAAAATTCATTTACAATTTCGCAGATATTAATATTCTACAAGAGCTCAAGAGAATTGATGGGGTTGGTTTTGCTGAGATCATGGGTTCGAAAGAATACGCAATGCGTGTTTGGCTGAAACCGGATAAAATGCTCACCTATAATATTTCAGCTAATGAAGTGGTTGATATTCTTCGTAATCAAAATGTGGAAGCCGCACCAGGCAAAACCGGGGAGAGTTCCGGAATGGATGCCGGCTCTATGCAATATGTACTTCGTTATACCGGAAAAAAAGCCAGTGCTCCTGAATATGAAAATATTGTCATCAGATCTGAACAGAGTGGTTCTGTTCTTCGACTAAAAGATATTGCTGATGTTGAATTTGGGTCGATGACTTATAGCATGGTATCTGAAACAGATGGTAAGCCATCTGCTTCTATCATGTTAAAACAAAGACCGGGATCGAATGCTAGAGATGTGATTAAGAATGTGAAGCAACGGATGGCAGAGCTTCAGGAAAGTTCTTTTCCTCCGGGTATGAAATACAATTTCGCTTATGATGTCTCCCGCTTTTTGGATGCATCTATTAAAGAAGTACTTAAAACCTTAGTCGAAGCATTCATCTTAGTATTTATTGTGGTATTCATTTTCCTGCAGGATTTTCGCTCTACTTTGATTCCTGCATTAGCAGTACCTGTGGCACTGATCGGTACGCTGGCTTTTATGCAGATGCTAGGATTCTCGATTAACCTCCTTACATTATTTGCATTGGTACTGGCTATTGGTATTGTGGTCGATAATGCCATTGTTGTGGTTGAAGCCGTGCATGTAAAAATGAACGAGCATCATATGACTCCTATGAATGCTACAATTGCTGCGATGAAAGAGATCAGTGGAGCATTGGTTGCAATCACACTGGTAATGTCAGCGGTGTTTGTACCGGTAGCATTTCTTTCGGGCCCCGTAGGCGTATTTTATCGTCAATTTTCTTTAACACTGGCCATCTCTATAGTGATATCTGGTATCAATGCTGTTACGCTTACACCCGCCTTATGTGCTTTGATGTTGAAACATGAACCGGCTCGAGTAAAAAAGAATCTGTTAGCCAAATTCTTTGATGGGTTCAATAAAAGGTATGATCAGACATCTTCAAAATATCAGCGGCTGATTGGAGCGATTGTTACTAAGCGAATGGTTACAATGGCACTTCTGGTTACTTTTTTTGTAGCAACATGGGGGGTATCAACGATTCTACCAGGTGGCTTTATACCAACAGAAGATCAGGGAATGGTATATGTGAATGTAACAACGCCACCGGGGTCTACTGTTGAAAGAACGGAGACAGTGATGCAGCAAATGCAGGAAGCTATAAAAGATATTGAAGCAATTGAGAATATTTCAACATTGGCAGGGTATAGTTTAGTGACAGAAGTTGCCGGGGCATCATACGGAATGGCAATGATCAATCTGAAGCCGTGGAATGAGAGATCGGTATCCGTTAATCAACTGATTAAAGAACTCAGGGAAAAAACTGCTTTTATCAAAGATGCAGATATTGAATTCTTTCCACCACCTACAGTACCCGGTTTTGGTAATGCGAGTGGATTTGAAATGCGAATATTAGATAAAACAGGAACCGGTAATCTTCAACAGACTGCTGCAGTTGCTAATGATCTGATTGACTCACTGGAAAAAACAAAAGAGATCGGATCGGCTTTTACCAGTTTTGATCCCGACTTCCCGCAATACCTCATACATGTGGATCAAGACATGGCAGCAAAAAAAGGAGTGACAGTAGAGAATGCAATGAATACACTGCAAACCTTAATCGGAAGTTACTATGCTACCAACTTTATTCGATTTGGACAGATGTATAAAGTAATGGTACAAGCATATCCCGAATATCGAAATAAACCGGAAGACCTGCTAAATCTATATGTGAAGAATGATAAGGGAAATATGATTCCTTATTCCACTTTCATCAGATTAGAAAGAGTATTTGGCCCTGAACAGCTCACCCGTTATAATATGTATACCTCGGCATTGATTACGGGAGATGCAGCAGCCGGTTACAGTAGTGGGGAAGCCATTGAAACATTAAAAGCAAAAGCAGGTGAATTATTGCCCAAAGGGTTTAGTTATGAATGGTCGGGAATGACAAGAGAACAGATTCTTTCAGGTAATCAGGCTGTTTTCATCTTTGGGATCTGTTTATTATTCGTATACCTGTTACTAGCGGCGCAATATGAAAGTTTCTTACTGCCCTTGTCTGTGATCTTATCATTACCTGCAGGTATTTTCGGTGCTTTCTTTAGTTTGAAATTATTTGGATTAGAAAACAATATTTATGCTCAAGTAGCCTTGGTGATGTTGATCGGATTATTAGGGAAGAATGCCATCTTGATTGTTGAGTTTGCAATTCTTAGACGCAAACAGGGGCATCGTATCGCAGATGCCGCCATTGAAGGAGCAGTATCCAGATTGCGTCCGATTCTGATGACTTCTTTTGCCTTTATTGCCGGATTGATACCATTGTGTATTGCTTCCGGTGCAGGAGCGCTGGGAAACAGATCTATTGGTACAGCCGCCGCCGGAGGTATGTTGATAGGAACCATTTTCGGGGTCCTCGTGATTCCGGGGTTATACTATTTATTCGCAGTTTTATCTGAACGTACCAAACCAAAGTCAGTAACGGAATCAGTCGCAATAGCAGACGAGAATACAGAACAATTCAGTGATCAATAAAAGTTTGTCAACTATGAATCTATATACTTTGAATAATAAGGTCATCATAATGATGATGACCATCATTTTACTGGGAAGTTGTGCAGTGCCTAAAGATGCCAATCAGTTTAAAGAAATGGAACTGCCTGCTTCATTCACGGGTAAAAAAGATACAGTAAGCCTTGCACAATTAGATCTAAAAACATTTTTCAGTGATACTACTTTGTACGGATTAATTGAAATAGCCATTGAAAACAATCCCGACATACAGAAAGCTTTAAGAAGAATCATGATGGCACAGGCTCAGTTGCAAATGGCACATAATGCAAGGCTTCCTGTATTAGATGCCGTTGCATCCGCAGGCTTCAATAAGTTTGGAAAATATACCATTGATGGTGTGGGTAATTTTGATACCAATCTATCACCCAATATTAATAAGGATCAACGTATACCTGTATTGACGCCTGATCTATTTCTTGGCTTTAGAAGCAACTGGGAAGTAGATATATGGGGCAAATTGAATGATAAAAAGAAAGCGGCTTTATCAAGATCCTACGCTTCAGAAAAAGAACGTCAATGGCTTACTACTCAATTAGCAGCTCAAGTGGCATCAATGTATTATGAGTTGTTGGCATTAGACAGTGAGTTGGATATTTTGTATAAGAATTTACGTCTGCAAGAAGATGCATTGGAAGTAGTTAAAATTCAAAAGATCGGTGGAAGGGCAACGGAACTTGCAGTACAGCAATTTGAATCACAATTATTTACTACCCGAAGTTATATAGTGAGTTTAAAGCAGGGTGCTATTAAAACTGAAAATGAATTGAATCTTTTATTAGGTAGGTTACCACAGCCAATTAAAAGGTCTAAAAATATTTTTTCCGAATCGGTATTACCGGAGATTCACACAGGAATACCTGCTCATTTGTTGGTAAGAAGACCGGATATCCAAGCTTCACAGATGAAGCTGATTGCGGCAGGATTTGATGTGCGTGCCGCAAGAAAATCTTTTCTGCCTTCATTGAATATCACACCTTACGCCGCATTCAATTCTTTCAATGCATCTATGATGTTAACGCCTGCATCTATTGCTTATGGGTTGATAGGGGGTATCAGTGGTCCGGTGTGGAATCGAGGCAGACTAAAAGGAATGTTAAAAGAAGCAGTGGCCTCAGAAGGGGAAGCCTGGTATGATTACCAACAATCTGTATTCAGGGCATACCAAGAAGTTGTAACCTGTATGAATGCCATCACTAATAATACAGATTTGTTTGAGCTGAAAAAGAAACAAGTGTCTGTGTTGGAATCAGCTGTAAAAACTGCGCGGGAGCTGTATGTTACGGGGTATGCTTCCTATTTAGAAGTAATTACTGCCCAAAAAGGAGCACTGGAAACACAGTTGGAATCAGTAGCCACTTACAAGAATGTACTCTTATCACAGGTAGATCTTTACAGGGCTTTAGGCGGCGGCTGGCAATAAAATGGTGGCTGACATAATAATGGCGTTTGGAATACGTTTTGTAACTTGAGCAGGCCTTAATGCCATCAAACCCCCATGTCTGTTATGGAAAGAGTAGGCACATTAATCAATAAGCTCAAAGAGCAATTGGAGCAGGGAGCGGATGCTGCTTCTTTATTAATGAATACACGCTTATTACTGGCTGAGTTACAAACTCAGTTGCAGCAGAACCCTGTGCCATTAAAGGGTAAAGTATCGGTAGTCATGCCCGGATCTTTCGAAACAAAGCTATGTACGGAGGAGCCAGAAAAGGTGGTTGCAACTGAAGTATCATCGCCTGCACAAGAAAAAGTAATTGCAGAACAGCAGGAACCCTCAGTTGCGGATACCAATTGGGCTATGAATATACCTGTTGAAATTCCCACTTTGGTTCATCAGGCTTCCATCAATGGAACCAAGGAAGTATATGAATTGAATCAAATGTTGGTTGCAAAATTTGAACAACCTGAGATCAATGAAAGATTAAGAGAAGACAAAACAGAAGTATCCACCGTATTACAAGCAGCACCGGTTCGTGATCTGAAAAAAGCAGTAGGTATTAATGACCGCTATTTATTCGTAAACGAACTTTTCCGCGGTGATGAAAGCATGTATGAGCGAAGCATGAAAACCATCAACGGGTTTTCAATTTATCCCGAAGCGCAATATTGGATCGAACGCGAATTAAAAGTAAAAATGGGCTGGGATGAAGGATGTGAGACGGTTAAACTGTTTGATCAATTGGTAAGAAGACGATTCGCTTGAATATAATCCATGATCTTATAACAAGCTCCCGACTTTTCTTTTACATAGGCTCCGGCTGCTTTTCCTGCCTGTTCCAATAAAGCTGAATCATTCAATAAAGATGTGAATCGTTCTTCCAACTCCAATGCGTCTTCAATACTATAAGCAGCTTCTCTTTCAATTAATTCAATCGCTTCCGTATACTTATCATATACAGGTCCAAATACCAACGGCTTATCAAATACAGCAGCTTCTAAGGCATTGTGAATGCCATCATCTCCAAATCCTCCGCCAATATAAGCGATGCTGGCATAACGGTACAAGCTGCTCAGCATTCCCATATTATCCATAATCAAAACATGTACGCCATCGGGTACTTGCTTCTTTTCTTTGAGTAATGAATATCGAATGGTATGGGTATACAGTTGCTCACATTCTTTCAATCGATCTTCATCAATATCATGTGGCGCAATGATGAAACGCATATTCGGATGATGATTCACAAAATGATCCAAAGCTTCATCATCTTCTGTCCAGGTACTACCCGCAATGATCACCGGATAATTACTGCAGAATTGTTCAATAAGTTCAAAGGAAGCTGATGCATTGGCGATCTGAATCACGCGATCAAAACGGGTATCTCCACTGATCGAAGCTTTATGGGCGTATCCAATTTGTGCTAACCTTGACAGTGAAGCTTCGTTTTGAACAAACAAATGTGAAAAGCATTGCAGCATTTTTCTATAAAAAGCGCCATACCATTTAAAAAAAGGCTGATCTTCTCTGAACACGCCTGAGATCAATAGAAGTGGAATATCTCTTTCTTTGATTTCATTCAGGTAATAAAACCAGTATTCATATTTTACGAAAAGTACCAATGATGGCTGTACGATATTTAAAAATTTCTGAGCTGTATAGGGGCGATCCATCGGTAAATAACAAATATGGTCTGCAATCGGATCATTCTTTCTAACCTCATATCCCGATGGAGAAAAAAAAGTCAGCAAAATAAAATAATGAGGATAACGATGTCGGATGGATTCCAGCACAGGTTTGCCCTGTTCAAACTCACCCAATGAAGAACAGTGCATCCATACGACGGGTCGATCATTCTTATGGAATACCACATGCAGTTTCCTGAATTGATCCTTTCTTCCACTGACCCATAGACCTGCTTTTGGGTTGTAAAAAGAGAGCAACCAGGCTGCTTTTGGATAAAGCCATACAAACAAACGATAGAGTAGACGCAAATCAATGATTTATGGGCACAAATTAAGAACTTAAACCGATTTGGATGATGTAGAATGCGAAACCTATTTCAGGCATTTTTGCAGTAGTTTTGCAGCGAAAGGAATGAATATATGAGACCTATACAAATGGTGGATACCCGTACGCAGTACGAACATATCAAAACAGAAGTAGATGCTGCCATACAAGAGGTATTGAATAGCGCAGCTTATATCAATGGTAAAGCCGTACAGGATTTTGCCTCATCACTCAGTCAATATTTAGGTGTAAAACATGTTATTCCCTGCGCGAATGGTACAGATGCCTTACAAATAGCCATGATGGCTTTAGGACTACAACCGGGCGATGAGGTCATTACACCCTCTTTTACTTATATCGCCACTACAGAAGTAGTAGCTTTATTAAAGCTCACACCTGTTTTTGTAGAAGTAAATCCAAAAACATTTTGTATCGATCCGGAAGCCGTACGCAAAGCCATTACTCCTAAGACCAAAGCAATTGTTCCGGTTCATTTGTACGGACATGCAGCTCCTATGGAAGAAATATTGGCGATAGCCAAAGAATTCAATCTCTATGTAATTGAAGACAATGCACAGGCCATTGGGTGCGATTATACTTTTTCTGATGGAACAGTGAAAAAAACGGGTACCATGGGCACCATTGGGGCCACTTCATTTTATCCCAGTAAGAATTTGGGTGCATACGGTGATGGTGGTGCCATTTTTACCAATGATGATGCCTTGGCAAAACAACTGAAAATGGTGGCGAACCATGGACAGCAAAAAAGGTATTATCATGAAGTGGTAGGATGTAATTCTCGATTAGATACCATTCAGGCAGCTATTCTGAATATTAAATTGGGGAAACTGGATGCTTACAATGCAGCGAGACAATCTGTTGCTAATTTTTATAACAAAGCTTTTGCCGGAAATGCAAAGATCATTACACCATTTGTAGCAGCATACAGTAATCATGTCTATCATCAGTACACTTTGGTACTTAATGACGTGAATAGAGATGAATTAGTGGCTTACCTGACTGCGCAAAATATACCTTCCATGATTTATTATCCGGTACCCGGACATAAGCAGGATATGTTCAAATCATTTGCTTTGCCAAGTTATCAGTTAGATACTACGGATTGGTTAACAGCACGTGTAATATCATTGCCAATTCATACTGAAATGGAAACAGAACAATTGGAATACATTACCAAACACGTTTTAAATTTTGTAAACAGATAAGGAATGAAAATAGCTGTTGTAGGAACCGGATATGTTGGATTGGTCACAGGCACTTGCTTTGCTGAAACAGGCAATAAAGTTACTTGTGTGGATATTGATCAATCAAAAGTTGAGAAATTATCAAATGGAGAGATTACGATTTACGAACCCGGATTAGAGAAAATATTTCTTCGTAACCTGAAAGAAGGGCGCTTGAAATTCACGACTAGTCTGGAAGAAGGCATTCGAGAAGCTGATATTATTTTTTTAGCATTGCCTACACCGCCCGGTGCTGATGGCGCTGCTGATCTTAAATATATTTTATCGGTTGCAGATCATTTAGGTAAGATACTTACCGGATATAAAGTAATTGTTGATAAGAGCACGGTTCCTGTTGGCACAGCTGATAAAGTGAAACAAGCCATTGCTGCTCATTACAAAGGAGAGTTTGATGTGGTGAGTAATCCTGAATTTTTACGTGAAGGGGTTGCAGTAGATGATTTCATGAAACCGGATAGAGTAGTGGTGGGTACGGAATCAGAAAGAGCCAGAAAAATCATGGGTGATTTGTTTGCTCCATTTGTGAGACAGGGCAATCCAATCATCTATATGGATGAGCGTTCAGCTGAACTTACCAAATATGCAGCCAATTCTTTCTTAGCCATGAAGATTTCCTTTATGAATGAAATTGCACAGCTATGTGAAAGAATGGGAGCGGATGTTGATATGGTGCGTAAAGGAATTGGAAGTGATGAACGAATTGGTAAACGCTTTTTATTTCCGGGTATTGGTTATGGGGGAAGTTGTTTCCCTAAAGATGTACAAGCTTTGATCAGGTCTTCGTCTGAAGTGGGCTATCAATTTAATATTTTGGAAGCTGTTGAGAAAGTCAATGCAAACCAAAAACTACATTTGGTTCATAAAATCGTGAAATATTATGGTGATCAGTTGGCAGGAAAACATTTTGCAGTGTGGGGTTTATCCTTCAAACCGAATACCGACGATATCAGAGAAGCACCATCATTGGAAATGATCCAAGCTTTATTGGAAAGAGGCGCTACTATTACTGCTTTTGATCCGGAAGCCATGCCCAATGTGCGTAAGCAATTGGGAGATCGCATTCAATTGGCTTCAAATCAGTATGATACACTGCATCAAGCAGATGCATTAATCATAGCTACAGAGTGGAGCGAGTTTCGTACCCCTGATTTTGAAATGATTGAAAATAAACTCAAGCAAAAAGTTATTTTCGACGGACGAAACTTATTTGATGTGAAACAGATGGAAGAGTTGGGGTATCATTATGAAAGTATTGGACGAAAATAGTTAATAGACCATGGTCCATGGTCCATGGACTATTTTTCTATGGAAAAAAAACGCATACTCATCACCGGTGCAGCCGGATTTCTTGGATCGCATCTTTGTGATCGATTCATTCGTGAAGGTTATCATGTTATTGGTATGGATAACCTGATTACAGGCGATATGATGAATATCGAGCACTTACTTAAGTTGCCGGATTTTGATTTTCATCATCATGATGTTACCAAATTCATACACGTATCCGGACATCTGGATTATATCCTTCATTTTGCATCTCCTGCCAGTCCGATTGATTATTTGAAAATTCCGATTCAGACTTTGAAAGTAGGGGCACTGGGTACCCATAATTGTTTGGGTTTAGCCAAAGCTAAAAAAGCGAGAATCCTGGTAGCATCTACCAGTGAAGTCTATGGTGATCCATTGGTGCATCCACAAACAGAAGAGTATTGGGGGAATGTAAATCCTGTCGGTCCAAGAGGTGTATATGATGAAGCCAAGCGTTTTATGGAGTCCATCACCATGGCCTATCATACCTATCATGGTGTTGAAACCAGAATTGTTCGCATATTCAATACCTATGGTCCACGTATGCGATTGAATGATGGTCGGGCATTGCCTGCTTTTATCGGACAAGCATTGCGTGGAGAAGATATTACCGTGTTTGGTGATGGCAGTCAAACCCGCTCTTTCTGTTATGTAGATGATCTGGTAGAAGGTATTTATCGCTTACTCATGAGTGATTATAGTATGCCGGTTAACATCGGTAATCCGAATGAAATCAGTTTATTGGATTTTGCAAAAGAAGTGCTCAAGTTAACAGGGGCAGGAGTAAAGATCATTCATAAACCACTGCCTGTTGATGATCCAAAACAACGCAGACCAGATATCACAAAAGCTAAAGAAATATTAGGTTGGGAGCCTACTGTTGATAGGGCAGAGGGGTTGAAAATGACATACGCATATTTTAAAAATCTTCCCAAAGAAGAATGGACCAAGCAGCCCAAAGAATTCACGAATTAGTAAATATGCAAAAGCCACTCATTGTTGTTACAGGAAAGAATGGTCAGTTGGGATGGGAGCTGATGCAATTAGCGCAACATTATGCCAATGATTTTGAGTTTCTTTTTACGGATAGAGATCAATTGAATCTTGTGGATGAAGCATCCATTTCTCAATTCTTTCAAACGCATCAACCAGCTTATTTTATTAATTGCGCGGCTTATACAGCAGTAGATAAAGCTGAATCTGAACAAGATATTGCGTATCGTATCAACGCACAGGCGGTAGCGGAGATCGCACATCACTGCAGTCTTTCTAATACCATCTTGATCCATTTTTCAACTGATTATGTTTTTGATGGAAAAGGAACTACTCCTTATACCATCAATACGCCTACCAGTCCTGTAAATTATTATGGATATACCAAAAGAGTAGGGGAGCAATTGGCTTTGGAAAATCACTCGTCTACCATCATCATCCGAACATCATGGGTATACAGTTCTCACGGACATAATTTTGTAAAGACCATGTTGCGTTTGATGAAAGAACGTGATTTGATAAAAGTAGTGGCTGATCAAAAAGGTTGTCCTACTTATGCGGCTGATTTGGCAGCAGCAACGATGAACATCATAGCAGCTTCTCAAAACGGGAATTTTCATCCCGGAATTTTTCATTACAGCAATACCGGAGAAACCAACTGGTATGAATTTGCAAAAGCCATTCGTGATGCTGCCGGATTGACTTGTACAGTTGAACAGATTACGACATCTGAATATCCTACACCGGCTAAGCGACCTGGGTATTCTGTAATGGACCTGTCTGCCATTACTGAACAATATCATATTCAAACAAAAGCATGGCAGGAAAGCCTGAGCAATTGTTTGGCCATGTTGAAATAAAAAGGGGTGAAATAATAAGAAATAAGAAATCAGGAATAAGAAATAAGAAAGTGATTCTTGAGTCTTGTTCCTTCCCTGTTTCTTGTCCCTTGTTCCTTGTTTCTTATTCTTTATTCCTTATTTCTCTGTTTCTCTGTTTCCCTATTCTCCTCTCTTTCGCCATTCATCATTTCAGGCATTTCCATCACAGATTGGTAACCTATTTTTGAAATATGGAGATCAAGAATAGTACGATTGCAGATATTGAAACCATTTTCGGGTTGTATCGAATGGCTGCGCAATATATGAAAGAGCGTTTCCCAGTGCATTTCCCTGAATTTGATCGGGGTATGGTGGTGAAGGAAATTGAAGAGGGAAGACAATGGAAAATGATGATCAATGGAGAATTGGCATGTATATGGGCCATTACCTGGAATGATCCGCAAATATGGGAAGAGAAAGACAGTGATCCTTCTATTTATATTCATCGAATCACAACCGTACCTGCTTTTCGTGGTAGACATTTAGTGAAAGAGATCGTACGATGGGCCATACAATATGCAAAAGAGAATAATCGAAGCTATGTTCGCCTAGATACTGTTGGAGAAAATCAAAAACTGATTCAACATTATCAGGAAAGCGGGTTTACATTTTTAGGAATGGTGCAGTTGAAAGATACCAATGGATTGCCGGATCATTATAAACTGGATAAAGTGAGTTTATTTGAGTTGCAGGTTTAACTCTTTTTTTTCTTAGACTTAGATTGAGGTGTAATCATTATGACCTCTCCTAAGATTTCGATACAGGATTCTACCTTTTTCATTTTTATCTTGATCTCATTAGTATAATCCTTTTTGGTTAGGACTATTTGTTGTTTTTCAAAATTTAGGTAAGTGACCTCAAGTACTTTTGTTTCTGGTAGATGGGTATCTGGGATTGTCAGACTAAATTTGCCATCTTTATCTGTTGCAGTACGAGTATTACTACCTTTTAAAAATATGATAGCCCCAGGCATTGGGAAAAAATTTTCATCAGTAATCTGTCCTTTTATAATATTCTTCTGTTGGTTATCAAATGAGTGATTCTTTTCTTCTTTGGGTTGCGTTATAATATTTCGTGGTACTGCAGCAGTAATAACTTCTTGTTCTTCGGATAAATTGGTTGCAATTGTATCGTTTGATTGAATGAATAAAAGACTTGATAATAAAGCGTAAAGAGAAGAGCGCTTGGTGGGTTCGTGATATTCTAGAAATCTATTTGCCTGAGATGTATGTAATCTGCCACACACTTTTCCTAGATTATTTTCCATGTATTTTCTTATCTCATTGTCTGACATAGTAGTGAAATCAATGACTATTTTGGAACAATTCATACAGAAGCGCCCATCAGGTTGACTTTTCATGTCACCCCAATTTTGCTGACAGGGACTAGTGATTGCTAATTGGTATTTCGTCTTTTTCATATCCAATACATTTGAATGATAAGATGCTTTACTTATTCTTTTCCATACAAACTGATGGCTCCACAGAATAATCTAAAGAAACAATCTTCCAGCCCTCTTGGGTTTTAAAGAAAGTGAATACATCAATTCCGCAATGATTGAAATTTTGATTGATACTTAGGGTATAGGGCACCCATGCCATGGCGATTCTTCCATGAATCTTCACTTCTGCAGAAAGCATTTTTTCATAGATCACAGCCTGAGGATTCACAAAGCTCTTCATCCTGTCTTTGAATAAAGCTGTTCTGATCAACAAACTGTCATTTTGGGTGCGGATGGAAGTGGTTTGTCCGTCTAGTACTACAATACTTTTTAAGAGAATGGTGTCCTGCTTCTCTAATGCCTCGAAAAATTGATTCACTTTTTGAAGAATCTGTTTTTCTTCGGACGGAATGGATTGTCCGTACAATTGTAAGGAACAAAAAAGGGTAAAAAAGAAGAGAATTTGTTTCATGTGTTGATCATTTACAAACATCTTTAAAGCGAGCAATACATAACTCCATTTGTAAGTTAGTAAAAGGAATCAAACTTGATCATACTTTTAATGCGGCCCTAAATCCTCTGGCAGCGTAATAAGACTGAGCCCCATTGTGGTAAATGAACACTTGTCCGTACCGATGATCGCCAAAAATGGCACCCCCTTCTTTTCTAATGGCAGGGGGCGTTAATAACCAGCTGGATGTTTTACGATCAACCGGTTCGAGTGATTGGAGAAGTCGGTATTGTTCTTCATTCAATAAATCAATACCCATTGCTTTGGCCATATCCATTGCTGAATTTTTGGGAGCATGTTCTTTTCTGGATTCAAGTCCTTCGCGATCATAACAGACACTTCTTCTTCCGGTTGGACTCTCTGCAGAACAGTCTACAAATACATAAGTGTCGTTTTTTTTGTCGTATGCAATCACATCAGGCTCACCTCCTGTTTGTTCCATTGCATGGAGCGACCATATTTTATTCTGTTGTGTTTCTAATTTGGTTTGTACTTGTTTCCAATCTATACCTTTATGTCGATGCTCATTTTTTAAAAAACGTGTTTTTAATATTGTGATGAGCTCTTTTTGCTGAGAAGCGGTTATTTTTGGCATATCTGTTTTCTTAGTTGGGTAATACTTCTTGAGGCTAGATATCAAGGTTAAGAATCAGCCAGAGATAACTCCATTATTCTACCGGAAATTTCCATAATATGGGTTCGGCGCGTTCAAAAAGTTTTGACTCTTTGAAATAATTGGCCATACTCAATGCATCTCCCTTTGAATTTTTATCGGCTTTGAGCCTAAACCACTGAGGCGAGAAACGATCTTGCTCTACCAGTTGAGTACCGGTAAACTTTATGGTTGCATTTAAATGGGTTAAATCATTTGCGTCTTTTACTTTAACTCTGAAATGGTTGCCATAAGTATTCACACATATATTGGCTAGTATGGGCATAAAGCTATAACTACAATCTGTTTTCATGGTGTAGTGCACAAATGTTATCATAGGAACTTTATGTAATGTTGCAATGAATGATGATATGTCTTGGCAACTTTTCGATTGACTGAATTTCAAAGTGACTAAATTTCCATATAATGAGTAAGTAAATGTGGGGTCGAACTCTTTTTCTGTGGCAATAAAATTTCTGATTTGTATTTCTGAGACATTACTGTCAAAAGCAACCAGGATATAATCGTTAGCAAGTTCTCCTAATAAAGCGGTTGAATCACCAAAGTAACAGTAATTGATAAATTTACAATTGTCGGGTTCAATTACTTTTTCAGTGTATTTATCACAACCCATCAGCAGCGTGCATAAAAGAATGATGTATAAAGCTGCTTTCATGTGTTGTTGTAATGGTTGCTAATTTCTTTCAAATTAAATAAATAATGCAAGAGTGCAAAGTATCTGTACCAGCTAATTCTTTGCATACATAGTTGCAGTACCAAGCAAACAAGCGATTAAAACTATGTGAATACAGAGGATAGGTTTGACTGTCAATTCATTAGATAAAATTAGCCTAATAAAAAAGAGTACAGTTGCTGTATGTTAGAAGAAGATCTAGTATCAATTGGTTAATACGGGAACTGCAGCAATAGTTACTTGTTTTAAGTATCGGGTTGTACTTATATTTAACCTTCAAAACAACCTTATGAAGAGATCCTTTCTTTGCTTTTTCATGGTCTTTGGTATTTCTTTGTTCGTAACGGCTAACGATCAGCCTGCGCAACCGATTCTTACCGGTGCAGAACAAACACAATTGTATTTGCCACTATTAAAAGGAAAGAGGGTTGCTATATTGGCAAATCCTACCACGGTAATCGGTAAAACACATCTGGTAGATAGCCTGCAAAAACTCGGAGTGAATATTGTAAAAGTATTTGGTCCGGAACATGGGTTTAGAGGTAATGCCAGTGCGGGTGTGGTAGTGTCTGATGAAACAGATGTGGTAACAGGTATTCCCATTATTTCATTGTATGGCAAGAAAAATAAACCCAGTAAAGAAGACTTGGCAGATGTGGATCTCATGATCTATGATGTACAGGATGTAGGGGTACGTTTTTATACCAATATCAATGCACTCGCTCGTTTAATGGAAGCCTGTGCAGAGAATGGAAAAGAACTGTTGATACTGGATCGTCCCAACCCAAACGGCTATTTGGTAGATGGACCGGTATTGGATATGAAATATAAATCGGGTATAGGGATGTTTCCTATACCGATGTCACATGGATTAACCGTTGGTGAATTTGCATTGATGGCGAATGGAGAAGGGTGGCTCACGAATAAAGTGAAGTGCAATGTCCGTATTATACCTATTGCCAATTATAATCATGATATGCCTTATACCTTACCTGTAAAACCTTCACCAAATCTAAATACACAACAGGCTATTATGTTGTACCCTTCCACTTGTATGTTTGAAGGAGTATACCTGAATCATGGTAGAGGTACCTATTATCCATTTACGGTTTTGGGGAGTCCTGAGTTAAAAGGGATCTATTCATTTTCTTATACACCCACCAGTATCAAAGGCATGGCAGAAACGCCGCTCTTCATGGATCAGGTATGTTATGGATTGGATCTTCGTAATTATGATGTAGAGCAATTGAGGAAATCTAAAAAGATCAATATCAGTTGGATCATTGAATTGTACAAAGCACACCCCTACAAAGAAAAATTCTTTGAAAGACTCAGTGATCAAATGAATTCTATTGAAGTACAAATAGGTGTGGGTGAATTCAGACAACAAATTATCAATGGCGTTTCTGAAGAAGAGATACGCAAAACTTGGGAGCCGGGGTTGAGTGCTTATAAGGAGATGCGGAAGAAGTATTTATTGTATCCGTAGTGCGGATATTGATTACTTATCTGATCACCCATATTACAACTTTTAGAAAATTTCGAAACTTTCCAAAATTAGCATCAAGTTTTGGTCTTTCGTCTAAGATCAGGAAGGCAAATACACTCTCAATATCTTCCCTGCTCCTACATATTTATTCGTTTTAACAAGTTGATCTGTGATTGGGGTGCCAAAAGTGATGCCTACAGCTATGGCTAGCGGATCTGAAGTATTTGTAAGTTCTTTTGTTGTTGTTTTATCGATGAGACTATTTGTTACAACAGGTAGCTCAATAGTACATTGTTGGGCCTCTATATTCTTTGTTCCAAATTGCCAATCACTATACCATGTTTTTTCTACTTGCCTGTATGAACCATCATGTGAGGAGCCATATTTTTTATCGAAAAAGAATAGATCAGGAAGAGAGCCAAAAGTGATCACTATTCTCCAGGCAGCATAGTTGCCAATCGGAAGAAAATTAATACCATGAATGATCTCGGGTAATTGAATGTCTACACTTCTGCGTTCAGCATGAAACTGAATATTGATAGATCCACGTAATATAGATTCAAAACTGTTTTTCTTGTTCAATTGAAATCCTTCGAGTAGCGTACCAAATTTGCTGAACAGGATAGCACGTTCTCCTTTGGGGTGCATGAGATCACGTGTTTGAATGTTTTTGGCTAGTGCTGTTAAGGAGCCTGATAAATTATAATCAGCCACAGGAGCCATATGAACTAAAAAATCGCGCAAACTACTGGCAGCTTTAGCACAACCACCCCACTCAGCATTGAGTTCCCTTGTGCGCTCAAAAGATTTTGCTGTTTTAATTTTTTTCTTACTAGCACCGCCTTTCATCCGCAGAATTACCTTGTCGCTGTCTTTACGACGATAGGCACTGATATTACCCAAGCTGCCACTGAATTCGGTAAGGTTTTTAAGGATGGCCATAGGTTGGTTATAAAGTGGTTATCAATACCTCCATTTTAGCATGTAGGAGGCTTATTCATATCTAATATGAATACAATATATAAATTTTATTAATAAAATACAAATGTAATATATGTATAACTCCATCCTTTATGAATGGTCTTATAATGGGCTTATATAGGGCTTATATATGGTTTATAGTGGTTTTATTTATGGTACAAGTATACTACTGATACAAAGGATCTATGGAGTAATCACTGTTGTCCGGTAAAACTGCTTTTTTAAGATAATGGGTAGAGTGGGGGGAGTACACTCTATGGAGAAGGAAATTTTTAGATTAATGGCTTCTTATAAATGCTCGCCGGTAGGGCATTTAAAACAATATTTATTTCACTATGATTTTCGATGATTACTCCCTTTGAATCAATAAGTAGATTGTAGGGTATTCCAAGAGGGACATAGTTTTTATAAATACTTGCATTTTGTCCTCCAATTAATAAAAAATTATCCCAAGGGCATTTATCTTGATTAATAGCATTCTTCCATTGCGTTACATTTTCATCAATCGAAAGCCCAATAATTTTAACTTTTGATGTATCAATTCTTGGTACTAATTTTTTTAATAATAAATTTTCATACCTGCATGGAGAACACCAAGATGCTCCATAAATGATTAAATAATAATCGTACTGCGCAGTTTTAAATATGTCATTAAATGTAACTCTTATTCCAGATGGTGTTTGTAAGTTGCTTGACATCCATTTGGGCATCTCAATTTTATTAGTATTATTCGAGACGTAAACTTTAATAGCGGAAAGTGTTTTTTTGCCAATTGGACTAGACTGAATATTAGATGGGTATGAATTAAATAAAGCTAACCTTTGGTTTACAGATACAAATTTTGAAAATGCAATATTGTATGTTGTTAAAAATATATTTTCTTCCGTTTTTTTCATCTTATGTAGTGATTTAATCATCACCACAGTATATAAATCTTGATTAAATAAATTGATTGAATCTTTGAAGAGTTTTCTTTTTTGTACATCAGGTATCATTTGAGCGACTGTATTGGTGTAATTAAATATTTCTGTTGATTTCTTCCTCCAATAATCATTCATTTTTTTTGGGTCTGTGAATACTAAAGAAGAATCGACTAATAATCTTTTCAAACTTGTATCGGAATAGAGATGTTCAATTGAGGAAATACCAATATCATACTTATTAGTGTACATAGAACTAATCACGAACAGAAAAAGAACTTTTGACCAAATTATTATCTTCATGTATTGTTTTAATTTATAGATTCATAATGATAACCTTTCCGAATTTTATCCGGTGAGATTTTTATATTAATTCATTGTGCATCCATTGCATGGGACATCCCCACTTGATTTGATTCCTTGGCAACTTGGATCAACTCTGTCACAAAGTGCATTTACTGAACTCGTAGAGAACCAGCATGATGACATAGTTTCCGTAACAACAGCCAACGCATCTTCCAGTACCACCATCATTTGGATTTCGTTATCTCCCTTGATTTTTTTGAGACTAGCTCTTGAATAAATGTTTCCATTTAATTTAAAGTTAAAAAATTGGCTTTAAATGTTCCAAAAGCTCAAGGCTAGGTCTTTTGGAAGCCGGTTAGGCTATTTCTTTCCCCATAGGGTGTCCAATTAAGAGAAGTTCTCCGTATCGTCTCCCGATCTCGCCTTGGGCGAGAGAGGGGACTCTGCGCGTTACACAGCTTGGGTGTATCATTTGCTTTTAGGTTTACAAATTTGTTAGAGAAAAATAGATCGTAAAAATTAATGATTAACTT